>SXGT01110777.1_pt1 | contig 37604 bp, 36 predicted proteins | sample 3176221 | NCBI WGS metagenome assembly SXGT01 (sample SAMN11356862, study PRJNA531348) | freshwater metagenome | isolation source: freshwater sample F1-120 | place: China: Fuxian Lake, Yuxi | collected 2017-12-25 | reverse complement strand
CCGTCACCGCAGTCGCTGACCACCAGCGAGATAACGACTTCCTTCGCTGCCTCACCCTCCTTCGCGACGGGGATCGGAAGACGAAACTCCTGCTGCACCACGAGCGGACTGACAGGTTCCTGCCAGTGTGTCCCACTTCCCTTCCGGCCCATCAAGCCGACCACGTTGAACGCCCACAACCCCCTCTGCCACGCGGCGACTTCGGCAACAAGTGCCGCGGCATCCTCCGGCTTGGCGTCGCGCCAGCGGGTTCGAAGTCCATCGAGCAGCGGCGACGGCTCAGTCGCGTCCATGTTCGCCCAGAGCAATCCCAAGTACTTGGCATTCAACCCACGTTCCGCAGCCACGACGGAGATCGTCTTCCCGCCCGAGCGGAGCGCGGCCCGTTCCGCGAGGGTCGCGGCGAAGTAGTTTTCGAGCGGCAACTTTCCCGCTTGCCCAAGGCGACAATCTCCGTGCAGATTCATCAGGCCGACGGACGTTCCGCCCCCCAGGTCAACGATCTCGACCCGCTGGCGGTAGAACTGCCGGATCTTCAGCAGCGTTTCATTCGTCCAGTCCCGCTGTGCGGTGAACCGCGAGAAGCGAATTCCATCCGGGAGCAGCACCGCATGACGAGCGATCTCCTTGCCAGCATCGAGATATTTGGCCAGCAGTGCCGGCGACATTGAAAGCGCGTTCCCTGCGTTGGTGAAGCCCTCGCCCGCGGCACTGTCGGTTGGGAACTCGCGAGCCGGATCGAGGTCCACGCCCGTCAGATCACGGATCGTGTAGGTGTATTCCGCGTTATTCAGCCTTCGCAATACGACGGGGCCCGGATCGCCTGCGTTGGCCAGTGACTCGGCATGCAGGTATCGTTCGACCCACCCGCGAAGTTGCTTTCGTTGCTCGGGGGACGGCTGCTTTGAATCGGCGGGAGGCATCTCGCCATTGTCGAGCATCTCGACCACCTTCAGCCACGCCTTCGTCCCGCGCCGCACGTCGGCCAGAGCTGCGTATCGCTCCAGGTCCAGGTCTCCTTCTTGCTTCGCCGTCGAATGACACTCCAGGCAAAATTGTTGCAGCACCGGTCGAGTCTGAGTTCGATATTCATCCGCCATTCCAGCAAACGGATCGGGCATCGGTTCCGCCGCGCTCGCGACGGGCTCGTCCGCGACTGCGAGACTGGAGAATCCCAGGCAGAGCAAGGCCACCAGCATCGGGAGAGTCTTCATCGGTGGTCTGCTGCCAGGCATGTGCTGTCTCTTTTTTGGGCAGAGGGATCGGCTTCCAGCCAGTCATTTCTCGATGTATTTGACCGGCTGGCAGCCTGTCCCACGATCCTGGCCTATTCGTGGCGCCGGGGGTTTGCTGCGGGAAAGGCATTCCACACGGACCACAGGGACCAGTTCTTTCCGTCCCAGCAGCGGGCACGCAGCATGCTCCAGCGCCCGGCCGGAACATAGGAGTGTTCCACTGTCCCACCGGTCTTCGCGAAGCCGGGTACAGTGAGCCAATTGTAGCCGCCATCGTAGCTGATCTGCACCAGCGTTTCCTCGACCGGCGCCCCCGCTGAGGCGGTCACAGTCGTGATCACGAGTTTGTTCGACTGACTGGTCATGTCCTCCACGGTCAACTTCAGTTCCGACCGACCCTTCAGCTTGGCAATCTGCTCCGCGGCGTCACGGATACCCTCCATTTTCCCCTCGACCGATCGCCCTCGTTCGTCGACCAGGGTGTAGTACTGGAAGTCGTAGTAGCCGTCATAGCAGAAGAAGGCCGCTCCCCCGGCGCCCAACTTGTGAGCAGTGAGTACGTAGTCCGCGATATCCTCGCGCGTGCTGACGCTCTTGAGCTGCTCCAAAGTAACACCCGATATGCCGTGCTGTTCGTAGTCCGTTGCGGCGCCGGCTTTGTTTGTGGACTGAGCACCATAGACGAACGTGAGCGGGAGGCAATTGTCGGAATAAGCAGCTCGGTGCGTCGCCATCGTCTTTTTGAGGAAGTCCGCGGCATGGTGGTTTGCCCAGAAGACGGAGCACCAGGATTCATCCTCCCCGAGCTGGGCAAACCGTCCGCCCCAGCTACCCGTGCGCGCGTCGTGGTTGACAATCACCTTGCGTTTCGGATCGAGTTCTTTGATCGCTGAAACCAGCTCTTTCCAGACCTTCTCTGTATCTGCAGGCCGGCCTGACCCGTAGACCCCCTCGAATTCATCGACCGCGTACCATGCTGTTACGGCATCGGAGTCCGGATAACTGTCTACCCGCTGAATCAGCTCCTTCATTCTGCGGCGATGCTCAGGACCTGGGCCGAGTGACGGCTGGACAATCAGGTCAATACCCCACTGCTTCGCCAGCGGGTGCAAGCCTTGTGGGGCCAGGTTGAGATAAATGTCCGCTCTCATACACACCGTCGTGATACCGTGCCCGGCCCAATCCGCCATCATTCGCGACAGTTGCAGGTTCTGGGGGTGATTGTCCGCAGCCAGATAGACGCCGATGCGAAAAGGACGAATCGATGGGGCATCAGGCGCCTGAAACAACGGTTTCTGTTCGATGCTCGGCGCCACCAGTTCGTCGCTACGGACAAGTCCGCTGACCGGCGACAAAACGAGCGCCATCGTCAGTACAGCCGTAAGAGGCCAGCCAAACGTCTTCATTGGTCTCAACAGGCTCATGTCATTCGTTCTCTGGTTGATGTGCGCAAAGTCATCACGGATGCGATCCTTCTCAGATCAGTCCCGAAAACGGATCGAATACAAATCGGCGTCGGTCATCACAAATCGCAGACGTACCGGCTTCGCCGCCAGCGCACTGACATCCGAGCCGGTGTTCCATTTCACGATTTCTTCGATGGCATCGCCGTAGATCGGGGGACAATCGGCCAGAGCGAATCCGGGAATCGCGGTTCCTGCTTCGTCCTGGAGTTCAACCCGCACACTGCCGACCGCCGAGGTCGAGAAGTTCATCGTCAAATCACGTCCCTTGAAGATCAGCGGTTTAGTCGTGAACTCGCCGCCGGCGTACTTGGCACGCACCGAGACGAAGCCGTCCATGCGGAGCGTGCCGCGCTGGAGCTGCGGAACCGAATTGTGCTGACCATAGTGATCAACCCAATAGACCGATAACTGTTCCGCTGCGGTTGGCAGGATGCCCCAGGCGGGAGTGGTATTACTGTGAACCCACGACTCCCGTTTTGGGTCGAGGCCGGGGCGAATCCACGCCTCCATAAAGCTCCGATCAAATCGGAGACCGTCGCGCGACGACATGAGCACCGCATCGGAGATCTCCGTCTCGGGATGCGTCGGCGACCACGGTCGATCCGGAACAAGCCGATTAATCAGTCCCAGGGAAATGTGGGGCGAGCGGAAGTAGGGGAGGACACAGCATGTGTACAAGTGCTCGTTGGGTGCTTCGCCAGATGCTCCCGAATATTCCAGCCATTCAGGCGGGTCCGACCAGTTCAGGAAATCGGGCGATGTCAGCCGTTCGATCGAGCGCCGCCGAGCTCCATCCTTGCTGAAAACACGCGCGTAGCAGACATAGTGGCCTCGCACCGAATCCCAGAAGGCGACGTTGTGCGAATCGGTCTCCGTCTTTTTGATGATCCGTTCATCCCGCATGAGGGACCAGTGAATTCCATCTGGCGACTGGAAGGCCACGAGCCCAGCCCCGTGCGGCCACGGATAACCCGTCTTGTCTAGCCGGGGCGGCGAGGTGTCGGGCGTATTGAGCCACCGTCCAATTGCTTTGTAGCGAGCTTCGGGAGGGCACGCTGGATTCGAGTCCTTGAACGGTGAAAAGTTGTGATTCGAGTTCACTTGAGTCCCCTGGCCAATCCAGACAATGTTATTCGGCGCGGACACATTGGCCTTCAAACCGGAATTGCTCTTAAACTCACCACGAAAGGTCCGCAGTTCTGGTCGCGTCCAGTGGATCCCGTCGCTGCTCTCGGCATAGCAGGTGACCTCCAGTCCTTCCAGGTCGGGAGCCTGTTCTGGGGAGCGATTTCCGCGGTAGTACATGCGGTAGTACGGAGCACCACTTGGGGTCTCGTCGGCAAAGACGGTCACGTTGTTCGTCCCCGCGCCTTCCCAGGGGCGATCGAAAGTCATGACCGGCCCCTGACGCTCTGGAGAATGCAACTCGCGGGTTACGCCCTGCATGGTGTCAATCAGGTACTGATCGACGAACAGCTCGCGCCGCGAGCCGATGTCAATTGGCTGCGATCCGGCAGGTTCGTCGGCGCGAGCCGCCGTGATTGCCAAGAGCAAGACGGTGAAGGCCATGAGTCGGGGTGGGAATTGCACAGTTCTCATTTTCGTCTTTCGAGTGTCAGCGGTGGTAAATCATTGGGCGACAGAAACGTCCCACGGATCCAGGGGAGGCCGGTCGGCCAGTTCGGTGTGGCGAGGCAGGCGGGGGCCGTGTCGTCGGTGTAATTGACGACGAAGATTCGGCCGTCGTCGGTTTCGGTCCAGCCGGAATATCCCTGGTCGCCGCCGCCGATCGACGCATCGACCTCCAGAACGCGGTCCAGCATATATTGATCCGGGAAACCATCTCGCGCGGCGTGCCAGGACTGCTCTCGCACGCCGGTGATGGGATCGTCGAAACGCGTCTCGACGCGCTTCCAGACGCTGTAACCGGTGGCCCTGGGCGTGATTTGATCCTGGGCCACCATGGTATTCAGCATGATGATGGGCGGAATGGCCTGGACCTGCTGCAGGTCAAGGATGCCCTGTTTGTAACGTTTCTCCCATTCATCGACGCTCGTCTCGCCGCGTCCTGGCGAGAATTCAAAGGACGAGAGAAATGTCGGCTCGTTGCCGAACGCCAACAGATACGGACTGAGCTTGAGCGGCGTCCAGTCGCTGCGGATCACGCGTTGGTCGGCTTTGTCCGAGACGATGGCCTCCACGCCGTCGATCGACAGGGTCATCTTGCCGCCTTGCGCCAACACACGATAGACATGGAACACACCGGGAGTGATTTTCGCGGTGAGTGTGGAATCGTGGGCCATAACGACCTGGTTTTCGAGGATGCGCAGCTTGCCGACGTACGGAATGCTGAGCGTCGCCGCATAGCCCTGGTTCGACACCACTTTGACTTCGGCGGTAATATCGAGCTTGCTATCGGGGCTGTCGGGAGCGCGCAGGTAATACTGGGTGAACTGGCCGCGGAGTCCGTCGTTGTCGAGATGCAATTCGCCCTCTTTGAGTCCCACGGACGTGGCATCGTTGAAATGGGCCGCCACGATGCCGGCTTGTGTTTTCTCGGCCACGTCGCCGACCCAAGCCCAAAGACCTGCCCTGCCGGTTTGGTAGCGCGCCGTCAGCAGGATGCGGCCATCCTTCAACGGGGCGGCGCACGTCCGTCCTACGATCGGAAACGGCAATTCTTCGCAGCGCGCCCAGGTCTTCCCGCCGTCGTCGGACCACGTCTTGACACCCGGCAGAATGCGGCAGGCCTCGCGGATGTACATCCAGAGTTTTCCACCCGGCCCCTGCACGAAACTCGCTTCGCTCAGGCTGCGTGGATATTCCTTGACTATGGAATGCAGCGCCCACGTCGCTCCCCGATCCGCCGAACGATACAACTCAAGCTGTTCGCCGTCCTTCAGTTCAAACGGATTCCCCGCGACCCAGGAGCCCGCGATCAGCCAGGAACCATCGGGCATCTCGGCCACGCGGCTCGGAACGCAGGCGCCGTGGCCGCCGACCTTCGGCGGATCGAGGTAACTGATTTTCTCCCAGGTCCGGCCGCCATCGGTACTGCGATAGAACACTACGCAGTAGGTTCCAGCGGAGACATCGGCGAGCACCAGAATCGACCCGTCGTTCAGTTTCTGAATCCGAGAGCAGTTGACGCCGCTCGGATGAATGGCGACTGGAGGACTCCACGTCTGGCCCAGATCTTCACTGCGGCTGACCAGAATCGGCCCGCCGCCACCATGGGCTGCGCCGCCCGTGAAGGTGCATACAAACTCTTTCGGCCCGACCTGCAGCACATCGGGAAAACCCAGCCAGGCCGTGGCTGTCGGCGTGTTCTTCGGGTTGTTCCTTGCGATCGTGACTTGCTTCCCCGGCTGTCGCCATGTCGACCGCATCGATTGAAACGTGAACCCGTTATCTTTCATGACGTGAATACGATCTTTCGGCTGCGGATGCGGCCGGACTTGTTCGGCCTCGGGCCAGGGATCAGACTGCACGGCGACACGGACGCCGGGAGCACCGACATTCTGCTCGACGCGGATCGCATCGATCGACTCCAGCGGATGCTCCAGCGGGAAATTTTCCGCCAGCAGGAACCAGTCGTCATCGCCACGCCCACTGACCCAGACAGTCATGCGTTGGGCTGCCAGATCGAGCTTCAACTTGAAGTCATACGGAGTCTGAGGACGCGCAAACATGCCAAAGTAGTCGTGCTTGCCGTCCGACAGCCACGGCAGCAGCAGCGCCCGATTGCCCAGCCCGGAGTGCGTGTCCTTGACCACGCCGAACGAAACGCACGGCGAGAAATCGCTGTCTTTACCGTGACCGATGGCGACGGTCTGCATGCCCTGTGGTTCGTCATGAGTCAATTCCGCCGGATTGGTCCGCAGAGCGTCGAATGACGCGTACACGAACACCTCGCCTTTGAAGGGCGGAACGGATCGCTCCTGCACGCGCACCGCCGTCTCTTTGCCGGCTCGTGTCCTCTGTTCGGTTCCTTCGTCGTACCGAAACGAGACCGGTTCAGCGGCGAGTGGAGCGGCCAACGTGTCCTTTCCAGCCGACAGCCATTCGACGTTGAACTTCGCGAGCACGAGGTTTGTCCGATTCTTTCCAAACTCCTCGTACGATGGCCACGTCTCATACAAACAAAGGACTTCCCGGTCGCCGGTGACGGCCAGATCGGAATAGCCACCGAGATGCGCCAGGGGCTCGGAAGCAATCGGCCAGGTCTGGCACTCGTCATAGCTCATCCGGACTTTGATGTGGGCCCGCGTGTCCGGATTCGTGGGGCAGGCGACCAGGACCCGATTCTTGTCATGTCGAAGGCTTTCGCTCAGCCGGATCAACGCCCCATCACAGCAGGGTTCGGGCTGCAGGGGATCGTATTGAACTGCCGACCAGCTCCGTCCACCGTCTTTGCTGAAGGCGTAAGCGCGCAGCTTCTGACCATGGGAGCGCGCGTTGAGATAGACGGTTCCGTCCTGCAATTCCACGATGTCACACTCATCGCAGGCGTTGCGCGTCAGGGGCTCGCCACGCTGCCAGGTCTCGCCGTGATCGTCGCTGTAGATGCAAAACGACGATTGGACCTCGCCGCAGTTGGGCGTCAAATCAAACCAGCAGGGGATCAGCAATCGTCCACTCTTCAACTGAATGCCGTGACCCGGTCCCGTCCCGACGAACGTCCACGAAGGATCGGCCGCCGACTGATGAATGCTGACCGGCCGGGACCAGGTCCGGCCATCGTCGGTGCTCTTCATCAGGAGTATTTCGGCATTTCCGAGCCCCGGCTTGCTGCCTCGGCACAGCGGCAGCCAGATCGTTCCTGTCTGGTGATCGACAACCGGGCACGGCTGATTGATGGTCAACTCGCCTTCGTCGGCGATGATCTGCATTTTGCTCCAGGTGCGACCGTGATCGGTACTGCGTCTCAAAGCCAGGTCAACGTCGTCCCAGTCATGGCCCGTCTTTTTTCGCGCTTCGCAAAGCGCCAGCACGGTCCCGCGTGACGTCACCACCAGGCTGGGAATGCGGTAGTTGAAGTAACCGTCCTCACCGGCCTGAAACAACGGTTTCTGTTCAATGCTCGGCGCCACCGGTTCGTCACTACGGACAACCCCGCCGACCGGCGACAAAACGAGCACCATCGCCATTGTGGCCATCAGAGGCCAGCCGAACGTCTTTGTTGGTCTCAACCGATTCATGTGAGTCGCTTTCTGGGTTAGTCGCTCTCTAGACATCACCGCCGGGCAGACGCCAGTCACGATCCTGATCATTTTCAGTCCTTCAACATTTGTTTTCGTCATGGATGTCAAAACGGCTCATCCAAAGGGATATCCAACGCACGGCGCACCGCCGCCTGGGCGTCCTTGATCCGGCGCGCCTCGTGGACCAATTCAATCTTGAGTCTTGCGCAGAGTTCAAACAGCGTCCGCGCACTCTGGCGGAGGCGTGCGCGCTGAGGCTCGGTCAGGTCTTTGGGCTTCTCACCCAGCCACGTCTTGCCAAGGGATAAACGATAGGCGCTCAGGGAGGCCTTTTCCACGCGTGCCTTCAACTCTGGTGTCCGAGCGCGTTCGAGGGCCTGGTGGAACAACTCAATTCCCTTCCACCCGAGGTCCTCTGTGTATCCATAGGCGGCGAAAATGTCCGGAGCATTGCAATTGGGATGCGTCGCGGCCTGGCGGACCTCGCGATCCGCCAATCGAAGAAACTCAGCAACGGGCCCGGCCGACTCGCCGTAGTACAGATCGACGAATTCCTCGATGACCTCATGGCTGTCCAGCCGCGGATTCCAAAGCAAACGTGCGTAGACATACTGCAGCAGTTCGCTGAAGACAACCGGATCCCCCTGCACGAAAATGCTGCTGGCTTTGCTTTCAATCAATGTGCGCATGTGGGGACCGGCCATGCGCAGGGTCACCGGTGGCGCGAAAAAATCGGTATAGCTGCCCATGCCGTAGTACCAGTACATCATCCCCGTGGAAATCCGGTTCCATTCCTGGATGTCGCGCTGGTAGCCCAGGTTGGTCAACGAGGCGGGCGACCCGAACGGATGAAGCTGGTCCGCATTGTACGTGGCATACTGAATGCGGACGCTCGGTTCCATCTTCAGGTTCTTGGGAGGACGTGCCGACGGCGCATACGCGTAGGTGGCGATGGTCACATCCGGACGCACTTTCGCCGCTTCCCGCGCCACATGGTTGACCATCAGAAACATTGGCGTGCCCCAGTTCTCGCCCCCGTTGCCGAAGGGGTCTACTTCGTGTTTCCGAATCAATTCCTGGCAACGGTCGCACTGGCAGAGGCTCGTGTCCTCCTGTGCCATGGGAATCATGGCGCCGTCTGCGAAGTCTTTCAGGCTATCCAATACGTTCTGGGTGATTCGGCGGACCACTTCCGGATGCGAAAAGCAGGGCTGATGACTGACCGGCCTTTTCCCCTTTTCATCGGCGGCGTAGAAGTCGGGATTGTCTTTGGGTGACGATCGCAGCCATTCGTTCACATTGTGCAGAATCAATCCATTGCGATTGAAGTCGCCAACTTTCTTGATCCATTCCGTTTGCACGCTCGGATCGTTTCGGTAGCGGCCATTCATTCGCAGGCGGGCTGCAAATTGTGCGGTGGAATCCTGCAACTCCGGGAACGAAACGAATCGGCATGCCAGAACTGGATCGTAGGAATAGTCCGCTGGCGCGAGGATTCCTCGTCGGGGCAGCGGATCCGTCGGCGCGAATTGCAGCACATGCGTGAAGTCACGACTGAGAAAGCGCACGCCGAGAAGATCTTCGAGAAACTGGTACACGCCGTACAGGACGCCTCGAGGCCGACCACCCACGATGGCGATATTCTCCGCTGCGATGACAATCCGAAGCTGCTCCGGCTTGTACGTCGCGTCGAGGACATGGCCAAGCTCGCTCTGCTTGAGAGCATCGCTGGCGCCGATGAAGATGTTGTGTCTGGCAGCGGTACTCCCGTCGCCGATCAGGAGTCGGTACCCGGTCGCCAGAGCAAAGAAGTCGCGAAACTCCTCGGCAGCGTATCGTTCGCTCTCCAGGGCGTCCTTTGACACGACGATCGCCCAGTTTTCCATGTTGCGTACATCCACGCGCTGGGGCTCCAGCGCGGATACCTGCGTGTGGCCGACGAACAGCGCCAATACGAGCGAAACAACAGTCTTCATCGCGTGCTTCCACATGTTGAGCGGTCTCCTTGTCCAGAGTTCAATTCAGTCGCGAAAACGGATCGAATGCAAGTCGGCGTCGATCATCACGAATCGCAGCCGGATGGGTTTCCCCGCCAGCGCTGACATCTGAGCCGGAGTTCCATTTCACGACTTCGACATCATCCTTGTGTGCCGCAACAGGTCGCGCCAAAACACTCGCCGCTGGAACGGTGAACTTTCGGTGGCCGTAGCGCGGCCGGCGCTGGCACAGTCCGAGCGGTTGCGGGCATCGGGGCGTAGGCTCAGTCGCAACGATGTGCGCATCATCGTTGATGACGCAGCTCCTGCGGACGGCCAACGATCCATTAATTTTGTCGCGATTGACTTTGATTGGAACCGCCTGGCTGGTAAAGTCAATGGAGTTTCCCGCATTCTGGTTCAAAGAATTATTGCTTTGATGGCACTCCCTGCATGTTCGGCATCTGGAAGGGCGTTCAAGAAGGAGACGAGAGATGTGTCGCACTTTCTTCGCCGCGGGAGTTGTGTGTTTACTTTCACTCGGCAATTCATGCGTCCACGCAGCCGGCGAAGAAGTTGCCGTCACGACGTCGCGTCGGGATTCGCAACGACGCCGGCTCCTTGCTGCAAATCGTCGTGGATGTGCAACGCGGCAATGACCTTTTCCGTCCCCCGGTTTATCTTGCCATCCGCCCCTGCACCCTCGCTCCTGCCGCAATGAGTGCTAAGTGATATGAGGAGAACGCCGTGATCTCATTCGAAACCAACAATGCCAATCAGGATTGCTCGAGACAGGCCCGGCGCGAGTTTCTGCGTGTTGGCGGGTTGGGCGCTCTTGGACTTTCGCTGGCCGACTGGGTGCGCGCCGAATCAGCCGGAGCGGTCGGCGGCAAGCGCAAGGCCCAATCGGTCATTCTGATTTACAACTGCGGCGCGCCCAGCCACATCGACCTGTGGGACATGAAGCCGCAAGCGCCCGACGAAGTTCGCGGGCAGTTCAAGCCGGTCGCTACCAACGTACCGGGGATCCAGATTTCCGAGCTGATGCCGTCGCTGACGCGCCACGCCGACAAATTGTCGATCATTCGCTCGGTGCATCACGAGCACGGGGCGCATAACAGCGGCATGTACTGGACGATCGTGGGCCGGCCGTATCCCGTCGACAGCACGAATATCAATCCGAACAGCACCGACTATCCAAGTTTCGGCACCCTGGTCGGTTGGTTGGCGCAGCGCGAAAATCCCAACCAGTTGGTGCCGCCGTATGTCATCACGCCCGTGCCGACTTGCGACACCTTCGCGTTCATCACGCCGGGCCAGTTTGGCGGCATGTTGGGCCTTCGCTCCGACCCGTTAGTGCTCAACGGCGATCCCAACGCCACCAGCTTCAAGGTTCCCAATCTCGACCTGTCCGACGGCATTACCATTGAGCGAATGAACGCCCGCCGATCGCTGCTGCAACTGCTCGATGACCGGCTGCCGCGACTAGGCGATGCGTCGGTCGCAGCGATGGACGTGGCCCAAGAGCGGGCCTTCAATGTGCTGGCGTCGCCAAAGGTGCGCCAGGCGTTCGATCTAACGCAAGAGCCGGCGAAGTTGCGCGACCAGTACGGCCGGCATACATGGGGGCAATCCCATCTGCTGGCCCGACGGCTCGTCGAGGCGGGCGCGAAGTTCGTCACCACCGTCAACGGCCAGGGCATTGTCTGGGATTCGCATATAAACAACTTCGGGCGCCTTAAGAACGACCTTGTGCCGCCGATGCAGCAGTCGTTTGCCGCGCTGCTTGACGACCTTTCGCAGCGCGGCTTGCTCGACAGCACGCTGGTGATTTGGATGGGCGATTTCGGACGCACCCCGCTGATTAACAAAGACGCCGGCCGCGACCATTGGCCGCAATGCTACACGGTCGTCATGGCGGGCGGCGGGGTTCCCGGCGGGCAATACGTCGGCCAATCCGACCGCATCGGCGCGCTGCCGCTCGTTCGACCCGTCTCTCCCGCCGACATTCACGCCACGGTCTTTTCGCTGCTCGGCTACGATCCGCAGCGCAATTTCTACCGCTCGCCCGATGGCCGGCCCAACCCGCTTTCGGAAGGCACGCCGATCGCGGAATTGCTATAGACCGCGACGGCGGCAGGTGGCCAACCTACAACGACCCCGTTAAAGCCTGAAGCGCAAGTTTTGAAGATGCGCACTTTGCATGAAGTGCATCCATTTCTGCCATTCAGAGCAACGGAGCGAAGAGAGTTTGAATTTAACCGCGCAGACAGTTTGAATTTAACCGCGGAGCGATGCCGAGCAAACGGAGACCGACGAGTGCCGGCCCATGGAGAGCGTCTCACCAGGATCGTGGAATCGGATCGAATACAAGTCCGCGTCGGTCATCACAAATCGCAGACGTACCGGTTTCCCCGCCAGCGCGCTGACATCCGAGCCGGTGTTCCATTTCACGACTTCTTCGACTGAATCGCCGTAGATTGGCGGACAATCGGCCAGTGTGAATCCGGGAATCGCGGTTCCCGCTTCGTCCTGGAGTTCAACCCGCACACTGCCGACGGCCGAGGTTGAGAAATTCATCGTCAATTCACGGCCCTTGAATATCAGCGGCCTGGTCGTGAACTCGCCGCCGGCGTACTTGGCATGCACCGAGACGAAGCCGTCCGTGCGGAGCGAGCCGCGCTGAAGCTGCGGCATCGACTTCAGTTGGCCGCTGTGGTCCTGCCAATAGACAGAGATTTCTTCAGGCGTGGTCTGCAGCATGCCCCAGGCGGGCGCCGTGTTGCCATGAATCCACGACTTCCGGTCGGGGTCGAGTCCCGGACGAATCCAGCCTTCCAGGAAGCTGCGGTCGAAATGCACGCCATCGCGCGAGGACATGAACACCGCGTCGGAGACTTCATGTTCGGGATGTTCCTTGACCCAGACTCGTCCGGGAACGAGCCGCATGATCATGCCGAATTGAATGTGCGGCGCGCGAAAGTAAGGCAGGATCGCAGGATTGTACAAGTGCTCTCGGGGCGCGCCGCTTGTTTCGATCATTTTCGGCGGGTCCGACCAGTTCAGAAAGTCCTTCGAGGAGGTCGTCTGGATGGCCCGCATTCTTCCCGGACCCCAGACACGGTTGTAGCACACATACTCGCCCCGCACTGGATCCCAGAAGGCCACGTTTTGGGCGTCGGTCTCGGTCTTCTTGATGATCCGCTCCTCCTGCATCAGCGACCAATGAATTCCGTCAGGCGACTGCAAGGCGACGAGTCCGGCTCCCGGCGGCCAGGGGTAACCCGTGGCATCGGGTTCCGGGGGAGCCGGGTCCGGCAGGTTCAGCCAGCGTCCGATCGCTTTGTAGCGGGCTTCCGGCTTGCAATCGGGGTTGCTGTCCTTGAACGGAACAAAGTTGTCGTTGGAATGAATTTGCTGCCCCTGCCCCAGCCACACAATGTTATTCGGCGATGGAACCGTGAACGGCCGTTTGTAACGGTCGATGAACTCGCCCTTGAAAAGCTCCAGACTGGGCCGAGTCCAGCGGATCCCATCCCGGCTTTCCGCCGTGCAGACCACCGCCGGCCCGTAGATGTTGGGGAAATCCTTGTATTCGCCCCGCATCGGCACACCGACATAGTACATGCGGTAATGCGGAACACCGCCGGGGATTCCATCGTCGAACACGGTCACACAGCCCGTCGCCCCGCCCTCCCACGGTCGATCAAACGTAAAGACGGCTCCCTTCCGCTCCGGGGAATGCAGCTCGCGGGTCACGCCCTGCAGGGAGTCAATCAGGTACTGATCGACGAACAATTCGAGTCGCGAACCGATATCAATCGGCTTCGTTCCCCCCGGTTCGTCGGCGCGAACCAGCGACAACGCGGCGGCCGATTGGCTTGTAAATGCGTAGCGTGCCGTCGCGATTTCAGTCGGCCCCAGCGTCCAAATGAGCCTCCCACCATCACCATGCCGAAACACCGCAGACCGTCGCAAGACAGCCGCGTCGATTCGGAGGCACTCCTCAACAAACCCGACCCGCGTCCGCTTCGGACGATTTTCGAGACGATTTCCTATACCAATAGGGGCTTGCTTCACGATCGCGCCCTCAGGTTGATTTTTACGCGAACTCGTTCAACATCGAGAAGATTCTGATTGATGCTGACAGACCTTGAAAATTTGCCGGCCGATTGCATTCGTTATTGTCGCAATGGTGCTCTCTTCAAAAAAGATCAACCAAATTGCCATGACTTCCGCCGACCAATGCTCCCGCCGAGCCAGTCGAACACAAAGATTGCCGCCACCCTCCTCCCCCCGACTCAGGCTCAGCATCCGGCAAAAGAATCCGTCGAGGCAGATCGCCTACTTCGATTCAGCGGGCACAGCATCTCGCTCGGCCATCAACCGCCGCACCGCGTCCGCCTTCTCAGCATCCGACAACGGCAGCGAAGCAATCATCGCCAGCGCGGCAGAGAACGAATCCCCCTTGATCGGCAGCGACTCCGGCTTGCTCGAAATCACCCCATCGACCACTTTGCCAGTTCTCATTTTCTGAGAACGACTGCCACCAGAACTGCCACGGCGAGAACGCCGTTTCGCAACTCGTTTAGTTTCAACACTTAGGGGGCTTGGAAAAATATCTTCGTGAAATTGTCTGTTGATGTTACAGATCGCTTGTCTCCAGGGAAGAAGGGATTGCGATGTTCGAGTTGGAAGTTCATGAGTGTGAGTGCGAGGTGTGTCGCGGGGCCGAGGAGCATCCCGATCGCAAGCGTCATCGACATTTGAATGCGGTACTCAGCCGGTTGGATGAGCAACAACGGCGGTGGGTGGTCGCACTCGAGTCGGAGCAGTGGGGGCATGGCGGGGACACGCGGATGGCGGTCATCACTGGCCTGCATCCAGAGACCGTTCGTCGCGGGCGTCAGGAGTTGGCCGAGGATTTGGCGGGACGTCCGGTGGGTCGCACGCGATTGCCGGGAGCAGGTCGGCCGGTCGTCGAAAAAAAGAGCCACAACTCGAACAGACTTTGACCAAATTGGTTGAACCGGTGAAGTGAACGCTCACGACTTCCCCCACGACGCGGTCTGCAAGTCGGTGCCTTATGGCGTGTACGACTTGACGCACAACGCGGCACGCATCACGGTCGGCACGTCGGGCGACACCGGCGCATTCGCGGTCGCCGCGATTCGCTCGTGGTGGCAAGCGTCGGGACGACACGGCTTCCCCAAGAGCCAACGTCTCCTGATCGAAGCCGACGCCGGTGGCAGCAATGGTTGTCGTCCACGCCTGTGGAAACGCGCGCTCCAAGAATTCGCCGACGAGACCGAATTGGAAATCACCGTCAGCCATGATCCCACCGGAGCTTCCAAGTGGAATCCGATCGAGCACCGCGTGTTCGGCCCGATCACCATCCACTGGTCCGGCGAGCCACTGACCAGTTTGAGTTCGATGCTCTCGTTCATGCGTGGGACGACAACCCAAACAGGTTTGACCGTCACCGCCGCGGTGAACACCAAGACGTATCCCCTCCCTGTCAAAGTCTCAAACGCCGAATTCCACTCGCTCAATCTGCACCGCCATGAGGTCTGCCCACGATGGAACTACACCATCAAACCTCGCTCCGCGAAAAACACGGAGTCATTCTTCCTCGCCCCTTTGGTAATTCAAGAGACATTGGTGACTCCTCCGAAACGAGATTGGTCTGACGCGGCGTGATCGCTGCGTCTCAGACTTCTGGGGCGTGACTTGCACATCGAATGCCAATCCAGAATTCGTGCGACGAAACCGGAAAGCCTTCCTCCATGACCGGCTCGCCTAGGCGATCGTAGCGCGCATCGCGCGCGGGTGAGCGGTTTCGCGCAGACTCAAATCATGGCCTCTTGCTGATCAAGGCCACGACCTCAGTCGTGGTGTCTGCGAGCATGCGTTCGATCGGATACGCTTGCCACCAGCGCCAAAACTTTCGGTGCAACCGCGTTGCTGTCTCTTGAGCTTTCCGCGCGAGCGGCTGGGCGGCGCGGGTCAATCGATTGGGCAATCGTTTGCACAGGCGACGTGCCCCCACGACTTTATCGTGAATGGAGCCCAACCGGTCTTGCAGCAAATGCAGATGCTCGTTGAGTTCCGTGAGAGCGACGTCCGGCCAAATGCTTGTCACGAGTTCGCTGGCGTAGCGCAATCGCTTGCCAACAATCCGCAGCCGATGCAGAGCCGAAATCTCTTCGCGGTTGGCGGGTAGCGACTTCACAAAGCAAGACACCTCATCAAACAGCCGCTGACCAAACACCTGAGCAATTGGACTCTGGAGCTGACAGGCCTGCAATTGCTTGACCACTTTCTGAGATCGTCGCCGGAAGCGGTGCTTATCGCTCAGCCATCGAGCCAGCTCCGTAATCCGTGGCTGAACTTCCTCCCGATGATCGCGGATCGCCTGACACAGAGACGGACTGGCCGAAGTGCCGGAGCGCTGGACCCACTTGCACAGGACATCGTCATCGCGCGCCTCATTGCAAGCACCGCGAAACGTCATCAGCCGCTGCTTCAGCCAGCGTAAAGCTCGACCATCGGCCGCATCCTGGCAGAGCCGCAATGCCGACTCGGCACGGCGGCAGGCGATGCGCAACTCATGCAGAGATTTTGTCGAGAGTTTCCCGTCAGCCGCCGCGTGCAGCCGCTTCGCCGCATGTTGCAGAATGCTGCGAACCGCAGCGCTGGCCGGTACGCGGGGGCGGGTTCGAGACTGACGTTCTGATCGTGAAGTGGTCGTCATAGATCACCTGCCTGCAACGACGTTGTATCCGCCCTACGGAGTTGCGGAACTGAGGCGATGAGCCATGAGCAGATGCAACTGCGTGACGTTCAGAAGCTATTCGGCCGACGTGAAGCGGGTGAGTGTGTTGTGGTCGAGGAAGTCGCGAGCCGCGGGAGTCAGGTGCGCGTACGGCGCGTGTCGGACGATGTCTTGCAACAGCCGATGCAGATTGACGTGCATCGAGTTTGTCTTGTGCTCGGCGAGCGACTCGAAATTGATTTTGCTGGCGTCAAGCCGATAGACCCGCTCTGGGTGTCGGCAGACGATCCACAGTTCGAGCGTGTGCGTTGGGCGTCGGTGAAGGCGTCTTCGATGTGCCGAACCAACGAGATCACGGTGGATTGTCGATGGTGCGCGAAGTCTGCAGGCGTCTCGCCAACACTGAGCACTTCCAAGTCGTCCCAAGGAATCAATTCGGCCGGCAGTCCCAACTGGTCGAAAAGTTCCAATCCCGACAGCCGACAGGCGACATGATGAGCCGTGCGAAGATCATTGAACGCTTGCAACTCTTCCGAAGGAATCGGCTCCGAACGCAGGCCCAACTGTTCGATGACTGCGGCGATCCGTTCCGCGTTGGCGGACGTCAATCGTGGCGTGAGCACACATGGCACCGAGTGCGCCTCGTGCATCGCGTCGGTCGGATGCCAGCCGAGCTCCTCCGTCAAGACGTCCGCCAATTCATGAACGTCGTCGGGCTTCGAGAACACAGCCACGCGTGTCGCCAGTTCCGTCGTTTCGGTCGTCAGCATGATTGAGACTCACTCAGCTTGGAAAGTTACCCCACCTCAAAGCAGTTCGTATGCCGCGAGCCATTTCTGCGGCAACAACCTCGCAGTGCAACTTCAACCGTGCTCATCGGGCAGGTTTTGCACCACAGGGCGAGGAGCGTGCTGAAATATTGGGCGGCACGGCGCGCCCCAACGGTTCATCTTCGAGCGACTCTGCACGCTCGATATGCTCATGAGGAGATCACTTGGCATCCGCCAGCGGTTTCTTACCGGAGTCCTGCCACTGGTGTTCTGGTTTCGCGAGGATTTCTTCGATGACCGCATTGACGGCAGTGGCTTGATCGAGCTTGCCGGATTCGGCGGCGTGCTTCGTGAGTTCGCGGGCTTGCGGGATCAGCTCTTTGTAGAACCGCTCGGCCACTTCAAACATGCCGTGCCAGTGGGCGTAGTCGGGGGCCATCATCGAGGCTCCGTGGCGGGCGCGGCGGCCTTCGTGGTGCCAGAGGTAGAACCAGGTCCATTCGATCTCTTCGTCGAAGTCGGTCTTCGTCAGCAGTTCGTTCTTCTTCAGAGCGGCCATGATTGCCGTACCGGGCTTCGCGAACTTCTCGTTGTAGTTGATCACGAAGTCGTCGTACTGCTTGTAGAACGCGTTGACGTAATCGGGCGTGTGGCAGTGATGGCAGACTTGTTTCATGTTCGTCCGCTTTTCTTCGGCCGAGAACGCAACGAGCGAACGCCGCTTGACCGGGTCGGCTTCGGTGACGAGTTTCCCATCGGCGTCGGTGTCGAGCACCGCGCTGACGGGCGGCCGGTTCGTCCACGAGATGCGTTGTCCCGCGTCATGCGTGATCTTGCCGCCGTTCTTCGAGTGGCCTGACATGTGACACGTCGCGCACGTCGGAGCCTGCGAGTAATCCTGGCCGAGCACCCAGTCCTTAGCGTCGAGGTTCATGTGATCCTTGAGATCGCGGAACGCCACACCGTGCTTCGATTCTTCGTAAACTTCCTTCTGCGGGTGATCGGGGCCGAGGTGACACTTGCCGCAGTTCTCCGGTTGTCTCGCGCGGCGAGGTGAAAAGTCATGTCGGCTGTGACACGCCGAGCACGAGCCGAGCGACCCGTCGAGATTCAGCCGCCCGATGCCGGTGTTCGGCCAAGTGTCGGCGTGAAACTTCGGCCGCCCGTCCTCGGACTTCGCGATCCGGTCGAGCACTTCTAGATTCGTCGGCTGCCCTTTGTCATCGGGCTTGAGGTCATCGAGCGTGATCTTCCCGCCGTCCTTCGCCAGCAACGCGACCTTGCTCCCGTGACACTGCACGCAACCGGTCGCGGCACTCGCCATCCCGTTGACTTGATGAATGTCCGGCTTCCCCGGCGTCGGCGAATGCGGATTGAACGGAGCTCGCGAACCCTCAACCGTCTCGGCCAGAAAATTATCCAGCGACGCGAGAATGTTCCCCGCCTTCGCATGATGACTGTGCATGAACTCCTTCGTCTCCTGCTCGTGACACCGCCCACAATCCTTCGGCGTCACGACCGTCGCGATGAGGTGCCCGTAATGCGTGAAGCCATCCACGTCCCCCTTCTGGGCCTGATGGCACTCCACGCAGCCGACCCCCTTCTTCGCGTGCGTGCTGAACTTCCAATGATCAATGATCCCGGGCGACGACTTCCCGTGACACTCGACACAACTCTTCGACTTCGCCGGGACAACGACATGCCCCCGCGCAGCCCCAACCTCCTCCCGCTTCCGAGCAATCTCCATCGCCTGCACCAGTACCAGCGACGCAAGAAACAGAAGGCCGAGGAAACCGATCAAGTAACGTTTGCTTTGAAGAGTCATGTTTCAGCCAGTCAGATTGAACTAGGTACGATTTATTTTCAGAGTTAGGATGGCGTCGTCTCAGGAACCAGGAGCAGTGCCATGCAGACCGCATCCGTCACCGTTGTCGGCGATCACCAATCCGTGCATCTTCCGCCCGACATCCGCCTCGATTCGGACCAAGTTTTCGTCAAAAAGGTCGGCAGCATTGTGATGTTGGCTCCCAAACGTCCGGCCTCGGATGCCGCTGACCCGTGGAAGCACTTTCGAGAATCAATCGGCCACGTCAGCGACGACTTCATGGTCGAGCGAATCCAGCATCCACAGGCTCCGCGTGAATCGGCCTTCGAATGAAGTACCTGCTCGACTCCAACATGTGCATCTTTGCGTTGCGGAACAAACCGCGCGCGGTGGCTGACCGCATTCAGCAGCACAAGCCCGACGACATCGTGATCTCGACGGTTACGGTCGCGGAACTTCGAGTCGGTGCCGAAAAGAGCAAAAGCCCCGAGGAAAACCATCGGCAGATCAGCGACTTTCTGCTGACGTTCGATATCTTGATGTTCGACTCCGGCGCGGCCGATGCCTACGGCGTGATTCGCGCCGACTTGGAGCGTCGAGGCCAACCAATTGGTGAACTCGACATGCTCCTGGCCGCTCAAGCCGTCAGCCAAAATTTGGTTTTCGTCACGCATAACACTTCCGAATTTCAACGAGTCAAAGGGCTGCAGTTGGAAGATTGGTTCGAGTAATCGCGGGAAATCCCAAGGCTCAAGTCCCAATTTCCAAGGAATGCCCAAGCTCAAAGGTCCAAAACCCAAAGGGTGATGTCGGGGATTCGTTGTGTTGATACTGCTGGAACGACGGTATTGAACTTTGGGTTTTGGTCATTGGGATTTCCTTGGACCTTGGTTTGTGGACCTTGGATTTCAGAGCCTTAGTGCTCCACCACAGCCTCCCACACGGTGAGACCGACGAGCAAAAACACGCCGACGATGCCGATCCAGACGCTGGCTTCGGTGAAGCGGAGTCGCTTGCGAATCCAGGTGTCGATGAACGGCCAGGCGAACATCACGAAGACGATGAAGCCGGTACTCAGCACGGCGAACGTGCCGGAGAACAGCTTCAGCCAGCGGAATGAAACGTAGAACCACCACTCCGGCTTGATGACTTCTGGCGTCGTCAGCGGGTCGGCCTGCGGGCCGAGCGTCACGGGCAGCACCGTCGCCAGCACGCTGAGCACGATCATCAGGATCAACCCGATGATGAGTTCCGTGTAGAAGTGGTCGGGGAAGAAATCGAAGTGCTGCGGCGTTTCGGGAGGCTCATTCTCGAAGCGGAACTCGGTCACCCCTTGCAGTCGCAGGATCGCGACGTGAATCCCGATCAGCAGAATCATCAGCCCCGGCAACACGGCCGCGTGCAGGATGAAGAACCGCGACAGCGTGTTGTCGTTGTACGACTCACCCGCCAGCAGCATCTTCTTCGCCAGCCCACCGACGAACGGAACCGTGTCGCAGATGTTCGCCGCTACGGTCGCTCCCCAAAAGCTGAGCTGCTCGAACACGAGGCTGCACCCCGTGAAGCCGACGATCAGCGTACACATCAGCAAGCACATGCCGATCATCCAATTGATCTCGCGCGGCTGCCGATACGCGCCGGTGAAGTAAACACGCATCTGATGCAAGATCACGGCCGCGATCATCAACGTCGCCGCCCACTTGTGCATCCCGCGGATGTACCAACCGAACGCCACCTGATTCGTGATCGCGTCGATCGACTGATACGCCGTCTGCGGAGACGGCTGGTAATAAAACGCGAGCAAGATCCCGGTCACGATCTGCACGACAAACAGATACGCTGGCGTCCCGCCCAGACAAAACCACCAATGCCGCAAGTGCGACGGCACCGGCTCGTTGGTCAGTTCTTCCAACTGCACACCGCTGATGGGAAGCCGCTCAGCAAACCAGCGTTTGATCGCGTTCATACCAGCGCCTCCATCGGCACTTCGATGAACAGCAGGCCGTTCTCAACCTTGAGCGGATACCTCGGCAGCGGCTTGTTGGAATCCTTCGGCGGCCCCGACGTCGGCTGCCCCTGTTTGTCGAACGCTCCGTTGTGGCACGGGCAAAAGAAGCGATCGTTGTTCGCCTCCCAATGCACCGCACATCCGAGGTGCGGGCACACGCTCGACAACGCAACAAAGTCCTCCGGCGTCCCTTTGTCCGCCAGCCGAGTCACCACAATCTTCTGCCCGGCCGGAGCCTCATAGGTCACGGACTCACCCACGGCGAAGCTGCCGAGGTCCGCCAGAAACTGCCACGTCCGCGACGCAGCCTTCGCCGGATAAAGAAAAAAACCAATCACCGTCCCGAACATGCCGTAGCCGAGTGTCAGTCCGAAGGCCATCGCAGCGGACGACAACTTTGCGACGAATGATCGCCGAGTTGGTTCAGCGAACGGAGAGTCGCAACCAGATTGGTTTCCGTGGGTGGTCATGTCTCACGCAAAGGCAGATCGTGTGCCGATCGACTCGTGATCCGACTCGGTCGCTTGCGCCGCAGAGAATGATCGAGCGTGGCCGAAGGAGACGTCGAATTCGCGCGCCGACTTGTGTGCCGAATCGCTCATCTGTGCCGCGATCGCCCAGCGGGTGAGCCAACGACAGGCGATGAGCCATCTTGACATGACCACGAAAAACAGCGCACAACCCGCTCACGATGAGCCGATGCCCGCTGTTCGTGGTCGCACTGAGTTTGATCGCAATCGGTGGATGTGCGGCGAGTGGGCGGTTGTCGCCGCTCAAGCCCATCGAGCAGCGGTTGATCTATCCGCGTGGCGGTACTTCGGAATCGGAAGCCCCCGATGACGAAGCCCTCGATGCTCGCTTCACAGCGACAGACGGCGTGCGATTGCACGGCCGGTTCTACGACCACCCGGATCGCCGTGCCGTTGTGTTGTTTTGCCACGGCAACGCGGGCAACGTGGTGAATTGGTCCCGTGCGGCGAAAGAGTTGCGAGACCGACATGGTGTCGCCGTGTTGGTCTTTGATTATCGAGGCTACGGCCAAAGCGAAGGGACTCCCGACGAGCCTGGCATCCTGCGTGACGCTCGCGCCGCACGTCGGTGGCTGGCCGATGAAACCGAGGTCGCCGAGCAGGACATCCTCTTGATTGGCCGTTCGCTGGGCGGAGGAGTCGCGGTTGATCTCGCCGCGAATGACGGTGCTCGTGGGCTTGTCTTGATGAGCACGTTTTCGTCACTTCCCGACGTCGCGACTCATCACATGTCTTGGATGCTGCCCCACTGGAATATGACGCAGCGACTGGACTCGGCCGGAAAGATCGTCCGCTACAAAGGCCCGCTGCTTCAATCGCACGGCGATGCCGACAACGTCGTTCCGATCGAGTCCGCTCGCAAGTTGTTCGACGCCGCGAACAAACCAAAACAGTTTTTCGTGATCCCACGAGGTGGCCACAACGATCCGATAACGGACAACTTCCACGAGCAACTGGCGCAATTCCTCGACGACGTGCTGTCGCCAATCTGACCGCATGATGGTTGAGATCGTGGCTGCATCGGCATGATCAAGTCCTGGTTCGTCGGCCACTCGTGGTGGCGTTCTGGCTTGGAAACGCTGACGCTCGGCGGCGGAGCGGCGCTGCTGGCCTATGCGACGGGTGTGTTGCTCAAGTCCTAGTCGCTGTTTCAAGACCGTCGTAGGTCAGCCTTTCCAGGCTGACTCGATCAACAATCGGCGTGGTCTTGCCAATTCGCGTCAGGCTGGAAAGCCTGACCTACTGATGCGTCGTGGCGCGTGACGGCTACGTTTGCCACGACGCCGGCAAATCCCGTTTCGTGTCGAGCAGGATGTCGAGAATCGTCTGACGATCCTCGGCCGACAAATGTCGGTACGTCGGCGATTGGTCTTTGCCGGTGAGTACGTCGTGCAGTTTGCGATAGGTGATCTGCTTCAACTCGGCTGGTAAGCCCTCGAACGCGGCGGAATAGATCAGATAGCTGCACGGGTATTGGAAGATTCGCGTTTGCAGGTTGAAGTCGCGCAGCGAGCGGCCACGTTTGTCTCGCGGGCCGCGAGCAGCGAATTGCTCGGCGAACCCGGACGTCCCTTGGACGCGATCCGTCAGCGGGGCTTCGTCGACGAATAGCAAGTGCTTGAGCACGAGGTCGGCGGAATGATCGAGTCGTCGCTGAATGCCTTCCGTACGCAGCGAGTTCGGGTCTTTATCGATCTTTCGCAGAATGTCTTCATCGCGGAGTGCGAGCTTGGCTTGGTAGCTGGCCAGCGTCAGTGCGTTGTGCGCAGGGGCCTGATGTTCGAAAACCAGAAACGCGACGATGTCGCTGTGCGGCGTGAGATATGGCTCGACGTTGATGAGCTTTGAGAGATCGGTCACGTTGGCACCGGCGTCGGGATCGAAGGCTTCCGGATCGCGCGAATTCTTGGCAATCATGTTGCCCATGTGCCGCTGTTGGCCATGAGTACCGCTGACGTACCAGCCGCCCCAACGCTCCTTGAACGGGCTTTGCCACGTCGTGCGGTAGGTGCTGGTGCTCAGAATCGGATTGCCGCTGGAGTCGGGAAACACCGACCGGACCAAGTGCCCGGGGACTCCTTGAGTCACCGACGACGCATGACACAACGTGCAAGTGTCAGTGTGCCGGGTGAACTTTGGATGGTCGCTAACTTCTTGTTCCAGCGAATAGAAGACGGCTCCGAGTTGCGGATCGACGCCCGTGACTTCCACGACATCGCCGTTGACGCACCAGCCGATGTAAACGTCATCGTTGAAATAGATCGCTCGCGGCGTGCGCGGGTTGATGCGGCTGCGTTGAAAGCTCGTCTTTGAGAAGACGAGCATCTGCGAGGTCTCGGAAACATTCAGGGCCTTGAGCACCGACGCCAGATAGCCGCTCTTGTCGTCAAACGTCAGTTGGACTTCGTCGGCGTTGATTTGCTTTTGCAGCGCGCTGATCGGGTCGGCCAAGGGGGCTTTGAGATAATTGATCGGCTCATGTTCGATGTCGAACTGTGCGAAAGCGGACAGCGGAAGCACGGCGATGGCCAAAAACAGTGCGAATCGGAACATGTCGGTGGGCTTTCGATGGCGGGAAATTGTTTCGCAGCCTGAAAAGCAAACTGCATGCCGCCAAACATTGAGGATTCGGAGAACGGTTAGGAACTCACCGTCTCAGCGCGCGGGGTCAATTCCAGCCAATGTTCGTGGGCGTCGAAGGTGAGCCGGAAGAATTCAAACAGGCCGCGAGTTCCAAGTACGGCGTAGGACATCGGGTGATCCACGAAGCCAACTTTTGTGTTCCATCGAAAAGTTTCTGGAAACCGACGCAATTCGAGAGTCACCTCGCACGGCCAGTACTGACATTGGCCGCCGACGGCAGTCGTGACAGTTCGCGTGGGCTGGCCGATCAAATCAAGCCCCAACCTGATCGCTGTTGAGTTTGGGAAGAGGCTGACATCCGATCCTGTATCCACGAGCGCGTCGAACAAGACCGACCGGCCACTCGAAATCACAACATTGACAGAAACAATTGGCCGAAGCTTGCCGTCACGAAGTGAGGTCGGGAAACGCATGAATCATAAGCCTCCCACGATCTCGATGTCGGCCGGTAAAATGTGGTGGAAGTAAATTAAGCGTCCTGCTTCATACGCCGCATCCGTGGCCGGCATGAGCTTGTCGAGATCAGCATCGTGAGCCAGCACCACTCGGGCTTCACAATCCCAGGCAATCCATTCGCCTTCGTACTGGTCGTCGATCTCTGGAGGAATGTCGCTGGGCTGAGTGTCGCGCGGATCAAACATGACAGATTTCCTTTGAGAGGCCAGTTCGGTTTCAGTATATCCCAGTACCAATTCGAAATTGAATCGCGATTTCAATGCCTCTCTGGCAGCGTGATGACGATTTCTGTTCCCCCTGTTCCTGAGTCGCTCACTGTGATCTGTCCGCCGTGTTCGTCGATGATCCGTTTGCTGATCGCCATACCGAGGCCGGTGCCGGTTGGTTTCGTCGTGAAGAACGGCTCGAAGATTTTCGCACGCTGTTCAGGAGTCATGCCGGGGCCGTTGTCGGCGAGGGAAAGTTGCAAGGCCGGGTGGCCATCGAGATTGATCGGTTTCCAAGTGACCTCGATTCGCACTGGATCAGCGCACGCGGCCAGCGAGTTCTCGAAGATGTTGCGGAAGACCTGTTCGAGGCGACTGGCATCGACCGAACAACGCGGTGATGTCTCGGACTTCGGCAGATTGAACGAGACGTGACGACCTTGTCGGGACCAAACCAGGTTATCCCAAGTCTCTTCGAGCACATCGCGGAGGTTATGTTCGGCTCGTTGCAGTTTGATCGGAGCGGCGTAGTTGCGGACTTCCTCAAACAGTTCATGCAGTTTCTTCTGGGCCTTCTGCACGCGCGCGACCAAGTCCAGCGAGTCCTGCTGACCTTGCAGATTGAGACTGAGCATCTCCAAGCAGGCTTCGCCGCGCTGCAGCGCGTTACGGCTTTCGTGAACCAGTCCGGTCATCATCTGGCCGATGGCCGCGAGCCGTTCGGCTTGCAGCATGCGCGCGTTCGCGGCCTTCAGCGCGAGTTCCGCCTGCCGCTTCTCGGCCAGTTGCCGCAGGCGATTGCGGAGTGTGTCGGCATCGACCGGCTTGATGAGATAATCGGAAGCTCCATTGCGAAGCGCGGCAATCGCTCCGGTCAAATCCTCGTAACCAGTGACGACCACGATGGCCGCCTGCGGAGCGAGTTGTCGCAGTTGCGGCAGAAAAGTTTCCGAGTTGCCGTCCGGAAGTTTGCGGTCAAGCACAATCGCGAAGTACTCATCCCACCGTGCTTCTCGTTGTGCTTGGCTGAAAGTCTCGGCGGCCTGCACGCGGTAGCCGTCCATTTCGAGGATGTCGGTCAAGTTGCTGCGCGTGTCGGGGTCATCTTCCACGACGAGCAGCGACAGCGACCCCAAGACGTCGCGATCAGGAGTCTCGACCGTGTGTTGAGGCATGAAACAAATCCGGGGTGAGGGAGTTGCCGCGAGACAATTTCAAAAGTAACCCGAAGCGTGAGTTTTGAAGTTACGCTGTTTTCAGCCCCGAAGGGGGCGGAACTCGAAAGCCCAGGGCGAAACCCTGGGTTTCGAGCATTTGAGATTCGAAAAGCCCTGAAGGGGCGAGACTCATTTTGTCGCGCCCCTTCGGGGCTTATGGTCTTGAAACTGCCCGTTTCCCAGGGCTGCGCCCTGGGCTTTCGAGTCTCGCCCCCTTCGGGGCTAAGACCTGCGCAACTTCAAGAAGCGCGAGCGAGGGCGAATTCCACGCTGGATTGTCCGACGCCCTCGCTCACGCTTCGGGTTACTTTTGTGGTCTCGTCCAGCGTTGCAGCGTATCCAGAAATTCGGCCATTTCGAGCGGCTTGTAGAAAAAGACGTCCACGCCGTGAAGCGAGTTGTGCTCCAGTCGGTCGGTCAATTCGTGGCGATATCCGGTCAGCAGCATGGTCCTCGAATGCGGGTGTCGGTTGTGAATGTCTTCCAAGAGTTTCAGGCCGTCGGCATCCGGGAGCCGCCAATCGACGAGCACGATGGGAAACTCCTGGCGATTCATTTGCTGAGCCGCTTCCTGGGCCGACTCCGCGATGGCGACTCGGAACGATCGCTCACGCAGGACATCGTACAGACTGGCACAGAAGTCGTGATCGTCATCCACGATCAGCAACAGCGGTTGCTCGGCCGCTTCGGAGATCAAGGGCAATAGCGCCGGGACATCCACCGGTTTGGGCAGGATGCGCCACACGCCGAGTTGTTCTGCTCGCTCGCGCGTCTCGGCGTCCGCGAAGCCGGTGATCAAGATCGCGACCGTGGACGGCGAGCGGCGTTTCAGCTCGCGATAGAGCTGCAGGCCATCCATGCCGGGCATTTTCAAATCGAGCAACACGATGTCGAACGCCTGTTCGTCCAGAGTGCGCAGCGCGGTCGAGGCATCGGGAGCGGTTCGCACGTCGTAGCCGATGTCGGACAAGATGTCCGCCAAATTGGCGCAGGTGTCGAGGTCATCGTCCACAACCAACAATCGAGCCGACCGTTGAGTCGTCGCAGGTGAGTTGTTCATGGGAGGTCAATCCGGTTGGGCGAGCCGTCGGGGTGAGCATTGTGAACACTCACAGACGTGATGATGACTCGCGAGGTGGGAGTAGAACTGAAGAGGGAGTGTCGAAGCAACGAACGCGGATGAGAGTCGGAGACAGGCAGGTCTGCCAGATTTGGCAGTCGTAAGGAGGGTGGTCGCAACATCGCGAAGTCCGTGCCAATTCCAAATTGATGTTGAGCGAGACGTGTGCATGTCCGCTCGCAACGAGCGATGTTGGCACAGAAATCACGGCAACGACATCCTCCTCAGACCAGAACGGCGTCATCTCGCGAGTCAGCTGGAGGTTCTTGGGGGATGGTGGCCGGTTTCACGCGGTCATTTTTGTTGGCCAACAGTCAGCATACATCCCGCGCCGTTTGGCACATCAATGGTTTCTGAGTACCTTGCCCTTCCCTCATTGAAATGTTTGCACGGCCAATATCTCCATGAAACAGCTCATTGATTTCACCATCCCCGGCGGCTTCACTTCTCCGTTGGCTCGAAAGAGCATGGCGATTGCTCCGCTAGCGTTTCTGTGCTTGCTCGGATTGATTCCGGGCTGGGAACGGCTGCTGGGCTTCTCAGGCTTTTCCGGGTTTTTCGGCCTCGCGTACATCATCGAGTTCTTTTCTCGGCGGGGAAACGGGATTCCACTCGTCAAGCGCTGAGACATTCAGTGAATTCATCGCGAATTTGGCGAGCCAATGAAAGGGTGAGTTGTGGCGTTCGACCTGCGAGTGGATGAGCTTTTTGAACGGTATCAAGACCTTCAACGCTACGTTGGCTGGACGCCAGCCGACGCGGAGCGTGTGCGTCGAGCGGCACCACTGGTCGAGTCGTCGTTTCCAGAGTTGGTGGACGACTTCTACCGCGAGATCGCCGAGCATGACGCGACGCGCAAAGTGATTACCGGCGGTGATGCACAGGTCGAACGGCTGAAGGGAACATTGCGAGCGTGGCTCCAGGAACTCGTCACTGGCCCGTATGACATTCAGTTCGTTGAACGTCGCTTTCGTGTCGGCTATCGGCACGTCGAGATCGGTCTGAAGCAGATCTACGTTGAAGCCGCCGTCTCCCGGTTGCGAAATGGGTTGCAGCGTGTGCTCCGGCTCAATTGGCCTGCCGGGGGTGATCTCACGGAACTGGCTGAGACGACGCGGTCCATGAATGCGCTGCTGGATCTCGACTTGGCGATCATCCAGGACGCCTATGAGACGGCCACGAATGACCGCTTGATGCGTGTGGAGCGGCTGGCGGCCATCGGCCGCGTCGCGGGCGGGGTCGCTCACGAGTTACGGAATCCGCTCAACGTGATGCGTACTTCGATCTATTTTCTGCGAAACGCGAAGAGCGCGACTCCGGAGAAAATTGCCGAACACTTGCAGCGAATCGAACGGCAAGTCGGAGTGTCGGACTCGGTGATCTCGGCCTTGTCCGAATTCGCAAAGTTGCCGTCGGCGAATCTACAACCGCTGTCTATTCTCGACTGCCTCAAGAGATCGGTGCCAATCGACTCCTGGCCGGAGAGCGTGGAACTGGTGTGGGACATCCCAGCGAACTTGCCGCACGCTCTGGCCGATGAAAAGCAAATGCTCATCGTCTTCGGCAATTTGATCCGCAATGCGTGCGACGCGATGCCCAACGGCGGACGATTGACGTTCTCGGCACGGCACCTGCAAGACCACATCGAGGTTGCAGTGACCGACACTGGCTGTGGCATCAAGGCAGAAGACTTGCCTCGTATCCACGAGCCATTTCGTTCGACCAAAGCGCGCGGCATCGGATTGGGCTTGGCGATCTCTTTCGCCATTCTCGAAAAGAATAGCGGCACGCTGAACGCCGTCAGCGAAGCCGGTCACGGCAGCACATTCACGGTAGTGCTGATGGCCGAAGAACGTCGTCGGGCCACTCCGTGACTCGCGACGAGTGATGCGATCTTCGTCCCCACGCCGGCCTCATACGACGGCCGGCTAACCAGTCTGCGAGGGTGCGCCGTCGAGGTCGTATTTCTCAAGCAACCGGTAGAGCGACCGGCGTGAGATGCCCAGCACTTGAGCCGCGCGGCTTTTGTTGTATTTTTGTTTCTGCATGACCTCGACGACGCGAGCTTTCTCGATTGCGGACAGCGTTCCGTCGTCGGCTAATGCGGCCAGGATTGTTGTCACAGCGACCGCTGCTCCGGCCGTTGTCGTTGGATGCAGCACGATGGCCGGCAGTTCGTCGGTTGTGATGAAGTGGTCTTCCGCGAGGATCTTCGCCCGCTCGATGACATTGATGAGCTGCCGAATATTGCCCGGCCAGTTGTACGCTTCCAAGGCTCGCAGCGCGTCGGGAGCAATCTGCCAATCACTTCCCAGGAAGTGATTCACGAGAAGAGCAATATCGCCTGCTCGAACTCGCAGCGGCGGCAGGTCGAGCGACATGACGTTGATGCGGTAGTACAAGTCTTCGCGGAAACGATGATCGGCGACTTCGGTGGCGAGGTCGCGGTTCGTCGCAGTGATGACTCGCACGTTGACGCGACGCTCTTGCAGCGAGCCGACGCGGCGCATCGAACCGTCTTGCAGCACTCGCAACAGTTTCGCCTGCATGACACCGGGCATCTCGCCGAGTTCGTCGATGAACAGCGTGCCGCCATTGGCGATTTCAAACAGACCGGGCTTGGCGGCGACGGCACCCGTGAACGCGCCCTTTTCGTGGCCGAAGAGTTCACTTTCGAGCAGCGTCTCGGTCAGTGCGGTGCAGTTGATTGAGATCAGCGGCTTAGCGGCTCGCGAGCTGTGCTCGTGCAATGAGCGGGCGACTAACTCTTTGCCGGTGCCGCTTTCGCCTTGGATCAAGATCGCTTTGTCGCTGGGGCCGGCTTTCGCAATCAGCTTGAAAACCTCCTGCATCGCGGGCGATTCGCCAATCATCCGCACCTTCGGCTGATTTCGTTCGAGCACCGCCTTGAGCTGCACATTTTCTTGGCTGATCTGCCGTCGCTCGTATGCCTTTTGGATCAGCGTTTCGAGTTCCGCGAGCGAGAACGGTTTCGAGAGGAAGTCATACGCCCCGAGTTTCATGGCTTGCACGGCCGTCTCGACCGTCCCTTGGCCAGTCAGCAGGATGACTTCGCATTCCGGCGACAGTTCTTTGACACGTTGCAGCAAGTCAATGCCCGTTAGTCCCGGCATCGACATGTCGGACACGACGACATCGAACTGGCGATCTTGCAACAGCCGCAGCGCATCATTGACTCCGGGAGCTTGTTGCACTTGAAACCCACGGCGAACGAAGCGCCGCGCGGCGGTGTCACGAAACTCATCGTCGTCATCGACGAACAGGAGTTCGACTTGGCTGGGATCGAAGGCGCTTTTCAAAGAGTCATCACTCATGACGGGTCTTTCCCAATTTGGAGTGCGGCGACCGGAGTCGCCGCTTTTCTATTCGCGTCGTTCGCTCAAATCGTCACCGAGAATGTCTTCAACACGTTTTGAAAAGCGACGGCTTGGGCCGTCGCACTCCAAGACTTCGATTAGTCTGATCGTTTCAGAACCAGAACTTCGCACGGCGAGTGTCGCAAAACCGATTCAGTGACGGAACCTAGCAGAAAACGTTTAACGCCGTGGTAGCCATGCGAGGGCATGACAATCAAGTCTGCATGAGCCTCGGCCGCGAATTCGGCAATACGAGCCCCAGCATTCCCTTCCAAGACTTTTGAGCACACACCCGCGAACTGCGGACGTGAATTCAGGTAATCAGCCAGATGCGTATTGGCGAGTTGCAGCCAACGCTCCGGCTCGACCGCGGCAATCACTTCTCCCGCGTAGGGGACGAAGTTGGGAACCAGAGCCACATGAACCACATGGACCTCTCCCGGTTGTCGAGTCATTTCCAAGGCCGTCTGAATGGCTTCGTCCGATGCGGAGGAGAAGTCGATCGGCACGATCACTCGTTTCTTGGGGAACCAAGACATGATGATTGCTCCTATTTTTTTTGATGCGACGAAATGGATGAGCCGCCCACCGTCTTAGGCAAAGGCCGTGCCGACGTTTATTGGGGCGCAGAGTGATGTTTGCGCCTTCTCTGCGCTCTTTGCTTCTCCGCGGTGAAAGAAAACACACGATTCACCGCGGAGAAGTGAAGAGCACAGAGAACACTGTGTCTCCATCAGCGCAAAGATCAATCTGTGCGCCAATAACCGCCTCGCCATCGGCGTGCGCGCCCACGCGGGTGGCGTTGGGGTCAAGCAATTCACGCGACCTTCGCGCGATGAGTGTGCGGCTGAGTGGGTCAATGTGCGGAGCTGTCACAAATAGTGCGTGCGAATCCGCTCAAAGCGGCCGTGGTTCTGCGACTGGAGCGCACGTGGCTCGCGTGCGATGGCTTGTCGTTTGTGCGTTCGCGAACCGCACTCGGCCGCACTCGGCCGCACTCGGCCGCACTCGGCCGCACTCGGCCGCACGCGAGCCGCGTGCACCGCGCCTTTGGCATCGCGCTTGCAAGGTCATTGGCCAAGACCCACTCACTTCGTTTAGGAAAGGACGGCTATCATGCTCACGCTCAAGAGGATTCTGTGCCCGGTCGATTTCAGCGAACTCAGCTTGAACGCACTGACGTTCGCGGTCGATCTGGCATCCAAGTTTCAAGCGGAACTGCATCTGCTGCATGTCTTCGAGGGCTACGATGCGATCTCGTTGAACCCAGAGACGGCGATGATTCCGATGCCGCAGTGGCTCACTGAACTGCGGAAGGTTTGTCACGAAAAGCTCGCGGCTCTGCCGAATGCAGACCTCGCCGCACGTTGTCCCTCGATCGTGCGAGCACATCGCGAAGGCCCGGCCATCCACGAAATTCTCGAATACGCGGCGCACCAAAAGATCGACCTGATCGTGTTGGCGACTCACGGCCGCACCGGGATCAAGCATCTCTTGATGGGCAGCGTCGCAGAGAACGTCGTCCGCAGCGCCAGTTGTCCGGTCCTCACCATTCGAGGGACCGGCTCGTAGCGCTGTCCCCTGACCGTTTGGTGAATTGGAACCAGAACATGGGCGTGCGGAACCTCGACGCAATCTTCCGACCAAGCAGCGTGGCCGTGATCGGCGCGAGCAACTCCGTTGGTTCCGTCGGAGCTACGCTCTGGCAAAACTTGGCGAGCAGCGGATTCACCGGCGACGTCTTTCCGATCAATCCCAAACATGACTGTGTGCAAGGCACACGAGCGTTCGCTTCCACCAAGCAGGTTCCGCAAGCGATCGACTTGGCGGTGATCTGTGTGCCGGCTCCGGCGGTTCCGAGTGTCGTGCGCGAATGCGGCGAAGCGGGCGTGCGTGGCGTGATCATCATCTCCGCCGGGTTTCGTGAAGTGGGCACGGCCGGTCGCGAGTTGGAAGAGGCCGTGCAGCGTGAAGCCGTTCGGTTTGACGGACTGCGCATCGTCGGACCAAATTGCTTGGGAGTGATCGTCCCCGAACTGCGGCTCAGCGCCAGTTTCGCGGCGGGAATGCCGCAGCCGGGGCGAGTCGCGCTGCTGTCGCAATCGGGAGCGTTGTGTACCGCGATCCTCGATTGGGCCATTGAGCAACAGATCGGGTTCTCGGCGTTCGTGTCGGCAGGCAACATGCTGGACGTCAGCATGGCCGACCTCATCGACTACTTCGCGGCCGACCCGCAGACCGAGTCGCTGATTCTCTACATCGAATCGCTCAATCACTCGCGAGATTTTCTGTCCGCCGCGCGAGCCTTCGCTCGGCACAAGCCGATCGTGGCCTACAAGGCGGGGCGGTTCGCCGAGTCCGCTCAGGCTGCGGCCTCGCACACCGGAGCGCTCGCGGGCGTCGATGCTGTTTACGAAGCGGCCTTCCGTCGAGCAGGCATCGAGCGCGTGTTTTCCGTGGACGACCTGTTCGACTGCGCCGAACTGCTGGCTCGACAAAGTCCGCCGCGAGGGCCACGGCTGGCCATCGTCACGAACGCCGGCGGCCCCGGCGTGATGGCGATCGATGTGCTCATGGAGCAACGCGGGCAACTCGCAAAGTTGTCTGCTGTGACGATGGAACGGCTCAATCGGGCACTGCCGCCGCACTGGTCGCACAACAATCCGGTCGATGTGCTCGGCGACGCGACGCCGGAACGATACGCGACCGCGCTTGAGGCGGTCCTCGCCGACGAGGGAGTGGATGCCGCGCTAATTGTCCTCACCCCGCAGGCGATGACCGAACCGACACGCATCGCTCAGCTCGTCGCTGCCACTGCGAACCGGCATCGCAAACCGCTGCTCGCGGCTTGGATGGGCGGGGCGATGGTCCGTGAAGGCCATCAAGTCCTGCACGAGTCCGCGATCCCGACTTACACCTCGCCCGAACAGGCCGTGCGAGCCTTCATGCACTTGGTCTCGTATGCGGCCCGGCGCGAGCTACTGCATGAGATGCCTCGCGATATGCGGATCACCTGGCCTCGCGATCGAACGGCGATTCGGCAGGAGTTCCTGACGCGGTTCAAAGGGCAGGCTCCGTCAACATTCTTTTCGGAAGACGACTCGAAAGCACTGCTCGCGGAATACGGTATTCCCGTCAGCCAGCCGATCGCTGCCACGACAGCCGATGAAGCGGTTGAGGTCGCGCGGCGAATCGGCTTCCCGGTCGTGATGAAGATTCGTTCGCCCGACATCACGCACAAGACGGACGTCGGCGGTGTGGCATTGAACCTGACAATCGAATCCGAAGTGCGAAGCGCCTTCAACCAGATGCTCGCTTCGGTGAAATCCAAACGCCCTGACGCGGTGATCGACGGCGTGACGTTGCAGCCGATGATCACCGCCGCTCGTGGTGTCGAGTTGCTTGTCGGAGCCAAGCGCGATCCGGTGTTCGGTTCCGTGCTGCTCGTCGGAGCGGGCGGCGTCATGGCTGAACTGCTGCAAGACCGAACATTGGAACTGCCACCACTCGATGAGCGGTTAGCTCGGCGGATGTTGGAGAGCCTGCGCGTGTGGCCGCTGCTGCAAGGCTATCGCGGCCGGCCGGGCGTGGACGTCGAGCGGCTGATCGAGGTCTTGATTCGATTCTCGTTTCTCGTGACCGATTGGCCGGAACTCAGCGAGATCGACATCAACCCGCTACTGGTCACCGCCGATCGGCTGATCGCGTTGGACGCGCGCATGCGCTGGCTTTCGGTGCCGTAGCCGAGTCATTGGTTTCGCACGGTGAGCACCGGACATGTGGCATAGCGGACGATGTTCTCGGCCACGCTTCCAAGCAACATGTGCTTGACGCCCCGTCGGCCGTAAGTCCCTTGGACAATGAGGTCGATGTTGCTGGCATAGCGAATCGCGTTCTCGCTGAATTCACAGAAATCAGTCGGACAGAGAATGCTGTGCAGTTTGACCATGATGGGTTCCTTTCAACAAATGGAATCCGAATTCGCGCAGGCGAGCCGGGCGGCGTTCGCCCCCGGACAGCGATGGTGTGGTCCGGGGGCTAACGCCGCCCGGCTCGCCTCGGTCACACACGCACCGGACCACTAACGACCCGGACGATCGGCGATTAAGTTGGCTCTGGTCCATTTGTGACACTCGATGCACTGCATGGTCGCCTCCAACCACGTCAGTGCGGACGCTTCGAGCTTTCCGTCCTTGGCGTTCTTGGAGAGCCGCTTGGTGATTTTCAGGAAGTCATTGCTGTGCTCACGAAAGAAAGGATCGTTTGTGACGCGCCACTTCTCAGCAGCGCTCATGTCTTCCAGCCTGGCGGCTCCCTCTTGGATCAACTCGAAGTCCTCCAGAGCCAACCCCGCCAGGATTTTCTGCGAGGCATCCAGCTTCCTCCGCATGAAGATTGAGATTCCCTTTCGAACGGGAGTGGCCTTCTCGTCGTCCTTCTGCGGAGCCTTCGCGGCATCCTTCTTCTGAATCGGCTCGGCCTTCTTTGGCGGCTGAGTCTCCTGCGTTGCGGCGAACTGTGTCATTGTCAGACCCCCAGCGCCAATCAACGCGACGGCCAATGCGCTCCAACCCCATCGAGCCGCCTTCATCACAAGTCTCCTTTGGAAGAGTGAGACACCGAACACGCTGAGTCTGTTTGGCAAACGGTGTTCCATGCGCGGCCAAGTCACAAATTCGCCCGTGGAAGATCCGCGTTGTTGAATTCGCCCGACCTGTCTGAGCGGTGCCGCACAATTCAGACGCGGCACCGCACAGTGCGCGGTCGCTCACGGGTGAGTCAGCCGATCAGACTGTGAGTCCGCAAGGCAGCGCAGGCGGCTTCGATCATCGCAGCGCCGGGATCGCCGGTTTCGATGGTGAAATGAAACCGCCCGCTGAATTCCGAGGCGGGTTCCCAGTGGTCTCGCACAAGCTGGTAGACCGACCAATCGGCATCGGAAGGATCGCCATGACGCGACAGCAATCGCTGCTGCACGACGTCGTCGGGAGCGATGCATTCCAGCCAGATGGCTCGCACGCCGCAGTCGAGCGCCAGTTGCAAGAATCTGTGACGGAGCGATTCTCGCTGAAATGTGGCATCGACGATGACTCGGCCGCCGGCCAGCAATCGCTTGCGAGCGCGGCACCAGCATTCGTCGTAGGTTCGCTCGGTACGGTCGGCTGAGTACAAGTCCGCGGAACTGCCAGACGCTGCGGATTTGGCACCGAGGTCTTTGCGGACGACATCGGTGCGCAGCACCTCGTCGAAGTGAACCGCATTGCCCAATGCCCGCGACAGTGTTGATTTGCCGGTGCCGGGCAGACCGCTGACCAGGACCAAGGCCGGGCAGCGGCTGGGTTCATCCAACTCCGACAAACACCACAGCCAGTGTGCTCGCGAACGTGCCAGCGCTTCGTCGCGATCGGGATGCGGGATCTCCGATTCGCCGCCGAGAATGGCCGCCACTTTGGCTCGCACTGCCGAGCGATACGCGGCGAACAACGGCAACAAACTGCGGCCGGTGTCGTCATTCGTTTCCGAGAAGTAAACCTCGGCGACGATTCGCGCCAGATCGTGGCGGCCGGCGAAGGACAGCTCCATCACCAGAAAGGCGATGTCGGCGACCACGTCGATGCGCCGCAAGCCGGGATCGAATTCAATGCCGTCGAGGATCACGACGTCATTGGGCGGTGCTCGGTCGGGAAATAGAAAGACGTGCTCCAGCCTTAAGTCGCCGTGCAGATCGCGAACTCGCCCGTCGTTTGCTCGCCGCCGCAACGTGTCGTCGTGACGTTGCAGCCACTCGTCCGACAATGTCTCCAATCGTCGCAGCACCTGCGGTTCGATGACGTGCGGCTTCAGGCCGCGAGCGAGCTCCCAGTTCTCTCGCAGCTTGCGACGGAACTCTGCTTCAGCCTCGGTTGCTTGCTCGCCGACGCAACAACATGCCTGCCGATGAATCGCCGCGATCCGCTGAGCCGCTCGCACCAGATCGCGCGGTTCAAGCAATCCATGCTGCAACCGCGATCGCATGACCTCTTCCGTTGAGAGTTCCGGCGACGAATACAGAGAGACCGCTTGCGGAGAGTCCATGACACAGCCTCTTGAAAGACGATCGAGAGCACAGTCCTCGAAGTCTGATCGCAAACACCGGTCCACGAACAATGGTTTTCTCTGAATGCCACCGGCACGCCGTTCGCAAACCGTCATCCTTCACGCGTTATGCGTCAAAGCTCCATGAATGAGGAACTTGCCAAAAGAACGTCTGGCTCTCCGGGTGGTGACGCCCCTGCTTGGCATGCATTGAAAAGAGGGACACCATGACTCCTCCCGTCGATCATCAGTCCGTTGAACAACTGAGATCGCAGGTTCAACAACTCCAAGGAGAGTTGAACCACGTCGCCGAGGAACTTCGATGGCCGCCCAGTCGTTTGTCCTGGACGGAGCACGCGATCTACGGAGCGGCGCTCGGTGCCTGCGGAGCGGCAGTCGCCTTGCTCGCCAACGTTTTGCTCGCGCCGCTGGCGGGCACGCATCCGCTGGAATTGATTCGCGCGTATCTGACGTTTCCGTTGGGGTCCGAAGCTCTCGCACTGACTGAGGCCGCGCCGCACGTTGTCGTGGGACACGGTGGCCGAGATGGACCAGCGACGGCTGAAGCGGCTCGGCAAGCCGGAGCTTCAGAACTTGAAGCGGCTGGCGATTGATGAAGTGCCTGTCGGCAAGCTCCATCGGTTTCTCACGTTGGTCTATGATTTGGACCGCGGCACGATCGTGTCGGTCTCGAAGGGCCGCGGCCAAAAGGCGTTGACGG
>SXGT01710687.1_pt1 | contig 37614 bp, 33 predicted proteins | sample 3176221 | NCBI WGS metagenome assembly SXGT01 (sample SAMN11356862, study PRJNA531348) | freshwater metagenome | isolation source: freshwater sample F1-120 | place: China: Fuxian Lake, Yuxi | collected 2017-12-25 | reverse complement strand
TCCACAGCTCGCGCATGCCCGCATCGCCGAGCGGGCTGCCCGCCTGGCCCTGTTGCCATGCCGCGAGCTGCCCGGCATCGGGCTCGCCCCAGGGGAACGCGTCGAACTCTCGCCGGTAGTTCTCGCGGCCGAGGTCGGGGCGCGTGAACAGGATCGCGTACGAGAACTCGCGCCAGCCGATCTCGCTGAGGAACTTCGCCCGGTTGGCCGCCGCCTCGGGCGAGATCGACCGGTGCACGCGGGCCCACACCTCGTAGGGGCTCAGCTCGCCGAACCGCAGGTGCGGGCTCAGCCGGCTCGTGGCCTCGACGCCGGGCTCGTCGCGCCGATGGTAGAGCGGCAGGCCGTGCTCGACGAACTGCTCGAGGCGCTCGTGCGCACCCGCAGAACCCGGGGTCCAGGCGGCGCGCAGCCCCTCGGCCCAGTCCGGCCGGGTGGGCAGCAGAGTCCAGTCGTCGAGCTCATCGCCGCCGACGGCGAGGCCGTCGATCGCCGTCGGTGCGGGAAGCGGCGGCCGCGGGTCGCCCGACGCGAGGCAGGCCCGCCAGAACGGCGTGAAGACCTTGTAGGGGTCACCGGAGCCCGAGGTGATGCGCCAGGGCTCGAAGAGCAGAGAAGCGGCGAAGCTCGCCACCACGACGCCCTCATCGGTCAGGCGCGACTTGAGCGCAGCATCCACCTCGCGCATCGCTCCGTAGCGGCGATTCCAGAAGACGGCGTCGGCGCCGGTCTCGCCGACCAGCGCGGGGATGACCGCCTCGGCTGCACCGCGGCGCAGCGTCAGCGTGCCGCCGAGGGCCGCGAGATCGGCGGCGAGGGCGGTGAGACTGCCATGCAGCCACCACCGGCTCGCGCCCCCGAGCGGGCGGGCCGCGTCAGACTGCTCGTCGAGCAGGTAGACGACCACGACGGGGCCCCCGCGCTCGACCGCCGCGGTCAGGGCCGGGTTGTCGGCGACCCGCAGGTCGTCGCGCAACCAGACGATGCTCGCATTCGGGCTCATGACTGCCACAGTACGGCGGGCGCCGGTACGATCACTGCGAGAAGCACTGTCAGTAACCGGTAGGACGCCCCATGTCTGATCCGCCCGCACGAGCCCCGAACGAGCCGGTGCCGGCCCTCGGGCCGCTGCCCGAGTACGCGGTCGACGGCGACCCGCGCGCGGCGCAGTTTCGCGAGGCCATCGATCTGGCCGACTCGGTGGGCGTGCGCGTGCTCATGGCCGGAGGCGTGGCCTACGTGCAGCTCGGCCTGATCTCGCCGCGCCAGTCGCTGGCGCTCTCGCTCATCGTCGACCCGACCGGTCTCGATGCTCTGCTCGCCGCGCTGGGTCGTACAGGCTGGCAGCGCCTGCCCGGTGCCCCTGATCCGCTCATGCCAGCCGCGGTCATCACCCTGCAGCACAGAGTGTCGGGCGCGCGGCTCGACCTCTACCCGCTGATTCCGGGCTTCGTGCACCACCCCTCCTCGGTGTTCGCGCAGCTCTGGGAGTGCGGCGGACCGATTCGCGCGTTCGGCCGCGAAGTGATGGCCGTCGACCGCCTGAGCATGATGATGCTCGCCGTGCACAGCCGACTCGGGCCGCGCTCGGGCGGCCCCGGTCTCGAGGAGTACACCGACTTCTTCTTCCAGCAGTTCGCGGTCGTGATCACGGCCGACGAGCGGCAGCGACTGCCCTTGCTGGTGCGCGCGGTCGGAGGCCAGGCCGTCATGCGACCCTTCCTCGAGCGGCTGGGCCTGCCGTCGGGCCAGGCGCGACTGCCGTCGGCCGCGTACACCGAGGCGCGCTTCGGCCTGGCCGGGCTCGGCACGGCCGCGCGGGTGCTCATCGGAGTGTGGGATGCGCCCGTGGGTCAGCGGCGTCGCGTCGCGCGCGACACTCGGCGAGCATCCCGCTGGGTCGGGGCTCACCTGCTCACCGCCGCACCGGCGCTGATGCGGCAGCTGCCGCAGGCGAGGCGAGCCCGTCGAGCGCGCGTCGAGCGAGCCCTCGCTGGCGGATGACCCGGCTCAGTCGCGCAGTCGCTGGCAGAGCGCCGTGAGCTCGGCGAGCTCGTCCGGAGTCAGTCGCGTGCCGACCCGGCGGGCAATCGCATCGGCGTGAATCACGGCGACGCGCTTGAAGAGCTCGTAGCCCTCGGGTCGGAGAGCGACGATCGTGCCCCGTGCGTCGGTGGCGTCGGGCAGCTTGTCGACGAGCTGGCGAGCGGTGAGACGGTCGATGAGGCGGCTCACGCTGGGCTGGCTCAGCAGTAGGTGCGGAATCAGGTCGCGGATGCGCATGCGGCGCTCAGGCGCGCGCGAGAGGTTGAACAGCACGTCGTACTCGGTGAACGAGATCTCGCTGGTCGGAAACTCGGCGCTCAGCGTGCGCAGCACCGACACCTGAGCGCGGAAGAGAGCCTCCCAGGCGTCGACAGCCAGAGCCTTCTCGGTCATGCGATTACTCTACGTGCGCGCGTGAGCATGTATCGGCACGGAGGCCCGATTGATCGCGGCCGGGCAAGTGAAGGGCCGGTCGCCGAGGCGAGCGACCGGCCCTCTTCCCTTGCACCAAGAGTGTCCTGCAATCACATTCCGCGCCCCCCGCCACAGCAAACGGTTGACGCACTTGAAAGGTATAACGAAAAGGTAACGCTGTCTAGTTATCAGTTCGTTATTTTCCAGAATTCGTCGAATCCGGCCCGAACGGCCGGTCCCAATGCCCCTACGGGGCCGTCAGGTCAGAAGAAGTCGGGGCTCGGAGTCGACGCATAGCGGATCGACACATCGGCGTGCCGGTCGAACCGGTAGCCCGAGCCGCGCACCGTGCGCACGATGTCTTCATAGCCGCCGAGCTTCGACCGCAGTCGGCGCACGTGCACGTCGATCGTGCGCTCGTTCGGCACGTCGTCGTCGCCCTCAGCGCCGTCGGCCCATAGCGAGCCGATGAGCTCGGCGCGCTCGATCGTGCGGCCCTCGCGCAGCACGAGGTACTGCAGCAGCTCGAACTCCTTGTAGGTGAGCGCGGCACTCTCGCCGTCGAGCAGCACGCGCTTGCGCGAGATGTCGATGATGACGCCGAGCGCGGGGGGCTCGGGCGGCGCCTCGGTGGTGCGGCGGTAACGCGCGAGCGCGGCAGGGTCTTGCAGCGCGAGCCGCACGACCTCGACGTCACGGCCGCCCGCGCCGGTCGGCGCGAGGGCGACGGCCGCGTGCGTCTCTGAGCCCGGCGCGAGCTCGGCGGTGACCTTCTTCAGCTCGGTGACGAGCCGGCCGAGGTCGATACCGGCCGCGGCGGCCTTGGCCTCGTCGAACCCGACGTAGAGCACGAAGCCGCGAGCCTCGGTGCCCTCGGGCACGGCGCGCAGGCGCGGAGCGGCGGCGGGCTCGGGCGCGGGGAGCGCGGGGGCTACAGGAGTGGGAGCGGGACGGGAGGCGAGAGTGGCGAGAGACATCGTCGAGACGCTTTCTGCAGAATCGAACGGCTCGTCGCCCGTCGGGGCGTCGGCGGTTCGGGGTGTGGAGTCGGAGGTGCGCGCACCTGGAGCCGGAGCATCCGGCACCGATGCGGGGAGGGCCCGCTCGTCGTTCTCGCTCATCGTCTGACGAGGGTACGGCGAGTCAGCGGCACTCGGGCGGAAGGGCAGCCGATCAAGCGCACATTCGACAACACGCGTCAGCGCTTGCCGGCATCATCATGCCAGCGGTCTCCACAGCCTCAGGGGCGGTCAGGAGCTTCGCGGTGACGGTCATGCGGCTCAGTATCGCCGAGCGCGCTGCAGACCGTCAAGTCGATGCGGGGTCAGCCGACCGTGCCGTAGAGGCGGTCGCCCGCGTCGCCGAGGCCCGGAACGATGTAGCCCTTCTCGTTGAGCTTCTCATCGAGCGCGCCGAGCACGATCGTGACGTCGCGCCCCTCGGTGGCCTTCTCGATCATCGCGAGACCCTCGGGGGCGCCGAGCAGGCACACGGCCGTGACGTCGTCGGCGCCGCGTTGGAACAAAAACTCGATCGCGGCGAGCAGCGAGCCGCCGGTCGCGAGCCTGGGGTCGAGCACGAAGCACTGCCGGCCCTCGAGGTGGTCGGGCAGCCGCTCGGCGTACACGCTCGGTTCGAGGGTGTCGTGGTCGCGCACCATGCCGAGAAAGCCGACCTCGGCACTCGGCACGAGCTTGACCATGCCCTCGAGCATGCCGAGCCCCGCGCGCAGGATCGGAACGATGAGGGGCCGCGGCTCGCTGATCGCCAGACCCACTGTCTCGGTCACCGGGGTCGTGATCGTCACTTCGTGCGTGCGCACGTTGCGGGTCGCCTCGTAGGCGAGCAGCGTCACGAGCTCTTCCGTCAGGGCCCGGAAGGTCGCCGAGGCCGTGTTCTGATCACGCAGCACGGTGAGCTTGTGGGTGATCAGAGGGTGGTCGGCAACGTGTACTCGCATAGGCTCAATCTAACGGAAGGGCGGGGCATGACCACGGTCTCTGACGGCGATCGGGCCGCGATGCGCGCCGCCCTCGACGAGGCCCGCGGCGCTCTGCTCTCGGGCGATGTTCCCGTCGGCGCTCTCGTGCTCGACGCGGCGGGCAGCGTCATCGGCCGGGGCCGCAACGAGCGCGAGAAGCACCACGACCCGACCGCGCACGCCGAAGTGGTCGCGCTGCGACAAGCGGCCGCCGCCACGGGCGACTGGCAACTGACCGGATGCACGCTCGTCGTCACCCTCGAACCCTGCGTGCTCTGCGCAGGCGCCATCCTGGCCGCGCGCATCGACCGGGTCGTGTTCGGGGCGTGGGACGAGAAGGCGGGCGCTGCGGGCAGCGTCGTCGACCTGCTGCGCGAGCGCCGGCTGCCCCACCGCGTCGCCGAGGTCGTCGGCGGTGTGGAAGAAGAGACGAGCGCGGCGCTGCTGCGCGAGTTCTTCGAGCAGCAGCGCCGCGAGGGTGCTGTCAGTACCTAGATCACCAGGCTCCGCTTACCAGGCTCTGCTCACCAAAAGACCGCGAGGGCAGTGTTGATGAGGGCGAGCCCGCCCGCCGTGTGGAAGAACGGCAGCAGCTCGCGGCCGCCGCCCCCCTCGGTCTTTCGCTGCTTGAGGAACCCGAGCAGGGCGACCACGAAGACGATGAGGGCGATGACGAGCTTGACGGCCACCTTGACGTGATCGACCTCGAAGTCCATCTGAGCCGCGCGCATCTCGGCGAGGCCCACCAGAACGAGGCCCGTCACGAGCTGGGTGATCGCACCGCCGAGCACGACCGGGAAGGCGAACTGGCCCTTCCACCGTGCCTGCAGCAGGAACGGGCCGATGATGGCGGCGAGGCCGACGAAGTGGGCGACGAGGAAGAACGAGCGCAGAACATCCATGAATTCCATGGAGTGACCCTCCCTGAGAGACGTAGTGGATCGCGCGACAATGCGCGGTCTTCTCAGGCTATCGGTCGTGCGAGACGCGGGGCCTTAGTCAGCGCCGCGGATGACGAAGATGTCGGTGGGCGGGTTGGCGTCGTCGCGAGGTGCGGCGATCTCGGGCTCGAGAACGATGTCGACGACCTCGGGCGCCTCGGTGCGGATGGCGGCGCGCACCGAGCCCGAGATGGCGACCACGTCGGCGACCGAGGTGCTCGGGCCGAAGCCGAGCCGGGCGATCACGACGGGCGCTCCGCTCGCGGCGGTGACCACGTCGACCGTGCCGACGCTCTGCACTCCGGGCGCCGCCAGCAGCACCTCACGAATCGTCGATGCGAGCATGTCTGCCTCCTCGGCCGTCAGTTCCCCGTGCTGCGACTGCCCTCCAACCTACACTCGTGGCATGACCGAAACGTTGCCCCGCATCGCGATCCTCGGCACGGGCTCGATGGGAGGCGCGATTCTCACCGGGCTGCGGCAGCCCGGTGTCTCGGTGGAGGGGCTGCGCGCGACGACGCGGTCGGACGCGACCGCTGCGGCGCTGCGGTCGCAGGGCATCGAGGCCCGCGGCGTCGAGCATGACGGCGACGCGAACGACTGGGCGGTGACGGATGCCCGTCTCGTGCTGCTCGGCGTCAAGCCCGCGCAGATCACGGGTCTGCTGGCCGAGATCGCGCCGAGTCTGCACCCCGAGGCGCTCGTGGTCAGCGTTGCCGCGGGCGTCACGACCGAGGCGATGCAGGCGGTCGTGCCGAACGCCGTGGTGCGCGCCATGCCGAACACGCCGGCGCTCATCGGCCGTGGCGTCACGGGCATCAGCGGCGGCTCGCGCGCCACGGCAGCGCACCTCGCACTCGCCGATGACCTGTTCCGCACGGTCGGCACCGTCGTCGAGCTGCCGGAGTCGCAGATCGACGCTCTCTCGACCATCAGCGGGTCGGGCCCGGCCTACGTCTTCCTGCTCATCGAGGAGTTCACGCGCGCCGCCCAGGCCATGGGCTTCGATGACGACGTGGCGTCGCTGCTCGTGCAGCAGACCGTGCTCGGCGCCGCTCTGCTGCTCGAGTCGACCGGCGACGAGCCCGCTGAGCTGCGCCGGCGCGTGACGAGCCCGAAGGGCACGACCGAGCAGGCGATCGCCGTGCTGCAGCAGGCCGAGCTCGCCGGGCTGTTCACGCGCGCGGCGGAGGCCGCTCTGCATCGCGCAAGGCAACTGGCCGCCGAGTCATAGACGGCGTATAGAAAGGTCATAGAGAGCACGCTCACGGTAGGGGCATCGACTCGCGAAGCATCGCGGGTCACCGACCGCGAGGGAGCATCCCCATGACCGATCAGAACACCGCACCAGAACCCGCCGCCGACGCTGCCCCGGCGACCGCACCGACCGCCCAGCCTGAGCGTTCGCGCGCGCCGCGTGCGCTCGCCATCACCGGCATCGCGCTCGCTGGCGTGCTGGGCCTCGGACTCGTCTTCGCCGCAGGCGTGGGCGTCGGCCGACTGCTGCCCGACCAGCGCGGCCCGATCAGCGTCGAGGTGCGCGGCCCCGGCGGCGGGCCGCTGCAGGAGCGGGTCGAGCAGCGCATGGACCAGCGCATCGACGAGCGCATGGGCGACCGCGGTGAGCGCTTCGACGAGCGCTTCGACGAGCGCCGCGAGCTGTTCGAGCAGTGGCTCGACGAGCAGGGCATGGACCCGAGCGCACCCGCGGAGCCGACCGAGTAGCGACCCTGCCGCCCGGCACCGGCATCGACCGGCGAGCGCCTCGACTCAGTTGTCGAGCGACGCGAACCGGTCGATGTCGCTCTCGGTGCCCGAGACGATGATGAGGTCGTGGTTCGACACCACCGTGTGCTCGGTGGCGTAGGTGAACGGCTTGCCGGGGCTCTTCACGCCGACGACCGTGATGTTGTACTTCGTGCGCACCTGCGAGTCGGTGAGCGAGAGCCCGCGAATCGGCTTGGGCGGGTACATCTTGACGAGCACGAAATCGTCGTCGAACTCGATGAAGTCGATCATTCGGCCCGACACCAGGTGGGCCACACGCTCGCCGGCCTCGGCCTCGGGGTAGATCACGTGGTTCGCCCCGATGCGGGCCAAGATCTTGCCGTGAGACTGGCTGATCGCCTTCGACCAGATCTGCGGAACCTTGAGGTCGACGAGGTTGGCCGTGATGAGCACGCTCGACTCGATCGACGAGCCGGTCGCGACGACGGCGATGCTGAACTCGTCGGCGCCGATCTGGCGCAGAGCATCCAGTGACCGCGCGTCGGCCTGCACCGCGTGGGTGACGCGCTCGGCCCACTTCTGCACGAGATTGGCGTCTTCGTCGACGGCGAGCACTTCGCGGCCGAGCCGCTGCAGCTGACCGGCGGTGGCGGCGCCGAAGCGGCCCAGCCCGATGACGAGAACGGGAGCGTCGTGGCGGATTCTCTCAACCAACGATGGGCCTCTCTTCTGCTCGGCGGAACAGCTGCCGACGCTGACTGGCGGCGAGGGCCGCGGCGAGGGTCACTGTACCAACGCGACCCGCCCACATCGTGGCCGCGAGCACATACTTCGCCGAATCGGGCAGGTCGTTGTTCGTCAATCCGGTCGAGAGCCCGCAGGTCGCGAAGGCCGAGATGACATCGAACAGCACGTAGTCGAGCGGGGCCTTCGTGATGTGCAGGATCGTCACCGACGAGATCGCGACGATCGTCGCGCCCCACAGCACGATGCTGACGGCGAGGCGCAGCACGTCGTTCGGAATGCGGCGGTCGAAGGCCTCCATGTCGTCGACTCCGCGGGCTTCGGCGACGGCGGCGAAGAAGAGCACGGCGAGCGTGGTGACCTTGATGCCCCCGGCGGTCGATGCCGAACCGCCCCCGACGAACATGAGCATGTCGAGCACGAGCAGGGTCGAGCCGTTCATGGCGCCGATGTCGATCGTGCTCAATCCGCCCGAGCGCGTCATGACCGAGGTGAAGACCGCGGTCATGGGTCGCACGGCGCCGTCTTGGCCGCCGAGCGTCGCCGAGTTGGCCCACTCGAGCGCGAGAATCGCGATGGCGCCGAGCACGATGAGGATGAGCGTGGTCACGAGCGTGATGCGGGCGTGGATGCTCAGCCGGGCCCGCGACCGCGTCCATCGTGCAAGGGCGAAGATGACCGGGAAGCCGATGGCACCGAGGAACACCGCGATGGCGAGCACCCCGAGCATCCACGGGTCGGAGGCGAACTGCTCCATGCCGTCGGTGAAGGGCACGAAGCCCGTGTTGGTGAAGGCCGAGAGCGAGATGTAGAAGCCCTGCCAGAGCGCGGTCCAGAGGTCGAAGCCCATGAGCAGCAGGCGCGGCACGACGAGGGCCGTGATGGCGAGCTCGATGATGATGGCGCTGAGGGCGACGGTGGCGAGCAGGGAGCCGATCTCGCCGAGCCGCACGGCCTGCGACTCGGAGACGGGGCCCGCATGGCCGCGAGCCGGGTTCGTGTCGCTCGCGGCGATGAGCCTCGCCCGCAGTCCGATGCGGCGGGCCACGACGAGGCCGAGGATGCTCGCCATCGTCAGCACCCCGATGCCGCCGATCTGCATCGCGAGAATGATGACGACGTTGCCGAAGGGCGACCAGTAGGTCGACATGTCGACCGTGACGAGCCCGGTCACGCAGATGGCCGAGACGGCGGTGAAGACGGCGTCGGCGAGGGGCGTGCTCGAGGCCTCGCCCGCGCGTGAGATCGGCAGCGTCAGCAGCACGGTCGTGATGATGATGAGCCCCGTGAATACGAGGATCGCGAAGCGCGCGGGCGAGGCGGTGGCCGACTCGGCGAGCGACTTCCAGCCGCGCACGAGCGGGTTCGTCGCCTCATCGCGATGGTTGCCGCGAATGCGGTTGCTCGTAGCCATCGACGCTCCTCACCGGCCAGCAGACCGCGTGTCATGGTACTCCCGGCCGGGGCTGACTAGCCTGGGGTCATGGCCGACATCTTCGACGTGATCGCCGACGCTACGCGACGCGAACTGCTGCAGCACCTTCTCGACGCCTCGCTGAGAGACGATACCGGCGCTGGCGAGCTCAGCGTGGGTGAGCTCGTCGATCGCATGGACGCGACGCAGCCCACCGTGTCGAAGCACCTCAAGGTGCTGCGCGACCACGGCCTCGTGACCGTGCGCGAAGAGGGCCAGCACCGCTACTACGCGGTCGACGCAGGCCCGCTCGAAGAGGTGGAGGACTGGGTCATCTCGTTCTTGAGCGCCGGCTTCGACCCGAACGACGACGTTCAGTCACCCGTCTTCGCGGCCTGGGCCGGTACCGAGGTGACGACCGCGGGCAGCACCGTCGGTCGCGTCGCCGCCGACGCCTCGCACCGCGCGCAGTCGGTCATCCACGGGGCGCAGGAGAAGCTGCACGACGTGGGAGAGGCCGTCACCAAGCGGCTGCCCTGGAAGCACGGCGACTGACCTCCCCCGTTCGCGCGTCTTTACACGAGTCACACCAGCCCCTACCCTGAACGGCAGGCACTCGCGCCACACCGGCGTGCCGCCCCGATGCCCGAAGGACCCCGTGACCATGACCCGCGACCTGTCTGATGTGCGGTTCCTCACCGTGGCCGAAGTGGCCGACATGATGCGCGTGTCGACCATGACGGTCTACCGCATGGTGCACGCGGGCGATCTGCCTGCCATCCGCTTCGGGCGCAGCTTCCGCATCCCCGAGTCGGCGGTCGCGGCGGCCATCGAGACGCCCATCGCCGACGTCGGCTAGACTCGCTCGGTACTAGACGCGGTCCTGAACGGGCCGTTGCTCCCGTTCAGTCGACGATCCGAGGATTTTCTATGGGTTCCGTCATCAAGAAGCGCCGCCCGCGTATGGCGAAGCAGAAGCACCGCAAGCTGCTGCGCAAGACGCGTCACCAGCGTCGCAACAAGAAGTAGGGCATCCGCCCCGAAAGCGCTCGACCGTGAGGTCGGGCGCTTTTCGTCTGCCGGGGGATGCTCAGGGGCGGTCGCGCATGACCGGCCAGCCGCGCGCCGCTGCGTAGCGGGCCAGGGCTGCGTCAGGGTTTACGACCTGCTGATGCCCGACGAGCTCGAGCAGGGGGATGTCGTTGCGCGAATCGCTGTAGGCCCAGCAGTCGCCGAGCCGCACGCCCTTCTCGCCCGCGAGGCGACCGGCGGCGTCTGCCTTGTGCCCGGCGTGCATCACGGGGCCGAGCAGGGCGCCGGTGAAGACGCCGTCGACGCTCTCGATCTGGGTGCCGATCGCTCCGGTGAGGCCGAGGCGCTCGGCGATCACGCGGGCGCACGCCTCGGGGGTGGCGGTGATGAGCCACACCTCGTGCCCCTGCGTGAGGTGCTCACGGGCGCGCGCGACCACGGTCGGGTGCAGCAGGGCGTGCAGGTGCTTGTCGTAGGTCTCGACGGCGATCGCCTCGAGCTCGAGCACCGAGTGCCCCGCGACGAGCTCGAGTGCTCGATCGCGCACGGCCAGCTGGTGCCGGTGGTTCTCGCCGACAGACTTGAATCGGGCCTGCTGCCAGGCGAACCGTGCCAGGTCGCGCCAGCCGAGATGCCCGCGCTGCCACGCGACGCGCCCCAGGTGATACACGCTCGCGCCGTGCAGCAGCGTGTTGTCGACGTCGAAGAACGCGATCACGGGCCTGTCGGCGCGCGAGCGTGCGGCCGAGCCGGCGTCGTCGTCGGGGGTGGACATCTCGTCAAGCATAGGCAGGTGTCTAGGGTGGTCGTGTGTCTGCCACGATCGTGACCCTGCTGAGCAAGCCCGGCTGCCACTTGTGCGATGACGCCCGCGAGATCGTGCACGCCGTTCTCGGCGAGTTCGAGGCGGTCGAGCTCGTCGAGCGTTCCATTCTCGACGACACCGATCTGCACGCGCGGTACTGGGACGAGATTCCGGTCGTGCTCATCGACGACGAGGTGCACACCATCTACCGGGTCGATGCCGACCGACTGCGAGCGGCGCTCGCCGAGAGGAGTCTGTGATGTGCGGTCGCTACGCCAACACGAAGAGCGGCGATGAGCTCGGCGCCTACTTCGAGGCCGACGAGGTCGACGACGTGGCCATGCCGCCGAGCTGGAACATCGCGCCGACGCAGCAGGTGCCGGTGGTCGTCGACCGAGTGCCGAACGACGACCTCGACGGCATGCCCTCGCGCCTGGTCACGTCGGCGCGCTGGTCGCTCGTGCCGCGGTGGGCGACCGAGCTGACCTCGAAGTACCCGACCTTCAACGCCCGCAGCGAGACGGTCACCGAGAAGAACACGTTCAAGAACGCGGTGGTGCGCTCGAGGGCGATCCTGCCCGCCGACGGCTACTACGAGTGGCACACGGTCGGTTCGACCAAGACTCCGCACTACATCACCGACCCCGAAGCGGGGGAGCTCGCCTTCGCCGGGCTGTACTCGTGGTGGCGTGCTCCCGTTGCCGAGGGCGCCGAGCCGGGGCCCTGGGTGCTCACGGCGACGATGCTGACGCGAGCGGCGCACGGGCCCGCGGCGAGCATCCACGATCGGGCTCCCGTCATGCTGCCGCGCGAGGTGTGGGACGAGTGGCTCGACCCGACCGTCGAGGGCGACCAGTCGCTCGTCGACATGATCGTCGCCGAGAGCGAGACGGTGCTCGAGCGCCTCGAGCTGCACGCGGTCGCCCCGTTGCGCGGCGACGGCCCGCAGCTCATCGAGCCGGTCTAGCAGCTGCCCCAGAGGCCGAGGCGGGCATCCTGTGCCGCGCGCTCGGCGGCGCGCAGCTCGTCCCAGTAGCGGTCGTTGGGTTCGAAGAGCACGGCCCGCGCGAAACCCTGCGCGACGAGTTCGAGGTTGATCGAGGTGCCGTCGGCCGTGAAGAGGTAGAGCAGCTCGCGGTCGAACCGGTCGCGCGGGTCGCGGTCGTAGGTGAAGCCGAGGGTGCTGCCGGGCGGGGCGAAATCGGCGAGTGCCGCTTCGGCCTCGGGCCCGAAGCACTCGACTTCGGGATAGACCTCGGGGGTGTCGATGCCGATGAGCCGCACGCGCAGCTCGCGGCCGTCAACCTCGAGTCGCAGAGTGTCGCCGTCGGTCACCGAGACGACGGTGCCGGTGCCGTCGGTCTGCGCGAGCGCAGGGGGAGCCGTGCCCTCGGTCTCGCCCTGCAGGCATCCATCGACCCCTGAGACGAGGCCGATGATGAGCACTGCCGCGCTGAGTCGACGCGTTCCCTGGCGCATGCTGTGAGGCTACCGGGCGACCCCTGACACCGCGCCCCGACCGGCTTACACTGGGCGGCACGGCGAAGGAGCAGCCATGGCGACGAAGCAGTCAGACAGTGTCGATCCGCGTTTCGACCCGGCCTTTCAGCGCGGCGGGTCGGGGTCGGCGGCGGCACCGCGCGCCGACGTGCCCCTCGCCGCTCCCGTGCTCGACGACGGTGTCGCCGTCGCGGGTGCCCGCATGGTGCGCGATCGCGCGCCCTCCGCTCGCCGCGACCCTCTCGCGTTCGATGGCCCGGGCCCCGATGAGCGCCACTTCGAGATCATCGTCGCCGGCAACCCGTGGTTGCGCGCGCTGTGGCTTGTCGGCGGGGTCACCACCCTGCTCGGCTTCGTGCTCACCTTCTATGCCGAGTTCGCGTTCAGCGTGCCGCCGGCCTCGGGCATCTACGACCCGAGCGTCTACATCGTGCCGAGGGTGGCCGAGGCGATTGCGCTGCCGCTCGTGATCGCGGGCGTCGTCGCGCTCGTCGCGGCCACCACTCTGCGGCTCGTCGCCTGGCGGCCGAGCGGCGCCCGGGTCGTCGAGACCGATCAGGTCGGCAGCTAGCGCTGGCAGCTCGGACAGAACCAGGTGATGCGCTCGGTGATCGCGTCGTCGCCGAGCAGGCCGCGTCGGATGCGCGTGCCGCATCGACGGCACGGCTTGCCGTCGCGGTGCGCGACCCAGAGGCGCTCGCCCCGCCGCGTGTTGCCCGTCGTGGTGCGCTCATCGCGATCGCGGTTGGCACGGATGAGCTTCACCCCGAGGTCGAGCGCGGCCTCGATGTCGACCGACGCGACGGGGGTCTCGGGCAGCACCCCGCGCAAGAAGAGCAGCTCGTTGCGATAGTCGTTGCCGAAGCCGGCGACGTTGCGCTGGTCGAGCAGCGCGAGCCCGATGGGCCGCTCAGGGTCGGCCGTGAGCCGGCGCAGGGCTTCGGCGCGATCGAAGTCGTCAGAGAGCGGGTCGGGGCCGAGATAGCCGATCACGTCGTCTTCGGCGTCATGGGCGACGAGCTCGAGCTCGCCGAGCGCGAAGCCCACCGCCTGCCACGGCGCACCCTCGGCCGCCGTCGTCTCGAGCACCATGCGGGCTTCGAACGCCGGACGGCGCCAGCGATCGCCGAGCCGCATCACGTGCCACGCGCCCTCCATCTTGAGGTGCGAGTGCACCGTGACCTCGCCGATGCGCATGAGCAGGTGCTTGCCGCGGGCGACGACCTCGTCGACGCGCTCGCCGCTCAGGTCGGCGGTCGCGAAGCGCGGCACGCGCACGTCGCTGCGCAGCACGGTCTGCCCCGCAAGCGCGGCATGCAGCCGTGCGGCTGCGCGGTGAACGGTGTCGCCCTCGGGCACGGCAGCCCCCTCAGATCCTGATGCGCAGGCCCTGCGGGGTGGCGACGAACCCCGCTGCCTGCAGCGCTTCGGCGAGCGGCGTGCCGAACGCGCTCGCTCCGTTGACGCGCTCGACCCGCAGCGAGCGCAACCGCGCGCGCACGACGGCGGCGAGCTCGACGGCCGCGGGCTCGAGCACGGCGGGCTCATCGGTGAAGGTCAGCACGCTCTTGCCGCCGCGCTCGAGATAGAGCGCGAGGTGCCCGTCGACGAGCACCACGATCGCGCCCGCCTTGCGTCCGGGCCGGTGGGCGGTCGACCCCGCCGCCGCGTCGGGCAGACTCGCGGGCCAGGGTAGTGCCGCACCGTAGGGGTTGGCGGGGTCGGTCGCGGCGAGCACGAGGGGTGCCAGGGCCGGGGCCGCATCCGCGTCGCGAGAAAAGGTGCGCACGCGGTCGACGGTCGCGGGTGTCGCGAACTGGGCCGCGCCGAGGCCTTCGACGACGTAGCCGCGGCGCACCGAGCCCGCTTCTTCCATGCGGGCGAGCACCGAGTACGCGAGCGCGAAGCCGCCGCGCAGCCCCTCAGCCTGCACGGCTCCGCGCGTGACGACGCCATGCCGATCGAGCATGCGGTCGACCGCGAAGGCCGTGCGTCGCGTCGCGTCGGCCTCGCGGTCGGGCAGCAGCGACCAGCGGCCCGCGGCGGTCGGCGGCCCCGATGCGGCGACGGATGCTGGCCGCGCGTAGCCCCGATACCCGCGCGTGCGCGGCGCGGGCCTGCGGGTCGCCGAACCTCCGCCGAGCGTCGCCCGCAGCGGGGCGAGCGTGTCGTTCGTGAGGTGCCCGGCCCACACCAGTTGCCACAGCTCGGCGACGACGGCCGCGTCGTCGCCTCCGGTCTCGCCGACCGCGGCCGCGAGCTGCCGGTAGAAGTAGCCCCCGCCGCCCGCGAGGGCGTCGAGCATGTGCTGCTGGCGCGCGGTGAGCTCGATGTCGTCGGGCTCGGGCAGGCTCAGGGGGGCGGCACCCGCGAGGTGCAGGCTCACCCAGCCGTCGCTGCCGGGCAGGCTGCCGCCGCCGGCCCAGATGACCTCGCCGCTCGCGCACAGCTCGTCGAGCCAGGCGGGCGAGTAGTCGTGCACGCGGCTCGGCAGAACCAGGGTCTCCCACGCGCTCGCCGGCAGCGCGACGCCTTGCAGCTGCTCGATCGACTGCAGCACGCCGTCGATGCCCTGCAGGCCAGGCCGTCGAGCGCCCGAGCCGTGACCGGCTGACCCGACGTGCTGCCACACCGGCAGGAAGCGCCCGAGCGTGCCGGGAGTGACGGGCTCGATCTCTTTGCGCAGTGCCGCGAGGCTGCGCGAGCGCAGGCGTCGCAGCACTTCGGCGTCGACCCACTCGGTGCCCGAGGCGCCCGGGCGGAACTCGCCCTCGATGATGCGTCGGTCGGCGGCGAGCCGGCGGAGGGCATCCGTCGCCACCGCGATGCCGACCCCGTAGCGCGACGCCGCGTCGCTCGCCGCGAAGGGCGTGTGCGTGCGCGCGTACCGCGCCATGAGGTCGCCGATCGGGTCGGGCACAGGGTCGAGGAAGGCGCTCGGCACGCCGTGCGGAATCGGCGTGCCCAGGGCATCGCGCAGTCGCGCGGCGTCTTCGACGACGGCCCAGCGCGCATCTCCGGCGATGGTTGCGGCGAAGACGCGGTTCGTACGGGCGAGACCCTCGAGCGCCGCGGTCACGTCGACGTCGTTGACGGTGCGGTCGTCGATCTCGGGCGTGGTCAGTGGCCCCAGGATGCGCAGCAGGTCGACGATGCCCTCGGCGTCGCGCGCGCGGCGGTCGGGCGCGAGACGCTGCAGCTCGGCCTCGGTCTGCTCGATGACGGCGGGGTCGAGCACCTCGCGCAGCTCGGCTCGGCCGAGCAGCTCGGCGAGCAGCGCGGGGTCGATGCTGAGCGCGGCCGCGCGGCGCTCGGCGAGCGGGCTGTCGCCCTCGTAGAGAAAGGCGGCGACGTAGCCGAAGAGCAGGCTGCGGGCGAATGGCGACGGAAGCTCGGTCTCGACCTCGATGATGCGGATGCTGCGCTGGGCGATGCTCGCGGCGACCTCGACGAGCGAGGGCAGGTCGTAGACGTCGCTCAGCACCTCGCGCACCGTCTCGAGAATGATCGGGAAGTCGGGAAACTCGCGTGCGACCTCGAGCAGCTGGCTCGCGCGCTGGCGCTGCTGCCACAGCGGACTGCGCCGACCCGGGTCGCGGCGCGGCAGCAGCAGGGCGCGCGCGGCGCACTCGCGGAACCGGGAGGCGAAGACGGCTGAACCACCGACCTCGGCGGTAACCAGGTCGTGCAGCTCGTCGGCCTCGAAGAGGAACAGTTCGGCTCCGGGCGGCTGCGCCTCGGTGTCGGGCAGCCGCACGACGATGCCGTCGTCGGCGGCGATCGCGGCGCCGTCGTAGCCGTGCCGCTCACGGATGCGCGCCGAGATCGCGAGCGCCCACGGCGCGTGCACGGCGAGCCCGTAGGGGGAGTGGAGCACCACGCGCCAGTCGCCGAGCTCATCGCGGAATCGCTCGATGATGAGCGTCTGCTCGCTCGGCACCTGCCCGGTGGCTGCGGCCTGCTCGGTCAGGAGCGCCTCGAGGTTCGCGACCGCTCGGTCGTCGAGGCCCGCGGCGGCGAGGCGCTCGCGGCGGGCATCCGTCGACGCGGTCGCGAGTTCGCGCGTCGTGCGCCCGACCGCGCGGCCGAGCTCGGCGGGGCGGCCGAGCCCATCGCCCTTCCAGAACGGCACCTTGCCCGGTTGGCCGTAGGCAGGGGTCACGATGACCTGATCGTGCGTGATCTCCTGAATGCGCCAGCTGGTGGTGCCGAGCGCGAAGACGTCGCCGACGCGCGACTCGTAGACCATCTCTTCATCGAGCTCGCCGACGCGACGGCCGACGCCCTCTCCCGCAATGAAGACGCCGAACAGCCCACGGTCGGGAATCGTGCCGCCGCTCGTCACCGCGAGCCGCTGCGCCCCGGGGCGACCGGTGAGCGTGCCCGCGACGCGATCCCATACGATGCGCGGTCGCAGCTCACTGAAGCGGTCGCTCGGGTAGCGGCCGCTCAGCAGGTCGAGCACGGCGTCGAACGCGCTTCGGGGCAGCGTCGAGAACGGGGCGGCGCGGCGCACCTGGTCAAACCACTCTTCGACGTCGCACGGCTCGAGGGCGACGTGCGCCACGGTCTGCTGCGCGAGCACGTCGAGCGGGTTCGCGAGCACGTGCAGCTCTTCGATGAGCCCGGCCGTCATGCGCTCGCTCGTCACGGTCGCGTGCAGCACGTCGAGCCGGTGCTTGGGCACGAGCACGCCGCGGCTGATTTCGCCGACCTGGTGCCCCGCGCGCCCGACGCGCTGCAGACCGCTCGCGACGCTCGGCGGCGCCTCGACCTGAATGACGAGGTCGACGGCGCCCATGTCGATGCCGAGCTCGAGGCTGCTCGTCGCGACGACGCAGCGCAGACGACCCGTCTTGAGCGCCTCTTCGATCTCGCCGCGCTGCTCTTTGCTGACCGAGCCGTGGTGGGCGCGAGCCAACAGCGGTTCGGCGCCCGCGGTCGAACCGGCTTGAGCCATGATTGCGGCGGGGATGCTGCGCTCGGGCAGCTCTGCGCCGATCCTCAGCGCGTAGATCTCGTTGAGCCGCGCGGTCAACCGCTCAGCCAGCCGCCGTGAGTTCGCGAACACGATCGTCGACCGGTGCTCGAGCACCCGGTCGACGATGCTCTCTTCGACGTGCGGCCAGATCGAGGGGGTCTGCGGCGCCCCCGAACTGTCGGCCGGGTCGTCACCGCCGATCGTCGGCGGCTGCGTCATGTCGTCGACGGGCACGACGACGCTCAGGTCGAAGGTCTTCGCCGCCGGCGGCTGCACGATCGTGACGGGGCGCCCCCCGCCCAGGTAGCGGGCGACCTCGTCGGGCGGTCGCACGGTGGCCGACAGCCCGATGCGCTGAGCGGGGCGGGCGAGGCGCGCGTCGAGCCGTTCGAGCGTGAGGGCGAGGTGCGCACCGCGCTTCGTGCCGGCGACGGCGTGCACCTCGTCGATGATGACCGTCGTCACGCCTTCGAGCGTCTCGCGGGCGCTCGCGGTGAGCATGAGGTAAAGGCTCTCGGGGGTCGTGATGAGAATGTCGGGCGGCGACTTCTGCAGGGCGCGACGGTCGGCGCTCGGGGTGTCGCCGCTGCGCACGCCGACCGTGATCGTCGGCGCCGTGCCGCCGAGCCGCAGCGCGGTCGGGGTGATGCCAATCAGGGGCGAGCGCTGGTTGCGCTCGACGTCGACCCCGAGCGCCTTGAGCGGGCTGATGTAGAGCACGCGCGTGCGGCGGAGCGGGTCATCGCGCGGCGGCTCGGCCGCCAGTCGATCGATCGACCAGAGAAAGGCAGCGAGCGTCTTGCCCGAGCCGGTCGGCGCGATGACGAGCGCGTCGCCTCCCGTCGAGATGGCATCCCACGCGCCGAGCTGGGCGGGCGTCGGGGCGGGGAACGCTCCCGTGAACCACTCGCGCGTGGCGGGCGCGAAACGACCCAGCACGTCGTCGGGAGCGGGCTCGATCATCCGCCCATTCTGGCCCTGCCCGCTGACAGCCCGCCTGCCCTCAGGCGTACTGCGCGCGCAAGAAGGTGAGCACGTCGGCGAGCTCGGGCTCGCTCACCGAGTGGCCGACTCCCTCGTAGATGCGCTCGGTGAGCGTGACGTGATGAGGCAGCCACCGCTGGGTCGCCTCGACGAACGAGTCGGGAATCACGGTGTCGTGCGTTCCGCGCCCCCAGAAGACCGGTGGCGCGAGCTCGGCCAGCCGTGCGTCGGCCGGCGCCTCGCCGGGCACGACGAAGCCCGCGAGCGAGACGGCGAACGCGAAGCGCTCGGGCGCGTGCCGCATGAGGTGGATGCTCATCGCGCCGCCCTGCGAGAACCCCAGCAACCCCACCGAGGTCGCGCGCACGCCGTCGAGCCAGTGCAGGAGGCCGCGCGCGGCGGCGTCGGCGCCCCTGGATCTGCTCTCGTTCGTCGCGCCGTTCAACTCGTACCAGGCGTAGCCGGGGCCGGCCCGCAGGGGAGCGCGCACGGAGGCGAGGACGGGCTGCAGTGGCAGATGCGGCGCGAGCCCGAACAGGTCGCCCTCGTGCGAGCCGTAGCCGTGCAGCAGCACGAGCAGCGGGCGGTCGGCGCGCTCGGCTTCGGGAGCCGACCACAGCACGGCGCTCTCATCGATCAACTGCATCGCGCTCATGCCCTCCATCGTGTCAGGTGCGCCCGCGAGGTCGCCGAACGGGTGAGAATGGGGCATGGCCTCTGTGCGCACTCCCGACCCGAACCCGGGCTGGCTCTCTGATGACGAGCTCGAGCAGATTCGGCAGCGACTGCCTCTCGTCTACGTCGAGGCGATTCCCGTGCGGGTCGACGGCATGGGGTCGGTGACCGAGGTCGGCGTGCTGCTGCGGGTCAACGAGGCGGGCAGCATCACCCGCACGCTCGTGAGCGGCCGCGTCATGTACGGCGAGACGCTGCGCGACGCGCTGTTCCGGCACCTCGAGAAAGACCTCGGGCCGATGGCCTTTCCGCAGCTGCCGGCGTCGCCGACGCCGTTCTCGGTGGCCGAGTACTTCCCGTTCCCGAGCCCGACGCGGTTCAGCGACGATCGGCAGCACGCCGTCGCCCTCGCCTACGTCGTTCCCGTCACGGGAACGTGCGAGCCGAGGCAGGATGCGCTCGAGCTCACCTGGATGACGCCTGACGAAGCGGCATCCCAGCGCGTCGCCGATGAGCTCGAGGGCGGGCGCGGCGCTCTGCTGCGCGCGGGCCTCGCCTCGGTCGGCGTACTGCCCTGAGCGGCACCTCTCTGCTCAGAAAGTGAAGCTTCGTACCCCCCGAAATGGGACACGAATGACCCCCCGCCGGGGTACGCGCGCGTCGAACCCGGCGAGATAGGTTGAACGTGGTTCGCTTAGTGGCGAACCGTCTTCACGTCTTCGGATCAGCGCCCCCGTCGCTCGTCTCCGGAGTCACCCGGGGGGGAACGAACACCATGACCACGCTTTCATCACGCCGCGCACGCGGACTGCGCCGACTGTTGCCGGGCATCGCAGCCCTCGCCCTCGTGACGCTCTTCACTCCCTTCATCGCGTTCCAGCCAGCCGTGGCCGCCGAGGGCGACCCCGACGAGCCCGTGCTCATCCAGTTCGAGAAAGACGCGATTCCAGCCGCCCCGACGGCGGTGGCCGCCGGCGGCACCGTCACCTACCAGTTCACGATCAACTGCTCCTCGCTCGAGACCGACTGCCTCGAGCTCACGCTCGGTGACACGATTCCTGCGCCCCTCGTTCTTCAGTCGGTCACGATGTCGACGCAAGAGCCGCCGATCGACATCCAGATCTCGGGCAACGACTTCACCGTCGAGGTCATCGACGAGCTGGGCGGGGGCTTCACGGGCATGCAGGCCGGCACGGGCATCCAGCTCAACGCCACCGCGACCGTTCCCGCCGACCTCTCCTCCGATTTCGACGGCGAGCTGCTCGACAACACCGCTCAGGTGACGGTGGCGAACCGCGCCGACCTGACGCTCGACCCGCCGCGGCCGAACCTCGTCGAATCGAGCGCTCAAGTGCTGCTCACGGTGCCGCGCGTGCTCGGCTCTGACACGACCAAGACCGTGACCCCCGAGTCGAGCCCGGCCGCCCTCGGCCGCGAGGTCGAGTTCGTGCTCGGCGCGACCAACACCAGCAACGGCTCGGTCGATGAGCTCGTCATTCAAGAGCCCGCCGACACGTCGTCGACGATTCTCGACTACATCGAGATCACGGGACTCAGCGGCCTCGATCTGCCCGCTGGTGCCGACCGCGTGCGCGTCGACTGGTTCGACGGGGTCGACTGGAACACGGGTGCTGCGGCCGCCACGGCCACCCTGCCGGTGGGCGTCGACACTGCCGACATCCGCGGAATCCGGATCGTCTTCTCCTCGAGCACGGGTCGCGTCGACCGCGGCGCAATCGGCGGCATCACGATCGAGGGCGAGCTGACGTCGACGGCCGCCGCGCTCGCCTCGACCCTGACGCTCACCAACACCGCGAGCTCGTGGGTGCGCTTCGACGCGACGACGACAGCGCCCGAGCCTGCGGCCGACACCATCCGTCTCGACCCGTCGAGCGTCTCGCCCATCGCCACGAAGCTGTTCGAGAACCCCTACGTCGTCGGCGGCGCTCTCGAGCGCGCCACCATCGGCGGCCAGAACGGCGGCGACTTCGCGCTCAAAGAGCTCACGCTCACCGAGCCGGCGCCCGGCACCACCTCGCTCGCCGACCAGGGCCTGAGCTTCGACAGCTGGATCACCGCTGACATCGAGTGGCCCGTGAGCGCGACGAGCGCCGAGGTGAGCTACTGGTACGAGGGCGATGCAGACTTCAGTGCGCCGATCGTCACCACGACCGTCGACACGCTTCCGGCCCCGACGGATGCCGCGCTCGTGCAGAGCATCCGCGTCAGGTTCCTCAGCACCGCACCCGGGGGCATGACGCCCGGGCAGTATGCGTCTCTGCCGTTCCTCGTGCTCACCAACGCGGTCGTGAGCGACGTCACCTCCACGAACCAGGTGCGCGTCGATGTCGTCGCACTCGACGACCAGACGGCATCGGCCGTCGCTTCTGACGACCTCACGCGCCGCACCTCGCGCGTCAACACGGTCGTCAACAAGACCATCACGCCCGACACGATCTACGGCATCGCGGGGGCGACGACGCTCATCTCGCTGCCCAGCAGCATCACACCGCTGCCGACGACCGCGGTCGCTCCGACCGCGTCGACCGTCGGATCGGTCTCGCTCGTCATCACCGACCCGGTCGACACCGGGGTGGACGACTTCTACAACTACTTCGACCTCACCGACATCGTCGCGACGGCCGTGCCCGCGAACACGACGCTGACGGTCGAGTACTTCGACGGCGCCACTTGGAACACGCTGCCCGGTGCCGCCGGTCTTGTCGGCCCTGCGTTCTTGACCACCGACATCGACCCGGCGCTCCGCGCCGCCATCGAGGGCGTTCGGTTCACCTACCAGCACGCCGACTACGACACGGTCGGCACGCTGCTGAACCCCGGATTCAGCGTGCAGCCGAACCTGCGGTTCGCGTTGCGCGATCAGCTGCGCGACGGCACGGGCGACGCGGCGTCGGCGACGCGCATCGACCCGATCGAGATCGACAACACCGTGCAGTCGCGGGTCTCGAACCCCGTCGCCACGCCTTCTGAGGCCACCGACGAGGCCCTGGCACCGATCACGCTGCTGCCGACCGACGACGGCAGCGGCACGGGCACGGGCAACATCACGGCGATCGCCAAGAACTGGCAGCCGGTCGCGAGCACGGGCTTCGAGGCTGTCAACGCGCGCAGCGCCGACCAGGCGACGGCGCGCATCACCTGGGGCACCGCCGGCACCTTCTTCGACTCGGTCGTGCTCTCTGACACGGCGAGCGACCCGGCGACCACGCCGGTCGCCGACACCGTCTTCGAGGCCTTCGATCTCGTGCGCATTCCCGCCATCACGAGCGGCATGGATGCTCTGCTGACGTACGACCGCGTCGTCGCCGTCGAGCTCTACCTTCCCGGTTCGGGCTGGGTCGGGGCGACGGGCGACCCCTGCCCCGCCGCGTGCGACGGAACCTTCCCCGGCTACACCCTGACCGACGCCGAGAGCGCCGCCGCGACCGGCGTGCGCCTGATCGTCGAGGAGAGCCCGACCCGGTCGTCGCGGGTGGGCACCAACCCGGCCGCTCCGCCCGTCGGCTCGGGCGTCGCGCCGTCGATGGGGCTGGACCGCCGCTTCGACCTCGTCTTCGAGGTGCGCGACGTGCGTCGCTCTGACACCGATATCGCGGTGCTGGGCTCGACCCGCGAGGCCCTCTACAACACCGGTGACTTCGGTGTCGTCAACAACACCGTGCGCTTCGACGGGCGCGACGTCGACACGACCGTGCTGCTCACCCGCACCGCGGGCGACACCATTCTGATCTTCGACCAGCCGCTGACGATCGAGGTCACGAAGAGCTGGGTCGACGGCCCCCTCGGCACGCCGCCCGACGGCACGCCGCAAGAGCTCTACCCTCGCGCGCGCATGACGATCGACGCCGAGAACACCTCGGTCTCGAGGGTCGACGAGCTCTCGATTCTCGACCCCGTGGCGGGCACCGACCCCTTCGAGTCGGTCAACCTCTACGACATCGTGTCGCTCACCGTGCCGAGCGGTGCCACGAACACGGTCGTCATTCTCGAGCGCGAATCGGGTGCCTTCGACTCGTTCACCCGCACGGCCGCGCTCGCTCTCACCTCGGCGCAGCTCGCCGATGTTGTCGGCATCGAGGTCGTGCACACGGGCCGCATCGCGGTCGAGGGCACGACCCGCCTCGTCGTCGACACTCAGCTGCGAGAAGATCTGCGGAGCACGCCCGGCACTCGCGTCGACGGCATCAACAGCGATGTCGTCGAGAACACTGTCCGCGCCACGATCACCGACCCGGGCGGGCTCGCCGAGCCGCCCCTCGGCGAGACGGTGAACACCCTGACGGCTCAGGCCAGCGCCCAGGTGCGCGTCGAAGACCTGTCGTACGGGGTCACGGCGACCAAGGGCATCCAGGCCGACACGACCGCGACCGCCTCGGTACCCGCCACGCAGTTCGACGGCAACTCTCGAGTCGCGACGATCACGCTCACGGGTCAGCCCTCGGGCAACGTGCGGTCGACCGACATGATCATCGAAGACCTCTCGCCCTCGTTCTGGAACGCCTACAACTTCAACGGCTTCGGTTCGCACTCGTTCGCGAGCCCGCTCAACCGCGTGAAGGTCGACGTGCTCGTCGGCATCGACTACGTGCTGGGCGGGCCCGACGGCATCACCGCGGAATGCGGGGGGTCGACCGTGCTCGACGCGTGCTGGGTCGAGGGCGCGTTCGGCTCGTCGCTCGTCCTGCCCACGCTGCCACCGGGCGCCACCACGGCCGATATCCGCGGCATCCGCTTCCACTACACCCGGTCTGACGGGGCGGCGTGGGAGCGCCCGTACAACCCGCTGCAGACCGTGCGCTTCACGGTCACCCGCCGCGACCTGCTCGTCGAGCCGAGCACCGAGCCCGTGCCGTCGACGCTCTACATCTACACCGCACCTGCTCCGGGCGAGTCGCAGATCGGCGTCTTCACCAACGATGTGCTCGTCACCGCCTGGGCCGACAACAGCCCGAGCGCTCCGCTCTGGCAGGCCGAGGACGACGACACGCGGCAGATCCTCTTCCAGCACCGACCGGCCGAGGTGCGCGTCGTCAAGACGCCGTTCGGGCCTCTCACGCTCGGCGCGCCGATCCCCTACGAGATCGAGGTGCGCAACCTCGGCACGGGGCAGGACAAAGACCTCGCCGAGTTGCAGATCGTCGACCTGATTCCCGTCGACGCCACGGGGCCGATGCTCGTGCTCGGCACCGATCCTGAGACGAACACGACCTTCGACCCCGAAGATCTCATCACGATCTCGGTCGTGAACGCGTCGAGCCAGCCGGTCACCGCGCCGTCGTTCACCGCCGTGCTCGGGGCGAGCGGACCCGGCGGACAACCGCTCACGATCACACCCGACCCGGCCTTCGTGCTGCAGAAGGGCTGGACTCTCACGATCGAGGCACCGCTGCTCTTCCGGCAGTTCCTCGAAGCGGGCTCGGTCGACTCGGGCTTCGTGCTCAACAGCGCCATCGTGACGAGCGACCAAGAGTTCGATCGCTGCGAGTACTCGACCAACGGCGTGCTCGAGCTCGACCCGCAGCTGCAGGTCGCGAGCTGCACGGCGACCACCAAGGTCTGGGCTCTCCCGAGCGCGCCGATGAACATCGTCAAGGGCGTCAAGGGCGTCGAGGCTGGTCCGCTCGACGAGGCCGGCCTTCCGGTCATCAACCCCGACACCGGTGAGCCGTTCGACGACCTCGGCATCATCCGCACGGTCAACAACGGCGTCGACTGCAGCGACCCGACGCTCGCCGTCAACGGCGAGGAGTACTACCGCTACCCCTGCGTGCCGATCACGCGGCCGGGCGGCACCGAAGAATGGGTCGGCAACTTCTTCAACGCCGGCAACGTGCGCGTCTTCGAGATCGTTTCGATCGACGTGCTGCCGCGCGAGAACGACCGCGGTGTCATCATCAACGACGCCCGCAGCTCGCGCTGGGCTCCGATTCTGACCGAGCGCCCGCGCCTGGTCGGCTGGCCCGATGAGGCCCTCACGGTCTACTACACCGACCGCCTGAACCTGGCCACGCCCGCCTGCAACGGCGCCGACATCCAGTTCGAGCTCGGCATGACGCCGAGCTCCAACCCGCCGATGGTCGAGCAGTACTGGCCGTGCATCACGAGCGGGTCGCCCGGTGGCCTGCCCGACCGCTCGAACGCGACGACCGGCTGGCAGGTCATGCCCGCCGTGCCCGACGCTGCCCTCCTTGAGAGCGTCATCGCGCTCAAGTTCGTCATCGACCTGACGGTCGGCGTCGACGTCGCCGACCAGGGCCTCGTGCCCGGTGACGACGTGTCGATCGTCTATCGCTCCGAAACGGCGCGCGAGCCCGTGCTGCGCGAGACGAACGCCAACCTCGCCCGCGACTCGATCGCGTACAACTCGATCGCGGGCGCCGCTCGCGGCCGCGACGGCGACAACGACCTGCCCTACCGCTTCGTCACCGAGCCGCGCAAGGTCGGAGTGGCCCTCGCCACCGGTGCGATCGATCTTGCCAAGATCGTCGACGGCGGCGCTGCCGCCTTCGCGCCCGGCGACTTCGACATCGACGTATCGTGCACGGTCGACGGAGTGCCGATCTCCTTGCTCGACAGCAGCGGCAACGATCGCTCGCCGTTCACGATCACCGGCAATGCCGCATCGACGCGCATCCTGGGCATTCCGCTGTATGCCGAGTGCGGCATCAGCGAGGTCGGCACGACCGGTGCCACGACGACGACGGCGCTGCCCGACACGGTCACCGTGCGATCGCTCGACTACAGCCCGTCGACCGTCTTCAACCCGCGGCCGGCCTTCGCCGAGCGCGACCCGATCGAGCTCAGCGAGGTGACCAATACCTACGACCTCGCGGGTCTGACGATCACGAAGACCGTCGACATGAACGGCGCCGAGAACGCGAACGGCGACCCGGTCATGCAGACCAGCTTCAGCTTCTCGATCGCGTGCACGTTCGACAACGGTGCGGGACCGCAGGCGATACCCGTATCGCCGAGCACCTTCACGCTCAACGACGGCCAGTCGCGCACCTACACGTCGCTTCCGGCCGGCGCGGTCTGCACGGTCAATGAGACGCAGGCGCGTGGCGCGACCGTCACGAAGGTCATCACCACCGGCGGTGTCGCCGCCCCGTCGACCTCGGGTGCCTCGGCCGTCGTCACGCTCGCCCCGAACGATGGGCTGGGCGCCGCGACGAACGCAGTCGACTACACGAACAGCATCCCGGTCGGGTCGCTGACGGTCACCAAGGCGATCACGGGAGCTGGCGCGACGGATCCGTATGACTTCGGCGACGGCGTCTTCACGGTGCTCGTCAACTGCACGCGGGCTGCTGCCACGATCTCGCCGGCGACTCAGCCGCCGGGCGCCACCTCGACCGCGGTCTGGTACGGCACGCTCACCTTCAGTGCGGCCACTCAGCTGAGCCAGACGCTGACCAACATCCCGGCGGGCTCGAGCTGCGCCATCACCGAGCAGCAGAGTGCGGGAGCCACGCAGGTGACCAACCCGAGCAATGTCACGATCGTCGCCAACAGCACGGTCAGCCGCACCGTGACGAACCGGTTCGACCTCGCGTCGCTCACGGTCGGCAAGACGGTGCTCACCGACGCGGTCGATGAGAACGACGACCAGGTCTACCCGGTCGACCCGTTCGCCTTCGAGGTCAGCTGCACCTTCCAGGGCGACACGGTGATCGCCGACGGCTTCGCGTCATCGCCGATGACGTTCCCGCTGCGGCACGTCCAGACGCGCACGCTCACCGGACTACCCGCGGGAGCCTCGTGCACCGTGACCGAGACCGACGATCAAGAAGCCGACTCGACGTCGATCTCGCGCACGGTCGGCGTGACGTCGACCTCAATCGACGGCACGACCACGACGATCAGCTCGCTGGCCGCCAACGGCGGCACGGTGCTGGCTCCGGTCACCCGCAACTCGACGCAGTTCACCAACCGCTACGGCGTCACGAGCTTCACGATCTCGAAAGACGTCATCGGCGGCGGCGGCACGCAGTTCGCTCCCGCGACCTTCACCGCCAACGTGGTCTGCACCGAACCGACGGTCGGCACCTCGTTCAACGGTGACGTGACCGTGCCGGCGAACGGCTTCGTGACGATCGAGAACCTCGTCGACGGCTCGACCTGCACCGTGTTCGAGGTCGATGTGCCGGGAACGGGCGCAGACGCGCACCGCATCGTCGACTCCGAAGGCGAGGTGATCACGGGCGAAGACATCGTGGTCACGACGGCGGCCCCCGGCTCGGTCACTCTCGAGAACTACTACCTCACGGGCGAGCTCGAGGTCACCAAGACGGTGCTGGGCGCGGGCGCGACGTATGGCGACGGACCCTTCGAAGTCACGCTGGTCTGCGAGCGCGACGGCATCGCGGTCGACATCGCCGGTGGCGCGACCCGCGAGCTGCTCGCCGACGGCACGGTGAGCTACACGCTGCTGCCGTCGGGGGCCGAGTGCACTCTCACCGAGACCGACCCGGCGGGGGCGACGTCGAGTCGCATCCTCGATGAGAACGGCGCCGAGCTCACCGCCGACGTCGCGACGGGTGTCACCTTCACGGTGACGGTCGACGAGACGCAGCTGGTCGACGACCAGCCGCAGCCCGCGCTCGAGGTCGAGAACACCTTCGAGCTCGCCGGCCTGTCGGTCACCAAGACGGTCTCGAGCGCTGCGGTCGATGCCGACGACACGGCGATCGACTACGGGCCCTTCCCGGTCTCGGTCACCTGCACCTTCGAAGGCGATGCCGTCTACGGCGCCGGCTACGACGTCGACACTCCGATGCAGCGCGATCTCGCCGACGGCGTGACCTGGTCGCTCAGCGGGCTGCCCAACGGTGCCGACTGCACCATCACCGAGACTGACACGATGGATGCCGCCGACACGCGTGTCGTCACCGCCGTCGACGGCGGCAGTTCGACCACGTTCCTCGGCGACTCGGCGATCGTGACTCTCGGCTCGGTGACGACGGCAGAGATCGAGAACGACTACACGGTCGGCTCGATCGAGCTCGCCAAGTCGGTCATCGGTGCGGGTGCCGCTGACTGGGCGGATGCTCCCTTCGAGATCGACGTGACGTGCGTGCTCGACGACAGCACCGGCGAGCGCACCGTCTTCAGCGACTCGTTCACGTTCCTGCAGGGTGATGACCCGGTGACGATCGAGAACCTCGCGACGGGCGCGCTCTGCACGATCACCGAGACCGCGTTCGGCGGAGCTTCGTCGACGACGGTGACCATCGACGGCACCAGCGTCGACGGCCTCAGCGCTGATGTCGTGGTGGTCGACGAGCTGATCGAGGCGACCGTCACGAACACCTTCGCCCTCGGCGAGGTGCAGGTCGAGAAGCTGCGCGACGGCGAGGGCGCTGCGACGTGGGGCGCTGGCCCGTTCGAGGTCGAGCTGACCTGCGTGCGCGACGTCGACGGCGTCGAGCAGTCGGTCGACGTGCCGGGCGGCGCACTGCGCGCGCTGACGTCGGAAGGCTTCTACCGGGCGACCTACACCGACCTGCCTCTCGACGCGGTGTGCTCACTCGTAGAGACCCGCAGTGCGGGAGCGACGAGCACGAGCGTCGACGTCGACGAGGTGACGGTCTCGGCTGAGCCCGTCGCCTTCACCGTCACGAACACGTTCGATGTGGGCAGCGTCGAGGTCGAGAAGACCTTCGCGGGCGACGGCACCGGCATCTTCGTCGAAGGACCGTTCGAGGCGACGCTCGCGTGCACCCTCGAGATCGACGGCGTCGTGACCGAGCTCGAGATTCCCGGCGGTGCCGCTCGCGAGCTCACCGAGCTCAACGGCTACCGCAACGGCTGGGATCAGATTCCGGCGGGCGCGGAGTGCTCGGTCACGGAGTCGCGCACGGGCGGTGCGACGCGCAGCGACACCACCGACAGCGAGTTCGTGGTCGCGGCCGGCGAGACCCACACGGTCGGCATCGAGAACACCTTCTTGCTCGCGGCGTTCTCGATCACGAAAGACGTGACGGGGCCCTTCGCCAGCGAGGCGCGCGACGCCGTGTTCGTGATCGAGACTTCGTGCCTGTGGGAGCGCGACGGCGTGCTGGTTCCGCTGCTGCCGGGCGGCTGGCCGATCGTCGACGACGAGGCGGGCGGCACCGACGAGGTCGACACGGGCGACACTCCTGACGTGGCGCCGCCGACGACGGTGACCTCAGAGATCCGCGACGGCACGACGGTGATGTTCGAGAACCTGCCGGCGAACTCGGTGTGCTCGATCACAGAGGTCGACAGCGGCGGGGCGACGGGGCAGCTGGTCTGGCTCGGCGGTGTGCTGCAGCTCGGCGACCTGACGCTCGCCGACGGTCTCAACGACTCGACTCTGTCGAACGTCTTCATGATCACGCTCGCCGATACGGGCGTGGTCGTCGAGATCATGCTGTGGCTCTGGGTGATCGCGGCTCTGCTCTTCGGCGGCCTGGTCATGCTGGCCATCGCCCGCCGACGGGCCGCGGCGCACTAGAGCTTCCGACGCTCGGCGCGAAGGCGCAGAGACGGCCGGGCCCCGGAAGAGCGGATGCTCTTCCGGGGCCCGTGAGCCGTGCTCGGCAGGTCTGCGCGGGTCAGCGCCCGCGGCGCTGGCCGCCGGTCGAGTTCGACCGCACGACCTGGCCGACGCGGATTCCGCCTGACGAGCCGCCGCTCGGCGCCGAGGCGCGGCGCGAGCCTTGACGGGCACGCGCGGGTGCAGAGGCCGAGGTGTCGGTGCTGCGAGCAGCCGGTGCGGCGCCGCTCGCTGCATTGCGCGTCGGCGCGACATCGGTGCGGCGCTGGCTCGAGCGCTGGCCGCCCTGCGACGAACGCTGACCGCTGCGCTGGCCACCCTGACCACCCTGGCCCGAGCGGTTGGCGCGCTTGCGCTGAGCATTGGCGCCCTGCGAGCTGCCGCCGCCCTCGGGCTGGCGCTTGAGCACGGCCGGAAGCTCGTGCTCGGCCACGCGCGGGGCGACATCGCCGATGAGGCGCGTCACTGCCGGCGAGATCGCGGTGACCTGCTGGGGCTGCACGCGAATCGCGGCCTTGCGCAGCAGGTCGGCCGTGTCGCGGCGCTGCTCGGGCAGCACGAGCGTCACGACGTCGCCCGCGGCTCCGGCGCGGGCGGTACGCCCTGAGCGGTGCAGGTAGGCCTTGTGCTCGGTTGGCGGGTCGACGTGGATGACGAGCTCGATGTCGTCGACGTGCACACCGCGTGCCGCGACATCCGTCGCCACGAGCACGCGCACGCTGCCGTCGCCGAACGCGGCGAGGTTGCGATCGCGCGCCGGCTGCGAGAGGTTGCCGTGCAGGTCGACGGCGGGGATGCCGTCGGCGGTGAGCTGCTTCGCGAGCTTCTTCGCCGTGTGCTTGGTCCGCATGAAGAGGATGCGGCGGCCGCTGCCCGAGGCGAGCGCGGTGATCATGCGCTTCTTCTCGTCGGTGCCCGAGAGCTCGAAGACGTGGTGCGTCATGTCGGCGACGGGCGAGTTCGCCTCGTCGACCGAGTGCGTGATCGGGTCGTGCAAGAACTGCTTCACGAGCTTGTCGACCCCGTTGTCGAGGGTCGCGCTGAACAGCATGCGCTGGCCGCGCACGGGCGTGGCCTTCAAGATGCGGGTGACGCCGGGCAAGAAGCCGAGATCGGCCATGTGGTCGGCCTCGTCTAGCACGGTCACCTCGACCGAGTCGAGCGAGACGAAGCCCTGCTTCATAAGGTCTTCGAGTCGGCCGGGCGCTGCGACGACGATGTCGACGCCGCGCTGCAGCTGCTGCACCTGCTTGCCTTGCGAGACGCCGCCGAAGATCGTCATGGCGCGCAGCCCGTAGGCCTCGGCCATCGGCTCGATCACGGCGAGAATCTGGGTCGCGAGCTCGCGCGTCGGCGCGAGCACGAGGCCGAGCGGCTTCATGGGGCGACGGGCCGGGCCCGTGCGCATGCCGAGGCGCGCGACCATCGGAATCGAGAAGGCCAGGGTCTTGCCCGAGCCCGTCTTGCCGCGGCCGAGCACGTCGCGACCCGCGAGGGTGTCGGCGAGGGTGTCGACCTGAATCGGAAACGCCTCGGTCTTGCCCTGAGCCTCGAGAACCTCGACGAGCGGGTAGGGCACGCCGAGAGCGCTGAAAGTAGTGGTGGACGTAGTGCTGGTCATTCTGGTGGTGCCTTTCGAACAGGGGTGATCCCCGGCATCCGCGACCGAGTGGTCAGGATGCCGTGAGCGCGTCTGAGTTTCACAAACTCGGTGCGCGCCATCAGGAATCGAAGTGGCGACGGCGGCAATGGCCGACATCGTTCGCCGTGAGAAAGTATCGAACCGTCTGGATGCGCGAGTCGGTGCGCGTGCAGCGGGAAGAGGAAGCGTTCTACGACGCAGGAGAGCTGAGAACAGTTCTGCCTATGGCTCAACCGTAGCAGGTCGCCCTGACCAGACGCCTGACGCCGTGCTCAGAGCGTGAGCCGCCCGTCGCCGTAGCGCTCGCCGACGGGGATCTCGACGTCGACGACGTTGCCGGGCGGGGCGAGCGGGCACGCCCACGCTTCGTCGTAGGCGCACGAGGGGTTGTAGGCGAAGTTCATGTCGATCACGAGCGACCACGGCGCTCGGCCCCCGCCGAGATCGGCGCCCTTGACGGTGTCGAGCAGGTAGCGCCCGCCGCCGTAGGTGCCGCCCTCCACGCGCGAGAGAGCGTCGCGCACCGGCACGAAGAGCCCGCCGCCGTAGGAGGCGAGCCGCCACACGTCGAGCGAGCCGACGCCGGTCACCTCGACGAACCCGAGCCGCTCGAACGGTACGACTCCGTCGGTGCCGGTCTCGACACTGATCCGATCAGGTTCGGTGCGCAGCGGTTCAGCATCCTGAATCACGCACTCGAACCGCCACGCCGGGTCGTAAGGCTTGACGCGCAGCCCCGTGAACGCCTCGCGGTCGGCGGGCAGCAGGGGCGAGGCGGGGTGGTGAGCGAACAGCTCGTCGCGCGTGCGGCGCCAGTGGTCGTGGGCCGCGGGCAGGTCGGTCGCGGCCCGCAGCTCGGCGTAGAGCGCGACGGTGCGGCGCCGCCAGTCGGCGACGGCCAGAGCGCTGATGGCCCGTTCAGGGATTCCGGATGCTGCGCTCACGCGGCGCCGCCCGGCGAGCTGCCCGCGCCGAACTGCGTCGCCCACCCGGGCGCGAGCCGCCGGAGCTTCTGCGCCCGCAGCTGCCAGAAGAACCAGAACCCCAGCCACGCGAACGGTGTCAGCACGCCAGCCGAGACATCGAGAGCGTCGCGGAACCGCGTGCGGGCATCCGGAGCAGAGGGGTCGGGGCTGATCGCCATACGGTGGTGCCAGCGCGAGACGATGCTCATCGCGCCCGTGAGCGGCCCGCCCTCGTCGTGCACGATGCGGGTGCCGTCAGGGCGAAACTCGTCGCGCAGCCGGATGAGCTGGGTGCCCATCGGCAGCACTCCGAGAAGCCGCAGCCGCACCCGGTGCTCGGTGTCGGCCCAGCGGTCGGGAAACCCCGCGGGCTCGAGAGACGTCGCCGTCGTGAACGGGCCGGATACCGCGCGGAACACGGCGGGGGAGTGCACGGCCACCCACGCCGCATCGGGCGGGCAGTCGAGCAGCAGATCGAGTCTCACGCGCATGCGCCCAGTCTGCGCCACGTCGATACGATCGACCTGTGACCGGCCCGCACGACGACGACAGCCCCGACGCCCAGCACCGCTATCAGGTGCGGTTCGACGTCGGCCTCGACGGCGCTCGCCGCATCGGCGCCTCCGCCCACCTGCTCGTCTGGTGCGACGGTCTCGCGACCGAGCCCGCGCCGGTGGATGCTCTGCCCCCGCACCTCGAGGTCATCGACGCCCGGTGCGGTGCGGCGGCGGCGATCGCCCAGCGCCTGCTCGCCCTGCAGGCCGCCCGCGGCGAGCGCACGATGGTCGCGGTCGTCGCGGCGGGGGCGCCGGTGGAGGCTCCCGAGGGCATCCCCGTCGAGGACCACTTGCTCGCGGGCGCCGTGATCGACGCGCTCGGCGCGGTCGGCATCGACGCCACGAGCCCCGAGGCGGCAGTCGCGGCGGCCGGCTACCAGGGCCTGCGCGGCGCCGTCGCCCACATGCTCAGCGCCTCGGTCGGCGGGCGGATGCTCGCTCTCGGCGAGGGACCCGAGGCCGTGCGCGCGGCGCGGGCGCGCTGGGAATCGCCCGAACTCGTGGTGCTGAGGGAATTCGACCTGCCAGCCTGAGGTTCTCACCAGCACACTGTTCGACTCGACCGCAGGAGGACCCATGAAGGCTCACGTCAACGGCACCGTCATCGCCGAGGCCGCAGAAGACGACCTCATCAAGATCGAAGGCAACTGGTACTTTCCGCCGTCGAGCATCGTCGATGGCTTCCTCTCGCAGAGCCCGACCCCGTACACCTGCCCGTGGAAGGGCGAGTGCCAGTACTTCACGGTGACGGTCGACGGCCAGGCTCTGCAGGACCGCGCCTGGAGCTACCCGACCCCGTACGCGAGCGGCATCGAGCGGGTCGGCAAAGACTTCTCGAACTACGTGGCGTTCTGGAAAGAGGTCACCGTCTCCGAGTGATCGGAGTCGGGAGCTGCTACCGCAGGGTCAGAGCGGGCATGAGCGGCTTCTGATCGCGCCACGTGATGATCGCGGCACGACTGAATCCGCGCGAGCAACGGCCGCACGAGACGTCGGTTCTCGGTCGCCGGAACCGCACGAACTCGTGGCCGCTCGGGCACGAGCCGCGCCAGCGCGCCCGGTCGTCGGCGATCGGGCCGTCGTGCGTCGTGCCCCCGACGTAGCCGAGGTCGCGCGCGATGCGTCGCCACTCCGGCCCGTGGCCTGTGCCCGGCCCGGCGAGCGCGTGCGCGACCTCGTGCAGCAGGGTCTGGTGAATGGCGTCGTCGTCGAACCGCACGGCCAGGTGACGCGAGACCGAGATGCGCTTGCGCCCGAAGTCGCACAGGCCCGCGCGTCGCGTCGCGCGGTCGAAGGCGAAGCTCCACGACTCGTCGAGGTGCAGCGCGATGAGGGCTTCGGCCCACTGCCGCACCCGGTTCAGCTCGCTCACGCCCTCGATGGTAGGCGGTGCCACCGACAATGGCCGCGACCGTTCACCCGCGAGGTGCGAGCCAGACGGCGATGAGCCGGTCGTCGTCGGCGCCCGGGCGGCCGTTGGCGTCGGTGTTGCTCGTGACGAGGAGTAGCCGGTCGTCGCCCACGCCCACCGCGTCGCGGATGCGGCCGAGCTCGCTCACGAAGAACGCCGTGCCCGTACCCGGGTTGTCGATGTCGATGACCCACAGGCGCTGGCCGCGCAGCGCCGCGAGGAAGAGGGTGTCGCCCACGATGCCGAGCCCGCTCGGGCTCGCCTCTCGCGGCGGCCACTGCTGCACCGGGTCGACGTACCCCGAGCGGCCTCCGATGCCCTCCACGATCGGCCAGCCGTAGTTCTCCCCTGGCTCGATGCGATTGAGCTCGTCCCACGTGGTCTGCCCGAACTCGGCCGCCCACAGCTGCCCTGAGCGGTCGAACACGAGGCCCTGCGGGTTGCGGTGCCCGAGCGAGTAGACGTACGAGCCCGGGAAGGGATTGTCGGCAGGCACATCGCCGTCGGGCGTGAGCCGCAGGATCTTGCCGGCGAGCGAGCTGCGATCTTGAGAGCGCTCGGTCTGCTGCGCATCGCCCGTCGTCGCGTAGAGCATCCCGTCGGGACCGAACGCGAGCCGACCCCCGTTGTGCGTGCGCGCTTTCGGGATGCCCGCGAGCAGCACCTCGACCCCGCCGAGGCCGTACGTCCCGGGCGCTCCGGTGAGCGGCATGCGCACGATGCGGTTGTCGTTCGCGGCGGTGAAGTAGGCGTACAGGTAGGGAGTGCCGGTATCGCGCGCGGCGATGCCCAGCAGCCCGCCTTCGCCGCCCGGCACGATTCCGGGCACGGTGGCCACCACCCGCAGGTCGCCGTCGGGCATGAGCTCGAGCACGCGGCCGGTGTCGCGCTCGCTCATGAGCGTCGAGCCCGTGGGCAGCGGGGCGATCGACCATGGCGTGCGCAGCCCGGTCACGAGCACCTCGAGCTCGCCGGTCGGCGACACGGCGCCGAGCGGCGCCTCGGGCTCAGGGGGCTCGCTGCTGGGCGGGCTCGGCTGCGACGTTCCGACTCCTGTGGGGGTGCGCGCTACGTCGGTCGCGACGCAGCCGCTCAGGGCGAGCGCGGCGGCCACGGCGAGGGCGAGCGAGCGGTTCAGCGGTCGACCCATGAGTCCTCCCCAGACGGACAGTGACCCCCATTCTGGGCGCGGCCCCTGTGCGGCCGGTGAACATTGACAGGTCTACTCTGTACAGTCGGGGGCAATCTGAGGAAAGGTCGGTCATGAGCATCTACGACGCACTGGGGGGCGAACCCGCCATCAGGGCCGTCGTCGACGATCTCGCCGACCGTCTTGCGGCTGATGCTCTGCTCGGCCCCCTTTTCGAGGGCGTCGACCACCAAGCTCTGCAGCGGCATCGCGTCAGCTACCTCGCCGCGGTGCTCGGAGGGCCGGAGCAATACCTCGGCCAGAGCATGCGCGATGCCCACCGGCCCTTCCGGCTCACCGATGTGCACATGGAGCGCTTCCTGCAGCTGGCTGGCGAGGCACTCGATGCCGCGGGTGTCGCTCCCGAGGCCGCGCGAGCTATGCTCGACCTGCTCGACAGGCTGCGTCCCGTGATCGTCGACCCGAACGCGGGCGGCGAGGTCAGTCGCCCCTCTTCTGAGCCGTGAACAGTCCGAGTGACGGCGCGGGCGAGGGCACGGCCGTCTGATCGCTGACGACGGCCGCGCCCGCGATCCAGCGCGTCAGGTCGGCGCCCGCGGTGACGGTGGCCGGGTGAGGTCCCCGTGCCATGAGCCGGGGCATCCACTCGAGCGGCAGCTCGGAAGCCGACCCGATCAGGACGACGTTGCCGAAGCGGCGCCCCTTCAGCACGCCCGTCTCGGCGAGAGCGGCGACGTCGCGCAGCACGAGCCGGAGAGTCGCCGCCTGGCTGCGAGCGAACGCGAGCCCCGGCCCGTCGGCGATGTTGACGGCGACGATGCCGCCCGGCGCGAGAAAATCCGCGAGCTCGCGATAGAACTCGACGCTCGTGACGTGGGCCGGTATGCGGGCGCCCGCGAACACGTCGACGACGATGAGGTCGACAGCGCCGTGCAGGGCGGCGGGCAGGCGCGCGAGCAGAGCGCGGGCATCCCCATAGCGAACTCTGATGCCCGACTGGCGGGGCAGCGGCAGATGCTCGCGCACGAAGGTGACGAGCTGCTCGTCGAGCTCGAGCACCTGCTGGCGGGAGCCCGGCCGGGTGGCGTGCACATAGCGCGGCAGAGTGAGCGCACCGCCACCGAGGTGCAGGGCCGTGAGCGGCTGCCCGGGCTCGCCCCACTCGTCGATGACGTGCCCGATGCGCTGCACGTACTCGAAGAACAGCCGCGAGGGGTCGTCGAGGTCGACGTGCGACTGGGGAGTGCCGTCGACGATGAGCGTGTAGCTGCCGTCGGCCCAGCGGTCTGGCTCGATGACGGCCGACATGCCGCTCGCGAGTCGCAGCTGCACGGCACCCGTCATGCTCGACAGCGTGCCACATCGATCGCCCGTGCCCTCGTCGAGCGAGCCGTTCGGCGGTGCCACCGGGCGGTTATAGCGCAGCGACTCGAATTGGTCAAGATTCTGACTGGACACAGCACAGCGAGCGCGCCTAGTATTGAGGTTTGCGCTCCCATGTCTGATCGGCCGTCAAATAGCGGACGTCGATCGTGCCCCGAGTATAGCGGCGGGGTGGATTCCTCCATGAGAAGAATCCCCACGGGTTTCGGCGCGTTCACTCGACCGCACTCACCTGTCGACGATCGACAGAATCCGGGCTTCGACGCCCACGGAGGTTAGTTCCTTGGCTGCTGCTCGCACCGCTAAGACCCAGTCCCTCAAGAACGGCCGCACCGCAACGCGCGTGTCGTTCGCCAAGATCAGCGACACGCTGACCGTGCCCGACCTTCTGGCGCTGCAGACCGAGAGCTTCAACTGGCTCGTCGGCGGCGACGGCTGGAAGGCCCGGCTCGAAGAGGCGCAGGCCGCCGGCCGCACCGACGTGCCGTCGCGCAGCGGCCTCGACGAGATCTTCGAAGAGATCTCGCCGATCGAAGACCTCGGCGAGACGATGCAGCTCTCGTTCACGAACCCCTACCTCGAAGAGCAGAAGTACTCGATCGACGAGTGCAAAGAGCGCGGCAAGACCTACGCGGCGCCGCTCTACGTCGAGGCCGAGTTCATGAACCACATGACCGGCGAGATCAAGACCCAGACGGTCTTCATGGGCGACTTCCCG
>SXGT01280542.1_pt1 | contig 37625 bp, 45 predicted proteins | sample 3176221 | NCBI WGS metagenome assembly SXGT01 (sample SAMN11356862, study PRJNA531348) | freshwater metagenome | isolation source: freshwater sample F1-120 | place: China: Fuxian Lake, Yuxi | collected 2017-12-25 | reverse complement strand
GCCGAGGCCGCGGGTCTTGTTGCCCACGGCGCCGGTATCGACCTGGCTCTCCTGGTCGCCCAGGTAGGTCAATTCGCAATCGCCCTTGAGCTCGACGAGCTTCTTGGCGATCTTGCGGGCTACGATGTTGCGCGGGGTGATCCCGGCCTGGTGCGTGAAGGTGACCGCGTGGCCACCGATGCGCACGGCGCGCTCCCAGGTGTGGACGCGCGCGTAGAGATTGGCGTCGCCATCGCTGGGGTTTTGGTACGTGGCGGGATCCGCCTCGTCGACCGCCGCGTTGGTGGTCGGGGTGTCGTACTTCTCAACCGGGTACTCCAGTTGGGCATTGATCGGCTTCTCGCCCTTGCGGACGGAGCTCGTGAACGGGTACTTGCGGCTCTCCGCATTGACGAACTCGTTGGAGAGGTCTTGAACTTTCGCGACTGCCTCGCGGTCGACTAATTCGGTGGACATGATTGATGAAAAACCGATTACGGTTTAGATTAAGGATTGGTGATGATTGTGGCGGCTTCCCTACCAGCGCAGTTTTGCGGCAATCGAATCAGAGACGGATCCCAGGTCGCCATCGCTGGCCTGGATGGCTTTGCCCGCGACGCGCGCAGCGGCCTCACGGCCGTGCACTTTCGGGGGCAAAACACCCGGGCGGCCAGGTGAGGGCGCCAGGCGCCGAATGGGCGGAGTGGTGGTACGGCCTATGGCGAGAGCGGCGGCGCCGGCCGGCGCCGTGCCACGCGGGGCGATCGCAGCCTTGCCTTTCAGCAAGGCGGCCAAGCCCTTCTCGTCGAGGCGCACCCCCGCGGCGCGCAATTTGGCGCCCACCACGGCATCGGCGGCGAGGAGCCGGTAGTCGGGGCTCTGCCGAAGATACGGCCGGGCTTCGACTAACTGGGTGACCTCGGCACCGGGGCCTTCCTTGGTCGCGCGCAGCCAAGGGTAAACCTCGGCGGCGGTGGCATCGCGGGTGGCTTTCTCTCGCAAGAACTCGCGCCGCTTGTCGGCGGTGCGGAGGATGCGATAGGTGTTCACCTTCATCTGCCGGATCTGATCCGGCTCGAAGTGAACGCTGCCGCCCTTGCCATCGGACAAATCGGCGCCGTCGATCATGCCCTCGTGAGCGAGGGTCCACTCGTAGAATTGCTCTTCGCGTTCCACGGCGGCATCGAGATCGGCCTGATTGTCGACCAGGGCGAAGGGGTTGAGGGGATCGACGGGCCGGGCATTGGCGGCGGCGAGTTGCTCGCGCAACTCGGCCACCTGGCGCTCGGCGTCGCCTTTCGCCGCGGTGAGCTCGTCGATCCGCTTTTGGAAACCGGTTTTGGCCGGCTCTTCCGCGGGATCTTCGGTGGTCTCTTCCCCGGCTTCCTCATCGCCTTCGGCGGTGGGATCTTCTGATTCGCTGTCGGCTCCAGCATCGGCGGCCGGATCCTCCACGGCGGCCTCGGCGGTGGCAGCCTCATCGGTGCCCTCGTCGCGGTCGGCCTTGGGGGTTACGTCGATATCGACGCCATCCGCCTCGTTTACGTCTGGAGCAGAGCTCGCCGGTTCAGAGCTCTCTTGCATCTCGGCCGCAATATCGGCCGCGCTGGGGAGATCGAAATCGACCTCCATTTTACCCGGTTGCGTGCCTGTGGCCCTGGATGCTGCTTGCGAGGCAGCGGGCGTCGCGGTCGGCTTCGGTGAGCCGCGATCTTGGGAAGCGCTTGCAGTGACTTTCGACACAGTGACCCCACCGATGAGGCGGTGAGATCGGCAGTCAACGGATGCGCGCGAGTTGTACCGGCTTTGGCCGGCTTTGTCCTAAATTCGCGCGGACTTTGCCTCGCGGCCCTTGCGAAACGCGGATAGCTGCTGCTGGAGACCAAGGATCTCCTGGAGACGGCCGGCGGCGTGCAGGTCGGCATTGGCGGCGTCGACGGTGGCATTGGCGAGCCGCTCCTGGAGAAGTTGCATGAGTGCGAGCCAGAGCGCATCGTTGCGGCCGAGGCGGGCGAAAACGGCCTCCAGGTCGGCCGGGGAGAGCGGAGTCTCGTGCGACGGATAGTGAACGACGGTAGCGGCGGGCATAGGAGAGGGAGATTAGCCCATCATGCCCGGGGGCGTCATTTCACCGCCCGGCGCGACCGGCGCGGCGGCTGCGTTGGGATCTTGGATCGGGTTGGTGCCGAGGCGGCCCACGGTGGGGTTGATCGATTGCTGGGTGTATTGCTGCATCAGGAATTTCTGGCGGTTCTCCAGCAAGGCCCGGAACATTTCATCGGCGGCCCACTGCTGGGCGAGGCGCGGGCTCTTGGCTACGGCGGCCTGCATGGCTTGGAGGCGAGTTTGCGGGGCGTCGATCCCATCCTCCGGCATCCGCGGCTCCATGCCGAGGGCCATCTTGGCGACGTTGCCCTCTTCCTCGTCGATCAGCTTTTGCGTGACCTTGGCCATGGGCTGAATCATGCGCGAGGCCATGCCCGGGAATAGTGCGGCGGCGCCCCAGGCCGGCGGCTGCGTGCGGTCGATCACGCCTTGGGGGTCGAGCGCCAGGAGCTTGCCGTATGTATCGAGTTTCTTGATCACGAATTCCATGTTGAGATCGCGGGCATCGATCTCCAGGGCGATATTCCAGCGGCCGGCGATATCATCCGGCCCGAGGCCAAGCGGCTTGTCATCTCCGCCGGTGATGAGCGCGAGTTCCGTGGGCGAGTAGAATTGCTGACAGAGCGCGACGACTTGCTCGAACACCCCGCACCAAAGCGCGTTGAAATTATCGGCCTCCGCCTGGGTGAGCATGAAGATTCGATTCGGGTCGCCGTCCGGCGTCAGGATACCGGCGTAGTGGTTAGCCTCGTCGCGGGTCGTCTTCTCCATCTCCAGGCTCGCCTCGGTGAGCGGCGGCATCGGCACGAGCTCGAAATCGTCCATCTTCTGCACCGCTACGTCGGAGTTGGGCCCCAGGATCAGCTCGGCGGCGCCGGCCATGAGTTTGCGCTTCATCGGCGGCGAGGCGATCATTTGGGTGTTGTTCGACCTGGCATCGCGCTGCACCTTGATCTCCTGTTGGTGCGTGGCGAGCGGCTTGTTGAGGCCGCGGGAATCGGTGACCTGGCGCCCGAGGCGCTCGCGGGTGCCGATGACAAACGGATATTCGCCGTGATCGAAATCGCAGAGGCCGGCCCAGAGCCAGCCGTCTTTCAGCGCGGAGTTCCAGACGATGCAGTAGATCCCGGCGATCCCCATCTCATCCGCGCGACGCTCGTAGCTCCATACGATCTCGAATAGGTTTTGCGTTTCGTCGACCGTGAGACCCTGGCCGGAAAACGACATGGGCGCCGTCCGGGTGCCGCGGCTCGTTTCTTGGGCGATGGTTTGGCCCCGGCCGCGCTTGAGCACTTCGTCGACCTCATCGCTGCCCCATCCTTGCGTGGTGACGCGCTCATTCAACTCTTCCTCGTTCAGCCACTCGACGCGGTGAATGCGTCGGGCCCGCTGAATGTCGGCCGTGCCGACCGGGAAGAAAACGTCGTGACCATAGCGAAGCGTGGTAACGGTGGGCCGGTTGGCGCGGATCTTCGGGACCGGCAAATCGGCCGCGCCATCCTTGCGCAGCTCGCGGATGAGGCGGCGGAGCTGGCTCCTGCTTACGCTGGGAAACGCGGTCGCAAGCCAGGCCTGGGCCTCGGCGGCGCGCTCCGCGTTCATCATAAGATCGATGAAATCGGCGAGCATCTCGGGCTCCATGCGCTCGGGGTCGGCCTCGGCGGGCGTGGTGGCGCCGGTGGCATACATGGCGGCGAGGTCGTCGAAGGAAAGCGGGGTGCGCACGAGCTTGGTATCCTGGAGCCAGTCGACGGCCACGATGGCGAGGCCGGGGTCATCGCCGAACATATATTGCGCGGCGAGCTCGATTTCCGAAACGAGTTCGCGGCGCATCGGCACGCGGCGGAGCCAGCGGAGCAGGGTCGACACACTCGCGGCCTGGGCGGTGTCACTCGTCTCGATCGGGGAGGCCTGCACCTCGGCGCGCCAAAACGCCTGTTTGGACAGCGCCACCTTGTCGTTGATCACGCCATCGAGGAGCGGAATGCGCGCATCGCTGGAGCCATCGAACGGCGTGGGGATCTCGCCATCCTGGCTGTGCTTGCGGCCGTCGTCGGTCTGACCATCCCAGACGTTAAACCGCGTGTTCCATGCCGAGTTTTGGCGAGCGTGCACCTCCCCGCAATCGAACACAATTTGCTCTAAATCCTTGCGCGCGTCGCAAACCTCTTCCTTGGGGTCGGTGGCTAAATAAGCATTCATCGTGGCTTCGTATTTGCGCGGCCAGATCCGGCGGTCAAGAGATGGTTGCGGAAGATTAGGAACCGAGGAGGGTGGCGATGACCGATTGCACCTCGGCGCGGATGTAGTGTTTATGGTCGTAGCCCGGGAGGCGGATCGCACGGAGCTTGCCCGTGGCCTCCAGGGCCTCGCGCTGGCGCCGGCCGCCGACGACGGCCTCCACCTCCTTGCGGCGGAGGTAGACCTTGGGCGGGAGAGAGGGATGCATCGGGAGGGAGAGCGAGAGAGGGGGAGAGGTCATGGCTGCGCCTCCTTCGCCAACACGGCGCGGAACTTTGCCGCACGCAAATCAGGATCGAGAATATAGTGCGGCGCAGTCAGCTCGTGACACTTTTCCTTCCATCGTTTTACGTCCGCCCGCAGCGCGGCGTTCTCGGCGCGGTATTTTTTGATCACCCATTCCAACTCCGCCGTCGTGCGACCCCGCATCGAGTCGAGCGAATGAGTCAAAAGGACCGCCGACGTGACATCCGGTTGGCATCGGCATGGGTTGCCGTGGAAGGCGAAGACGGCGGCGCCCAGTAATCCGCCGCATTTCTCACACCAGTAGTTCACGACTTCTCCTCCTTCGCCAGCGCGGCGCGGGCGTGCCACTTTTCTCCGATGGCGGCGTTCGGAATTGCGCTGGAACACTTGAGGGTTATCGTTCGCGCCTGCCGGTCGAAGCCGTAAATCTCCCACCCTAAGCGTGCGTCGGCTAACTCCTCCCGCAGCACGGCGCGGGCTTCCACGCCGAAGTCGTTGTAATTTCCGCCCGCATATTTCGCCAACGCCGCCCGCAGCGCGGCGTTCTCGGCGCGGAGCTCCCGGCACACTTTGGCCGACCCGGCGCGTACACCGTCAAGTTCTACACGCAGCGCGGCGAGGTCGGCGGTGGCGAGTTGCGCCTCAAGGCGATCAATCCGTGCCCTATAGTCTGAGCACGCCTGCAATGCTTTTGTAAAATCATTCATCATCTGGTCCCTTAAGAAATGAGGTTAGTGCGATTTGGAGGAGCAAAATCACGATGACGCACACAAACGCGATTAGGGTCTCTTTCATACGTTTTTACATTCGTTGACCGCTTGCTGCCACGCCTCTTGGCGTTCTGCGGTGACAACCACCGTTTTGTCGTCGTGCCGGTAGGTTGATAGCATGTCCTCGGCTGCGGTGAGCAGCGTAGCCAGCTTGGCGCGGAGGGCGGCGAGGTCGGCGCGGAGTTGCGCCTCGCGCAGCAACGAAGCATCGTTGCGGGCTACCAAAAAGCACACGCCGCCAACGTAGTTTTCATCGGTCAGGATTTGATCGAGCAACTTCTTCGCCTCGTCCCGCTCGCGCTCGGCGGTCGAGAGCTTCCCCGCACAGTCGATGAACAGCTTGCGTACTCCGGCCAACTCCGTGCGGAGTTGATTCTCGATCTGCGCTGCCGCATCGTAACAGGTTGGATTCGGCTTGCGGGTCTTTCCGACAGAGACCGACACACTGTTCTCCAGATTGGTTGTTTTAGTGCCCATTGGGGTGAGTCCGTTTCCGTGCCGTTCGTTCAATGGTGTCATGGCTGCGCCTCCTTCGCCACCACGGCGCGGGCGGCCTGCACGTCGAGGACAAACCTTTGCTTTGCGTCCTCCCGCCAATAGTCGGGCGGAGCCGGCCCCCAATCTAGCAGTTTCGTCAGCACCGCCCGGAGCGCGGCGTTCTCGGCGCGGAGGGCGGCGAGGTCGGCGGTCTTAATTGCCGTGACATCCTTATACATTGGCAACGTCGCAACGTCGCGCAAGACGGAACGCGGCATGACCACAACCGCGCACGCCAACGGCTCCCCATAGTCGATCTGTTCTTCCTCGGTGTAGTCGCCCGCGACGATCAGCTTTCCGGTGATATGCGTGCTCATGTCATCGCCTCCGCTTGCGCGAGCACGGCGCGGTCTAGTTTTTGCTGGACTGCGACCGGCAACCAACCGGGGCGGATGGCGTGGTGGATCTCCGTGAGCACCGCCAGTAAGGCGGCGAGCTCGGACGCTGCGCGGGCTTGCTTGGCGACCTGATCGCGACAACCGACCATGATCTCCTCGACGGTTTCCTCGCCAGTGAGACCGAGCGCGGCGGCCATCAGGCCGAGCTTGTAGGTGTTGGCCGCCAGGCGAGCGCGGAGCTCCTGGCATTCGATCACAACGGGAGGAAGCGGCATGATGGTGATGGCCGGGCCGGCCGGATCTTCGGTGGTGTTTTCGTTTGTGTGCATAGGAATAAGGAAAAGAGAAACGTCAGCGGTGCGGCCAGTGGGCTCCACGTTTTTGGTGCAAAACGCTTCAACGTGCGCGCGAAACTCACGAATAAACGGCGGGGTGTCGTCGGGCATTTTAGTAATAGGTCGTGCGCTTCGGCCGCCAGAGTTCGCCGTCGACGTGGCCGAAATCGTCTTTCATCGCGTACCTCACGCAGTCGATCGGATCCTTGAGCGCGTTGCGCGCGCTGGTAGTGGGCGGCGCCACGTACTGCGCGAGTGCAAGGTCGAGCTGCTCCAGGTCATCCACGAGGTAGAGCTTGGGGCAGTTCTCGATCGTGACCGGCCGGCTTTCATCGTAGGCGAGGGCGAGGTTGATCAACTGGATACCCTCTTGCACCCCGCAATTACTGGCTTCGTCCCAATACATCGGGGCGAAGCTCTTGCCGTCGCCATCGGCGGAGTCTTTAGCGAAGAGGTCGATAATGCTGGTGCCTTCGTCGAGCGAGGGCACGCCCTCGGTGCCGAGGCGGCAATCCATCAGGCGGCGCTGGATCGACTCGGCCGCGGTGGAGTCCCAGCGTTTATCACTGGCGATCCAGACGTGGCCTTCTTTCTGCATGATGATTTCCTTGTAGCGGTTGATGCCGCCGCCGGCTTCGTTGCGCTGGGCCGGGCCGGGGCGCCAATCCCATTTGCGCGCGCCGTCGCTCTCGGTGGCCTCGGCCGGGGAGAGGGCCCACTCATCGTACGCGGGGCGGTCGGGCCACTCGCGATATGCGATGCGGTGGCCGGCGGGCGTGACTAAGAACCAAACCATGAAATGATTCTTGTCGAATCCGGGGTCTGAATACAGGTAGCGCGTGCCGCCTTTCTTCGCGATTTCGTTGAACCGCTCGCGGGTGAGCTTGTGGACTCTGCCGTAGCGCGGGAAGGCGTTGCCGGCCACCTTGTCGACCCAGCCATAGCAACGCATCTTGATCTTGCCGCTCGCCTCCTGGCCCACGGCCTGCCGGATCTCCTCGTTGGCGCCGTACGGATTGGTGCCCCAGTGGAACCACATCACTTTGGCGGTGGCGCGGCGGCATTGCAGCACGTACGGCATATGCCCCTTTGGGCAGTCGCGGACGTGCACGACATCGGGCGAGAGCAGCGCGGCCGGTAGTGTCTCGGTGATGGCGCCACCCTCGACGAGCGAGCCCACGGTGGCGGTGTATCCGGTTTTCGGGGTGAAGCTCACGAGGATCTTGAGGCGCCGGCCCCGACCGCGACGAAATCGCACGGTTTCCAGGAAGGGCAGCGGAACGAGCTCATCGAAAAGAACGCCGTCGAGCTCGTCACCTTCCAGGATCGAGAGGTCTTGCTTGTAGTTAAAGAAAAACGCCTTCGAGCCGTTGGGGAAAATAAACTTGGCGTTACTGAACCCGGTGGCCTCCGAGTATTGCACATAAACATGATCCCCTTGGCGGCCGAGGTGTTTCCACTCCTGGGGGATGAACCGGAAAGCGATCGCCTGTTGCTGGCGGATGGAGGTCTCGGCCGTCTGATGGAAGTAAGCCCAGCAGCGGTTGGGCTGAAATACTAGTTGCTCCATGACGTACTTTTGCGTCAGGATGGTCTTGCCAGAGCGGTTTTGGCCGAGGATCGCGAGCTCATCGGTGCCATCCAGAATGGCGCGAGCCTTCTTGAAGGGCTCGGGCTCGTAGACGTGCGGCACGCGCAGCATATCAGTTTCCTCGATCTGGATGAGCTTTTCCCGCTTTTCCCAAATCGCGAGGAGTTGGCGCTTGGCCTCCTCGGGCCCATGCTGCGCCACGAGCGCGCGCGCCTGGGCCCGAGAGGGGACCGAGAAAACGGGGTGCGGTGTCCAGAGCATAGGTTTTTACTGCGTAAAAACCTTACGGCTCTCCCCTACGGTCGGAGACGACTGCCGTGCACTCCACGCAGCGCACCACCTTGTCGCGGGTTTGCCGATCCGTGAGCTTCATCACGTGCCCGCATTTTGGGCATCTATACGATTCGTGAATATCGGCCCACTTCTTAGCCTTCTTGTCGTACACGAGGCCGCCGATCTTAGCGAAGGTCGGGATTGCCGCGAGGGCCGCCGCCTTCGTTGGATAGGCGGCGAGCGTGAAATACGGCACGAGGCTGCCGGCATTACCCGAGAGCACGGCCGCGAGGTTGCGTTTGCACACTACCTCGTTCGCTTCGACCGTGAATTGCATCTTTATCCGACTGAACATGAGGAGATATTTTGACTTTTTCATAGGTATTCTGCTGGGTTATCCGACGGTGGCGGTTTGCTCTTGCTGAAATGGTTTTTCGCGGATGATTCCGCTCGTCTGGAGGTGAAAATACATGACGTTGATAAACGTCTCGATCCGCCTTAACCGCTCGGCGATTTGCAGGTCGGTGGGGGGCGGCAAAACAAACTCGAACTGTTTGGGATGCTCCTGGTTTTTCGACTCAGCCGGCATCGGCATCTCCCTGGCATCTTTGCGCATGTTCTCGTAATACGCCCGACGAGCGGCCGAGGCCTTCCTCACGGTTTCGACAATATCCTCCATCGCGGTCTCCGGCCCCGCAATCCAGCTCCAGCGCCGATCTTTGTGGCTGATCACGTCGGACTGCTTCAACAGCGCGACAAAGTTGTGGTCGACTTGCAGGCCTTTAAGCGCTCCGGCCGGATGCTGGGTCGGATGCTTGAGAATCCAGGTCTTTACCTGTACGATCGCTAAGCTGTATGCGTGCCGCGTCTCTTCACGAGTGCGGGACTTGCGGACTATCTTTTCCGTTTTCATGGTGTGTTTACTGAGGTTTTCTAACGCCGCGCCGGAGTGACGCGGTAAATGTTATCGACTCGCTCGGCGTAGTCGCGCGCGGGGAAACCCGCGCGATTTTTGAGCACGCCGGCGAGGCCGGCATTCCAGGCCAGCGCCAGGGTGTAGGGGTTCACCAGTTGGCCGCGGGTCTCCAACTCCACCCGGAGGTAACGGAGGTGTAACTGCGCGACCAGGTGCGCGAGGGTGGCATCGGTGGAGGCCTGGGTGAACTCGGTGCGCGTGTAACGGCGCCAGGTGGCCGGGGTGAACTGCCAGGCGGAGCGCTCGCCGGCACGGCCCACCCGGCGCACCGGCCGCGCGAGGTTGACCGTGCCGGTCTCGACGTGCGCGATGGCCGCCAACAGGCGTGCCTCATCCAGTGAAAAGGCCTCAGCCGCGCACAACGGGGCGACGTGTGGCGTGAGCAGGCAACTAAAGAGCACGCGGCCGAGCGGGGTGAAGGTGATGGCGGTGGAGCTCATCGGGCGGACTCCTTTTCTTCCAATGCGCGGCGATAATTGCGCAACCACACACTTTTCACTATCCGCGACGGAGGCCGGCCGCTTCGGTCGTTCCAAGTGACGCCCTGGCAAACTTTGCAGTGGTCGAGTTCCGGCGCATCGGAATTGCAGGCCGGGCACGTGCCGAAAAACAGCCGCATCCGCGCGCGAAGAAGTTTGAGGAATTTCATTGGGCGCCTCCGCGGAAATCGGCTTTGGTCTTGGCCGGCTTAGTATCGACGTGATCCGCCTTTGTCCGCGGCGCATCAGCGAGCGCGTGGTCATCGGCGCCAAACTCGCAGAAGTGCAGAAAACGCTTTTCAAACCAGCACTTGACCGCGCCCTCGCCACCGTAGCGGCGCTTGATTTGCCAAAGCCATTGCTCGGGCATTCCGGCGTTGGGCCCGTAGTTATCCTTTCCGCGGCAATCGAGCGGCGGCCGGTAAATCGCAATCACCCGGTCGGCGTCGTGGAATATCGCCTGCGACTCGCGGAAGTCTCCGGCCCCAGGCATCCGGTGCTTGATATTGCCATCGTCATCCGGCTTCTGGCTACGGATCTCGCGCAGGCCGGTTTCGTTTAACTGGGCGCCCACCACCATCACGCATCCGAGCTCGCGCTGGAGCGCTTGCAACGAATGCGACACGTAAGCCACCTCCTGTTCGCGATTGTTGAGGCCGCGCCGCTTGGCGCCAAACAGTTGGAGGTAATCGATCACCATCATGTGCGGAGCGCCATGCTGCCAGGCCCACGAGCGCGCGTGAGACACAAGCTCCTCCACGGTCTCAATCGAACAGCCCGGCTCCTGCTGAAACACGAAAAGCGATTTATCAGTGTAGCCGGCGATACGGTCGCACTCGGCTTGCAGCCGGGCCGCGTGGTCGGTCGGAGCCTCGGCCAGGGTGCGCAAATCGACTCGCGCCCAGTTGCTCGCCACCTGGCGAATCCAGCCCTTCACACTCGTTTCGCGCGTATAGTTCACAACCACCTGCCCGGCCTTGAGCGCGGCGCCGGCCCACTGGCGCATGAGCGCCGACTTGCCATGACCGGAGCCGCCGCCGATGAGCACCAGATGATCCTCGGCATCCGAGCCGAGCGGCCGGCACCTCTGGTCAAAAGTCTCCATGCCGGTAACGATCCAGCGGCTCTTGTCCTCCTTGCCAGAGGCGCGCGCGGCGAGCTCGGCCTTCACCTCATCCACCCGCTGCCCGAGTGTGAGGCCGGCGCGTTCGCCATGCACCACGCGCGCGAGCGCCGACTGAAACCAAGCGACGTGGGGAGAAAGCAGCGCCGTCATGTCGCCGCGGAAGTTGTGACACTCCTCCAACAACTCGGCGCCGGCGCGTATCACCTCGCGCAATACCCACAATTCGCGCACTTTGGTGAGGAAGAAAACCAGCTGCGCGGTCGTAGGCTGGCGCGTAGAAATCTGCACCAGCATTTGGTAGCCGCCGACCTCATCGAGTTTTCGCGTGATCTTCAATTCCTCCACGAGTGTATCGACCGCAAGGGGCTCCTGGCGCGCGTGCATCGCCTGGAGCGCGGCAAAGATAACGCCATGCCTGGCGTCGTAAAACGACGCTGGGCAGAGCTTGGCCGCGAGGCAGCGAGTCATCGACTCGCGCTCGTTAAGCAGGCAGCACGAGAGCACGGCCTCCTCGGCCTCGATGGAATGCGGCAAGGTGCGGCCGGGGAAGTTGGGGGATTCGCCATCGATCGCAGCATCAGCGGCGGCGCGGCGGGATTGGGGGAAGGATTGGCTCATGGTGAATTATTTGAATATGACGGGATCGGAAACGATTTGCCCGGCGGCCGGCGCGGCACTAGCCACCGAATTTTTGGGCGCGCTAAAAGCGCTTTCGTTCAGCACCCAGTTGCGAAGAGCGGCGCGCCAGTCGCGGATCGGTTTGCCTCGGCCCTGCACCCATCCGTTTGCCTCGAAATGGTTGAAGAACTTGGCGGCGGCGACCGGAGTAATCACGATCCCCGATTCCTCAATGAAGGCTTCGACTTCACCGAAGGACTCAGGTTTTCCTTTGCGTGAGGGCGTGGCGGCCGGAGGCGTGTCATCCCTCCCATCTCCTACCTTGTCCTGTCCTCCCTGTCCTACCTGTCCTCCCTCGGGGGGAATCGGAATGGCTCCAGCGGTAGGCGGTGGGGTGCTGGGGGAATCTGCTGGAGTCGCAGGAGAAGCTGCTGGAGTAGCGGGAGATTGTGCTGGAGGGTTGGCGGCCGGAGGCGGATTGACCTTTAGCCACCCAACTTCTTCCGATGAAAAGAATGCAAATGCAGCTTCAAAGGTGGATTCAGGCCAACCGGTGAGGAGGGTCATGTCGGAAGCATCCAGGGGCCGGCCGTTGAAAGTAAGCGACCCGCGGTTGCCCCGCCGTGAGCGGCCGGCAACTTGCAGCATGAGGACCATCGCCGCGAGTAACTCGCTGCGGTTCTTCTGCTTGGCGATGCGCTTAAATAGGAGCCCATCGGTGCTAATCGGAAACGGCACCCATCGCATTGTCTCTAGTTTGCGACTCTCGGCGGTTTCGTATTCGTCACTCCATTCGGTGATCGTGTAAGTGCTTTTGATCATGTGTGTTTTGTTTAGGCTGAAAGGAAATTTAGAGGAGGGTCTGCTGCTCGCCGCGGGGCCGGTACTTGTTGAGCTCGTCAATCAGCCACTCGATCGTGAGCGGTTGGTCGGAGGGTGCGCGTGCGAGTATCCTGTGAATAAGTTCAAAGAGGCCGGGGAAATATGGGGTCTCCGCGAGCCACTTGCCGTATCCGCCCTTGATTCGGTACGAGGGCATGGGCGACCGCTCTTTGCCGTACCGGTCGGGCCAATAGAAATCGGGCGGGAGCGGGAACTCGGTCAGCCAACCTTCGGTATTGACCGCATCCCAGGGAGGGACCGGCCACGGCACGAGCGGATCGACAAATGGATGGGTGTCGCTCATAGAAGCTCGGTGGGGAGGAGCCTGGCGCGCTCGCCATCATCGGAGGCCGCCGAGAGGCGGGTGTGCGCGCGGTCAAAGAGGGCCGGGGCGTGCTCCTTGAGCCAGCCGCCGAAATGGCGGGAGTGCGGCGCGGTGGCCTTGGGGAAGCGGCGGCGGAACAGCGCGATTAGCGGCTCCGAGCGGTCGTCGAGGTGGCGGGTTGTGTCGGTGCGCGTCCACTTGCGGCGCGCGGCCCATGCCGCGATCAGCGAGGCGGAGCGGGTCGCCTCCTCCTCGGATTGCCCGAGCACGGCCTTCGCTTGGGTGGAGGTCATGGCTACCACCTTCCTTGCCGGCGCGGCAGGCGGCCGGTGTATTGCCAAAGGCCGTGCCCGATGTTGACGGCCTCCAGGATCATGCCGGGGATGAAGTGCGCATTATCGCGCACGCGGATCGGGCGCTCCACCCCCAGGCCCGGCAGCGTGTGCAGGAGCCAGGAGGAGGTTTGTTGAGTCGAGGGGAGAGCCTCGCGGCATATCAGCACATGGCGTTGCCGCGCATCGAGGCGGTGCGGTGGCACGCGCCACACGATAAATTTGCGCCGAGGTGGTGGCCCTGGCGGCACGTCGGCGGGGCCGCGCGTGGCCGTGGCGGGGCGCGGCGCCTCGGCGAGGCTCGCCAGCGCGGTCGGCTCGCCGGCGAGCTTAATTTCGATTTTTTGCAGGCCGGAGGGCGTGAGCACGACGGCGTTATCGCGCCACTGCCAATCGAGCTCGGGCGCCAAGTGCTCCTTGCGGAGCGCGCGCATCCGGGTGCGCGAGATGCCGAATCGCTCCGCTGCCTGCGATTCCCAAAAGAGAAGCGCGCCGAGGTCAGTGTGTGTTTTCATACGAGGGGGATGCCGGCAGAGGCACCGCACTTGGGCTCACGTACTTGGCCGTTACTGATGCCTCACGGGTCCGTTCATTCGGATTTTCCGATTTCCTGCCAGTATTGGCGCGCCTGCCGGCAAATGAATGAAGAGCGGCCGGCCGGGTTGGGGCCCGCATTGTTCCCGCCGCGCCGAGACCTCCCAGCCAAGGGCGGCACGCCCTGGTTTCGCGTGCGCTTCGGCGGCGTCGCTCCGTCCCGGGCTCGGCCGGGTGGCCCAGCCCGCCGGAACTCCGCCGGCCGCTCTTCAAAACTTTTTTCCCGCCAAGGGAGACAATTAAAATCCAGTCGCCGTCAGTTGTACCGGTCGGCCCGCACCCGCCGGCGCCGGCACCCCATCCCCCCCCCCCGCCCTCTGTGCTCGCGATCATCGGCCGGCTTTCTCCTCGTGGGATGCGCAATCGGTGGCGCAAGCCTCCGCAACGCTGGGTGATGCTGCTGATAGACTATCAGCCACAGCACCGGATGGCTCGACCTGGCTGGCCTCCTGGCCCAGGCTCGCACCCTCGGCGGGGCTCTTATTGTAGCCCGACTCCGGCGCGTCGACCGGTACGCACTCGACCGGGAGCGCATCGATCATCTCGTGGAGGTCAGCCGGCGCGTCGCAGGCTCGCTCGATCCTGGTCGTGGCGCCGCCCGTGAGAAGTTGGCCCTTGTCCGCGGCCTGGGCCGAGGCGAGAAGTAGCACCTGGGCCGGGATCTCGTCGATTCGCTCCAGGGCCTCCGCTCGTAGCAGATCAGCCGTCGCTAAGTATTGGCGCCCCAGTCTTTGTTTTAGGGGGTCAAGTTCTCCCCGTTCCCAGGCCACCGAGCGCACGGCGCGCACCGCCTGGGGGCTAACGTCCAGGGCCGCAGCAATCCGCTTGGCGCCTACGCCGGCCGCTGTCAGTTCGAGGATCTGATCTCGAAGCCGCCGAATTCGGTGGCGCGCTTCACCGGTGCAGCCGGAAAATTGCGGCGAGTCATCGGCCGCGGTGAGGGCTTGAATCTGCCAGGCATCGCCGCCGGGAAGATCGAGCTGGAGCGCTGGCGAGTCGTCACCCATGGGAAGAATCAGTCGGTGAGGGCCCGCGGCAAGGCCGCCGGCGGTAATTGCGCCGCCCAGCGCGCCGGCCGGAGCGGGTTGGGCCGCGGTATCCTCGTGCCAGTGGCGACGGCCGCGGCGCTCATGCTTGGATCCCTTTCGGGGAGAACGTGCAGCCGGCCAGGAAACGCGCCACGCTCGACGCCGGCACCCGTACTACGCGCGCATTGATGCGCACGATCGGCCAGATTCGCCCCGGGCGAAAAAGTCGCGCGACCGCGTGCCGCTCCAGGCGGAGCCGCTCGGCCACCTCGGCCGGAGTGAGGTGTTGCTCGACGGTTGGTTTCATCCGAATGCCTCCCGCTTTTGGCCTTCGTCGCTCTCGACCTGCCGGATCTGTGCGGTTTCTTTGTCGATCTCCGCCCAGATGATTTCACGGATGATGTCGGCCCGTTTCAGCCGGCGCCGCGTGGCCCGTGCATCTATCGCCTTCACCAATCCGGCCGGCACGCGGATGCTCACAGTCTTTTCGAGGCTACTCATTGAGTGATATTGCGTGACAATGCGAGCCGATGTCAAGACTTGCGATTTCCAGGCATTTGCGCTCATTTGTGTCCCAATGAGTACGACAAAGTATCCCATGATACATTTCAGAGCTTCGCCGGGGATGATACGCTCGATCGACCACCTAGCAGCCGCCGATCGCCGCACGCGCAGCCAGTGGATCAAGCTCACCCTTGAACGGGCCCTGGCTGGCCAATACGCAGAGACCGAAGACACCTCGACCGCTCACGTCGCCGAGCCGAAATCGCGTCGCAAAAGCGCCGCGGCCTGATGCCGCGATCCTGCGTTTCCCACCCTGCCGCGGATGCCGCGCCCACGGCCGCAAGTACTGCGGTTCAGACCTCGATAGCAGTCTGCCAGGGCTTTCGTGCTGGGTTTAGTGAAAAATAATTAGTCGCAAACGCTATACACGCCGCGCTTTGCGCTATACGTGGGCGCATTGTCACTCATTGCGCTATACGTGGGCCCGTCGTAGTGATACATTGTAACCCAGTCGGGCACACCTCGCCCGGCTCACTCTAAAGCAAGCGCCCGGGCCGGCCGCGATGGAGTGACACACCAACGGCCGCCCCGCTGATACCGGGGGCCCGGGCAAACTCAGAGTGAACATGCACACGAACCACCGCAAGATGATCCAACTCGCCCGCGAGGCCTATTCCCGCCTTTCCGGCGTCGATCTCGGATCTCGGAATTATCTCGGGGAGCTTTTCGAGCTCGCCACCAAAGAGGAGGTGACGACGTGAAAACCCGCCACGCTATCATTGCCGCCGCGCTCCGCGGGCAAACCCGCTCGATCTTTCGCGGTCGCTCCAATAACCGCGCCGGCTTTGGCAGTCGCACGCCGATCGATCTCGTCGACGGCCACGAGCCGCCACGCCTAGAGGGGGCACCGCACCTGAAAACGACATTCCGCAACGGGCCGCGCTTCACCCGCACCCTCTACACGCCCTCCACGCTGCGCGCCGTCGTCGGCCGCGGCTGGCTGGCCCAAGCGGAGGCCATGCAATAATTGCCCCCATTCCTCACTCGATGAAAACCAAAACCACCACCACCCGGCCGGCGAAAAAGCTCGCGGCCTTCCGTCTCCCGCCGGCCACCCTCGCGCGCCTGCGCTCGATGGCTCGCCGCTCTAACCTCTCCCAGGCTCGCACCCTAGAGGCCCTCATCCACTCCGCCACGTTATGAACCGCGGCTGGTAATCGCCCGCCCGTCTCACCTCACGCCCCGGCCCGAAACGGCCGGGGCTTTTCGTTGGCGCTACCGCACCCGGCCGGCCGTGGAGCTGCAAGGCATCACCTGGAGGCCAGGATCCCCACGGCCTGCCCTGACTTAACAGGTGGCCGAGCTAGGCAAGACCCCACGAAACCAAACCCGCGGCCGCTTGCAAGCCCATTTAGCCGGCCACCGCCGCCGGCGCCGCCGGCGCTGGCATCTCCACCGGCGCCCGGCCGCCGCTGTCAGAATAATAGCGTTCGACCACCGCCGGCGAATTGCCCGCGGCCCTGGCCGCCCGGTAAGTGCCGCCGGCCCAGGCCGCCCGGTTGACGCAATACTTCCTCAGCTCGTAAAACCCCTTTGGGCTTACCTCGGCATCGAGGCCGCGGGCGCGGAGCCAATGGTTCAGGCGCCGAAAAACCCTGGTGCCGCGCTCGGTCGCATGATGCGCCGGCACCAAAAACACCGGATCCCCCGCAATCCCCTCCACGCTCGCACCCCTCACGGCCTGGAGCTCCGCTAACACCCCGGCCGGGATCTCCACGTCCCGGGCTCGGCTTGTTTTCGTTTTCCAGTGTGGCCGCGTCGCGAGTCGCAGCCACCAAACCCCGGCGCCGTCCTGCTCCACCCACGACCACTCTGCCACGCGCACTTCATTGTTGCGCAGACCAAGAAAAGCCCCGAGCAAAAACACCGCATAGGCGCCCGGGTCGCTCGGCCGGAGTTCGCCATACTCCGCCCCGATGCGCTCGATGACCGCTCGCGGCGGCGCCACGTATTGCAGCGCCGGCCCTTTCAACTTGGGCGCCTTCATAAACCCCGCGAGATCCGGCAGCACGAGATCCTTGTATGCTGGCATCACCGGCGCCGCAAACAAGCTCCGCGCCTGGCGAAGCATCGAGTTTGCTGATACTACCGCCCGGCCGCGCTTCACCTGGTCATCATCTCCGGCCTTCCGAATCATCGCTTGCTGAAACTCCCAAATCGTGTGGGCCCCGAGCTGCGACGTGGAGCCATCGGGATCCTTGCCGGCCACCTTTAGGAGGTGCCGCATCATCTTCACATTCCGCGGCGCCGTTTTGATCGTGGCGGCCGCCTCGTATGTCGAGTAAACTTCCGGCAATTTGCTCCATCCCTGGCGCGCGCGCACGCCCTGAAGCTCGTTCCACTTCTCGGCGCGTACCATCTCCAGCACTACCTTGGCGCGCTTCCGGGCCTCGGCGATGTCCTCGGTGTCGAGGGAGCGCCGAAACTGTTTTCCAAAACGCTTGACGGAAACGTATAGCGTCCCCTTTTTGGTCGGTTCCTCGCCATGCACCTCTCTCTGAATATTCGTCACCCCGGTCGCAACGTACCGGCGGCGGGTGTTTTTGTTGTCGTGTGTTTTCATTGTGGAGAATCCTTGCGCAGCCGTGCGCATCCCGTCGCGCAGCCGTCACTTGTTCCGAACTGTTCCGAACTGTTACCAGGTGGGATGCGCACAACAACTCTTTTCCCTCTCAAGTTTGGTGATAAGGCTTCCTAGCTCAATGGTAGAGCAGTTGACTCTTAAACAACTGGATTGCCTAGGGTCAAGCCGATTGCGCCACCGCTTGCGCATCCCTGACAAATAGGAGTCTTCCCCTACTTTTTGACGATTTTCAGGCGGCCCGTAGGCTCGAAATCGATCTCCGCACAGACCTTGCTCTGCAAATCGAGCACCCAGGCCTTGCCGGTCATCGAGTCAAAGCGGATGATCGACATATCATCCGCCTTGAAGGTATAGCGGCCGACCGGCTCCGGCTGCGGAATAGCGGCCGGCCGAGGAGCCGCCGGCGCTGGCACCTGGGGCCGGCCGGCCGAGATATCGAGGCCCACGGCCACGCCGAGCACGGCCACCAGGGCGCCAAGGAAGAGGCCAACCACCGCGGCGGCGAGCGTGCGCGCGTTCATGGCCGGTCAACATGGAGCGCCGGCCGCCAGAGGTCAACACTCCTTAGTTGAGGAGCCGCATCGCGTCTTCAAGCGTGGGCGCCTTGCGCCGCTCCCGGGCATCGGGCGACATACGGATCGCCTCCAGCACTTGCCCGAGCATATCGGGCTCATCCCTGAACTCTTCGACGATCGCGCGGATCACCGGGGGGCTTGCCATGATGGCCAGGCGGGCCCGCGGCGTGTCGGGGATATCGACGAGGCCTTTGGCGAAGTGTTTTGTGGCGGGGTTCGTGAGGATCCCAGCGATCACCCGGTTCTTCGCGATGCGGGGGAGCTCGCGGAGGTTACCGCTCGTGAGACTCGCCAAGATCGTGCTCGAAACGATTTGCCCGGCCATGCTGCCGGCCTGTTTCGTTTTCTCGCGCGTGGCCTGGACAACCATAAGATCGGAGAGGTTTTGCATCGTGTCCTTGCCGAGGAGGGTGGCGTATTTCTCGTACTTGCCGCGGAGCTCGACGGCCAGCTTGCCGAGGTCAAACCCGCCCAGCTTCTCCACGCCGGTCGCGAATTGATCCGGCTGGATTCCCTTTTCCGAACGCTCCAGGAGGTTCAGCATCGTCCGGCGCTTGATCTGGTCGGGGAGGCCGGGATCGACGGCGCGGAGTTTGGTCATAACCTGCCGCACCTCGGAGGCGCCGGCGTTATCCACGAACCGCGCCACGAACTCGTCAGGGTTGAAACTGGATGGCGAGAATTGCCCATCCATGAGCTGCCGGACAAGTTTCTTGCCGTAGAATTGATCGATGGCCTTTTGCTTGTCTACCATCGCGCGGAGTTTCAGAGCGGCCTGGCCGGGCGTGGCCGTCAGCACGCGCTCCAGGTCGTCGGCGCTGACCTTGGCGCCCTGGGCGATCCGCATCACCTGGGCGTTGCCGACAATCTCCTTCTCGGCCGCGCCGAGGATCTCGCGGCGAAACTCGGGGTTTAGCGCCTGGAGGTTGCCCAGGAAATCATCGGCGCGGATGAAGTCGGCGGAGAAGCGCGCGCGATCCATCAGCTCGTTCACGTTCGCGCGGATCAAGGTGCGGTACTCGGTGGAGCCGGCCCCGAACACGTCGCGGAGCTTTTTTAGGGTGTCGGTATCGCCGCCGCCGGCGAAGAGCCGGCGCGCGATCGCGGAGTCATCGACAAAGCCGGCCGCGCTGGCATCGCGGAAGAGGTCGGCGATCCCCTTCTGCTCAAACCTGCGCGCGCCGGCGCGGTAAAACTGATTCGCGGCCGTGAGTTTGGCGCCGAGGGTTTTGTCGGGGGCATTCTTGGCGGCGAGGTCGATTGCCTCGGTGAGCGAGTCGCGGAGCTTGGCCAGGTAGCGCTCCGGCACGCCGGGCATGGCCTCGGGCCGGCCGAGGAAATCGTTGACCAGGGTACGGAGCTCGCGCGCCTGCTGGAGCGGCATATCGGCGGGGAGCTTTTCAGCGATGCCGGCCAGGCGGTGCATTTCGGGGAAGAGGAGCCCGGCGGCCTCTGGCGCGTCTTTGGCGATTTGGTTGAGCGTGGCGGTTACGCGGCCCATGGGCACGGTGACGGCGTTGCCGCCGGCCGCATTGTAGACCTCATCGTAGAGCCGGCCGGCCTGGGCCTTGAACTCGTCGCGCAGCTTGACCGCCCGGCCGCGGAGCGCGGCGCCGGCGTCGGAGATCGTGACGTTGCTCGGCACGATCTGCGCATCGAGAAGGGCGCTGATATCGCGCTGGGCGGCGGATTCGGCGGCGCGGCCGGCCCGGGTGACCTCCTTGCCGGCGAGCGTACGCCCCTCGGCGAGGATCTTGCCGGTCTTGTTGGCGATGGATTCGGAGCTCGGCACGAGGGCGGCATCGCCACCGAGGATGAAGTTCTGGATCTCGCGCACCGCTGCCTCTTGCTCGGCGCTCTGCTTGTTGAGCGGGCCGGCCAACGGGAGCCGCTGACTAAAGACCTCGGCGCGGGCGAACATCGGGTTTCCGCTCGCCTGGGCGGCGGAGAGCTCGACCGGCACGCCGGTGGAGGCATGAAGGCGCTGCACGGCCTTTTCGGCCTCAATCTCCAGCGGACCCCGAAATGAGCTCTTGCCGATTAGGAGCTGCGTGGCGCGTTTGACGCCGGCCGGGATGAGCGGCATTACGGTATCGATGGCGGCGCCGGTGCCGCGGGCGATGGCGATCTCTGCCGGGTCGATATCGTTGCCGGCGGAGCGGCGGATCATGGCATCCTGGAGGCCGCCGGCGAATGCGGTTGTCCCGGCCACGGTAAGGGCCTGGGGCAGCAAACTCATGCCGCCGGTGAGGTATGCTGTGCCGGCGCCCACGGCCGCCGCGGGCACGTCGCCGGCCAGGTCGGCTACGTCGCCGAGGGCGATCCCGCGTTCATCGGCCAGGATATCGCGCGGGCGGCCATCGGGGCCGGCCATGCGGGCGACGACGGCTTGGTCGTTGGTGAGGCGGGTGCCCATCACGCCGGGCTGCTGGGCGAGCCAGGCTGATTGCTTGGCAGGGTCGCGCTCGAAACTCATCTTAGCGCGGAGCGCAAACGGGAGGCCGCTGGACGTATCGAATGGCACGCCCGGCTGCGCGTTGGCGGTCACGTAGCGCTCGGCCGCGAGGCGCTGGGAGGTGCGGGAGCGGTCGGCGGCCTGCTGGGCCAGGGCGCGATCAGTGGCGTTCTCGGCGCTCGTGCCGAGGTTTACCCCGGGGGCGTTGGGCGAGAGCAAGGCAAGGGCGTCGTCGAGTGTCGGCGGGTTCTTCATGGGCGGGAGCGTTTGGCGGGTTTCGCGCGGGCGGTGGCGGCGGCGGCGTCGGGGGCGGGGATGGCTGAGGGCGTGGCGCGGGCCGCGGGGTCTTTCGCCAGCCGCTCGTTGGCGAGTCTCTCGATCCATCCGTATTTCCCCAATCCACGGATCAGGTTTTGCGGATCGATGCGAATAATCACTTGGCCAGGTGAGCGCACGATCTCCCTCGCCTGGCGCACTACGTCCTCGGGGACACCGATGGGGCCCAGCGCCTTGATCGCCTTCGCCATGAAAGTATCTTCCGCGCCGCCGGTCGTAAGTCCACCGTAGGGATAAATCTTATTCAGCGCCACGCCGAGCTCGCCAATTATGTCTTGCTTGTGCATGGCCAAGCGATGTTCCGGCGATTGAGGCTTTGCCTCTGGTGTCGGAGCATCGGCCTCCTTGCTTGTCACCGGCGCCGGCGCTGCCGCGATCAACTCGTCGATCTTGGGCGCCGGCTCGCGCTCGTTGCGAGCCCCGGTGAGCGGCTGTATGACGGCGAGGGCGGAATCGCTTCCGCGGAACACCCAGGGCGACAAACCATCTTTACCTACTTGGCGCGGGGCCATGATCGTGAGGTCGGTGGCGCCGAGCTTGCGCAAGCCCTCCAGCACGTCACGCAGTTGGTAGGCGTTGATCGCGCCATCGCTTTCCTGGCCGGAGCTCACGCCGTCGCTCACGTAGTCGCCGACTTCGGGGTGGCTGTACGAGAGGCCCACCTTGTCGCCGAGGTGGATTTGAACCCAATCCTTTTTGCCGTCATCGGAAAGCGCGGACACGGCGCTGTTGGCCTTTTTCAGGAGGTCATCGAGCGAGGTCTGAAACTTATTGCCGGGCCCGAGGATGATGCGGTCGCCGGCTTTATCGGAGAGCGAGATGCCGGAGCTATCGGCGAGGAAGGCGCGCCAGGTGGGGAACTCGCCTTCCACCTCAGCCCGGCCCTTGCCGGTGCCGCCCTTCGATATCACCATCAGGTGGCCATCACTGGCAACGGTCCATGGGCCATCCTGGATCACGTCTTTCAAGACGTGGCGTTTGTCGTCCTTGGTGAAATCGGCGAGCACTTTATTGATATCGGCCGGGGCCTGCTTGACGGCGCGCGGCAAACTGCGGGCCGAGGTGGCCGGAGTGGTAGGGCCCTGGTACTGGAGACCCTTGCCGAGGCCCTTGCCTACGGAGTCGGCGGCGTTTTCGAGCGTTTTCTTCCAGTTTTGAAAGCGGAAAGTGCCATCGCCAGGCACCTCGATCACGATTTGGCCGGGAGTGCCATCGGGCACCCGGCCGCGGATGGCGTAGATCACGTTGTCCGCCACTGTGTCGGCATTATAGTTGCCGGTCTTGTCCTTGCGCAACGTCTCTTGCCAACCGGGAATGATCTTATCGGCGAGGCCCTCGATGCGGCGGCGCGCGGCGAAAAGGTCGCCCTCGTTGGCGCGCCAGTTGGCTTGCTCGGTCAGGATCGCGGTGTAATCATCCTGATAATCGGCATGGATCGCGTTGTCATCCGGCGCCTTCTTGGCGAGCTCGCGGAGGGTCTTTTCGAGAAATTCGCCCTGGGCCTTGAGTTGCTTTTTGTCGGCGAGTTTGGAGATCCGGCGCTCGGTAGGCGGCGCGGCGGCGATGGTGATCCCCTTGTCGGAGACCACGGCGGTAAGGTCTGCGCGGGTGGCCCGGGCGGCGGCGGCTTGCTCCTGGAGGGCTTTTACGGCGGTTTGGCGCTGCTCCTCATCGGCCCGCGCGCTGCGGACACGCTTCTGGAGGCCGGCGAGATTCTCGCGGGTTAGGGGTTCGATCGGATCGCGGCTGTTCTGATAGTTGCGGCCGGTGGCGGTATAGCGCCCCACCTCGGTGCGCAGGTCGGGGATCTCGTTGGCCCACTGCCCAAACCTTACCTCTTCGATCGTTTTGTCGAGCTCGGCGCGGCGGAAGCTCTGGAGGCTTAGGCTCGGATCCATCTCCCAGGCGCGATCAAGCTCCTGGCGGGTGGTGGCGCCGTAGGCGGCGCGCTCGATTGGGGCGTTGAGATACTTCACCTCTTCGGGGGTGGCGTCGGGATGCTTGCGCATTATCTCATCGCGGGCGGCGGCCTGCCACTCGGCGATCAGATCATCGTATTGGCTAGCGTCGCCTCCCTGGTCGTTTTCGAGATTCAGCCGGGCCGCGTAGCGCGAGACGAGCGGCGCGCTGGCGTCGTTGATCGTGGCGGCATACTTGGCGAGCTGCACGGCCTTGGCGTCGCCGCGGGTCATCGCGTAGAGGGCGGATTGCTGCGTCTGGAGCTCGGCCAGGTCTTTGTTTACCTTGTTGTAGGCGGCCACGTCGGAGGCCTTGGCGCTCTTCTTGATCTTGCCGCGCTCCCATCGGGGCCCGGTGGACTTGATCACGAGCTTTTCGATCTGCTTCTTGACGCCAGAAAGCTCGCGCGCCCTGGCGTTGAGCTCCTCTTTCTTGCGCTCCGCGGTGCGCATATTCTCGACCGCGGCCGCGTTTTCGGCCGGCGGGGTGACCTTGAGCCACTTGGAGGGCGCGGCCGGCGGCGTGGCCGTTGGCGCGGGCGGCGGCGTCGATTCAAGGGCATCTTCGGCCTGGCGGTTGAGGTTCTCGCGCTCCGCGGCCTGGGCGTAGTCGGCGGCCGGGCGCACGAAAACAGCGTAACCACCCTCGCGGCCCGGGCCGATGCGGTACTCGTTGCGTAGCATCTCGCTCGCGGTTTTGGCCAGGCTGGGCACGAGCTCCTCAAATGTCGCCCCGCGCATACCGTACTCACTCCACCCTTCGGAGGGGTTCACCGGCTCATCCTTGCGCTCGGCGAGCCAGGCGCGCATTGCCTTGCGCTTGTCCTTGGTTTTCGGCGCGGTCGCATTTGGATCAAGCCCTAGCTGGTGATTGATCGCCTGTTGGCGGATCGCGGCCCAAGACTCTCCAGCGGTGGGCACGGCGGCCGGCGGCGTGGCAGGCAAAGCCGCGGCCGCCTCGGGTGCGGCCACCGCGGGAGATTGCATCGCCGGCGGGCCCGCGCGCTCGGCGGCGACCTCGGCGGCGATGGGCGGCGGCTCCTGGATGGCCGGCGCGGCGCGTTCTGCCGCGAAATTCGCCATGATCTCCGGTGAGACGGCCGGCGGGAGCTCCCAGGGCCGCGCGGGCCCTGGCGGCATCAGGGCGAGCGGCGCGGCCGGCGCGACGGCGGGAGCCGGGGGTGGAATCGAACCACCTACCCCGATCATTGGAGATTCGGGTGCAGCCATGGCTCCCGGCGTGGGAAGAGAGGGGGAGAGAGGGAGAGAGGCCGCTGGGGCCTGGGGCGGCACGGTGGCCGGCCTGCCCGCCATAGGCTCGGCGGCGGTGGGAGCGACCTCGGGGAGGGCGGCGGGCGGCGGCGGGTTGACGCGCTGGGGCGGCCGGGCGACGGCGTTGCCGTACCATCGGCGCATATCGGCAAAGGTGCGGCCCTCGAATCCGAGCTCGCGGGCGGCCTTGAGCACGCTGGCGGCATCGGTGGCGGCCAGCCGGCCGACTTCATGGGCCTGGAGCGCACCACCCACCCCGCCGAGCACCATCGTGGCCACACCGGAGCCGAGCGCCTGGCGCCAGTTTACCTCACCCGTCATGGCGCCCTGGTTGAGGGCATCGAGGCCCACGCCGGCGGCGCCGCCGGCGCCCATGCCGGCCAGCACTTCCTTGGTCATCGCGGCTTGGGGATTGAGGAGGGCGGTCGCGCGATTGGTCACGCGGCCGACTGCCGGCAGCGCAAAGCCGAGGGCTTGGGTGGAACCGTAGGCGATGGGATCAAGCGGGCTCGCGACGGTGCCGCGAATGGCATTGGCGGCGGAGCGGCCGAGGGCGGCGGCGGCGCCAGCCATGCCGGCCGAAGCCGGGATGCCGTAACCGGTGGCGGCGGTGGCGATGCCGGCGGCGGGGCCTGGCACGGTTTCCAAAATGCGCGCGGCGGGCTCGGCGGCGCCGCTCCAGGCGGCTCGGGCGGTCTCGCCGGCGGTTAGCGGGCCATGGTCCTTCTCCTTGACGAGGTAGCGCGAAATCTGCATTCGCGACGGGGCGCGGTCGCCCTCCACTTCCATGATCCGGCCGTCCGGGAGTTCCACCTCGTAGATCGCGGAGGGCATGGGATTATTGCGGGAGATCGCTGAACTTTACGCGGAATCGCTGGGGAGAATTGGGCGATGGCGGTGCGGCGGGTGCGGCCGGCGATTGCATGGCGGCCTGGGCACCGCCCGCGCGGGCCTCTGTCTGGGCGACGACCCAATCGCGATGCAGCGCCAGGAGCAGCGCGCCGGCGGCTTCCCGATCCATTTTACCGCTCTTCACCATGGCATCGATCTCCTGGGGGGTTTGATCGAGCAGTGATTTTGCCCCACGCCGGGAGGCCTCCACCGAAGCACGTTCTTTTAGGATGGCATTGAGCGCTTTCATCTTGCCCACGATGCTCGGGTAGCTCTCATTCGCCCCACTCTCCGGCAATAGCGGTTTGATTCGCTCCACATCGGCGCCGGAGAAGCGGGGATCCGAAGAGATCACCCTCATTGTCTGCTCTCGAAATGCGCCGAGCTCGGTGCGGTTTGCTGACAGAATCTCATCGGCAACGCTCGGATCGAATTGCGCCAATCCCTTGTTGATCACGTTTTCAGCCACTACCCCGCGCACCCCTACGTCTTGCGGGCGTAGTTTTGCCATGAGGTTCGCGCCGGCCAGGGCCGCACGTTCAAGAGCCCCCTGGCGCTCCTGCGAGTTTGTGGCGGCGCCCACCGTGAGATCGCCGAGCTGGCCTTGCGTCAGCGTAACCGCGCCATTTGGGCCAACGGTGAATATCATGCCGCTCGGTGGGGTGATCGCGTGCCACTTATTATCAGGCCCGACGTAGCCTTGGATTGGCCGCCCGTAGGCATCTTTGCCGAGGTCGCGCACACCCTGGGCAGGCTTCGGGGCGCTGTTTACTTTGTTTTGGAGCCGCGTCCGCTCATTTTCGAGCTCCTGGCGCTGCCGCTCCAACGGATCGCGGGCGATATCTTGCCGGGTGCGCTCCAGCGCGGCCTTGGCGGTGGGCACGCGGAGGGCGCGGTACTCGGGATCGAGATTGGGATCGGCCAGGCCGCGGGAGATTTCGAGCTCGTTTTGCCGGCGCTGCTGGTCGACCATCACCCCATCGAGGCGCGTACCGGCCGTGGCGGTCTTGAAGGCCTCGGGGCGATAATAGGCGAGATTGCCGAGGCCCTGGATGCCGGCGCGGTCGGCATTGGGGAATTGGGCGCGGAGGATCGCATCGCGCGCCTGGATATTGCCCACCGGGAGCATGGTGGGGCCGCTGGAGCCATTGGGGATCGGGTTGCCCTGGGCGTCGCGGAAGGCGGCCGGGTTGCCGATTACGCCGGGCTGGCCGCCGGCGTAGCGACTGCCGGCGTAGCTGTTCACATTAACACCCACGACACTCTCCGGCATGGCGGATGGCGCGATCCCGCGGGGCGCCTGGGGGGCGGGGACCATGGCCGGCACGTCGGTACGCGGCACGGAGAGGCGGCCGAAATTGGTGGCGGCGGGATTGGCGACCATGCGCGGCGCGGCCTGGGCGGCGCTGGGCGCGGGTGCAGGGGCGGGCGCCGGAGCGGGCGCCGGAGCGGGCGCGGGGAAAAACGAGGCCGGGGCTTCCCCCTCATTCATCGGCATGGCAGCCGGGGGCGGGCCGAAGGCGCGGGCGACGCGGGCGCTTGGGGTGATCGCGATGCCGAGGCGGGAGCGGATAAAATCGAGGTCGGGCAGCATGGCGGTAATGGTTAGATATTTGGGACGATGCGATTGAGAGCGGCGCGGCGCTGTTTACAGCCTCCACATTCTGAAATGCGGGTGCCGAGGGCGCGGTCAATAGTTCGAGCGATCGGTTGCGCAATTACTGCCACCGCATCGCCGAGGCCAAACTGCGTGCACCGGCCATATTCGCCCCAGCGCGGCGGCGCGGCCGAGCAACGCGCGCACGGGTCGGTGTGCTCGATGCGGGCGTGAAGGTAGCCCTCGCAGGGTGCGGCACACTTGGCGCAGAGCTCCAGGCGCACAGAGATCACGCCGGTGGGGATTATTTTGGCGGTGCTCATGCGCAATCGCAGGTTTTGACCACATCGGTGATCGTGGTGGTGCCCTGGCTGCCCGGCACGGCGATGGTGTAAACGCCGGTCTCGGTGGCAACCCCGTCCCACTGGTAGCTCTTGGGGGTATCGGTGGCGGCGCCACCGCCCTCGGGCGCGAAATGCTCGTTCCACTCCAGGCGGTAACAGGTGAAGCCGGTGAGCGTCGGGAGAGTAAATTTATACTCCATCGTGCGCTTGGTGATGGTGAGCTCGTCGGTGCTCACGTCGTAGTACGCGCCGGTGCAGCCTCCATTGGTGAACGAGCCGGAGAAGGATGGGATGGCGTTGGTGGTATCGGTCTCCAACTGGGCCGTGGTGTACTCGTCGGATAGATCGATCGACATGCTGCCGCTGAATCCACTTTGGTCGGCGGTGACCCCGAGCGACGTGGCGCTCGATGAGATCGCACTATCGGCCGGGCCGTTGGAAGATCCCACCGTGGTATCGCAGGCGTTTGTCTGGAAAACATAATTTCCATTGATCGAGGCACCTGCTTCGATTACGTCGGCGATCACATACTGACCTGGCGCGTTGAGCGTGAAATCGGTGGCTGGGGTGCAAAAATCATCCTGGACGCGGAGCGTGCGCGTTTCGGTGGTCGTGCACGCCGGCGTGGCGTAGGTTTTATTTCCACCCCAGGTATTCGTATAGGTAAACCCTCCGTTAGAGTAAACCACGGCGCCACTTTGCGCCTTCACCCGGTATTTCTTGGGCGGCGTCGAGGTTACAAACTCATCCCAGCCGCATTTCGACTGGCTGGCCGCGGCCGTGCGGCACACGAGGGTGGAGGCCGGCGCATTGGGGGCCTGGTCGCATGGGTCGTCGTTGCAGCCTGGGCAGCCGTCGCATTCCGCGCCTTTGATGAAAACGCTCATGGCTTAGACCGGCAGGGCGTAGATGGCGGATTTGCCGGCGACGCAAAAGGCGACGACGCGCAGATGGGTGAACGTGCGTTGGTGCGTCCAGAGCGTCGAGGAGACCTGGACGCCTACGGTTTCCTCGGTGCCGGTATAGGTGCGGATCTCGGCGATCGGCACATGGAAGTAAGTTTGATCGGCACCCGAAAAGGTGAGGAGGTTTTGCTCGGTGGTTTTGATGATCTGCGCCGCGGTCACCGCCAGGGCGCTCACGGTGCACTTGAGGTAGATAAAATCTCCGGCCGAGACGGCGAACTCATCGGCCAGGTTGGAGATCGTGTAATTGGCCTCATTGGCGGCGGCGAGCGGCTCCAGGAGCAACGAATCATCGCAGACCTCCACGTAGCCATCACCGGTTGGCCCACGGACCACTTGAAACGGATGCCGAATCGGCCTCCAGGTGGGCTCGGGCGATTTGTGGGTGTAACCGACAAACGGCGCTTGCGCCTGGGGCCGGCCGCCAGGTGCAAAGTTACCCACCGGATAATGCTTGCGACTGCTCATAGGGTGCCGGTGGTGATCGTCTGCTTGTAGATCGTTACGGCGTTGGTGCGGAAATAGGGTTCAGCCTCCGAGACGAAGGTAAGGCTGCTCCCGCTTTGGTCGCTCACGCCGGCGAAGCTCACGGCGAAGCTCTTACAGTCGCGCCCGCGGTAGGTGGTATGGGCGCCGCTCGCGCCCGAGGCCGGCGCATAGAAGTCGGCAAACTGCGTGCTTTCCGTGATGAGGTTCGGGAGCTTGTTGTCTTTGAACTCGGCGGTTTCGTAGGCGATACAGCCGGCGGAGATGGGCAAGAGGGCTGGCAGGCTTGGCGTGGAGGTGAAGGTGACGGCGGCCGTGCCGGCGATGGCGACATGGGCCGGTAGGCGCGAAGGGGCCGGGCCCGAGGCGCTCCAGGCCAGGAGGCCTGGCTTCTTAACGACGAAATTGACCGCCGTGGAGTAGTTGGAGGGCGGGGTGTAATAGGTCTTGACGTACAACGTATATCCGTCGCCCGGTTCCGCATCGACAGCGACCAAGTACGAGCCGGCCGGGGGCGTGCCTCCGGTGGTGGTGTTGAGAATCGTGGCGGTATGGAGTTGGGAGCCATCGGCGCGCGTTTCGGTATCCTCATCGATCAGGCCGGTGCCGCTCGCCCAAGTGTAGTTGTAGATCGCGAAGCCGTCGTTGTCCTGCACCTCGGAGCGCACAAGCGTGGAATTGGCGCCGCCCGGGTCGCTGGGTGCGGCATTGATCGCGCGCTTGGTGGTGAGCGTGAGCACCCCGGCGTATCGGGTGGTGGTTTCGGTGGCAAAGGTGCCGGTGCCGCTCGCCCAGGTGTAGGTATAAATCTCGAATCCGTCGCCATCCTCGACCTCGGAGCGCACGAGCGTGGAATTGGCGCCGCCCGGGTCGCTGGGGGCGCCGTTGATCGCGCGTATGGTGGTAAGCGTGAGGTCGCCGCCGTAGCGGGTGGTTGTTTCGGTGGAAAAGACGCCGGTGCCGCTCGCCCAGGTGTAAGTATAGAGCGAATACCCATCTTGCTCGTTGACTTGGGTGGTGACGAGCACGCCCCCGACCGGGCCGGTGGGCGGGGCGTTGATCGAGCGGATCGTGGTGAGCGTGAGGGCGCCGCCGTAGCGGGAGGAGATATCGGTGGAGATCGTGCCGGTGCTCGATGCCAGCACGTAGGTTTCGGTGAAGAGCGTAAAACCTTCGTGGGCCTCGGTAGTGGTGTCGATCAGCACGCCGACGATGGCCGTGCCGTCATCGGTATTGATATACTGGATCGTAGTGAGATCGACCGCCCCACCCTCGCGGCTGCTCGTCTTGGTGGCATATCGGCCGCTGCCCGAAACTCCGCGCGAGGTGAAGAGGGTATAGCCATCGCGGGTATCGGTCTCAAACTCGATTTCGCCGGAGGCGTGGGTGGCCGTACCGATGGAAACGACGGTGCGCACACTCAGTTTGCCGCCGTAGCGGGTTTGCGTGTTGTCCTCGATGATGCCGGTTCCCACGGCGCCCTTGATCGTCCAAATCGTGAAACCTTCCTCGTAGCGGTACTCACGATGATACTCGCCAGTGAGCGCCGCCGGCGCGGCGCCGAGGTGAGTTTGCGTGGTGATCGTGAGCGTGCCGCCGTACTTTGTTTCAATGTCCTGGCTGATCTGGCCATCGCCCTTGGCAAAAACCGCCGTCCAGATGCGATGGCCATCGGCCTCCTGGTAGCCGGCATCGACTGCGGTGTAACCGCCCGGCGTCGAGATGGGATTCGCCGCGGCCGGCGCCGTGAGGTGGCGAATCGTGCGGCGGAGCAGCGCGCCGTTGTTGGCGAGCGAGTCATCCTGGCTGATCTGGCCATCGCCCTTGGCAAAGGCCGCCGTCCAAATGCGATGGCCATCGGCCTCCTGGTAGCCGGCATCGACTGCGGTGTAACCGCCCGGCGTCGAAATGGGATTCGCCGCGGCCGGCGCCGTGAGATGGCGGATCGTGCGGCGGAGCAACGCGCCGTTGTTGGCGAGCGAGTCATCCTGGCTGATCTGGCCGTCACCCTTGGCAAAGGTGTAGGTGAGGATCGGCAGGCCGGCATTGGGGTCGGCCTTGGTCGCGATGAGGGTGTAACCGCTCGGCGTGCCCGGCACCGTATTGACCGAGGTGATCGTGCGCAAGAGCAGCGCGCCGTTGTTCTTGGTGTCGTCGCTCTGCGCTATTTGCCCGGCGTAAACGTAGGTGCGCTTGATGCGCCGGATCGTGCCGTCGTTGGTGCACTCTTCGCGCTGGAGGTAGGCGGAGGCGTCGCCGGGGGCGGTAGTCGTCCCGACTGTGCCAGGAACGTAACTGCCTCCGACAAGCTGGAGAAACTCCGCCTCGTATCCTGTGCGGCCATCTTCAAGTTTGATCGTCGTGTTGCCGGTGGTAGCTCCACCCACTTGGAGCTCGGCGGTGGCGGAAAGCTCTTCATAAACTTTCACGTAGACCGGGATATCGCCGATCTTGGTGAGGCCCTGCTTGACCAGGCGCAGGTTGGCGAAGCCGGCGGTGGTGCCGGTGGCCGGGCCCACGTCGAGCGTGCCGTAGGCATCGACCAGGCCATCGGTGAGGTTGGTGCCGTTGGCGATGTCGAAGTAGCGCGTGAGGCGCTTGCGGCCATCCGGTAGCTCCTCGAAATCGGGGAGGCGGTGCTCGTTGGGCCGGGTGCGGTTGAGGCTCATGGTCGGTTAATAGAGCTCCTGGCAGGAGATTTCACCCAGGGAGGCCGAGGTGGCGCCCACGCCGGCGCCCGGCTTCCGGCATGTCATTTCAGCAGGTCTTTGGCGGCGGCGAGGAGTGAGCCGGCGATGGTGCCGGCGGCGGTGAGCAGCGCACCCCACACCAGGAGCTTGCGGTCGTGGTTTTCCACCTTATTTTCAACGACGGTGATCCGGGGCACCAGGCCAGCCTGGCCCATTTCGGGATTCCCCTGGATGGCGACCTTGATGTCGCGCATATCGTTGCGGAGCGCGTTTAGGGCCTCGCCGGCGATAAAACAGTTGGGGCTCGGCACGCATTCCGGCTCTTCGCCTAGTGATGGTTTGGCACTCATTTGTCCCCCTCATCCCTGGCGCGCTTCTGCTGGAAGCCTTTGGCGGTCGTGACCGAGGTGAAGCCGAAGGCGGAGATGCGCCAGGACACCTCGGCGGCGCGGATCGTCGCATCGGTGATATTGATGCCGCTGGCATCGACCGTAGAGGTGACGCCGGGGAAGCTCATCGTCTGCTGGATCGCCTCCGCCTTGATATTGGGGAGGCGATGCGCGCAGCCGGTGCTAAGGAATAGGAGGAGGAGGATTACGGTCGGGCGCATTGGGATCCTTTCGGATGATGTTGATGAGGGCGACGGCCGCGAGGCCGAGGGTGATGATCTTGTCCGCGAGCTCGGGCTTGATCGTCACGCCGGCCGCGGTGAGCAGCAACAGGATGCCGCGCCAGGTCGAGTTTTCGGCCAGGCGGTTCAGGAGCCATTCGGATGAAGTTTTCATTTGGCGTATTCGACGGGTGGCGGCTTGTTGGGCACGGTGGCCGGGCACCCGGCCTGGCAGGCGGTGAGCACGAGCGCGGCGATGGTCAGAAAGCGGCGTGGAAGCATGTTTGGATCTCCGCGGGCGTAAGCGCGAGGCGCTGGCCGGTTTGAGGTTCGATGAAGATTAGGCCCTCATCGGTGAAGGCTGCGACGATATGGTGGGGGCCCTGGACATGACTGGAGCCGATGTAACAAAACTCACCCACGGCGAGGCCCTCGTCGGCCTGGTTGGTGTCGGCATGGGCATCCTGGGCGGCGACGGCAAAGGCGCGGCCAAAGTTATCGCAATCGTTCTTGCGCGTCCACTTGTCGAGGTTGCCCTCCCAGCGGCGTGCCTTCCACCAAGGGTAAAACTTGCGGAGCAGCCACTCTACGGTCGGCTTGCCGTAGGTGGCATCGTAACACATCACCCGCGACCAGGCGGGGAATGCGGCGCGAATTTCGTCGGCGGTCATGGCCCGGGTTGGGTGGGCGGTTCGACCGCTGCGGGCGGGGCTGGCCGCGGAGGGATCGCGTCGGCCAATACGCTCAACGCGACGGTGACGGCGAACCCTTCGGCGCGCGTCATTGGCAGGCGCGGGATGAGTTGCTGGATGATTGAGATGGCTTCTTGAGGATTCATGTTACGAGAGAGGTCCGACGGTGACGCCGTTGACGCGGACGAACAGCCCGGCGGTGGTCGTCCAGATGTCGCCGTCCACGGGTGAGGTGGGGGCAGCGCCGTGCGGGACACGGAGGGATGACAAGGCGGTGGTGCCAACCGGGGTGACGATGCCGGTGGAGGCTGAGACGGCGGCACCTGCGAAAGCGGCGCTGCCCGCGAAGGTGGCGTTGCCGGTGGTGCCAAGGGTTAGAGAGTCCATGCCGCCTGTCGATAGCACCAAAGGTCTGTACGAACCCGTAGTTTCGTAGCTTGCCGTAATCACCGCCTTAGAACCGGAAGCCCAATGAAGGTAAAGACTAGAATCACCAAGGCCAAGCGCGGCAGGAGAGACGATTCTGACGGCACTATTTGTCACAGCCTGTTGGATTCGAAGCTGCCAACTCCCTGCGGAGGTTCCGATGCCAACGTTGCCGCCGAAGTAGCCCGTCCCCGTCGCCGTCACCGCGCCCGCCGCCAACGTGACGGTGTTCGTCGTGCCGAAGACGTGGGAGCCGGTGCCTGTCACCGAAAGCTCATCGGTAGCTGATAGGGTCATCCCCGCCGTTCCGCCGCTTGTCTTCCATGCATACGCCAGCGCGTTGAATCCCATCGGGGTATAGGCCGCCCCGGTGTAGGATTGAATCTCGCTTTCGGTGGCGTTGTTCAGACGTAGCGCACCCGCAAGGCTATGCGTCCCCGTCCCCGAGGCGATGAGGTTGCCGGTGAGGGTTAGATCGGCCAACGTAGGGCTGGATCCTTCCAGGGCGGCCGGGGTGATGAACTTGGCGTTATCCGTGCCGGCGGTTACTTCGGCGGTCGATGCGGCCACGGCGCCCCCGAGGTCGGCAGTCGGTACGAGGCGCGGCATCCAGGGTGTGTCGATGATCATCGGAGAAAGGGAAAACGGTTGAAACGCAGAAACTAGGCCGCGAGGCTGTTGAAGGGCTGGGCCATCACGTAGCCATCGGCACCCGTAGCGCGCAGCCACTTCATGCGGAGCGCCACGGCCCGCTGCACCACGGTCTTTTCGTAGGTGTCGACATAGACGCCATTGGTGGCGCTTGGGGTGGTGTTATCGTACGTCACATAAACCGGTGCGCCCTGCACCTGGAGCATGACGTACTTCCCGGTAGTGCCGATATTGCCGGAGGTGAGTTGCACGCCGCCGGCGGTGGCATCGACGGTGAGCCGATAGCCCACCTCGGTGGTGGTATTGGGTGGCACCATCTCTGAGACTACATTTTGCAGTTTGATTGCTTCCATGATGAGGGTGGATTGAAGGGTGTGGTATAAGGATTAGGCAAAGGACCATTTGCCGGCTTGGCGCTGACCGCTCACGATCTTACGCATTTCGGAGGCGAGGAAGGCGCCGCCCAAGGTATCCTCAATCGGGATCTCGGCGGCCTCGGCGGTGGGCCGGAGCATGTCGGAGTAGGCGGCATGGGCGATGGCGTCGCGCAACAGTTCGGGGATCTCCTGGCGCGTCCACTTGGAGGCGTGCGTTTCGGGGTTCTGGCCGGCGGTGGTGGCGGTCTCGCAATACCAGAAATCGCCCTCATAGCCCACGGAGGCCGAGGCGTAATAAATGACGGCGCCGACCGCGTAGGCGGTGCCGATCGCGTAGTCAGCACCCGAGAGCACCGGCGGTTTGATCTGAAACCACACGATCACGCTATTGGTGCCGACCTCCGGTAGGTGCACGCCGCTGGGCCCGATGATGAACTCAATCTTGCGCGGGCTGCGCACCCGGCCCGGATGGTCGAGAAATACGCCGCGCACCTGGCCGAGGGCGGTCTTGCCAGTTTGATCGAGCGAGACATAGGGCAACCACTCCACCAAGAGGCCAAATTTGGTGGCGTCGAGGGTGCCGGAACTCGTGTGGGCGGTATAGCAGCGGTAAAACAGGCCATCGGCGGGATTGCGCACGGTATCGCCGGCCACGTAGGCGGTGGCGTCGGCCCAGTCGTTGCCCGAATAGGTCTCGGCGACCGGGGCCCAGTAGGAGAGATTCGTGGTGTAAGAGCCGGAGGAGAGCGTCGCCGGGGCGTTGCCGGTGCCGGCCTTGAGGGCCTGGTAGTATGTCTTTGATGCCGGGTAATAGACCTCGGTGGCGCTCGTGGCGGTGCTGGCCGTATAGGCGGTGGCGGCCACGTAGTTGGCGCGGTAAAAGCGCTCTTCGATGCGCATCGTCTCCGGCCAGTAGTAGAATTGGAAAGCCTCGCGCGTGCGGCGCTGCAAGAATGCGTTGATCTTGGTCTTGTCGGCCGTGGTCACATCGGCCGCGACAAGGTTTAGCAGGCTGTAAACCTGGGTGAGGACCGAGTTGTAGGCGATGTTCCTCACGGGTTGATGAGTTCAGCCGACGAGCGGCGGTCGTTGAGCCGGTAGCCGGGTAGCTCCGCCATGCGCACGATGGGCTTGGTGATCGCCTTCACGGCGGTCTCGGGGTGACGCTTGGCGATCCAGCGGCGATTCGACTTGTCAGCCCAAAAGCTGACGCCGTACCGGTCGATATAGTGCTGATACACGGCCTCGTCAACCTGCATGACCACCTGGCCATAAGGCAGGAGCGGGGCCTCGCCGCATTCGCGGGCAAGATAGGCCTGGCGCCGGGCGACCACCGCGGCCTCGCGGTCGACGCGCTCCAGGCGCATCTTGGCGAGCTCGGCGGCCACGTCTTGCGTCATGTCGCCGAAGCCTTCGACGTGCACCCGCATGTTCCGCGGGTCGATGATCGCGACGCCTTCCATGTTCGTCAGAGTTGGGCGATGCGGGCGTAGATATGCACCTCGCCGGCGGTGAGCGTGGAGAGGTTGGCCGTGGTGGCCGTGAAGAGCGCGGTGAGACTGCCGGCCTCCTGGAAGGCCTTGGGCGCGGATCGCGTGGCGGCATCGAGTTTGGTGCGCAGCGATGCGATCACGGTAGATTCATCGGAGCCATAGGTGCCATCGACCGTGGAGGTATCGGCGTCGCCGATCGGGCTTGGGCCGGCCAAAATATAAGTGGCGTCGGCGTGGATGGAGTGGGCGGGGAGGAGCCCGTTGGCATCGTCGGTGCCGGTGGCGACGTCGTAGCCGACTTGCACCGTGAGATCACTGGTGGAGCCGCCGGAGAACAAGGTAACAACCTTGTAGCAGACATTGGAGACAAAGGTGCCGGCGGCCAAAATGGAGGCCAGGGTGAGGGTCTGCGTGGTGGCCGCGGCGGTGAGATCCGCGTAGGTGACCTCGAAGCGGTGCGTGCAGCCGGTGCGGGCCATCTGTGCGGCGGAGAGTTCGGCGATCTTCATGCGAGAGAGGGAGAGGGTTTTACCGGGGAGGAACCCGCCGGCCGCGAGAAACACACAAAACGCGGCCGGCGGGGGTTGGCGAAAGGGCCGCGCGCCTCCTCATGGGCGCGGCCACGAGTGGTTAGACCTTGGCGAGATCGACGACGCGCAGGTAGAGATGGATCTCGCCGGCGGTGCAGACGTTGATATTGGCCCCGGTGGCGGTGAAAACCGCCTCGTAGGTGCCAGCCTCAACCGGGAAGAACCCGGTGCGCAGCGTTGCAAACGCGGCGCCGTTGGCATCGGCGAAATCGATCTCGGTGCCGGCCTCGCAGAGTTCCAAGGCCGTGAAAATGCCGTTGTCGTCGTCGACACTGGCACCATTCCAGCCCACGATGATCGTGAGGGCGGTAACCGAGGCGCCCACCCAGCCCGTAACGAGCTTGAAGGCCGCCCCGGTGATGCCCTTGCCGGCCGTGTAGGCCATGAGGGAGAGGGTATGCGCGGCGCCGGCCGTCGTCAGGTCGGCATACGTGATCTCGAAACGATGCGTGAAGCCAGTCGCGGCCGACTGGGCGTTGGAGAGTTCGAAGATTTTCATTGGTAGAGAATGAAGGTTTTGGTTGGGCGTGGGCGGTGGGCTTTAGGCGGTTGGCTTGAAGCCTTCCGCCTATTGCCTGCCGCTTTCGGCTATTAGCTGCCCGGCCTCCAGGCCATGAGCGGTTTCGGGTTGAGCACGCAGAGGGCGGCCGTGGCGGTGACCAGGAACTTTTCATTCCGGCCGGTCTTGGCGAGTTTCTCGGCGTACGGTTGCGCGGCCCAGCGGGTCTCAACGAGGTCGTCGATCACGCCGAGGGCGAGCAGCTTGCTCGCGGCCGAGGTGTGGTCGCCGGAGGCGTTGATGAAGCGCGAGAGGCGCACGCTCGGGTTGCCGAAATCGGTTTCGAGCATGTCGACCTTGCCGAGCTTGATGGTGTCGCTCGCGCCCTGGTTGAACTGGCGCACGGCGGTGAAGTTCGACACGTTGCGAGAGTAGAACGTGAAGCGGCCGAGGGTCTGTTTCCAGGTGGCGCCGGCCCAGATGGTCATCGAGGCCTCCGGGTCACCGTGCACGCCGTAGGACGACTTGAGGACGTTCAAGATCGTGGCGTCGGTGTAGTCGGCGGTGGCGGTCGAGGCATCGATCGAGGCCGCGGGGGTGAGGTAGTTGGAATCGACCGCGTAGTGGGTCTGCGCGGAGGAGCTGATCCACTTGCCGAGGCCGCGGGTCTTGTTGCCCACGGCGCCGGTATCGACCTGGCTCTCCTGGTCGCCCAGGTAGGTCAATTCGCAATCGCCCTTGAGCTCGACGAGCTTCTTGGCGATCTTGCGGGCTACGATGTTGCGCGGGGTGAT
>SXGT01607645.1_pt1 | contig 37634 bp, 28 predicted proteins | sample 3176221 | NCBI WGS metagenome assembly SXGT01 (sample SAMN11356862, study PRJNA531348) | freshwater metagenome | isolation source: freshwater sample F1-120 | place: China: Fuxian Lake, Yuxi | collected 2017-12-25 | reverse complement strand
GGCCAGACAGACCGCGATGGCCATCAGCCCGAAGACGACCTACGACATCGAGGGTCGCCCCTTCTACGCGACCGAAGACGGCAAGGGCAAAGCGGTGAAGGAGATTTTCGCGTAGGCAAAAAGAGGGCGCCAGTTTTCTTGACGAAATGGCCATGCGGACGAAGAGTCTTTCATGCATCAAGCACAGGTTTCGTCTCGCCGCTACCACGCGTTTACCCTCATCGAACTGCTGGTCGTGATCGCCATCATCGCGATTCTCGCGGGGATGCTCCTCCCCGCCTTGAGCAAGGCGAAGATGAAGGCGCACCAGACCAGGTGCATTAACAACACGAAGCAAATCGCGTTAGCGATGCTCGTTTACGCACCCGATTACGATGAGAAGTTTCCGGTGCATTCCGGCTGGGCCAACATGGGCGGGCAGACGCCGACAGCGAATCCGCCTTTTACGCTCAACCCCGGCTATGGGACCACCACGGTCGAAACCAACCGTGTGCTCTACCGCTATACCGGCGGCGGCGCGGTCTTCAACTGTCCCCGGGACAGCGGCGACACCTTCAGCCCCGCTTACGCTGCTGCTGCGAAGAAATGTTTTGATGCCTACGGCACTAGCTATCTGGTGCAGTGGAACAGCGATGCCTTCGCCGTCGCGCGCATCACCGGGCCAACCGCCGCGACTGTCACGCGGACCTCAGCCTACATCAGGGGAGTCTCGAAGAAGATCCTGTTCGGCGATTGGAATTTCCACGCCAACCGGGCGGTGAACGTGCTGCAAGGCCAGTGGCATAACTACGGCGGCAGGAACCGCTACAACATGGCGTTCCTGGATGGTCACAGCGAGTTCTTCGAGTTTCCCGCCAACTGGAACACCACCCCGGCCGGCACCGCGCCCGACCCGGACGTGCGGTCGTTCTGGTGAGCCGCGCCACGCTCCACAAAGCAAACTCTGCTGCGGAACAAATCTCCGGTTGAAACCGTCTCTACTTTCGCCATGTCTTTTTACTTCGGACACATAGCTCGCCTCGCCATCTTTCTCGCAGCATTCCCGCTCGCCGCCGCCCCGGCCAAGCTCGACTTCAACCGCGACATCCGACCTATCCTTTCTGACAACTGCTTCGCGTGCCACGGGCCGGATGCGCAGAACGTCAAGGGCGGGCTGCGGCTCGATTCCCGCGAGGCCGCGCTCAAGCCCGCGAAGTCGGGATCGCTCGCCATCGTGCCCGGCAAGCCGGAGAAGTCCGCGCTCGTGCAGCGCATCAGCACGAAGGCCGCTGCCGACCTCATGCCCCCGCCGGAGTCGCACAAGACGCTGACCTCCGCGCAGAAGGACACGCTTCGTCGGTGGATTGCCGAGGGCGCGAACTACTCGGCGCACTGGGCGTTCGTCGCGCCGCAGCGGCCGGAAGTGGCGAAGGCGAGTAAGCAGTCTTCAGTGTTCAGTTTTCAGTCTGGGAAACGGAGTTCGGCTGCCCCACTGAATACTGAATCACTGAACACTGATAACTCCGCCGCGATTGACGCCCTCCTCCTCGCCCGCCTGAAGAAAGACGGCCTCACCTTCTCCCCCGAAGCCGACCGCACCACGCTCTTGCGCCGCGTCTCACTCGACCTCACGGGCATTCCGCCCACGCCTGCCGAGGTGGACGCCTTCCTCGCGGACAAGTCCCCCGCCGCCTACGAGCGCGCCGTGGACCGCCTGCTCGCCTCGCCGCGCTACGGCGAACGCATGGCGATGCTCTGGCTCGACTACGCGCGTTACGCGGACAGCCACGGCTTCCAGACCGACAGCTCGCGCAGCATGTGGCCGTGGCGCGATTGGGTCATCAAGGCGTTCAACGACAACGTCCCGTTCGACCGCTTCACCATTGAGCAACTCGCCGGCGACCTGTTGCCGAACCCGCGCCAAGACCAGCTCGTCGCGACGGGCTTCAACCGCAATCACCGCATCAACGGCGAGGGCGGCCTCATCGCGGAGGAGTGGCGCATCGAGACCATCATTGACCGCGTGGAGACCACCGGCACGACGTGGCTCGGCCTCACCTTCAACTGCTGCCGCTGCCACGACCACAAATACGACCCCATCTCGCAGCGCGATTTCTATTCCTTCTTCGCCTTCTTCAACAGTGTGGAGGAGACGGGCACCTTGACTGGCGTGCGCGTCCGCGGCGGCGGCAACCCGGAGCCGACCCTTCACGTCACCACGCCGGAGCACGAGGCCAAGCTCGCCGAGCTGAACCAGTCGCTGAAATCCGCCGAGGCCAAACTCGCGGACGCGGTGAAGCAGTTGCCCAAGCTCATCGAGGAATGGGAGCCGACGTTCATCGCGAAGCTCGACCCCGCCGCCGCTGCGTGGAAGGTGCTCGAACCCACCGCCGTGAAGGCCGCGAGCAAGACCACTTTCACCCGCCAAGCCGACGCCTCGTGGCTCACCGTCGGGGCCGCCGCGCCGCAGGAGACTTACACCGTTACCGCGCCGGTCGCCGCCGGAACGCTCGGTGGTGTGCTGCTGGAGGCGCTTCCGGACGCGTCGTTGCCCACGCAGTCGGTTGGGCGCGCACCGAATGGCAACTTCATCCTCAGCGGCATCGAGGCGGAAATCACCGCGCCGTCGCTCGCGAAACCCGAGGTCATCAAGTTCACCAAGGCCGAGGCCAGCTACTCGCAGAAGGGCTACGAAGTCGGCCTCGTGGTGGACGCGAAGGGCGGCAAGGGCTGGGCCGTGGACGGTCCCACGCGCAAGGAACCGCTCAAGGCGATGTTCCTCGCCGACCGCGCCGCGACCGTGCCCGCGAACGCCACGCTCACCGTGCGCTTGCTGCACAAAGCCAGCGGCCAACACTCCATCGGCCGCTTCCGCCTCTCGGCCACGTCGCTCGCGCCGGGCCTTGCGAAGCTCGACGGCGGCGCGCAGGTGCCGGAGACGTTGAAGAAGATTTTTGCGACCGAGCCGAGCAAGCGCACCCCCGCCCAACGCACCGAGTTGACGAAGTTTTTCCGCGCCAACGCCGAAAGCCCGGTGAAGTCCGCCGACGCCGCGCTCGCCGCTGCGAAGAAGGCCGTGGACGACTACGAGCTGAAGCTGCCGACGACGATGGTGATGAAGGAAATCGCCGCGCCCCGCGATGCCTTCATCCTCATGCGCGGCGAATACGACAAGAAGGGCGACAAGGTCAGCGCGGGCGTGCCCGCCGCGTTGCCGCCGCTCCCCGCCGGCGCGCCGACGAATCGCCTCGGCCTCGCGCAGTGGCTCGTCGCGCCTGAAAACCCGCTCACGTCGCGCGTGTGGGTGAACCGCACGTGGGAGAAGTTCTTCGGCTACGGCCTCGTGAAGACGACGGAGAACTTCGGCTCGCAGGCCGAGCCACCGAGCCATCCGGAGTTGCTCGACTGGCTCGCGACGGAGTTCGTCCGGCTCGGGTGGGACATGAAGGCGTTTCAGAAAACGCTCGTGATGTCGGCGGCGTATCGGCAGTCGTCGAAGGTCACGCCCGCGCTGGTGGCGCGCGACCCGGAGAATCGCCTGCTCGCGCGCGGCCCGCGCTTCCGCCTGCCCGCCGAACTCATCCGCGACCAGGCGCTCGCCGCGAGTGGCCTGCTCGTCGAGAAGCTCGGCGGCCCGAGCGTGCGCCCCTACATGCCCGAGGGCGTGTGGGACGAGACGAGCCGCTACGGCGATTTGCGCGGCTACAAGCACGATACCGGCGACGGCCTGCATCGCCGCACGCTCTACACCGTTTGGAAGCGCACCGCCGCGCCGCCCACGATGCTGCTCTTTGATTCGCCCACGCGCGAGATTTGCACCGTGAAGCGCAGCCGCACGAACACGCCGCTGCAAGCGCTCGCGCTCCTCAACGAAGTCACCTACGTCGAAGCCGCCCGCGCGCTCGCGCAGCGGATGCTCACCGAAGGCGGCGCGACCGCGAGCGAGCGACTCACCCACGGTTTCCGGCGCGTCACCGGTCGCACGCCGGACAAGGCCGACCTCGCTGTGCTGACCGCCGGCTTGGACAAGCGCCTTGCCAAATACAGCGCCGACCCCGACGCTGCGAAGTCGCTGCTGGCCCAAGGCGAATCCAAGCCCGACGCGAAGCTGGATGTCGCCGAACTCGCCGCCTACACCGTGACCGCGAACATTCTCCTCAACCTCGACGAAGCCATCACACGCGAATGAGTGCTTCATACCATTTCAGAGTGGGATTCGGTGGAATGGCTGGGCTACCGCGACGCGCTCCGGCTCCCTCTCCCTTCCGCGGAGGAGGGGAGAGGGTTGGGGTGAGGGGTAATGTGCGTCGGCGTTGGTGGCATCTCCCCTCATCCGGCCTGCGGCCACCTTCTCCCCTCCTCCGAGGAAGGGAGAAGGCGTGCGTCGTGGCGTCTGGTTGGCATCCCGCCGAATGGCATTTGGAAGCGAAGGCGCAAAGGAGCGCGGACGCCCACGCCCGCAGCTACGGAATGCGGCGTGAGTCTGCCGCCAGTCATTCGATACCTTCCCCCTCACCCCAGCCCTCTCCCTCCGGGAGAGGGAGCGACGCATTCCGCTTCTCGCCGACAGGGACGCCACAGCGATTCGAGCGCTGGCTGACGTTCTCCCTCCCCCAGCGGGAGAGGGCCGGGGTGAGGGAGAACGGGTGCGAGAAGTTCGTAGCATCCAGCACCGCTTTGGCGCACGGGTTGATACCAATTCCGAAGGACATCCGGGGGAATGGATTGGGGACTGCGACGCGCGCTGACTCCCTCTCCCTTCATCGGATGAGGGGTGAGGGGTTACGTGCGTCGGCGTTGGCAGCCCCACCCCTCATCCGGCCTGCGGCCACCTTCTCCCCTCCTCCGCGGGAGGGAGAAGGCGTGCGGCGTGCCCTTCGCTTGGCATCCCACCGGTTGGCATTCGGAATTGGTATCAGTCTCCTTCTCGTCTGCCTCGCCCTCCCCACTTTCGCCGCCGCTCCACTCCCTGCCGACCACGCCGAGCGGATGTCGCGCGGCCTCGTCACCTTCACCCAGCATATCCGCCCCGTGCTCGTGAGGAGCTGCCTGTCCTGCCACGGCGGCGAGAAGACCAAGGGCGGGCTCGACCTCGCCACGCGCGACGAGTTGCTCAAAGGCGGCACCGAAGGCGCGGCCATCGTGCTCTTCAGCGCGAAGGACAGCCGGCTGCTCAAGCTCGTCCGTCACGCTGAGGAGCCGCACATGCCGGAGAAGGCTGACAAACTTTCCCCCGAAGTCATCGCGCGCCTCGAATCGTGGATTGACGACGGTGCGCCATACGACGGTCCGCTCATCGCCGGCAAGGTTGCGAAGGACACATCGAAGGTGACGGACGAAGACCGGAAGTGGTGGGCGTTTCAGCCGCTGCGGAAGATCACGGTGCCAAGTGTCCAGTCTTCAGTATCCAGTGTTCAGTCGGGGCCACGGAGTCCGAGTGCCAAACTGAATACTGCCCCACTGAACACTGAACACTCCTCCCCGATTGACCGCTTCCTCCTCGCCAAAGCTGCCCCGCGCCAGCTCGCCCCGGCCGCCGACAAACGCACGCTCATCCGCCGCGCGCACCTCGACCTCCACGGCATCCCGCCGTCACCAGACGCCGTGGACGCCTTCCTCGCGGACAACACCCCCGACGCATGGACGAAGCTCATCGCCCGCCTCCTCGACTCCCCGCGCTACGGCGAGCGTTGGGCGCGGCACTGGCTTGACGTGGCGCGCTTCGCCGAGAGCAGCGGCTTCGAGCACGACTACGACCGCCCCGGCGCGTTCCACTACCGCGACTTCGTCATCAAGGCGCTCAACAGCGACATGCCGTTCGACCAGTTTCTCCGCTGGCAACTCGCGGGCGACGAGTTCGAGCCGGACAACCCGCTGGCTCTCAGCGCCACGGGCTTTCTCGGCGCGGGCGTTTTCCCCACGCAAATCACCGCCAACGAAGTCGAGCGCACGCGCTACGACGCGATGGACGACATGCTTTCCACGACCGGCTCCGCGTTCCTCGGCCTGACCATCGGCTGCGCCCGCTGCCACGACCACAAATACGACCCGCTCCCCGCCAACGATTACTATCGGATGCTCTCCACGTTCACGACGACCGTCCGCAGTGTCGTGGACTTAGAGATGGAGCCGGAGAAAACCCGCGAAGCGAAAGCGAAATGGCAGGCCGAAGCCACACCGCTCGCCGCTGAACTCAAGCGCCACGAAGCCGAGCTCGCGCCGAAGTTGGACGGTTGGCTTGCCGCCGGCGCGGCGATGCCCACAGGCGGCGTGTGGAGTGTCGTTGAGCTGGCCAGCACGAAGTCGAAGGCTGGCGCGACGTTCAAGAAACTCGACGACCTGTCCTACTTGGTCGAGGGCGCGAACGGCGCCAGCGACGAATACACCTTCACCTTCACCACGCAGCAGCGACGGCTCACCGGCCTGCGGCTCGAAGCCTTGGCTCACGCCTCGATGAGGGAGGGAGGCCCCGGCCGCGCGGACAACGGCAACTTCGCCCTCAGCAAAATCACCGTGACTGCCGCGCCGCGTGGCAGCGCGGAAGCCAAGCCTGTGGCGCTCGTCAAAGCCGTGGCAGACTTTGAGCAGAACAAGGGATACCTCTCCATCGCGTCGTCGCTCGACGACAACCCCAGCTCCGGCTGGGCCGTGGACCCGCAGTTCGGCAAGGACCACGCGGCGGTGTTCACTTTTGGCGAAGTGGTGGACTACGCGGGCGGCGCGACCTTCACGGTGAAACTTCAGTTCGCGGTCAATGGGAAGCACAACATCGGTCGCCCGCGCCTCGCGCTGATGGCCGACGCGGAGCCGACGCTGAAAGGCGAGGACTTGCCTGCGAAGGTCGCCGAGGTGCTGCGGAAGGCGAAGCAGCTGGACTTCAAGTTGTCCGCTGCCGAGCGCGCGACCTTGCTGGACTGGTGGCTCCGCAAAGACGCCGGCTGGCGCGACCGGCAGGCCAAAATCACCACTCACGCGAGTCGCGAGCCCGGTGTGAAGACGCAGGTGCTCGTCTGCGCGGAGGGCAACAAGCCGCTGCGGATGCACACGCAGGGCGCGGATTTCTTTGAGCAGACGCATTTCCTCCGGCGCGGCAGCACGGACCAGAAGCTCGGCGTCGCGCCGCAGGGATTCCTGCAAGTGCTGACTCGCTCGGCCGACGCGGACAAACGCTGGCAGTGGCAGCCGCCCACTGGGTCGAAGTTCTCCGGTCGGCGCCGCTCGCTGGCGAACTGGCTGACTGACCTGGAGAGCGGGGCAGGGGCCTTGGTCGCGCGCGTGGCGGTGAACCGGCTGTGGCAGCACCACTTCGGTCGCGGCCTCGTGGCGACGCCGGATGACTTCGGCCGCACCGGCGCGCTGCCGTCGCATCCGGAGTTGCTCGACTGGCTGGCGGGGGAGCTGGTTCGGGGCGGGTGGAAGTTGAAGGCGGTGCATCGGCTTATCATGGAGAGCGCGGCTTATCGGGCCGGAAGTGTTCAGTATTCAGTGTCCAGTGTTCAGTCGGGGAAGGTGGCGGCTGGGCGGTCTGGGCAACTGCCTTCACTGAATACTGACTCACTGAACACTGAACACTTTCTTCATCGGCAGCCGCGTCGCCTCGAAGGCGAGGCCCTCCGCGACGCGATGCTCGCGGTCAGCGGCCAGCTCGACGCGACGATGTTCGGGCCCGGCACGAAGGACGAGCGCAGCAAGCGGCGGAGCATTTACTTCACGATGAAGCGCAGCCAACTCATCGGCTCGATGGTGGTCTTCGACCAGCCCGAGCCGCTCGTGAGCCAGGGCGCGCGGCCCACCACGACCGTCGCCCCGCAGGCACTGCTTCTGATGAACGGCCCACAAGTCCGCGAGTGGGCCGAAGCCTTCGCGCGACGCCTGGAGTCGGACACGCCCGGCACCGAGTCACCGGCGCAAGTCGCCCGCGCCTACCTCCTCGCCCTGAGCCGCCCGCCCGCGGTGAAGGAGCAGGCCAGCGCCGCCGCTTTCCTCGCGTCGCAGACCGCCAGCTACGAAGCCGAGAAGAAGCCGAACGCCCGCAGCCTCGCGCTCGCGGACTTCTGCCAAGTCCTCTTCGGCCTGAACGAATTTGCGTATGAGAATTGAAACCGAACCCCGTGCCGGCACGTTCTCCCGCCGCCAACTCCTCCAACGCGCCGGTGGCGGCCTTGGCTGGCTCGCCGCCGCGAGCTTGCTCGGCCGAGACGCGCTCGCCGGGTCGCTGAACCCGCTCGCCCCGAAGTCCGCGCACTTCACTCCACGCGCCAAGTCCGTCATCTGGATTTTCGCCAACGGCGGGCCGAGCCAGGTGGACACTTGGGATTACAAACCCGAGCTGGTGAAGCGCGATGGCACGGAGCTCGGCGGCTTTGACAACAAGACCGGTTTCTTCCCCGGCTCCGTCGGGCCGCTGATGAAGTCGCCCTTCGCGTGGCAGCAGGGCGGGCAGAGCGGCACCTGGACCTCCGAGCTTTTCCCGCATCTCTCGGGGCAGGTGGACAAGCTTGTCTTCATTCACTCGTGCTTCACGAACTCGAACAACCACAGCCCGGCGCTGTTCATGATGAACACCGGCGTCACGCGCATGGGCAGTCCGTGCGTCGGCTCGTGGGTGACCTACGGCCTCGGCTCGGAGAGCGACGCGCTGCCGAGCTTCGTGGTGATGAGCGACCCGCTGAATCGCGGCCTGCCGAAGGGCCATGCGCTCAACTGGGGCGCAGGTTTCCTGCCGAGCGTGTATCAAGGCACCTGGCTCAAGCCGCAGGGCGAACCCATCACCAACCTCAAGCCACCGGCGAACCTCAACGAGTCGCGCCAGCGCGCGCAGCTCGACCTGCTCGCGTCACTGAACCGCGACCACCTCGCGCAAGGCCCGCTGGACAACGAGCTAGGCGCACGCATCGAGAGCTTCGAGCTGGCGTATCGGATGCAGACAGCCGCGCCGGAGGCGTTCGATGTGTCGCGCGAGCCGGAGCACATCCGGCGGCTCTACGGCATCGGTGAGAAGCACTGCGGACACTTCGCCGCGCAATGCCTGACCGCGCGCCGGATGGTCGAGCGCGGCGTGCGCTTCGTGCAGGTTTACAGTGGCGGCATGGAGAATCAGCAGAGCTGGGACTGCCACTCGGACTTGATTGGCAACCATCGCGGCTTCGCGGCGGAGGCAGACCAACCCGTCGCCGCGCTGCTGGCGGACCTGGAGCAACGCGGCTTGCTGAAGGACACGCTGGTCATCTGGGCCGGCGAGTTCGGGCGGCTGCCGGTGTCGCAGAAGGGCGGCAAACCGGGTCGCGATCACAACCCGCACGCGTTCACCGCGTGGCTCGCGGGCGGCGGCGTGAAGGGCGGCTTCCACTATGGCGAGACGGATGAGATTGGTTTCCGCGCCGCCGTGAACAAGGTGAGCGTGCGCGACTTCCACGCGACGATCCTCCACGCCCTTGGCCTCGACCACGAGCGGCTGGCGTTCAAATTCCAAGGGCTTGACCAGCGGCTGACCGGCGTGGAACACGCGCGGGTGGTGAATCAGATTTTTGCGTGAGCCGAGTGATGAACAGCCACCACTTTCAATGGGCAGAGGATGCGGGTGGGCGTCCGGCGTTCTCTTCCCTCTCCCCCATCGGGGGAGAGGGCCGGGTGCGGGGGCAAGCGCGCGGAGTAGCGGGGCGTTCGGCTTCAAGAGATGGCGGGGAGGGCCGCGCTGAATTTCTGACTGCTCGAACTGCTGGACGACTTTCCCCCTCACCCCGGCCCTTTCCCCCGGTGGGGGAGAGGGAGTCGAAGTGCGCTAGCTTCGTGCGGTGCGGGCTGAAGTTTCGCTCATCGATTGGAGCGCGGACGCCTACGTCCGCAGTCGCGACACTTCCCAAACCAAGCTGCTGCGGACGTGGGCGTCCGCGCTCCATTTGCTTTTAGTTATGAACTGCAACGACCACCAATTCCGCAACCTCGACGCAGCACAGCGGCTCGCGGTCACGCGCCGGACTTTCCTCGCGAACTCCGCCGCTGGGCTGGGCCTCGGCGCGCTCGGTTCGCTCATGGGCAACTCGGCCAGCGCCGCGCCCACGCCCACCGCCACGTTTCCAAACTTCGCGCCCAAGGCCAAGCGCGTCATCTATCTCTTCCAGTCGGGCGCGCCGTCGCAGATGGATTTGTTCGACCCGAAGCCGGTGATGGAGAAGCACCGGGGCGAGGACTTGCCGGAGTCCATCCGTAAGGGCCAGCGGCTCACGACGATGACGAGCGGGCAGGCGAAGTTCGCCATCGCGCCGAGCCTCTTCCAGTTCGCGCAGCACGGGCAGAGCGGTGCTTGGCTCAGTGAACTCCTCCCGCACACGGCGCGCATCGCGGACGACCTCTGCATCATCCGCACGCTCAACACGGACGCCATCAACCACGACCCAGCCATCACGTTCTTCCAGACCGGGCACCAGCTCCCCGGCCGGCCCAGCATGGGCTCGTGGTTGAGCTACGGCCTCGGCAGCGAGAATCGCGATCTGCCGGCTTACGTGGTGCTCACCTCCTTTGGCTCCGGTCGGCCGGATGACCAGCCGCTCTACGACCGCCTGTGGAGCAGCGGCTTTCTCCCGACGCAGCATCAAGGCGTGAAGTTCCGCAACAAGGGTGACCCGGTTCTCTATCTTTCCAACCCGCCCGGCATGGACCGCGAGACGCGCCGCGAGACGCTCGATGAACTCGGCGCGTTGAACAGCCGCCGCTTCAAGGCGCTCGGCGACCCGGAAATCCAGGCGCGCATCGCCCAATACGAACTGGCCTTCCGCATGCAGACCAGCGTGCCCGAGCTGACGGACTTCTCGAAGGAGCCGCAGGCCATCCTCGACAACTACGGCCCCGACGTGAAGCGCCCCGGCAGCTACGCCGCGAACTGCCTGCTCGCGCGCCGGCTCGCCGAGCGGAACGTCCGCTTCATCCAGCTTTTTCACATGGGCTGGGACCACCACGGCGGTTTGCCGAAGGCCATTCGCGGCCAGTGCAACGACACCGACCAGGCCACGGCGGCGTTGCTGCTCGACTTGAAGCAGCGCGGCCTGCTCGACGACACGCTCATCGTCTGGGGCGGCGAGTTTGGCCGGACGATTTACTCGCAGGGCGGGCTGACCGCCGACAACTACGGCCGCGACCATCACCCGCGCTGCTTCACGATGTGGCTGGCCGGCGCAGGCGTGAAGCCCGGCATCACGTTCGGCGAGACGGACGACTACTGCTACAATGTCGTCCGCGACCCCGTGAGCATCTACGACCTGCACGCCACGATGATGCACCTGCTGGGCATCGAGCACACGCGCCTGACCTACCGCTTCCAAGGCCGCAACTTCCGGCTCACGGACATCCACGGCGAGCTGGTGAAGCCCATTCTCGCGTGACCAATCTGCTGCGAACACTCCTCTTCACATTGTTCACCGGTGCGCTCATGGCAGCGCCGGCTCAACGCGGAACCGGTGCCGAGCTGCGCGAGCATTGGGCCTTCAAGCCGGTGTCGAACCCGGTCCCGCCCATGACGAAGGACAAGTCCTGGCCGCGCAACGCCGTGGATCGCTTCAGCCTCGCGCGGTTGGAGAAGGAAGCCTTGCGCCCCTCGCCGGCGGCGGCGCGTGCGACTTGGCTTCGGCGTGTGTCGTTCGACCTCATTGGCCTGCCTCCAACGCCGGAGCAGGTCACAACCTTCGTAGCAGACACGCGGGCTGATGCCTTCGAGCGGGTGGTGGATGAACTGCTCGCGTCACCGCGTTACGGCGAACGATGGGCGCAGCACTGGCTCGACGTGGTGCGTTACGCGGACACGCACGGCTTCGAGGTGAACACCGAGCGCCCGAACGCCTGGCCTTACCGCGACTACGTGATCGCCGCGCTCAACCGCGATACTCCCTACGACCGTTTCATTCGTGAGCAGATTGTTGGCGACGCGCTCGGACAGGATGCAGCGACGGGTTTCCTCGTCACGGCTTCCGTGCTGCTGCCGGGGCAGATCGGCAGGGATGAGCCTTCCAAGCGCCTTGCGCGGCAGGATTCACTGGACGAGATCGTGATGAACATCGGGCAGACGTTTCTCGGCCTGAGCGTGGGCTGCGCGCGGTGCCACGATCACATGTTCGATCCCATCACGCAGCGCGATTACTACGCGATGCAGGCGTTTGTCGCGGGCGTGGAGTATGGCGACCGCGAAGTCCGCACGCCCGAGGCGGAGGCGGCGCGCGCGGAGGAGAAGCGGCTCACGGCACAGGCAGCGGAAGTCGAGCGGCAGCTCGCGCGCTTCGTGCCGCTGGCGAAGGTTGGCGGAGAGCGTCCGTCCGTGAACGCGCGGATGAACACCGACCGCTTCGCTCCCGTGACTGCGAAGCGGGTTCGCTTCACGATCAAGGCAACGAACAATCTGGAGCCGTGCATTGACGAGCTGGAAGTCTTCGACACGTCGGGAACGAACGTCGCGCTGGTCGCCGCAGGTGCGACGGTCACGGCTTCAGGCAGCAACGTCTCTGCCGACCGCCATGAATTGCGCTTCCTCAATGACGGGCGCTACGGCAACTCGCGCAGTTGGATGTCGAGCGAGATGGGCAGGGGATGGGTGGTGGTCGAGTTTTCGCGCGAGCACACGATTGATCGCGTCGTGTGGGGCCGCGATCGCGAGGAGAAGTTCACCGACCGGCTCCCGACTGACTACGTCGTCGAAGTCTCCACGGCCGAGGGCGAGTGGCGCGTCGTGGCGGATGTGACGGATCGCGCGAAGTTCGAGCCGGGCAAAGCCAAGCCGACCGCTTTCTCCACTGCGGGCCTGAGTGCAGGCGACGCGGCGGAGGCGACGCGTTTGCAGCAGGAGCGCAAGGCACTCGAGGCGAAACTCAAGACCACTGCCTCTGCACAGATGGCGTTCGCCGGGAAGTTCCGCGCGCCTGACAACATCCGCCTGCTGCATCGCGGCGACCCGGAGCAGCCGAAGGACGAAGTGATGCCCGCAGTTCTCAGCGCGCTGGGCAAGGTGCAACTCCCGAAGCACGCCGCCGAGCAGGACCGCCGGACGGCACTTGCGGACTGGGTCGCCAGCCCGCAGAACCCGCTCACCGCACGCGTGATGGTGAACCGCATCTGGCAGGGGCACTTCGGCGCCGGCCTCGTGGAGACGCCGAGTGACTTCGGGCGGAACGGCGCACGGCCCTCGCATCCCGAACTCCTTGACTGGCTCGCGTCGGAGTTCGTGCGCTCCGGTTGGTCGATGAAGCACATGCACCGGCTCATTGTGCTGTCGGCGACGTATAGGCAAGGGAGTGCTCAGTCTTCAGTGTTCAGTAATCAGTCCCGAGGGCGCCCGACGGCCAAACTGAACACTGAACACACCAAGGCGCAGCAGGTGGATGCCGACGTGCGGCTCTTCTGGCACTTTCCCTCCCGCCGCCTCGCAGCCGAGACCATTCGCGATGCGATGCTCGCGGTAAGCGGGCGGCTGGATACGAAGATGTTTGGCCGTGGCTTCAACCTCTTCGCGCAGCGCGGTGGGTTGAGCGGCTTCACGCCGGTCGAGTCCTACAGTGGCGACGGTTTGCGTCGCATGATCTACGCGCACAAGGTCCGTCGCGAGCGCGAGGCGGTGTTCGGCTCGTTCGATTGTCCCGACGCCGGCCAGAGCACCGCGCGCCGCCGCGAGAGCACGACGCCCATTCAGGCGCTGAACTTGTTCAACAGCCGGTTCACGCTCGATGAATCCGCCGCACTAGCTGACCGCGCAAAGCGGGAGGCAGGCGATGATTTGGAGAAGCAGATTCACCGGGCGTATCAACTCGCCCTCGGACGTGCGCCTAGCGCGAGCGAACTGGCTGAGGTTGAACCTGTCGTCCGCGAACATGGCCTCGCGACACTTGGCCGGGCACTGTTCAACTCGAACGAATTCCTCTTCCTGCCGTGAGCAACTCCGCCGAACGCCTCTCGCCCACAGGCCGTCACCTCCTCGACCGCCGGCACTTCCTCGGCCAGTCCGGCACGGCGCTCGGTTCCATCGCGCTGGCGAATCTGCTCGGGCGCGATGGATTGCTCGCGGCGCAAGGCCCGGTGATTGATTCCGCGCGTCCGTTCGCGCCGCGCCCGTCGCACTTCCCGGCGAAGGCGAAGAACGTGGTGATGATTTTCTGCGCGGGCGCGGTGAGCCAGTTGGAGACGTGGGACTACAAGCCGGAACTGATCAAGCAGGACGGCAAGCCGCTGGAGGGCGGCCCGGCGGTGACGTTCCAAGGGCCGGCCGGAAATCTCGCGAAGCCGCAGTATGACTTCCGCCCACGCGGTCAGACGGGCAAATGGGTCTCGGACATGATCCCGCACCTTGCGGAGCTGACGGATCAAATCGCGTTCGTCCAGTCACTCACGAGCAACAGCAACACCCACGGGCCGGCGGAGAATTTTCTTTCCACCGGCAACGTGCTCGACGGCTTCCCCAGTGTCGGCTCGTGGGTGAGCTACGCGCTGGGCAGCGAGAGCCAGGACTTGCCGGCTTACATTGCGATTCCCGATCCGCGTGGCGTGCCGCAGGCCGGTTCAAACAACTGGGGACCGGGCTTTCTGCCGGCCGTCTTCCAAGGCACGCCGATGAGCGCGAAGGAACCGGTGCGTCATCTCACGCCGCCGGCTGGTGTGACGAAGGCCGGCGACGACGCGGCGCGTTCGCTCTTGCAGCGGATGAACGCGCGCCATCTCGCGCAGAATCCCGGCGACGGCAAGCTCGCCGCGCGCATTGCCAGCTACGAACTCGCCGCTCGGATGCAGCTCTCTGTGCCGGAGATCAGCGATCTCTCCACCGAGCCGGCGCACATCTTGAAACTCTACGGTGCGGACGACGCGACGAATCCGAACAAGGCCGGCTTCGCGCGCAATTGCATTCTCGCGCGCCGGATGATCGAGCGCGGCGTGCGCTTCGTGCAGCTCTTCAACGGTGCTTACGCCAGCGGCGGCGAACTGAACTGGGACGGCCACAGCAAGCTCAAGGAGCAATACGACAAGCACGCCGCCATCCTCGACCAGCCCGCTGCCGCGCTCATCCGCGACCTGCGCCAGCGCGGCTTGCTGGAGGACACGCTCGTCGTCTGGTGCACGGAGTTTGGCCGGATGCCGATGTTCCAGAAGGGCGCGCAAGGCCGCGACCACAACCCCGACGGCTTCACCTGCTGGCTCACTGGCGCGGGCGTGAAGCCGGGCGTCAGCCACGGCGTCACCGATGAACTGGGTCGCAAGGCGGTGCAGGACATCCATCCTCTCTACGACTTCAACGCGACGATTCTCCATCTGCTCGGCCTCAATCACGAGCACCTCACCTTCGAGCACAACGGCATTCAGCGCCGGCTGACGAACGTGGAGGGGAACGTGATTCGCGAAGTGCTGGCTTGAAGCACGTTCCCCCGAACCGATGGCAGCTCACTTAACCTTGGCTTTGCGCTCGCGCAAGATGGGCGCGAGGAATTTTGCGGTCTCGTCCCCGATGACGTGGTAGCCGGCGAGATTTGGGTGGCGGTCCCCATACCAGCCGGGCAGGTGGCCGAAGTGCGCGTCCAGGCGGTTGTCCATCACGACGACCGTCGTCGGCGTGCCGCTGGCGAAAGGTTTGGCGAACTCCTGAAGCTTCTCCGGGATTTTCGCGAGTGGGAAGCGTCGGTAGTTCAGCATGTTCGGCCCCTTCTCCAACTCGGCGGCGTAGCGGGGGTAGATGTCGAAGATCCGGAGCTTCTCTTTCTCCGCGACCTGCCGGATGAGGGCGTTCACGCGCTCGCTGTTCGGCGGGTCGAGATAGGGGATGACCGTCATGGGAATCAGCATCGCGCTCGGATGGTCCTTCCGCAGCCGGGCGAGCAACGCATGAAAATCCTTCGGGAAATTGATCGCGAAGTCCTCGCGGCGCGCGTTGTCGTTCAGGCCGTAGCGGACGAAGATGTAGTCCAGGCCGGGCAGCTTCGACGCGAGCTTCTCGTAACGGCCCGAGTCCACGAGCCGTTGGATGTATTCGCCGCTGAGCGCGAGGTTGATGACGTTGCACGGCGGCAGGTCGCCCTCGGCGGCGAGGAGTTGGCGGATGACGTCTTCGAGGTGCGGGCCTTCCTTCACGAGTTTGCGCGGGACGCTGCCCTCCGCCGTGCTGTCGCCGAGGATGAGGATTTGCACCTTGCCCTCGTGCTCGGCGCGGAGCGGCGAGGACAGCACGGACATGAAGGTCAGGAGGGCAAGCAGTCGGATGCTGCGGCGTAGCGTGGTCATGTGTGGAGCTTGCGTCACGGAGACGAAGCGTCAATCGCCGAGTGGGTGAACAATCACCGTGGGCGCATCTCACTTTCTCGCACGCGGCGGGAGTTGGGGCGTCGTTCTCCCTCACCCCGCCCCTCTCCCGCTGGGAGAGGGAGAACGTCAGCCAGCGCCCGAAGTGCTTTGGCGTTCCTGTCGGCAGAAGGCGGAGTGCGTCGCTCCCTCTCCCGGAGGGAGAGGGCCGGGGTGAGGGGGAAAGGCGCCTGCGACGCGACAGCCCCGGTTCGAGTCTGTTCTGCTTCGACCTGCAAAAAACTGAGATGCGCCCATCATCCGCCCGCCTTGCCTTCCCTTCTTCGCAGTGTTTAATCGCTCGCATGACCACCGCACCACGCGCCTCCCGCCGCGACTTCCTCACCACCGTGGCCGCTGGCCTTTCTTGCGCCGCGGGCGGCCTACCCGCCCTGGCCGCGCCCGCCGCCCGCCCGAAGCGCCTCGCTGTCGTCACCACCGAGTGGCGCTTTCACTCGCATGCGTGGCACATGGCCGAGCGCTTCCTCAACGGCTACCCGGTGAAGGGCCGCTGGCATCGCCCGCCGCTCGAAGTCGTCTCCGCCTACGTGGACCAGACGCCGGAGAAGGACTTGAGCCGCGACCGCGCCAAGGAGTTCGGCTTCACGATTTACCCGACCGTCGCCGAGGCGTTGCGCTGCGGCGGCAAGCAGCTTGCCGTGGACGCCGTGCTCCTCATCGGCGAACACGGGAATTATCCCAACAACGAACTTGGCCAGAAGAAATACCCGCGCTACGAGCTGTTCAAACAAATCACGGACGTCTATCGCGCGGATGGCCGCACCGCGCCCGTCTTCAACGACAAGCACCTCTCGTGGAATTGGGAGTGGGCGCACGAGATGGTCGCCCTCTCACGCGAGCTGAAATTTCCCTTCCTCGCCGGCTCGTCGCTCCCTGTCACCTGGCGCATGCCTGCCCTTGAGATGCCGTTCGGGGCCGACGCGCAGGAGGTCATGTGCGTGGCGATGGGCGGCGTGGACAGCTACGACTTCCACGCGCTCGAAGTCATCCAGTGCATGGCCGAGCGACGGCGCGGCGGGGAAACCGGCGTGAAGGCCGTGCAAGCCCTGCGCGGCGACGCCGTCTGGCAGGCGATGGAAAAGCCCACTTGGGCCGCCGGCGGCTGGGATGCGTCGCTCTTCGCCGCCTGCCTCGCGCGCACGCAAACCTTGGCGCAGCCGCCCAACGGCAGCCACCGCCACCCCACGCCCGCGCAGATGCGCGCCTTCGTCAAGGACCCGGTCGCCTACCGCATCGAGTATGTGGACGGCCTCCGCGCCACCATGTTCCTCCTCAACGGCCTCGTCGGCGACTTCACCTTCGCCGCGCGGCTGCGCGGGCAGGCCGAGCCGCTCTCCACGCTGTTTTATCTGCCGCCGAATCCAAACGTCGTCTATTCCGCCGCGCTCATGGCGCAGGCCGAGCGGATGTTCATGAGCGGCAAGGCGCCGTATCCCATCGAACGCACGCTGCTGACCAGTGGCATCCTCGCCGCCGCGCTGCAAAGCCGGGGAGTCGACGGCCAGCGCCTCGAAACACCCCACCTCGCCGTGAAGTATCAGCCCCAGAAGGAATCGCTCTTCTGGAAGGAGTGAAAAAGAGAGGCGGCCAACTCAGCACGTCCGCTGCGTCGGCTTCGCGCAGTGGCTGCCACCTGCAAGGTTGACACTGCGCCGGGACTGGAAAGAGAATTTGTTATGAACTCGCCCACAGTTGTTCCCTCCGCTGGTCTTGCATTGTTGAAAACTCCCGGCCAGCTCGCCGCCGTGGGCGCGCTCGCGGGCGTCGCGTTGCCACACGTCCACGCCGCCGGCAGCGATCAGGTGAGCGTCGCGCTCATCGGCTGCGGCGGGCGCGGCGGCGGCGCAGCTTCCAATGCGATGAGCCAGAGCGGTCCGCCCAAGCTCGTGGCGATGGCGGATGTCTTCGATCACCGACTGAAGGGCAGCTACGAGACGCTCAAGCGCAAGCACAAGGACCAGGTGGATGTGCCGGATGACCGCAAGTTCATCGGCTTCGACGCCTACAAGGGCGCGATGGACTGCCTCAAGAAGGGCGATGTGGCCATCTTCACCACGCCGCTGGCCTTCCGCTGGGTGCATTTCAAATACGCCATCGAGAAGGGGATCAATGTCTTCATGGAGAAGCCGCTGACCGCCGACGGCCCGACCTCGCGCCGGATGCTGAAGCTCGCGGAGGAAGCGACGGCGAAGAATCTCAAGGTGGGCGTGGGCCTCAAGTCGCGCCACAGCCGGGCGCTACAGGAATTGCACAAGCGGATTCAGGACGGCGAGATCGGCGACATCACGCTGATGCGCGGCTACCGGATGCAGGGGCCGATTGGGTCGGCCTTTTCCACGAAGTGGCCCAGACAGCCGGGCGAGTTGATGTGGCAGATTTCGCGCTTCCACAGTTTCCTCTGGGCGAGCGGCGGCGGCTACAGCGACTTCAACATCCACCACATTGACCACCTCTGCTGGATGAAGAACGCGTGGCCGGTGAAGGCGCAAGGCGTCGGCGCGCGTCATTACCGGACCAGCCCTGACGGCGCGCCGTATGTGGACCAGAACTTCGATTCCTACTCCGTGGAATACACCTTCGCCGACGGAGCCAAGATGATCATGGACGGTCGCGGCATGGTGGGCGCGACTCCCATTTACTCCAGCTACGCGCACGGCACCAAGGGCATGGCTATCGTGTCGAAGCAAGGCGACTGCGGCCGCCCGTCCAGCACCTACCGGACGCAAAGCCCGACCAGCGAAAGCCTGCTCTGGAGATCCAAGGACGTGAAGGATGGCCCGGATGATCCGTTCCTCAACGAATGGGCCGCGTTGATTGATGCCATCCGCAATGACAAGCCGTTCAACGAAGCCGCGTCCGGCGTCAACGCCAGCGTCACGACGTCCATGGGCCGCTACGCCGCGCACACGGGCCAGGAAGTGACCTTCGAGGAGTTCCTCAACCACGAGCACGAGTATGCGCCCGGCGTGGACAAGCTCACGTTCGACAGCCCGGCTCCCGTGCAGGCCGACAAGGATGGGAAGTATCCAGTGCCGCAGCCGGGAATCAAAACCAAGCGCGAGTATTGATCCGTCGGGCCTACCGGGCTGCTCGCTACTTCGATTTAAGCCCGGCCGTGTTGACCGCGATCACGCGATACTGGTGCGTCTTTCCAGCTCCCGCCTTTGTGTCCGTGAAGCGCATCTGGACGAGAGGCTGAGTCGGCGTGTCGCTGTATTGCAGGCCCTGGAAGATCGGACGGCCGAACGGATTCTTCGGCTGCTCGGGCAGCTTGGCGACCTCCTTGCCGTCGCGCTCGATGATGAAACCCGCGAGGCCGCTCTCGACATCGGCTTCGGCTTCCCACGTGAGCTCGTTGCCCTTCACGCGGAGGTTCGTCGGCGCAGGCGGAGGCGTGGTGTCGGGCAGGGCGGTGTCTTTCACGTAAGCCATCCAGGCCTTGGCAACTGACTCGTTCGGGAGCCAAACCGCCTTGGCCGGGTCGCCGGAGAACTTCGTCACGGACACAGCTTCCTTGCCGAGCAGCGGCGCGAACCAGGATTGGTTGCCGGGCATGAGGTTGAGCGGCGCTCCGTTTTGTTTCGGCAGGCGCACGGCGAGGCACGCGTCGAGCCACGCGATGGCCATGTAACGCTGGTTGCCGCACTCGTGTGCCGTGAGCGGGTCCACGGCCACGCCGACGAGTCCGCCCTTGCCGCGCAGTTCGTTGAAGAACGTCTCGTTCGCGGGCCAGACGCCGGCGAAACGGTTCGTCTTGTCGGTGACGCCCTCCTTCGTGCCGGGGTTGCACATGATGGGGACGAGCAACGCGGCGTTGGGCACAGTGTGGGCCTTAATGCTGGTGCGCGCGGGGTCGGCCTTGAGCAGCGGAACGCCCGAGCGCAGCCACGCGGCGGCCACGCGGTCGGGATGCAACAGCGTCATGCCACCGGCCCAATGCCCGCCGCCGCTGTGGCCCCACAGCGCCCACGGGACTGTCGCGAGTTCGGGATGACCGGACTTCGCGCCCAGGTCGGCAAGGCACTTTTGGAAGGCCGCGCTGGAACCATTGCGCGGGTCGCACCACATCTGGCAGTCGGCCTTGTCGGGCTGCTCATACGACGGCGAGAGCAGCGCGCAGCCGTGTTTCTTCGCGAGCGCCTGCCAGTGCAGGTCGTAAGCGCCGGTGAGGCCGGACTTGCACGAGCCTTCGCCGCAGCCGTGCTGGTGGACGATGACGCCGCGCAGCGTCTTGATTCCCGGCGGCACCCAGATGGTGTAGTTCACGGCATAAACCAACTCGCCGGGTTTGGTCGAGGCATCGTAGCGCACGCGGTGGTATGGCGGATCAGCCGGAGGAAAGACGGCATACGGCGGCTGCTGGGCAAGGACAGTGGTCGCGAGGACGGGGAACAGAAGAGCTAAGGAGCGCATGGTTTGAATGAAGCTGCCGATGAGGTCAGGAAGTTGCAAGCAAGCGAAGCGAGGCCTGTGTCCATCACCGCGCCGAGGCGGCGACGGCGTTCGCCGCGAGGTCGCGCGGGTGCGGCTGCACGGCCCGAGCGGGGAGCGAAGTCAGCACGACGCAGATGGTGTGTGTAACCGGGTCGGCCCAGGCGATCGTTCCGGTTGAACCGGTGTGGCCGAAAGTTTTCTCCGAACAGCCCTTGCTTCCGGCGGCGGCACCAACTGCAAGCCCGAGTCCGCGCGGAGTGAATCCGGCTGGATTGTGGTTCCGCACCATCAGCCTGGCGGTCTCGGGTTTGACTGCGGCTGCTGTCTCATTGAGGAGCTCGGCCAGGAATCTCGCGACATCCGGTGCCGAGGCGTGTGTGCATCCCCACGGCGCACCGAGCTTGCGCCAGTAGGGGCTGTTCCAATCCCAATGCTTCGCGTTGGGATCGCCACCGCCGGCTTCGGGGGCCGCGCGATCAGTCTGGCACGGCACCAAGTCTTCCAGCTTGAACCGGCCGAGGCCCTGCGCGGAGTGCTGCATCTTCAGCGGCTGGAAGACGGCGCGGGCAACGAGCTTCAGGATGTCGGTCCCGCTGATGAGCTCCGCCACGCGCGTGGCCAGCAGGATCGCCATGCTCGAATACTGATACTTCGAACCCGGAGCGAATTGCAGCGGCGTGCGAATCGCGTGCTCGACGAACTCCGCGAGCGGCGCGTGCTTGCGGCGCAGCGCGTCGTTGTCCGCCAGCTGGTCGGGCAGTCCCGAGACGTGCGTGAGCAGGTGCTGGATCGTGACCTGCTCGCGGTTGTCGCCAGTGAACTGCGGGATGAACTTCTTCAGCGGATCGGCCAGCTTGAACTCGCCGCGATCAAACAGCGACATCAGCGCAGTCACTGCAATCGGTTTGGAGATCGAGCCGAGGAGGAACATCGCGTGTTCGCTCCCAGCCTTTCCGAACGCACGGGTGAACGAAGTCTCGCGCTGCACGACGTGCATCACCGCCGAGGCGACTTGCCCCTCGCGCGTGGCGCGGGCCAGCACTTCTGCCGCCTCGTCCAGTCGCTCGCGCTGCAAGGCAGCGAACACGGGAGTTCCCAGTCCGACTACCAAGCCGCTCTGGATGAAGGCGCGTCTTTTCATGGGATCGGTTTGGCGAGTCACTTCTTCGGCGCTGTGTCGCCAAGGTCGAGGAAGACGATGATCGAGGGGTTGCCGACGGGCGTGTAATGGCCGGTGAAGGTCAGGCCGCCGGATTTCTTGTCCACGCGGAAGACGGCGACGTTGTCGCCGCGCTGGTTGCAGGAGTAGAGGAACTGGCCGGTGGGATCGAAGTTGAAGCTGCGCGGATAATTGCCGCGCGTCCCCTCCTCGCCGATGAAGGCCAGCTCGCCGTTCTTGCCGACGGAGAAGATGGCGATGCTGTCGTGCAAGCGGTTGCCCGCATAGACGAAGCGGCCATCGGCGGAGACCATGATCTCCGAGCAGAAGTTGCTGCCGGCGAAACCGGGCGGCAGGCTCGAAATCGTCTGTCGCGCGGTGAGCCGTCCGGTGGCGGCGTTGTAGTCGAAGAGGACAACGGTCGAACCTTCCTCTTGAATGGAGTAGAACCAGCGGCCGTTCGGGTGGAAGTGGAAATGTCGCGGCCCGTCGCCCGGTGGCAGCGAGATGGCGGGCGGATCGTTCGGCGTGAGCAGCCCTTTCTGCGCATCGAACTTCCATGTGAAGATTTGGTCGAGGCCAAGATCAACGTGCAACACGAAGCGCCCGGATGGATCGGCCTCGATCATGTGCGCGTGCGTTCGGTCGTGGCCGCTGAAGGCGAAGCTGCCCGGCGGCGCGTTGGCGGCTTTGGTCGGCCCGATCTTGCCGGCGTCAATCTTCACGTCGGTCGCGGCCCCAGGCTGCCGTCGGGTTGAATCGGCAGCACGGCCACGGAGCCGCCGAAGTAATTTGCCACCAGCACGAACTTCCCGGACTGATGGATGCTGACGTAGGTCGTGCCAGCACCGCCGGAGCGGACGATGTTGAGCAGTTTCAACTGGCCGTCTGCGCGGTTGATGGTGAAGGCGCTGACGGGGCCTTCCTTGTTCTCGCCGACGCGGTCCGTCTCGTTCGCGGAATACAGGCGCGTGCCGGCGGCGTTGATCGCGAGGCAGCTTGGACTCGTTCCCAACTCATGCACTCCGCTCGGTGTCAGCGCGCCGGTGGTGCGGTTCACCTGGAACAGGTGAATGCCGCGGCCGTTGCCGGGCGGCAGGTCAACTTGCGTGGGCAGCATATCGCGGAGCGGGGAGCTGAAGGTGCCCACGTAAGCCATGAGCGGTCCTTTGGCGGCGGACTGGGCGTGGAGCACGACGGCGAGAAACGGGGAGCTCCCCGCGAGTGCGGTGGAGGACTTGAGGAACGAAGGGCGTGAGAATGTCGGCGAGATCATGTTGTCAGGTGGTTGAGCGGAAGATCTGGACGATACGAGCGAGCGGCAGAAACGGTCGAGACAAACAGCGCCAGTTGGTTCATCCGGGCGCAAACCAGCTTTTGAGAAGTCGCGTAGCGACGGGCGATGGTAGCCGTGGTTTGAAACCCACGGCTACCATCAAGCTCTCGCTACGCGAGGCAATCGGCCGGGGCGCATCGCTCAAAACCTGATTTGCGCCCCTTCACTCGGCTTCATCCGACCGCGCCAGCCGAGTTGCCTCCAGGCGGTAAATGCCGATGAGCGGAGCCGCCGTCGCTCCGTGCAGCGTGAGGGCTGACGCAGCGAGCGGTTCGGCGCATGCACGACGAAGGTGTTCGGCCGAGATGCCCTGGACCAGCAGCACCCACGGCGGAACATCGGTGGAGTTGCTGCGCGCCTGTCGCTCGGCGGTTTCAACCTTGGAGCCTGGCTCGTCGGTGACGCCGAGATGCGCGCCCAGAATTCCGATGCTGTTCAGCAGCGCGGGAAAGGCTTCGCGCAAAAGAAACCGCCGCAGTGATTCATCGCGGCCCTCGGCGACGGCGAAGCGAAGCGTGGCGATCGTGCCGCCCTGACCGATGCCTTGCGAGCCGGCCACCCGGCATAGCCCTCGCGTCACGTTGCGAAAATGTGCGACAGCCTGCTTGGTCCATTGTGTCGGCGCGTTGAGCCGGGCGAGGTAGTCCGGTCCGACAAGAACTTCGAACGTGTCCACCTCGTAGAGATTGAAGAAATCCTGGCCGTCGCCCTCGACGCGAAGGTATCGCCGGCCGCGCCGGAAGCCGGGGATGGCCAGCCGCTCCGGCATGTGCTCGCGGTGATGCCATTCGTAAAACGTCTGCAACCCCTCGGGCGCAATGTCGTGCCAGATGGCGACGAAAGCTTCACCTGCCAGTCCGCTCGTGGGCTGCGCGCTCATCAGGGTTGCCATGCCCTACTGCTTGACCTCGGGCGCGGTCTGCTCGGGAGTGGTGACGCCGGGCGGCAGCTCGAGGATGCGGAGGTTTCGGAAGTGGATCTCCGAACCCTCGGACTCCAGGCAGAGATAACCCTTCTTCACAGAAGCCTGGCTCACGCCGTTGACGAACTTGCCGTTGATCGAGAGCTTCACCACGCCGTCCACGGCGACGACATCGTAGGTGTTCCACTCGCCCTTGCCCTTGCAGCGCATCTCGACGGACTGGCTGCGGCTCCCGCGTGGATTATCGGGAGTGGTCTTCAGTCCTCCGGCACCGAACAGTTCGCCCGAGACGTAGCCGAGCGGCCGTGGCTTTCCGTCTTTCTCCGGATTCAGGACGGGCCAGTGCAACTCGAGCATCTGCACCTCCATGCCCTTGGGCAGGTTTCGGCCCGGCGGCACCGCGCCCTCGCTCCAGATGAAGACGCCGGAGTTGCCACCGGCCTGCATATGCCGCCATTCGATGTGGAGGATGAAGTTCTCATACTGTTTCTCCGAGCGCATCACGCCGATGGGCCGGCCGCTGCACACGAGCAATCCATCCCGCACGGTCCACGTCTCCTTGCTGGTGTTCACGTCCACCCAGCCGGTGAGGTCCTTGCCGTTGAACAGCTCGCGAAAAACTGCGGGAGCATTCGTCGAGGCTGACTGCGCCGTTGCCAAAACCGGGAGGAGAGCGAGCAGGAGGGCGAGGGGGAAGGTCGTTTTCATGGCGAAGAGGAATGAGGTTGCTGGACTGACATATGGGGATGGTTTGGAAAGGCGCGGTCCAACGCAAGCCCGATAGTCAGCCTTCACCTCTTCCCTGCACGTTCACCATTCCATGCCGAGAAGTGGGCAACGGATGGTGAGTTCTCCAGATCAATCCTCGCGAGGATGGCGGCGTGATAGCAGACAACTCAGCAGGAGATCAGCAGGAGAAGGATGGCGGAGTGCCGGGTCGGCGGCGGCTGGCTTCCAGTCCGGTGGGGGCGCTGGTCGGCGGCGTGCTCGCGGCGGCGGCGACAGTGTCGTGCGCCACGGTCACGCGGACTGTGGTGGACCTGCCCAACATCCCCGCAGCCGAGTTCGTCGGGAACCAAAACTGCGCGCAGTGCCACGCGGAGCAGGTGCGGGATTTCAAGACCTCCAGTCACGCGCGACTTCAGGCCAAGGGCACGAACGCCGTCCAGCTCGGATGCGAGGCTTGCCACGGGCCGGGCAGACTCCACGCGCAGGCGGGCAGCGGTAAACACAACATCCTCAACCCGCGCCGCGACTCGGAGTCGTGCTACAAGTGCCATCTCGACAAGCAGGGCGAGTTCCGCCTGCCGCATCATCACCCGGCGCCCGAGTGCAAGATGAGCTGTGCGGAGCTTACCGGAGATCGATGAAATCAGGAACCGCGTGCTGGCTGACTTGAAGCACCCGGTTGGCCGGTCTGACTTTGGCATCGGACTCCGTCTGGACATGGCGGACATGGACAACAAGTTCAAGGAGCGGCGGACTCCGGAAGCCGCCGGTGTTGGCAACCGCTACGTCACGCGGCCCGACGTGTTCGAGTCGGACATGTTCAACGTCCGGGCGTTCACCGAGACGCGGATCAATGACCAGACCCTGTTGACTAGCGGATATTCCTACACGCGGATGGACACGGACAACGTCGGGATCACTCGCAAGTTCAGCAAAGCCGTCCGCGGCTCGCTGAGTTACGGGTTCTTCCGCCACCGCGACGAAACCTCTGGCGGGTTCGACAACTACGACGCGCACCTCGTCTTCTCCACCATCACCTACCGCTTCTGAGTCAACCCATCCATCCATCCCATGAAAACCCAAACCCTCCTCCTCGTGACCATGGCGTTGCTGCTGGTCGGAACCTCCACCCGGCGTGCCGCCGATGTCGCGGAGAACTGGACCAAGCACTGCGGCTCCTGCCACGGCGCGGACGGCACGGCCAAAACCAAGGCGGGCCGCATGGCCGGCGCGAAGGACCTAACCGACGGGGCTTACCAGAAGCAGTTCACCGAGGAGCAAATGCTCCAGCGCCTGAAGGACGGCGTGGTGGACAAGGGCAAAGAGAAGATGAAGCCCTTCAAAGCCGTGCTCTCAGACGAAGAGCTGAAGGCGCTCGTCGCGAAGGTTCGGACGTTCGCGAAGTAGCCGCCTCTCGCCGTGGTGCTGTGCTCGCTGACGCTGCTGACCGGCAGCGCCGTCTTTTCCGGTGTCGGCGTTGGGTTGGCCGCGCTCGGCGTCGTGCTGGCTGGCATGGCGTTTTTCCAGAAGCCAGATGCGCCGAAGGCAGAGGCACCGCCCGCCAAGCCCGCGGAGACGACGAGCACGCCGGCAAAGAAGTGACCGGAGCAGGCGAGGGCAGGTGACGGATGCGGAGAGCCGGGCGATGGATCTCCTCCGGATGCGGCTGCGGCGTGGCCTTTGCGGTGTTCAAGCTTGCTGCCGGCCCCGGCCTTCTTGAAACTCGGCGCGTTGCACCCCGCTTCCGCCATGCGCCTCGCCTCGGTTCTCACGCCGCTGAACGAGCACCACCTCACGCTCGCGGCGCAGTGCGGCGTGCAGGACATCACGGTGCGTTACCCTGGACCTGACCCGGAGGAGTTGCCGCGTCGCCAACGGCAAATCACCGCGCACGGCCTACGACTCGCCATCGTGGAGGGCTACCTGCCCATTGAGCGCCTCAAGCTCGGGAGCGACGACGGCTCCGAGCTGGCCGCGATGACGTCTCTCATCCGCCAGATGGGAAAGCTCGGCATCCCCATCCTCTGCTACAACTTCATGGCGGGCACCGACTGGGTGCGCACTCGGCTGGATGCGCCGGAACGCGGCGGCGCGCGCGTGACGGAGTTCGACCTCGCGGCGGCGGAGCGCGCGGTGTCCCTGAGCGCGAGGGCCAGCACCATCGGGAGCGACCGCATCTCGGTGGAGGAGCTCTGGACGAACCTGGAGCGGCTCTTGCGCGAGCTAGTCCCCGTCGCTGAGGAATGCGGTGTGTTCCTCGCGATGCACCCGGACGACCCGCCGCTGCCGGGGTTCCGAGGCAAGGCGCGCATCATGAACTCGGTCGAGAATTTCGAGCGGCTCGTCGCGCTCTTGCCCAGCGCGCACAACGGCGTTTGTTTTTGTCAGGGCACGTTCGCCGCGATGGGCGTGGACATTCCCGCCACGATACGCCGGCTTGGCCCGCACATCCGCTACGTCCACTTCCGTGACGTGCGTGCGACCGGCCCCGATCACTTCGTCGAGACCTTCCACGACAACGGCCCGACCGACATGGTGGCCGCGATGGCCGCGTATCGCGAAGCTGGCTTCACCGGCCCGATGCGGCCCGACCATGTCCCGCAGCTCATCGGCGAGGAGAACGGCGAGCCGGGCTACACGATGCTGGGCCGGCTCTTTGCCTACGGCTACATGAGGGGACTGATGCAATCGGCGGAGAAGTTCGTCCGAGCTCCCAGCCAATCATAAAACGCACTCGCGCCACGCCTCACTCTTTCATGTCCACCATCGCTCCCACGAACATCCGTCACCGCATCATCGGCGTCAGCATGCTGATGGCCTTCATCCTTTACCTCGACCGCATCTGCATGGCGGACATCTTGAAGTCCGCCTCGTTCAGGGCCGACGTGCCGCTCACCAAGGAGGAGTTGGGCCGCGTCCTCGGAGCGTTCTTCCTCTCATACGCGCTCTTTCAAGTCCCCGCCGGCTGGGCCAGCGACCGCTTTGGCGCGCGCAAGATGCTCACCGCCTACCTTGTGCTCTGGTCGCTGCTCACTGGCTTGACCGGTCTGGTATCCAGCTTCGCTGGGCTGATGGTGGTGCGCCTGCTCTTCGGCGCGGCGCAGGCCGGCGCGTATCCGACCAGCGGCGCGGTCATCCGCCGGTGGATTCCGCTGACCTCGCGGGCGAAGGCCAGTTCCATGGTGGCGCTCGGGGGCCGGCTCGGCGGCACGCTGGCGCCGCTTCTCACTGCCTGGATGGTCATCAATCTCGGCCACTGGCGGCGGCCTTTGTGGGTGGACTGCGCCCTCGGTCTCATCATCGCGGCGCTTTACTGGCACATCGTCCGGGACCGCCCCGAGGAGCATCCCGACTGCAACGATGCCGAGCGTGCGATCATCGGCCAGCCGCCGGTGGAAACCCCCGTCCCCACGGGCGAGTTGCTCGCCATGCTCGGCGCGTTCTGCCGCAGCCGCAGCCTCTGGCTCAACGCCATCGGGCAGTTCCTCGTCAACGTCGGCTGGGTCTTCCTCGTCACCTGGCTGCCCCTATACCTGAAGGAGCAGAAGGGCGTCGAGGATGTTGCCGGTGGGCGCATGGTCTCGTTCGCGCTCGCGTTCGGCATCGCGGGGCAGCTTGTTGGCGGCGTGCTGGCGGACTGGAGCGTGCGCCGGTTTGGCCTGCGTTGGGGGCGCGTGCTGCCGATGTCGGCCTCGGGCTTCCTCGCCGGCTCCGCCTATCTTGCCTGCCTGCAAATGGACACCGCATGGGGCGTCATCGCCTGCTGCTGCGTCGTGTCCTTCGCGGTGGACATGGGCAACCCCGCCATCTGGGCTTTCATGCAGGACGTGGGCGGGCGCGCGACCGCCGCCGCGTTCGGCTGGGGCAACATGTGGGGCAACCTCGGCGCGTCCGCCATGTCCATGCTCGTCCCGGAATTGATGAAGCTGGGCCAGACCGGCGAGGCCGGGCAGCGCATCGTCTTCTTCGTGTGCGCGGGCGCCCTGTTCCTCTACGGCGTGCTCGTGCTCGGTCTGGACGCCACCAAGCAGGTGCTCAAGCCGGCGACGACTTGACCCCGCTTCACTTCACCGACAGCCGCTCGCGGAAGAACTTCACGGACTTCGCCATCACCTCGTCGAAGAACTTCGCGTCGTTCCAGAACGCGTGCGACGCGCCCATCTTCACCAGCTTCACCGGCACCTTCGCGTCTGACAACTTTTTCAGCAGCAGCTCCGATTGCTCCATCGGCACGGTCTTGTCCGCGTCGCTGTGCAGGAGCAGCGTGGGCGCGGAGTCCTTGCTGACGTGTGTGAGCGGCGAGATGAGCGTGGCAAGTTCTTTAGTCATGCCGCTGCGGTCGGCGAAGCGCGTCATGTCCGCCGGCGTGGCCATCGCCACGACCGCCTGCACGCGGCTGGAGACACTCGCGTTGCCGCCGTCGCCTTCAAGCTTCGGCTCCGCGTGGCTCGTGCCAAGCATTGCCACGAGATGCCCGCCCGCCGAGCCGCCGATGGCTCCGATGCGGTCGGGGTCGAGACCATGCTTCGCGGCGTTGGCGCGCACCCAGCGCACCGCTGCTTTGCAGTCCACGACCGGCGCGGGGAACTGCACCTCTGGCAGGAGCCGGTAGCCAATGCACGCCGCCGCGAAGCCCTGCTCCGCGAGCCGCGCCGCGATGGACGCAAAGCGCGTCTTGTCCCCGCTGCGCCAACCGCCGCCGTGGATGACCACGATGCAGGGAATTTTTTGCGACGCGGATTTTTTCGGCAGGTAAAGGTCGAGCTTCACCTCGCGGTCGCCGTATTTGGCATACACGATGTCGCGCTCGACCTTCACCGACTCCGGCAGCGTGCGGCGCAACGGCTGCCCCTCCGCATCGGCGGCCTTGCCCTTCTTCGCCTTCTCTTGGGCGGCAGCGGGTTGGGTGCAGAAAACGCCCGTGGTGAACAGGACCACAGCGAGGGTGAGCAGCGGCTGGCGAGTCATACGGGGACTGACGTGGTCGGGCGCAACGGAGTTTCAATTCATTCTGCCGGGAAGAAACTCTTGCGTGTGATCATGGCCGGAGACATCTCGCGTTGCCTCCTACAGCTTGCAAAGCCCCGCCTCAATGCCACCGTTCCGCCGCCATGAACGATGTGTTCGCCAGCAGCCAGCCGACGCCCGAGGAATTTCAGCGCCGCCTCAACGACTTGATGCGTCATCTCCAAACGCCCCCGCCTGCCACCGGCGACGCGCAGGCTGGCCACGACCACAGCGCGGAATCGCCGGCCGCTGACGCCGCGAGCACCGGGCTGGCCTTCGACCGCAAGCCGCGCGAGGTCAAAGCGCACCTCGACCGCTTCGTCATCCAGCAGGACGAGGCGAAGAAGGTCTTGAGCGTCGCGCTCTGCGACCATTACCACGCCGTCCAGGCCGCGCTCGCAGGCAAGGCGATGCCGAACTATACGAAGCAGAACATCATTCTCCTCGGGCCGACCGGCGTCGGGAAAACCTATCTCGTCCGCAGCATGGCGGACTTGATCGGCGTGCCGTTCGTGAAGGCGGACGCGACCAAGTTCAGCGAGACCGGCTACGTGGGCGGCGACGTGGAGGACATCGTCCGCGAGCTGGTCCGCCGGGCCGACGGCGACGTGGCCCGCGCCGAGCACGGGATCATTTACATAGATGAGATCGACAAGCTGGCCAGCGCGACCAACGCCTCCGGGCGCGACGTGAGCGGGCGCGGCGTGCAGACGAACCTGCTCAAGCTCATGGAGGAAACCGAGGTGCCTGCGCGCTCGCCGCAGGACATGGCCGCGCAGATTCAGGCGATGATGGAAACGCAGCGCGGCGGCAAGAAAGGCCCGGCCACGATCAACACCAAGCACATCCTCTTCGTCGTCAGCGGCGCATTCGACGGGCTGGACAAGCTCGTCCGCAAGCGCCTGCGTGAGGCCACGATCGGCTTCGCCGCCAAGCCGAACTCGACCGCCGACCGCGAGCGCGTGCTCGACGAGGCGCAGACGCGCGACTTCATTGACTTCGGTTTCGAGCCGGAGTTCATCGGGCGTCTGCCGGTGCGCGTCGTGTGCCAGCCGCTAGCGGTGGACGACCTCTTCCACATTCTCAAGACCAGCGAGGGCAGCATCATCCGCCAATACGAGCAGGACTTCGCCGCCTACGGCATCGAGGTGCTGTTCCACGACGACGGGCTACGGCGCATCGCCGAGCGCGCCGGCGAGGAGAAGACCGGCGCGCGCGGGCTGATGACCGTGTGCGAGCGTGCGCTGCGCGACTTCAAGTTCGAGCTGCCCAGCACGCACGTGAAACGCTTCGTCGTGACGCGCGAACTCGTGGACAACCCTGCCACCGCGCTCAAGCAACTTCTCGCCGAGCACGCCAGCGAGGAGCGCGTCGTGATGCGGCAGCTTGTCCACGACTACGGCGAACGCTTCGCGAAGGAACACTACCTCGCCCTGCGCTTCACAGACGCGGCGGCGGACGCGCTCATCGCCGAGGCCTTGGAAAAGAAGCTCTCCGTGCGCGACCTCTGCGGTCAGAAGTTCAAGGACTTTCAGTTCGGCCTGAAGCTCATCGCCGGGAACACGGGCCGCAAGGAATTCACCCTCGACGCCGACGCAGTGGCCGCTCCGGAAAAAGTCCTGAGCGAGTGGGTCGTGGTGAGCTACCGGAAGGAAGAATGAGTCGTGAGGCTTGGGCGGTCGTGGCCGTGTGCAACTAACCGGCCTTTGCGAAACCTGTGGCTCGCGCTTGCCGTCCTTACCTGCAAGATTCGTCCAGCCTTATGAACCCGCTCGAACATCAAGCCCAGCTCCCCGACTTGTTCCTCACGCGCCGCCAGTGGCTTTCCCGCTTCGGCATGGGCATGGGCGCGGTGGGTCTTGCCTCCATGCTCGGCGATGAGGCGCGCGCCGCCGCCAACGACCTCAACCCGCTCGCGCCCAAGAACCCGCACTTCCCCGCCAAAGCCAAGCGCGTCATCCACATTTTCGCTCAGGGCGCGCCCTCGCACGTGGACACTTGGGACCCGAAGCCCGCGCTTACCAAGAACGACGGCAAGTCCATCTCCGGTGGCAACGGCGTCGCGTTTGGCTCGCCGTTCAAGTTCACCAAGCAAGGCCGCTCGGGCATTGAATTCAGCGAGGTTTTTCCGAACTTGGCGAAGCACGCGGACAGCATGGCCGTGGTGCGCTCGCTGCACACCGACATCCCGGCGCACGACGTGGCGACGGTGTTCATGAACACCGGTTCGCTCCGGCTCGCCAAGCCCTCGCTCGGCGCATGGACGCTCTACGGTCTCGGCACGGAGAATCAGAACATGCCCGGTTTCATCTCGCTGCGGCCCGGCGGCGGGGCGCCCGGCGGCGCGCAGAATTACCAAGCTGCGTTTCTGCCCGGCGTCTTCCAAGGCTCGAGCATCAACACGCAGGCGCAGTCCGTGGACCAGATGATTGAGAACATTCGGAACAACTACCTTGCCCCGAAGGAGCAGCGCCGCCAGCTCGACCTCGTGCATCAGCTCAACGCGATTCACAGCCAGAACTTGCAGAAGGACGCGCAACTCGAGGCGCGCATCGAGAGCTTCGAGATGGCTTACAAGATGCAGACGGCGGCGACGGACGCGTTCGACATCAGCAAGGAGCCGGAGAATATCCGCTCGATTTACGGCAGCTCGGCGCAGGGCAAGCAGCTCCTCATCGCGCGGCGGCTCGTCGAGCGCGGCGTGCGTTTCGTGCAAGTCTGGGCCAGCGGCTGGGACCACCACAACGACCTCGCGGACCGGCTGCGCCAGAAGGCCGGCGAGATTGACGGCCCAGCGGCGGCGCTGCTCACGGACTTGAAGCAGCGAGGGATGCTGGACAACACGCTGGTCATCTGGGGCGGCGAGTTTGGCCGCAAGCCCACGCGCGACAAGAACGGCAACGACGACCCCGGTCGCGACCACAACAACCGCGCGTTCTCCCACTGGCTCGCGGGCGGCGGCGTCAAGGGCGGCACCGTCTGGGGCGCGACGGATGAGTTCGGCGGCAGCGCGGTGAAGGACAAGGTCCACATCCACGACTACCACGCGACGCTGCTCGCGCTGATGGGCTTCGACCACGAGAAGCTGACGTATCGCTACAACGGCCGGGACTTCCGCCTGACGGACAACTTCGGGAAGGTCGTGAAGGGGATCATTGCTTAAAGAGACAACATGAAACCCGCAATACTCCTGTTGGCCTGCCTCGCACTCGTCGTCGGCGTGGCACCCGCTGCGGACGCGAAGAAAAAAAAGCAGCTATTGCCCCCCGCAAAACCAGCACCGGCTTCCGCTGCGAAGCCAGCGTCGCCTGCGGCACCGACTGGAAAGGCCCCCGCCGCGCCAGCCACACTCACGGCCGACCAGTCCGCGTTCTTCGAAAACAAAATCCGCCCCATCCTTGCCGCACATTGCCTCAAGTGCCACAGCGCCGCCGAGGGCAAGACGAAGGGCGGCCTCGCGCTCGATTCGCGCGATGGCACGCTCAAGGGCGGCGATTCCGGCCCCGCAGTCGTCCCCGGCAACCCGGACAAGTCCCCGCTCATCCGCGCCGTCCGCTACGCCGACCCAAATCTCCAGATGCCGCCCAAAGGCGAGAAACTTTCCGACGTCCAAGTCGCCGACCTCGTCGCGTGGGTTCGGATGGGCGCGCCCGACCCGCGCACCGGCGCGGCCAAGGGCAAATACGCCAACGCTGGCGAGCGCAAAGTCTGGTGGGCCTTCCAACCCGTGAAGCTCACGCCCGCGCCCGCCGTGCAGAACAAGGCTTGGGCCGCGAATCCCGTGGACAACTTCATCCTCGCCAAGCTGGAGGAGAAAAACCTCAAGCCCAGCGCACCCGCCGACAAACGCGTGGTGATTCGCCGCCTTTACTTCGACATCATCGGCCTGCCGCCGTCACCGGAAGAAGTCGAGTCGTTCGTGAACGACAAATCTTCCACTTCCTACGAGAAGCTCGTGGACAAGCTGCTCGCCTCGCCGCACTACGGCGAACGTTGGGGCCGGCACTGGCTGGACGTGGCCCGCTATTCGGACACCATCGGCGACCCCGCCAAGCGCCGTGAGTCGCCCGCGTATCCGTTCGCGTGGACGTATCGCGACTACGTCGTCAAGGCATTCAACAGCGACAAGCCTTACGACCAGTTCATCCGCGAGCAGATTGCCGCCGACAAGCTGCCCAACAACAAGGACCGCACTTCGCTCGCCGCGCTGGGCTTCATCACCGTGGGCGACCACTTCGATGGCAACCGCGACGACATCATCAACGACCGCATTGACGTGGTGACGAAGGCTTTTAGCGGCCTGACCGTCGCCTGTGCGCGCTGCCACGACCACATGTTTGACCCGATTCCGACGAAGGATTACTACGCGCTGCACGGCATCTTCGCGAGCACCGAGGAGCCGAAGGAGTTGCCCATCATCGGCGCGACGGATCGGGTGAAGTATGCGGAATACCTCAAGGAGAAGGCCGCGCTGGACAAGGCCGAGGCCGACCTCGTGGCGCAGGCGAAGGCGGCGAAGGCGAAAGGCGGCAAGCCAGCCAACAAGAAGGAACTCCAGAAGCAGGCGCAGCAACTCACCGTTCAAGGCGACCGGCTCGACATGACACATCCCGGTGCGCCCGCCCGCGCGATGGCCGTGCAGGATTCGGACAGGCCGAAGGATTCGCCGGTCTATATCCGCGGCGAGAAGGACAACAAGGGCGACCTCGTCCCGCGCCGTTACTTGGAAATTTTCCGCGCGCCGAATGCCAAGCCCTTCACCTACGGCAGCGGGCGTCTGGAACTTTCCTACGCCATCGCGAACAAGAGCAACCCGCTCACCGCGCGCGTGCTGGTGAACCGCGTCTGGCAGCACCACTTCGGCGAGGGCTTCGTGCTGACGCCGGACGACTTCGGCACCATGAGCACGCCGCCCAGCCACCCGGAGTTGCTCGATTACCTCAGCACCTATTTCATGGACAGCGGCTGGTCGGTGAAGAAACTCCACAAGCTCATCGTGATGTCTGCGACTTACCAGCAGGCGAGCACGGACAACCCGCGTTACGCGCAGCTCGACCCGTTCAACCGCCTGCTCTGGCGGCAGAACGTGCGCCGGCTGGAGTTCGAGCCGCTGCGTGATTCCATCCTCGCGATGGCCGGCTCGCTCGACCGAACGATGGGCGGCCAGCCCGTGAACCTTGGCGGCGGCAGTGCCAACAACCCCGGCAAGGAAAAGGCCAAGACCGGCGGCGCGCTGCGTCCACAGGGCAGCTACTCCACGCGCCGCACGCTCTACGGCTACATTGACCGCGCGAACGTGGCCGAGGTGCTGAACCACTTCGACTTCGCGCAGCCCGAGATGCCCAACGGCAAGCGCTACCAGACCACCGTCCCGCAGCAGGCGCTCTTCCTGATGAACAACCCGCTGGTCATCGAGCAGGCGCGGAAGATTGTCGAACGCACCGACTTCAAGGGCGTGGAGGACGACGAGAAGCGCATCGCGTTCCTCTATGGACTGATTTTCCAACGCCCGCCGACCGCGCAGGAAGTCCAGCTCGGCCTCGCGTTCTTTGAGGAAGCGCCCGCGCCAGGTAGCAAGTCTGCGGCAGCCACGCCGACCGTTCAGGTCGCACCGGTGCGCGTCGCCGCAGCAAAAGGCAAGCTGCCCATTTCCGTGCCGCGCATCACGCCGCGCCCGCTGAGTGCGTGGGCGGAATATGCCCACGCGCTCATCCTCGCGAACGAGTTCACGTTTGTGAACTGAGCCAGCGCGAGCGCGAGTCCGCACTTTCCCCTCGCTTCGCGCTCGCGGCGCCCGAATCATCTGCGCGTCCCGACCATGAGCGACAGCGGCTTTTACAAGTGCGCCTGCGAGAACTGCAGAGAGCATCTCGAATTCCCCACGCACGCCGTCGGCATCACCACCACTTGCCCTCACTGCGGTGTGGAGACCCGCCTTGTCGCGCCCGCGGCAGCACAAGTTCCGAGCCCCGCGACTCCTTCGCCTCCGTCATCGCCGCCTCCGGCCGCTCCCTCCGAAAACCCGGTGGCAATCACGCTTGAGCCGCTGGAGCCGCCTTCCGCTGGATCCAAACTCAAACGTGCACTCAACATCGTCGGAAGTGTCGTCGTCGGGCTGGCGGTGCTGGGCTACTTCGGCTGGAAAGGCTGGCGCGCGTATCGCAAAGGCGATCGTCTAGTGGAAGCCGTTAAAACAGAGCCCAGTTCGCCCGCCGCCAAGGATGCGCCCAGCCCAGTCCCTAAAGCCGCGCCGCCGGTCGCCGTGCCCGCGACCTCCATCGTCCTCGCCACTGGCGCTCCGCCCGCGCGAAAGCCCGGTGAAGACTTGCAGATCCTGAGTTTCGAGATTCACAAAGCCAAGGACGGCAACCTGCAATACATCGTGGGCGTCGTGACCAACCACGCGGCGAAGCAACACTTCAACGTGAAGTTGACCTTCGACCTCACGCGGCAGGGCGGCAAAACGGGCGACACCGCCACCGACACATTGCGCAACCTGCCAGCCAACGTCGGCTCGACCTTCAAGGTCAACATCATCGGCACCACGCCCGTGACCAGCGCGAAGCTGGCCAAGCTGGAAGGAGATATTGAATGAATACAGACTTCCTCATCGACCTCGGACGCGGGTTGCTGCGATTAGTCGTCGCGCTCATCCTGACTTTCACTTGGCTTGCGCGCGCCTCTGCCGCCGACACGGAATACAAGCTTGTCCGCGTTGAGACTGCCGGGCAGGCCCTCCGCGTCCGCCTCCCGCTCACCGATGTGGCGGGCAAGGTCCGTCCGAAAGAGCGCACGCCGGACGGCTACGGCGAGCCGCTCGCGCCCACCAAGACTGTGCTCGGCGAAAAGCATTTTCTCGAATGGCAAATCGGCTACGACACCCGCGAGGCCGACGCGCCGAATGTCGTGAAGGCGATTCAGTTCGTCCGCAAGGGCGAGACGAAGTTCGGCGCGGAGTTGAGCCAGATGCTGGTGGACGCGCTGCGGCTCGGCGTTATCTCGACGAACGACCTGCTCCGCGAACGCGACCGACTCGCCAAACTTGCCGAGGCCACGCTGGAGGAACGTGAAGGCATCACCACGGAGAAAACGCCGCTGGACGCGAAAGGCGGCTTGCCCGATGGATTCACGCGCTGGACGCAGAAGGTGCCGCAGTTCCTGCGCGAGACCGAGCACGGCTGGATTCAAATCCAACTGAAGCCCCGGCAGCGCGCCGTCGGCAATCAGGCAATGGTGTATGTCTGCATCCCGATGAAGAGCGTCCTCACTGCCGATGGAAAAGCGCGCGCGCCCGGTCCCGCGAAAACGAAGGAAACCGTCTTCTACGAATTCAGCCGCGCCAACGCAGGCTTCCTCCTCGACATCGTCCGCGCCTTCGCCATCGCCTCGAAGCAGCACAACGAGGACATCGGCCAGATACTTGGGAAGATTCTCGAAAGCAAAACGCCGAGCCCATGACGAGGCTCAGCGTTGTTGTTGAACTTTGGAATCAGGCCTTCGCCACCAACTGCCGCAACACATACGGCAGGATGCCACCGTGTTGGTAGTAGTCGATCTCGATGGGCGTATCGATGCGGCAGGCGACCACGATGTTCTCCACGGTGCCGTCTTTACGCGTGATTTTCAACGTGAGGTCTTGCTGGGGCTTAAGGTTCGCGTCGAGGCCCGCGATGTCGTAGGTCTCGCTGCCGTCGAGCTTCAAGGTTTGCGCGGTGGTGCCCTCCTTGAATTGCAGCGGCAGCACGCCCATG
>SXGT01212866.1_pt1 | contig 37644 bp, 31 predicted proteins | sample 3176221 | NCBI WGS metagenome assembly SXGT01 (sample SAMN11356862, study PRJNA531348) | freshwater metagenome | isolation source: freshwater sample F1-120 | place: China: Fuxian Lake, Yuxi | collected 2017-12-25 | reverse complement strand
TTCGCCGGGTTCCGGAACTGCTGCGGCATGAAGTGCGCGGCGGGATCGCTCGCCACGATCTCCTCCGCACGTGCGATGGCCCCGGGCATGCCACGGCTGCCCTCGGTGAGCTCGAGCCCTGCGCCGAAGGAGGTGACCATGCGCCGACGCTCCACCGACATCGTGTCCGGCATGGTGAGGATCAGCGGGTAGCCGCGCGCGGCGGCCACGAAGGCCAGCGCGCTGCCGGTGTTACCGTAGGTAGGCTCCACAATCGTCACGTCGCGCCGTCCCGGCACAAGGATGCCGTCGCGTTCGGCCGCGCGGATCATCGCCACACCCAGCCGGCACTTCACCGAGTACGCGGGGTTCCGGCCTTCGATCTTCGCCAGCACGGTACACGCCGCGCCGTCGGTGAGGCGGTTGATGCGCACGAGCGGCGTGCCGCCGATGCTCTCGGAGTTGTCGTCGAAGATGCGTGCCATGCCTGCCGCTCGCCGCCGTGAGGGTGCCTAGCCTAGCGGCAGGCCCGCAGTCGCTGAAGGAACTGTCCGTTCCATGGTCAGCACGGCACGGAAGGTTGGTCGCCCTAGGGCCGGCTGATCGCGAACACGAACACGCCGCAGCCGTGCAGCCGCGGAACGCTACCGGAGTTCGAGTGCCACCTGCGACTGCAACGCGGCACCGCCGCCTCTCGAGCGCTCGTCGTGCGCCACCTCGCGCAGGTTGAAGTCGCTCGCAGGGCGCACCATGGGGCCTTCAGTCACCTGGTCGAGAAGTGGCGTCCGCCGGAGTTACCATTCCTGCAATTCACGCTTCTGCAGCTTGCGCACCTGTGCACTGTGGGCTTCGAAGCTCTCGTTGTCTCCCGCCCCCAGGCTGTACCAGGGTGCGCTGACTGCGCCCCGCAGCGACTGACCCACATCACTCCGAGCCTCCGGCGATCTGGCGGACGCTCGCTGCCATCCACACGCGAGAAGCATGCCCATGGAGTCGGTGCCCACGCACTTCGTTCAGTCCGGTCGGGCCGAGCTGTGTGTTGCCGAGATCGGCGCGGGCCCGCCCATCATCTTCCTTCACGCGGGCGTCGCTGACCGCCGGATGTGGGCGGAACAGCAGCGCCACCTGCACACCGCATTCCGGACACTGGCCTACGATCGGCGCGGCTTTGGCGCCACCCGCTCGATCGCCGAGCCGCACAGCGGCGTCACCGATCTGCTGAACGTGATGGACGATGCCGGCATCGGGCGCGCGGTGCTGATCGGCTGCTCGATGGGCGGCATGCTCGCGGCCCAGGCGGCGTTCCTGCATCCATCGCGCGTGCGCGCGCTGGTACTCGTCGCAAGCGCTACCGGTGTCACCCAGGCCACGCCGCAGCACTCGACCATCGTGCAAGCGAAGCTTGCTGCATTGGCAACCGCAGAAGACGCCGGAGATCATGCAGCGATCAATGCCGTTGAAGCACAGCTGTGGCTGGATGGGCCGGAGCAACCCGAGGGGCGCGTGCATGGCCACGCGCGCACGCTGTTCCTGGAGATGAATGGCATTGCGCTGGCCGCGGGCGACGTGGGCGCGGCTGAACGTGGGCCATCCCTCATGGGCAAGCTGCAGGCACTCGACCTTCCCGTGCAACTGCTCGCTGGCGAGTTCGACTTCCCAGGCATCAACCGGGCCATGGCGGACATGGCAGGCGTGCTACCGCACCAGCAGCTGCACACGATCGCCGGTTGCGCACACCTGCCATCCCTTGAAAGACCCGATCGGGTCAATGCGCTCCTCACCCGCTTCCTGTCCAGCCTGGACGGCACCTGAGGCAGCAATCGCGACGGCCATTGGCCAACACCGGTGCGCTTGCGCTTCCCAGACCTTGGCCACAGTTCTCCGCTGTTTCCATCAACTGCGTGGTCACCTGCACCACTGGGCCATGCCGCAAGCGCGAGCGATCCCGTGCACATCACACCCCGTCTGCGGTGGGCCGACAAGGCGGATGCCGATCGGCTAGCGACCTCCGCGCCTTGCCTCGGTCTTCAGGCGGTCCACGATCATCTGCACCGTGTCGGCAATCACATCGGGGATGCGCTTCAGCGGCAGACCGTGGTCGTGCAGTGGCCAGGACGCATCTGCACCCGAGAGGCTGAGCAGCATCGCCGTCGCGTTCTCGGTCGCTCTTCTGGGCGCACCTATCGCCTTGACGGCACCCCGGATGGCATCCAGGCGAGCCTTTCGGCGACTCCTTCGAATCTCTCGCCACACACCCTTGTCCGATGCGAGCACGCGGCTGATGGGATGCTTCAGCGCCATCCGGTGGATGTCGCGGAAATAGCGCACGAGATCGTCCGGACTGGTGCAAAGCACCACACCCTCCGGGTACAGCATGCGGTCGTACCGCTCGCCGACGGCCGCGAGCTGGCTCGGCTCGTTCGGGAAGTGGAAGTGCACGGTGCGAAGACTCACGCCCGCGCGCGCCGCTGCTTCGCCGGGCGACAGCGTGTCTCGCCCTGGCTCGGACAGCTGTTCGACGAACGCCGTGAGGATGGCCTCCCGCGTCGCCGCCGCCTGCGCGTCCCGTTTCGGGCTGACGTATCGGCGGGTACCAGTCATGCTGCTGGGGGCATGAACTCGATGCCGTGAATGCTGCCAATACGTGCGATGCCAGGAAGGTCCGGCGGGCTCATCGAGACTTCCCGCGCTACCTGGCGGAAAAACTTCGAGGCATTGCCCTTGGTGACGATGGTAAGGAACTCGGCGTCCTCGACCGTGTGATAGCTGTGCGGCGCATTCGCCGGCACATGCGCGAAGCCGCCGGGACCGAGGCGTTGCGTCCTGCCATCCACCGTCACGTCAAGTACACCCCTGGTGACGACGTAGATCTCTTCCCATGCATGGCGATGGGTCGGTGGGCCGCCGCCGGTTGGGCCGCTGGTGTCGAAGATCTCGACCGAAGAGCCCATCTCGTTCGTGAGCATGGGGGCAAGCGTTTCGCCGAGGACGTAGAAGCTCTCCCTCTCCGGTGTCTCTGTGCTCATCCAGGTTCCTCCGTGCGGCATGTATTGGCTGCGTTTTCGTGCAGTGAATAGACAGTATGGTTCGTTGCACGTCAATGCAACAGAATTCTTCCCGTCAGTGCTTCCGCAGGGCGACTCGCCGGGCTGGACGAACCGCCTGCCTGCCTGTTTCGAACCGCCCGCCGGCTACGCCACTCCGCCACGCCAGCCCCTCCGCATTCCTGCGGGCCAGTCTCCTTGTCCGCACGCCGCGTTCGGGTTCTCATGGCGGAGCGTGTCGCGTTCCCCCAATGTCGGCTCAGATGCACGAGGCGCACGGAGGTGCAGTGTCCGAACAAGCGCTGTTCCGTGGTGGTACCCACGCCCAGGTGGTGAAGATCGGCGACACCGTACGCCGCCCGCACGGCCCGCACTCCGCCTTCCTGAAGCGTGTGCTGGACTTGCTCTCTCACTCGAGCGTGATTGCACCTCGCCATCTCGGAGTCGATGAGCTTGATCGGGATGTCCTGACGTACATCGACGGCGAGGTTCTCCACGAACGCGTGGACATGAGCGACGACAGGCTCGTGGCGGCGGCAAAACTGGTCAGGAAACTGCACGACGCAACCGTGGGATCAGCGCTCGCAGGTGCGGACGAAGTGGTGTGCCACAACGATCTCGCACCCTGGAATCTCGTGTGGCGAGGCGACGAACCAATCGCGTTCATCGACTTCGACGCCGCTGCACCTGGCGCTCGCATCGACGACGTCGCGTACTTCGCGTGGACGTTTCTGGACCTCGGCCGTGATACGCCAGTCGCCGAGCAGGTACGGCAGGTGCGACTCGTGTGTGCCGCCTACGGAGTACCGACAGACACAGCGTTCGTTGCTGCAGTCGCGCGCCAACAGCATCGAATCCTCCGGTATCGCGAACAGCAAGCCGAGTCATCGCCGGACGCCCGTGTGCGCGCATTCTCCATCGAAAGAGCGGAACGAATTCGTACCGAGATGGCCTGGTTTCGATCGCACACCGCGGAGCTCGCGCAGCAGTAGACGAGACAGTTGCGCACGCACCTGCTGCTCCTGCACTCGCACACTCCGATGGCTTCCTTCTCCGACCCACCGCTATCCAGGACATGCGTTTCGTTCCAAGGCGTCTCCACGCTTTCCGCTCACCCTGCGCGAGTGATCTGCTGCGATGCAAGCCTGCGAGGCTTCGTCGACAACGCGTGCGACCTGGAGGGTGTCTCGAGCGTCAGGCACAGCGCGCACTGTGGCGGCAGATCCACACCGCCGCACGTGCCTAGGAACGGGAGCCCTGCTGCCGCGGCTCGCGTCGGGTGCCTCGCGCAAGCAGGCCCGCTGCACTGATCTCGACCTGCCGGAACACGAGGTCGCTCGTGAGCACCGCGCGCTCGGCCGACGTGAGGGCCACGCGTGTGGATGCCGTCATGCCCTCCGCCGGAATGCAGCGCGTCTCTCCGGGATCTACGGTACCCAGCACGATGCCGGTCACCTTCTCCCCATCGCGCGCCACGGCACGGATGAACTGCCTTGGGTTGCCATTCGGCACCAGCACGCAGAGTGTGCCCGCACGAACCAGCACCGCCGCGGGCACGAAAGGCGGCAGGCGCGCGCTCGATTCGTAGACGGCGAGGCGAGCCAGCAGGCGCTTGCGCTCGTCTGCGGACGCATCGTCACTCCGGCGTACTGCGTCGAGGCCGTGGGCCCGGGCCTCGCCAAGCATGTCCAGCCGCCATGCGAGGCGCCCTAGTGTGTCTTCGCGCAGCACGCCGTTGGCACCGTCGGTGACCCGCTCGATGCCCGGGCGATCCGGGTCTGACAGCACCGCGAAGGCGCGCTGCAGCACATCGGGTGCGATCGCCGCGTCCCGCGACACGAAATTCGCGACATCCAGCGCCGTATCTGCCGCGACGTCTGCTGCAAGCAGCCGCTCTGCGACCTGGCGCGGCGTGGTGGTGAGTCCTGCGTGCAGCAGGCCCGCAAGGCAGGCGACGAAGAACGCGCCCGCGGACAGGCTCAGCGCACCGACACTGCGCTGCAGTCCGGGCGACCCCAGGCGCCGCGCCTGCAGGCTGCCCAGCGTGAGCACGCTCCCGCCGACAAGCCCGCCAACGTGCCCCGCCAGGGAGATGTCCGGACTGACGATGCTGTTCACGATGTCGACAACGAGCATGAGCGACAGCCACCACAGCGGCACCAGCCGGAACGACTGTGGCGCGAGGTCCGGCGCGCGCCAGGAGAGCAGAAGCAGCGACGCCAGCGCGCCGTAGCAGATGCCGGAAGCGCCTAGCGTGATGTCGTGCTGCGTCGGCAACAGCGCGATGGCGACACCGGCACACAGGCTCGACAGACCGATGAGCCCCGCGACGAAGCTGCGTCCCATCCGCTCTTCGAGTTCGGAGCAGATGGCGATGAAGATGAAGAGGCTCAGCGCGAAGTGCAGGTACTGCAGGTGCGCCAGGCTGAAGCTGTTGATGCGGAACCAGTCGCCGCCGGAGAACAGCTGTGCCTGGTAGGCGCCGAGCGTGATCGCCCTGATCGAGTCCGGTGTGTCGAGCACCAGCATGCCCGTGGCGTAGGTGCCTGCGATGCACAGTGCGATGGCAAGAGTCACCCAGGGCATGAACCAGGCACCCGCAGACAGGTCGACGAATTGCTTCGCGTCAAGGTGAGACGCGAGAAACTCGCAGATCCGATCGAACTCCTCGCGGGACCCGACATCCGAGACATGCAACAGGCGGGCGAACGGCTTGCCGTGTACACCAATCCGCAATACGCCATGACTTCCGCTCGCTTGTGCCAGCGCGAAGCGTATTGCGTGCCAAGGCACGAACTCCGCTGCTCGCATGAGTGGCGAGGGCAACGTGATGCCATCGCGCGTCAGCAGCACCTCGCGAGGAGTTCGACCGCGCAGGAACGCGCCGATTGCGAGAGCCGCCCATGCCATCGCGAGGCCGATGGCGATCCACAGCACCGGACCGCCATCAACGAGAAGCATCACCGACAGTGTCAGCAACGACGCAAGCAGGCGCACGACGGTCGTCGCAATGCCTGGCGAGCGAACGAGCCCGACCTTGATCGTTTGCTCCTCGTGACGCGTCAACGCCTCAACTCCCACCTTCTCCACCATCCTTGCAGATCGTGATGCTCACCGCCGAATCCATGATGACTTCCCCACCCAGGGAAAGCGCGAGCTGGTTGCCGTCCGCATTCACGCTGGTTCAGTACCTGCCGGAGACGAGCGCCCGCTCGTCGATCGTCAACGCACTCTTGTGTCGCTGCCGATCGTTGCCGCAGCAGGTCGCTGCGCACGGACGGATGAACAAGCCCGTCGGGCGATTCTGCCGGCATCGGCGATGGCTTACACGTCCTGTCGGCAGGATCGCACGGCATCGCGCCGCGGCAGGCTCAGCCGCGCTGGCCGCGTGCCTGATCGCTGCCCTGCGCAAACCACCACTGCTGGAACATCAGCACTGGCCACAGCATGCGCGAATGGTCGCGCCGGCCTTCGCCGTGTTCGCGCCAGCAGGTCGTGATCGCATCGCCTGCGAACACCCCGGTGGCAGCAAGCGCGTCGCGCCCGAGCAGTTCGCCCGCCCAGCCCTTCAGCTCGCCGCGCAACCAGTCGCGCACGGGCACGGAGAAGCCCATCTTCGGGCGGCGCGTCAGCGCCGGCGGAATGTAGCGGTCCATCAGCATCCGCAGCGGCCACTTGGTGGCCCCGTCCGCACCCCGCACACCGAGGGCGTGCAACACCGGCAGTGCCTGCTCGAGCACGCGATGGTCGAGCAGCGGTGCGCGGATCTCCAGGCTCACCGCCATGCTCGTGCGATCCACCTTCGTTAGGTTGTCGCCCGGCAGGTAGCGGCGCAGGTCCCACTGCATGAAGGCCAGTGCAGGCGGCTGGGCCTGCAGCGCCGCCGCGAGCTCGTCGCGAAGCGGCGCCAGGGGCTCGAGGCCAGGCAGCGCACGCTCGGGCTCCTGCCAGAGCGATACGAGGCTCCAATAGCGTTCCAACGCATCGCGCTGGCCCAGGAGCGTGGCAGCCTTCGCGAAGCGGCCGCGCAGGTCCTGCACCGGCCCGTCTCCGCCGCCACCCAGCATCGCGCGGGCCAGCGCATCGAGGGCTCGCGAGTCCTGCCGGGCCGCCATCCAGTTCAGCATCGCTGCAGCGGGCCGGCGCACGGCCAGGGGAAGCGCGCCACTCGCGCGCACCAGTGGCGATTCGGAGAAGTAGCGGTTGTAGCCGCCGAACACTGCGTCGCCACCGTCGCCCGACAGGCTGACGGTGACGTGCTGGCGCGCGATCCGCGCCACCATGTATGCGGGAATCTGCGATGGATCGGCGAAGGGCTCGTCGAACATCCGGCCGAGGTCCCGCACCACGGCGAGCGCATCGTTCGCGCTCACGTACACCTCGGTGTGGTCGGTGCCGAGGTGCTTCGCGATGGCCTTCGCAAAGGGTGCCTCGTCGTAGTCGGGCTCGTGAAAGCCGATGGAGAACGTGCGCACCGGCTGCGCGACAACAGCCTGCGCCAGCGCCACCACCGCCGAGGAATCCACGCCGCCAGACAGGAAGGCACCCACAGGCACGTCGGCTACCAGCTCGTCCGCCACGACCTTGCGCAGCAGTGCGTCCAGCTGGTCCACGGCAGCCTTCGCGTCGCCCACGAATCGTCCACCAGGCCCGGCAAGCGCCGCGGCATCCGGTGGCGACCAGTAGCGGGTGACGCGCACGTTGCGCAGTTCGCCGTCGACGATCGCCGGTGCCACGCCCTCGGCGGCCGACCACTGCAGCAGCGACGCGGGCGGCAGTCGCACCACGTTCTGCCAGATGCCTGCGTCCGACGCGATGTAGCCGAACCGCAGCAGCTCGCCGACGCTGCGGCGATCGAGGGTGGGCGACCATCCCGGCAGCGGCCGGAACGCACGCACCTCCGAGGCGAACGCGAGGCCATGACCAAGGTCCGCCAGGAACAGCGGTTTTTCGCCCAGCCGATCGCGAGCCAGCGACATCGTCCTCGTCTGCCGGTCCCACAGCGCGATCGCGAACATGCCGGCAAAGCGCCGCAAGGCCGCCTCCACGCCCCAGGCCTCGCAGGCCATCAGCAGCACCTCGGTATCCGAGGTGCTGCGGAACCTGTGTCCCTGCGCCTCGAGCTCGGTGCGCAGCTCACGCCAGTTGTAGATCTCGCCGTTGAACACCACGGCAAAACGCCCGCTCGCCGAATGCATCGGCTGATGCCCCAGCGGCGAGAGGTCGACGATGGCCAGCCGGCGTTGCCCGAGCCCGATGCCATAGGCATCGTCGTGCCACGCGCCCGAGTCGTCGGGTCCGCGATGCACCAGCGTGTTCGTCATCGCGATCACGAGCGCATCGAGTGGGTCGCCCAGACGCATCCGCCAGGCGATCAGTCCCGCTATGCCGCACATGCGTCGATGAGCCTCATCGCGCCCCGGTGGGCACGTCAGTGAAACAGGCAATGGAGGGCAGCGGGTGCCCGCAAAGCCGCGGTCATCCTGATGCAGGTCAGAGTGTAGCGTCGCGCCTTGTACTGAACTGCAGGTGGCCAGCACTCGAGGGAACAGCCAATGCGCGCCATCGCGATCCATTCGCGCGACACATCCCCTGCGGCACCCGCAGGCATCCGGGCCCACGCAGCCTGTGAACCACCGCGACTCATAGAGCGACCTGTGCCCACACCCGAAGCCGGTCAGGTGCTCATCGCCGTGAGCGCCTGCGGCGTGTGCCGCACCGACCTGCACATCGCGGATGGCGACCTGCCCCTGCCGCATTCGCCGGTGATCCCGGGGCACGAGATCGTGGGTCGCATCGTCGCGCTCGGCACCGGCGTCACGGGCTTCGCGCATGGGCAACGCGTGGGCGTGCCCTGGCTTGGCTGGACCTGCGGGACCTGCGCGCACTGCCTGCGCGGCGAGGAGAACCTGTGCGACGACGCCCGCTTCACGGGCTACCAGATCGACGGCGGCTACGCGGAGTACACCGTGGCCGATGCCCGCTGCTGCTTCGCGCTGCCCGACGCCTACGACGATGCCGAAGTGGCGCCCCTGCTGTGCGCCGGGCTCATCGGCTACCGGGCTTTGCGAATGGCGGGCGACGCACCGCGGCTGGGCCTCTACGGCTTCGGTGCGGCCGCCCACATCATTGCCCAGGTGGCGCTGTGGCAGGGCCGGTCGCTCTACGCCTTCAGCCGCCCGGGGGACGACTCGGCGCAGGCCTTTGCCCGCAGGCTTGGCGCCACCTGGGCCGGGGCGTCGGACGCGCTACCGCCCGTACCGCTTGATGCGGCGATCCTCTTCGCTCCCGTCGGTGCACTCGTGCCGGCCGCACTGCGCGCAGTGCGCAAGGGCGGCACTGTGGTGTGCGCCGGCATCCACATGAGCGACATCCCGTCGTTTCCGTATTCCCTCCTCTGGGGAGAGCGCAGAATCGTGTCGGTGGCCAACCTCACTCGCCGCGATGGCGAGCAATTCCTGGCGCTCGCGCCCCAGGTGCCCGTGCGCACCGAGGTCACGACCTTCCCACTCGCTGACGCCGCCGAGGCGATGGCACGCGTACGCGACGGCCGGATCAACGGCGCCGCCGTGCTTGTGATGGACGGGCTGCAACAGGCCGGGCTGCAGTAGGCCGGCTCTTCCTGGTCAGGCCGAGCCCTGCCGTGCATGGCGCGCCGCACACTGCCTGGTCTGCACACTGCGTGGTCTGCACCTTGCCTGGTCTGCACATTGCCTGGTCTGCACATTGCCTGGTCTGCACATTGCCTGGTCTGCACCTTGCCCGGCCTCCCGCGCCGCCGCCGGGATGCCATAGGCTTCACCGCCTCGCTGCCCGATTGCCGCACCATGTCGTCCAACGCCCACCTCTCCAACGCCGACCTGTTGCGCGTGCGCGATGGCCGCCCGCACGGCCTGGGAGAGGCTCGCTCGCGCCCGCTCAAGGAACTGCGCACGCACGTGAAGGGCTGCCTGCAGTGCTCCGTCGCCATGCTCGAACTCCACTACGCACGGGTGGCCATGCAGCAGCGGAGGGCGTCCACTGCCCACCCTGGCGCCGCCAACGACGACACGCCCTCGCTACGCGCACTGCTGGACAGGCGCGATGTGCCGCCGCCATCGCAATGGAGCCGTGACCCCTCGCTCCCCGGCCCCATCAACCGGTCCCGCTACCTGATCGCGGGATTCGTGCTCGTGGTCGCAGCCGGTTCCGCCTGGTTCCTGCGACCAGGCTCGCCAATCCAGTCGGCGGACGACGTGCTGGCGGGCAACCCCGCGGCTGCACCGGGCGCAATTCCCACCGCGGCTCCCGCAGCGCCTGCCGGCGGTCTGTCCATGACCACGGTGGCCCTGGTATCTCCCGCCATGGTCATCCAGCGCTCGCTGGAGCTGCAGCGGCGCGTGGTCGCGGTGCCACTGGCCGCCGAACCAGCACCTGCACAGGCACTTCGGGCGCGCATCACCACGATCGACAGCATCCTGGGCGCAGCAGCAACCAACGCTCCTGCCCTGACGGCAAACGAAGACGCAGAGAAAAACAGCACTGCCCCGCCATCCCACGAGGTCCTGTGGGGGGAACGCATGCAGTTGCAGGAACAGGTGCTGGCGATGCGTGCGGCGGCTCGGTCAGCCCAGCCCTGAGCGACAAGCCCGGGCACTGTCCACGCCCGCCCCTCACCGATACCGGGGCGCAACGCTTGCTCCAGATCAACGCAATCCGGCCGGGGCACCCCGAGGCTGGAGTACGCACAACGAATCAGGACCAGCCCATGGCTGCCGCCAACCAACAGGCCAGACCCCCGGCCCGCGCTACACCCTTCGCGTTGATCGGCGGCGTGGCAACCGTGCGCACCATCGTCGATCGCTTCTACGACCTGATGGACGAGGACCCCGCCTGCGCCGAGCTGCGTGCGATGCACGCGCCGGACCTCACGCCGATGCGCGAATCGCTGACGGGCTTCCTCACGGCATGGCTCGGCGGCCCCAGGAACTGGTTCGACCAAAGAGCGTTCGACCAGAAGCAGGGCTGCATCATGTCGATCCACTCGCCGCTCGCGATCGGCGAGCAGGTAGCGGCGCAGTGGTCCGCCGCGATGACGCAGGCGATCCGCGACGCCGGGCTGCCGAACGACGAACTCGCGGACGCGATGGCACAGGCCCTCTCACGCATGGCCGAAGGGATGGTTCGCCGCTGATCAATGCTCGGCCCTTCCTGCTGTCCGGATCGCGGCCAAGGGCCTGACGTCCGCGCTTCGGAGGCGACGGTCGAGACAGGCATGGCAAGCAACCCGAACGACAGCGCGCACGCAACGTCCAACGCGGGCACGGATGCCCCGGAACCCAGAAGCGATGGCGGCGTGATCTACGCGCCGTGGGAACGCGCGTTCGATCGGGTGATGACGCCGTTCGACGAGTTCATCCACCGCCAGACGACCGGCGGGCTGCCGCTCATGCTCACGGCGATCGTCGCGCTCGTGCTGGCCAACAGCCCGCTCGCCTCGACCTACCACCACCTCATCGAACTGCCCCTTGGGGTGGGCGTCGGCGACCTGCGGCTGGAGAAGTCGCTGCACCACTGGGTGAACGACGGCCTGATGGCGCTGTTCTTCTTCCTCGTCGGCATGGAGCTCAAGCGCGAGTTCCTCGTGGGCGAACTGGCTGACCTGCGGCAGGCAGCGTTGCCGCTGTTCGCGGCGATCGGCGGCATGCTGGTGCCGGCCGCGATCTACACGCTGGTCAACCCGGAAGGGATCGCCGCACGTGGCTGGGGCATCCCCATGGCAACGGACATCGCGTTTGCCGTGGGCGCGCTCGCGCTGCTGGCGGCACGGGTACCCACGTCACTCATCACCTTTCTCGTGGCGCTCGCCATCGTCGATGATCTCGGCGCGGTGATGGTCATCGCGATCTTCTACACCAGCGATCTCGTCGTGGCGTGGCTCGCGGTCGCCGGCGGCCTGGTGCTGTTGCTCGCCGCACTGAACCTGCTCGGCGTGCGCAAGACGCTGCCCTACCTGCTGGTGGCAATCGCGCTCTGGGTCGCCCTCCTGCAGTCGGGTGTCCACGCGACGCTGGCCGGCGTGATCGGCGCCTTCAGCGTGCCCACGCGCCCGCGCTACGACCCCGTCGCGTTCGGTGCCCGGCTGGCGCGGATGTTCGGACGCTACGACGAAGCGCGCCGAACAGACCCGAACGTGCTCACGAACGAGGACCTGCGCAGCGTGCTGCAGGGCCTCGAGAACGGTGTCGTCGCCGCGCAGACACCGCTGCAGCGCCTCGAGCACTTCTGGCACCTGCCGGTGGCCTTCCTCGTGGTGCCGATCTTCGCGCTGTTCAATGCCGGCATACCGCTGGACGCGGCGACGCTCGCGGGTGCACTCGGCCATCCGGTGACGATGGGCGTGGTGCTGGGGCTGGTGGTCGGCAAGTTCGTCGGCATCACGGGGTTCAGCTGGCTGGCCCTGCGACTCGGCATCGCCACGTTGCCGCGCGGCACGCGCTTCAGCCAGGTCGCGAGCGTGTCGCTGCTTGCGGGCATCGGCTTCACGATGTCGATCTTCATCGCCGAGCTCGGCGTCGCCAACGCGCCCGAATACCTGCTGATGGCGAAGACCGGCATCCTGATGGCATCCGTGCTCAGCGGCTCGCTGGGCTTCGCGCTGCTGTGGTACCTCGGGCGGGGGAAGGCCACCGCAATCGAAGCGGCAGATGCACAGCAGACACCTGCTGGAACCTAGGCCAACAGGAAGCAGGACGCACCGGACCGCGCGCGCTTGGATCAGGGCGCGCGCAGCATGTCGTCCAGCATCACCCGCGTCAGAACGCGCGCACCCACCGTGATCGCGGCATCGTCCGCGACGAAGCCGGGCGTGTGCGGCATGCCGATCCAGCCGCGCTCGGTGTTGCTCACGCCGAGGAACAGCATCGCGCCAGGCGTGTGCGCGAGCAGGTGGCCGAAGTCCTCGCTGAAGGCGGGCACCACGCCGGGATCCTCCACCATCGCGGCATTGCCCAGCTCCGCGCGCACGCTGTCCATCGCGCGGCGGGCGACGGCGCCATCGTTGCGTACACCGGGTACCCAGCGCGGCGTGTAGTCCAGGCGCAGCTGCAGCGCCGGATTCGCGGATCGCTCGCGCGCGATGGCAGTGTCGAGCGCCTCGCGAACGCGCAACCGGGCGCGCTCGCTTGCAAGGGAGACATCGAGCTTCACCTCCGCGACCGATCCGGACGCACGGACGGGTTGGCTGGAGAGGCTCAGGAAGTCGCTTGCATTCGGCTGCGGCGCGAACGGCGGCGCATCGTCCAGTGCCAGCACCTGCGCGACGATCCGGCGCAGTGCAGCCACCGCCGGGCCACGCTCGGCGGTCCCTTCCTCGGCAGACTCGATCTCGGGCGCAGCGCCCTCGGCCACCAGCCGCACCTGGTCCCGTGACGCCATCAGCGCGCCCGACGACGTTGCGAAGGTGCCCACCTCCATGGGCGCCGCATGCACCGCGAAGATCACATCCGGCCGCGGTGCCGACAGCGCGCCCCCTGCGAGCATCGCCGCCGCGCCCGTTGCGCGCTCCTCGGCGGGCTGGAACACCAGCAACAGCGTGCCCGGCCACGCATCGCGCGTGCTTGCGAAGGTCTCCGCAAGCGCGATGCCGAGGGTCGCATGCAGGTCATGGCCACAGATGTGGCGGACACCCGGTCGCAGGGAGCGATAGTCCACTGGATCAGGCGACGTATCCGGAACCGCGTCCATGTCCGCGCGGAACGCCACCACGCGCCCGGGCCGCGCCCCCTGCAGCACGCCAACCACACCGTGGCCACCCACCTGCGTGCGCACCTCGAAGCCGAGCTCGCGCAGCCGCGCCGCGATGCGGCCCGCCGTGCGCACTTCATCGCCGGACACTTCCGGATGCCGATGCAGGTCGTGCCTGAACGCCACGAGCTGCTCACCCTGTGCCGCGAGATGCGACGTCACCCGCGGCATCAGCGCAGCCGCGGATGTCGCCGGCCCAGGTCGGGCAACATCGGCGCGCGCGCCGCACGCCATCAGCAGGATCATCGACAGGATGCTTGCACGGGACCGCATGGGAATGTCTCCAGTGGATGCGGGCTTCATCGCACGGACTCGGCTCCGTGATCCGGATGCAGCGACGAAGGAGGTGCTCGCAGCATGAACCGCGGTGCGATCGGCATCCGCGAACACGCAATTGGCAGCAACGTGCCGCATTGCGGCAGGCGGGCGGTGCCTGGCCGATATCAGGATCGGGTGGCTGCCGCAGCGAGGCACGCCGTTCCTGCGGACCACGACCGCCCCCCCCCCGCACACGCGAGTTGTTGCAACTGGGGCAGGGCTCCTCTGGGCGCCGCGAGCACCCACGGGCCGCGAACAGCAGAAGCGATGTATGGTCGTGCATCTGGGTACCGCAGATGCACATGCTCTCCGCCAAACGACAGACGAACCGGATCGCCGCGCTGGCCACGGCGGCACTGCCGCCCGAGATGCTGGTACCCGAACTCGTGATCGCCCTTCAGCAGGCGATCGGTACAGACGCTGCGCTGCCCGCCGTGTTCGCGCATCACCCGAGCGATGGTCCCATCGACCAGTTCACGGTCTGGCGCGGCGCCGAGGGCAGCATCGATGCGTTGCGGGCCCTGCTCGGCGCCGGAATCTGGCCAGCGCCATCAACGATTCCAAGCGTGCAGCGATTGATGACGGAACGCCTCGGGTGCAGCGTGTACGCAGCGCCGCTGTGGGGCGAGGGCTGTACCGAAGATGGGCCCTGGGAACCCCTGTGGCGCGAGCGCAACATTCGCCACGGCTTCTACCTTGCCGCATTCGCGCCGTCCGGACGGGTCTGCGTGGCGCTGATGTCGCGCGCACCCGAATCCCCGGCGTTCAGCAAGAGCGACATTGCGCTCGGCGAAGCAAGTGCACGTTACATCGCAAGCTGCATCGATCGCCGACCCGATGTGCGTGCAACGTGCGACACGCTCGTCAACGAAATCCCGGTTGCCTTCGCCGCAGACGATTCCCTTTCGTCCCTGGGTGTCGGCGGACCCGAGCAGTTGCGCGATCTCTGCGGTGGCGGACCGAATGCGGTTGCGCTGGCCCGTGCGCTCCTCGAGTCCGCAGCGGCGCGATTCCGGCAGGAGGTATCGGCCGGGGCCGCGTCGACGAATGCCGACCCAGCGATGCCAAGCATGCTCGGCGGCGCCGACGACGAGACGGCGTTTCGTCAAGGCAATTTCAGGCTCATGATGAACACACGCACACGCCTGCCGCACACCATCGAGCTTGCGCACACCGACCATGGCAGTTTCGACCTGCTGGTAGCTGCGTCCAACGACCTGCAGAGTGGCAAGCTGCTGGTACTGGGCACGCTGCGCCGTCGCGTTCCGAGACTCCTCGCGGTGGTGCGCGGCCTGATCGCCTCGGACGCGCCGGGGCGCGAGATGGAACTCGCGATGCAGCTCTGCACCGGTGCCTCGTTGCCGGAAGCGGCGCACGTCCTGGGCATCTCGACGACCAGCGTCCGGACGCTGCTGTCGCGCCTTGCCGGCAGATTCCACACCACCGGACGAGATCGAATCGTGGAGGAGATCGTCAAGGTGGGCCAGGCGGTGTTGCGCTAGCGGGTCATGCACCGGCGGTTCATTCGTCGGCAGACCGTTCGGCCGCGACTCCAGGCAAGCAGCTCGACTGCAGCGCCACACGCGCGACGCTGTTGCGCTGCTGGCCGTGCCTGATCACGGCCATACACCCCGCGCATCGCCGAAGGCATCGAACTTTACGAGGCGTCCCCTTTCATGGGAGCCTCGCGGAAGTTCCACTTGCGCAACGGGGGTCTGTCGATGTCAGCGAACTTTCCAATCTTCCAGCATGCCTACTTCGTCAACGACATCGAGGAATCGGTACACAAGTGGCACCGGCTCTACGGTGCCGGCCCCTTCGTGCTCGTGCCGCACCACAAGACGCTCAAGTTCCAGTATCGCGGCACGCGGCAGGAAGCTGATGTCTCCTACGCCTTCGGCTACCTCGGCAACAACCAGATCCAGTTCATCCAGCAGCACGACGACACGCCGTCGATCTACCGGGACATGTACAGCAAGGGCGAGGAAGGCTTTCACCATGTCGGTTGCCTGGTGAACGACTTCGCGGCGGCACGCCAGCGCATGAACGACCTCGGATTCGTGAATGCCTGCGAGCTGTGGGCGGATGACGTGAATGCGGCCTACTTCGACACGCGCTCGGTCAACGGCGGCTTCACGGAGATCCACGGCGACCCGGCGCACATCCTTGCGACCTTCGCGGGCTGGAAGCGGGCGCACGAGAACATGAAGCCCGGCGACAGCCCGGTGATGTCGCGCACCGCCCCGTTCCCGGATGGCCGCGACCCGGCGTACCTCGACAGCTTCTTCAAGTAGTCGCAGCCCAGCAGGCAGGCAGGCAGGCAGGCAGGACGGGCTGTCAGCGCGCACGCAGTGCCGTTGTTCGCTTCACGTGACACGGGTGTTGCGCATTCGACATGCCTTACGACCCGACGACCTACACCGGCTGCGCAGAGCACTACCTGCGTGGCCGGCCACCTTACTCGCACGACCTCGTGCAGGTGCTGGCAGCACGGCTGGGAGACCTCGCTGGCGGTGAGCTGCTCGACGTCGGTGCAGGCACGGGTGCCGTAGCCCATGCACTCCGCACGCTGTTCGACCGGATCGTCGCCGTGGAGCCAGACCCCGGGATGGTCGCGGTGGGCGAGGCCTGGGCACGGCGCGAGGGCCTGACGACGCTGCGCTACGTCAATGCGCGCGCGGAGATGCTGGGCGAGCTCGACCTGGGCCCGACCAATGGGGGGCATTTCGAGCTCGTGACCTTCGGCCAGTCATTCCACTGGACATCCCGCGACGAGGTTGCAGCGCTCGCGTTCGCGCGCGTAATGCCCGGCGGCGGCATCGCGCTGATCACGCACCAGCATGAGGGCCGCCGGCAGCCGACCGGGCCTGGTCCACCACTGATCCCGCACGACGCCGTGCACGCGCTCATCCGCCGCTACCTCGGCCCCGCGCGGCGTGCCGGCGTGGGCCGCGCACCGAACGTGCCGGGGTTCGATGAGGAAGCGGTGCTCGAGCGCGCGGGTTTCATCGACACGGAGCGCCTGTACTGCCCTGGCCGTGCCAACCTCGTGCGTGACGTGGATGCAGTGGTGTCGAACTTCCTCTCGATGTCGTTCGCTGCACCGCCACTGTTCGGCAGCCGGCTCGACGACTTCTGCGCCGAGCTGCGCGCGATCCTGCTCGGCGCCTCACCCACAGGCGAGTTCTGGGACTGGCCAGGCGACACGGAGGTTGTGTTCGCCCGCAAGCCGGCACGCACACGCGCCGCATGACCGCGGCGCGGCCTACGCCAAGCCGAGCCGCTTCGGGTCCACAGTCACGGCATCGACCAGCCGCGCTCGCAACGCGAACTTCTGGATCTTCGTGGTGCTCATCGGCCAGTCGGTCACGAACGCCACATGGCGCGGCACCTTCCAGCTGGCGATGCGGCCGACGCAGTGGCGCACCACGTCCTCGGCCGACAGGGTCGCGCCCGGCTGCAGTTCGATGAACGCCGCAGGCACCTCCTGCATGCGCTCGTCGGGCGCACCGATGACTTGCGCCACCTTGATCGCGGGATGCGTGAGCAGGTGGCTCTCGATCTCGATCGCCGCCACGTTCTCGCCGCCCACCTTCAGCATGTCCTTTATGCGGCCGAGGTAGCGAATTCGGCCCTCCGGCGTGAGCGCACCGAGGTCGCCCGTGCGCAGCCAGCCGTCGGGCAGGATCGTCGCCCGGGTCTTCTCCGCATCCTTGTAGTAGCCGCTGAACAGCGTGGCACCGCGCACCTGCAGTTCGCCGCGCGTTTCGGACGGCAAGGGCGCAAGCGTGTCCGGGTCCACCACTCGCACCTCGATGCCATCGAAGGGCCGGCCGCAGGTCTCGATACGCTGTTCAACCGTGTCGGTGAGTTCGTGGAACGAATTCACGCCACCGGTCTCCGTGAGGCCGTAGGCAGACACGTGCACCGCTTGCGGCAGCAACGCCATGTAGCGCCGCAGCAGGTCCGGCGGCCCGACGTTGTTCATCACCCGCACCCTGCCGAGCTTCGCTGCATCGAACTCGGGGTGGGCGAAGATCTCGTTCGTGATTGCCGGAAATGCGGTGAACATGATCGTCGGCTGTTCGGCCTCGATCTCGCGCCATGCCGCGTTCGCCTCGAAGTGCGGCACGCCGATGAAGCACGCGCCTGTGGCACGCGTTGCCGCCAGCGGCAGCATGGTGGACATGTGGAAGTAGGGCAGCGGGTCCCAGATACGGTCTTCGACGCCGATGTGCCAGCGCTTCACCATCAGCGCGCCTGCTGCCTCCAGCGCACGATGACTGAGCAGGCAGGCCTTCGGGTTTGCCGTGGTGCCCGACGTGTACATGATCAGGCCGATGCGCTCGGGGTCGCGATCCACCGACGGGTCGCCGGCGGTGGACTGGGCAAGGAACGCCTGCTCGCCGGGCCAATGCGCGCCGGGATCCGCTTCGGGTTGGCGCGCGTCGTCGTGGAAACGGAACACGCTCCGCAGCAGTGGCGCCCCGGGCAGGTCGAGCGTCGCGCCTGCGCGCCAGTGCGCAAGCGTTGGGTACACGTCGGTCAGCAGGCCCGTGAAGTCGGTGAACTCGCGCTGCAGCGTCGTGGTGAACAGCAGCCGGATGTCCGAATCCGCCACCACATAGCGCAGCTCGTCGCGCTTGTATCGCGCATTGAGGTGCACCGGGCTGGCGCCGAGCAGTGCGCAGCCGTAGGACAGCCACAGGTAGTCGAGGCAGTTCGGCATCAGGATGCCGACGTGGTCACCTGGCTGCACACCCTGGCCCGCAAGCGCACGGGCGAAGCGCTGCGCGTGCGCGAGCACCTCGGCGTGCGTCACGCGCACACCTTCCATCACCACCGCGGTGCGACCGCCATGCGCGCGCGCCGCGCGCTCGAGCGTGGTGCCGATGGTGGTGAAGTTCAGGCGTGCGTCCACCATGCTGCCCGAAGCAGCGTCGTTCTTCATTCTCACGGCAGCAGCGCGCCGCAGTCGAGATCGTCCAGCGCCACGCAGGAACGCTCGACGAGCGCACGCGCGATGGCCGCGCCGCGCTCGTTCGCGAGGTCCAGTGTGCTGGCGATGACCACGGCGTAGTCAAGCAGGTAGAGCGTGGCGCGGCGATAGTCGAGCATGAGGTCGTCTGCCGAGTAGTCACGTACGCCACCCTTGCGCAGGCCCTCGAGGTAGCGCGCCAGAAGGTCTCGCTCGTGCTTGCGCCGCACGTCCACGTTCACGCTCTGCGTGAGGTAGTACGAAAGATCCTGGCCGCCCGAGCTCTTGGTGATCGACTGCCAGTCGATGATCGCGAACGCCTCGTGCGCGGGTTGCGTGGCGAAGAACATGTTCTCCAGTCGGAAGTCCGCATGGCACAGGGTGAGCTGCCCACCGCACAAGGCCTCGAGGATCGGCCGCGTGGCCGGGCCGACGCGATGGCCCCACTTCAGCACGCCGGGCGGGATGATGTCCGCGTGGTCGGCACAGAACTTCGGCCAGCCAGCGGCGAAGCCGGCCTCCATGCCACCGATCTGCATGTCGTTCGCGTGCGGCGTGAGCCAGGCGAAACGCGCCTCGCCGGTCCTGTTCCAGTGCTCGGCGTGCAGTGCCGCCATCGCATCGACGACGACGTTCGCATCGTCGATGTCGCTACCCAGCACCTGGTCGCCGATGCGGCGGTCGCTCAGGTCTTCGAGAAGCAGCACGAAGTCCGAGCTCTTCTCCGCGATCACCGCAAGGAAGCAGCGCGGCAGGCCGATCGACGTGGTGCCCGCGAGCGTGCGATAGAACTGCACTTCACGCCCATACATGTCGTAGGTGTCTGCCACCGCGCGATTGGCGGGTGCGGAGGACGGGAACTTCGCGATCATGCGCGTGGGCAGTGTCGTCGGCGCGCCGCCGTAGGTGAGCTCCAGCCGAGACAGCATCGCGATGAGGCCGCCGCCTGCGCCGAGCGAGCCGGCCTGCACGCTCGTGATCGTGCTCGCGGCAGGCAGCGCGCCAGTCTCGTGCAATGCCTCGGTGAGCCAGGCTGCCGTGAACTGCGAGGAATCCGCCGGGAGGTTCGAGGTATCGATGCTCATCAGTAGGGTGCCTGGCCGCCGTCGACGTTGAAGAAGCTGCCGGTGATGCCACGGCCGGCTTCCGAGGCCAGCAGCACGGCGACGGCCGCGACCTGCGCGCCCGTGTTGAGCTGGCCGGTGAGCGTCTTCGACTTGAACACCTGGTCCACCATCTCGTCGAAGGTGAGGCCCATGGCCGCGGCTGTGCCAGGTCCGCCGTTCAGCACGGCATCGGTGAGGATCAATCCGGGACAGATCGCGTTCACCGTGATGCCCGAACGGCCCACCTCGGCCGCGGCGGACTTGGTGAGGCCATGCACGCCGTGCTTGGCCGCGACATAGCCGGCCATGCCGCCCACGCCTGTCTTGCCCTCCACCGACGAGATGTTGATCACGCTGCCGGAGCCCTGCGCCAACATGTGCGCAAAGGCGTGCTTGGTGCCGTAGAACACGCTGGAGAGGTTCCAGGCCAGGTCGTTCGCCCAGGCGTCGTCGTCGAGCTGCGCCACGGGTGCCGGCGCGGTGATGCCACCGGCATTGTTGACCATGATGTCGAGCCGGCCCCAGCGCGCCGCCGCGGCGTCGCACAGCGCCTTCACATCGCCCGACGAGCGCGCGTCGCCGACCGTGAACAGCGTGCGTTCCAGGGCGCCGAGTTCCTTCAGCGCGGTCTCGCCCTTGCCCATGTCACGGCCGTTGAAGGCAACGTGCGCGCCTTCGGCCAGGAAAGCCTCGACGATGGCCCGCCCGATACCGCGACTGCCGCCCGTGACGGCAGCGACCTTGCCCTGCAGCTTCATCACCCACTCTCCCGCAACATGCCAATGGACGCCCGCAGGCGCGGGAATCTACACCCCGTGCCGTCCGTCGAGTACTGGGCGGCGGCGCGAACGCATCAAGTGGCCGACGCATCCCTCGGCCCGGCCGCCCACTGGTTCTTCCTGCCGCGCTTGCCGACAGGCAGTGCCACGCCAATCCGCCTTCTCGACATCGGGCTCCCGGCGGCGATGTTGCCGAGCATGACGGACGCCGCATCCGCGTAGGGGATGATCATCTCCGGCACCTTCAGTGCGAACAGCGGCAGCAGCAGCGGCGACGGCAGCAGGCGCGCGCTCGACGGAACCGGCGAGGGAATTGCGTCGATGGAGACGCGCAGGTTGCCGATGCCCAGGCCGGGCTCGTCCACCATCGGGCCGGGGCAGAGGAGCCGCCAGTCCAGACTCGAACGCTGAAGGCGCTCGAGGTTGGCACGATGCGGCCAGTAGGTGCTGCGCACCTTCGGCAGGTCGACGCCACGCCTGCCCCGTGCATCGAGGTCCAGCAGCGCCGCACCGGCGAGAAACCATGACACCGGGCGCGCCGAAGCCTGGACGGCATCGATGGCAGTCACGATGCGATCGAAGAGGGCGACGAACCCTTGAGCTTGCGTGACGACGCCCGCACAGCAGACAAGGGCGTCATGACCTTCGACGAGGCCTGAGAGTTCATCCACAGGCACGGCGTCCAGATCGCAGATGTTCACACGCGCGCGGTCAGCCACGCCGGAAGGAAGCCTGGTGCGTGAACGCACCGCGACCGACAGATTCCACCCACGTTCGATGACCTGGTGGGCAACGTGCGTACCGAGATTGCCGGTTGCACCGAGGACGATGACGGAGGTCATGCATGCTTCCTGACGAGCTGACGAGCTGACGAGGCGGCTAGGCCGCGCCCTGGCTGACCCTCGGCAGCAGGTGAAGCATGTAGTCACGCTTGCCGAGCGGCACGCCGACGCTGCGCAATATCGCGTAGGCCGTGACCACATGGAAGTAGAAGTTGGGCAACAGGAAGTCGGCCACGTACTCCTCGCCTGTCAGGTCTGCGCAAAGCCCATCACCCAGCACGAGGTGCTTGTGCGCTGGCATGTCTGCTGGAGCGTGAAGGTGGCCTGCGAGCAGCGCTCGGGTGTCTTGCACGTGCCCCAGTGCAGTGACCATCGTCTCGACAATCGGATTCAGGTCGTCGCCCGGTGCGTCATCCAGCCACAGCGCGAAATTCAGCGGCTGGTTGCAGGCAAAGGCGATCTGCGTTCCGAGCGGGAGCATGTCCGGTGCCAGACGGCGCGCAAGGTAGGCGATTTCGTCCTCATGGAGGTGGACCGCGCCAGTCCTCAGCAGATGCTCCAGCGTGGCGAGACGTGAGTCGAACGTACGCGCCGTGGCAGCGATCACCGACTTGCTCATCAGCTTCTCCATGGGGTCGGGTTCTCGTGGGGTCGGATTGACGCGCAGCGTGATCGACAGGGTTCCCGCTGGAGTGCGACTCGATGCCCTTCGCCTCCGCTCGCATCGCCTTGCGTTCCCGCCGCTCCGCCTTCCTGGCCGCCTTGTCACCGATGACCTGCTCGAGCGACCGGACCTGCTCCGGCTCGCGACGCTTGTGCGCCTTGTAGTAGCACTCGGCGATGAACTCGGGCAGCGGCAGCTTCAACCGCGCATCGCGCTCGTTGGCAAGCTCGCCGAACTTCCTGGGGTTCAACCCCAGCTCGCGCGCCATCTGCAGCGTGGCGTGCGACAGACGGACTCGCTTCCGTGCCTCGAACCAGGGCTGTAGGTCGCGCGGGATTCGCGGGCGGGCGGGCTGAGTGGTCATGGGCATGTTCGTTCGCCAGCGCGAGTTCAACTCCCGGAACGGAGAGCCTTCGACAACCAGTGTTGCAGCACCGGAGGCAGTGCCAATTCAGTGAGCAGCAGTGCAAGGATCAGGGGCGGCGTACTTCAGGAACAGTGAGAGCAGGTGCACCGGCGTTTTCCCCTGCTGGTCAAGGTAGCGGCAAACGGCGCGCACAGGCGATGCACCCTGGTCGCTGGCCCCGAGACGCAGGATGGACAGAGATAGCCCGTGGCCAGGGTGCCTTGTCGCAGCGCGTCGAGCTGACCGACATGTTGCCCGCTAGCGCCGATTTCGAGGGTGCTGGCTGGCTAGACGCTCATTGCCGCGCCGGTAGTTGCCGGTGACTCTGGCCATGAGTTGCTGGGTACCGAATGCGTCGCTGGCTTCGACTCGAGACAGGAACGCTGCTGCATCACCGCCTCGAAGCGTTGAAGCAACTCGGCCATGTCGCAGGACCTCCAGGCTTCCGTCCTTTCGGCTTCGATAGCTGAATCCCAGGTCGTGGTCTGCATCTCCTGAGGTCATTCCCGTCTCCCGGGCAACTGGATTCACACGGTCCGCGCCGCCGCAGAATGCCGATTGAATCCCGGTGACGGGAACGAAGTCCAGCCAGCACAAACGCGCGTCCTCCAGGTCTGTCATCGCCTGATGCGCCCCTGCGGTGCACAATCCTGGGAAGGTGCAGGCCCACCCGCGATCTCGCGGTCGGCGCGACACGAATACGCACTCCACGGACGACCCCGCTCCGGACCCCAGCCGATGACCTCCCTCGCCCACCGCTACCTCTACGTCGAACCCTCGAACGTCGTGACGACCGCGCGTGGTGCGGAGTTGCGCCTCGCCACCTCCGGCGTGCACGGCGAACACCCGCACTTCTTCCGCGGCCGCATCCAGCAGCCGCGTCTGGTGGCCGACCTGCTGCTGGCATTGATGCGGGTGGTGCGCACGCACTTCTGGCAGCCGCGCCCCGCGCAACTCGACCCGGTGGTGACAGCCAGCGAGCCCTGTCTGCGCTTCGAAGGCTTCAGCGGGTGCTGCGGCGTGTATGCACGGGTCGACCTGCTGGCCAGCGCGTTCGACGCCGAGATCGGCGGCCGGGGCACCACGAACGTGGATTTCAACGAGCCGATGCGCACGGCGCTCGGCAGGCTGCGCGACGACGAGCAGGTGGCGCTCGCGGTGGGCCGTGACGGCCTGGAACTGGATCGCCGCGACCAAGGTGAATCCCTGGTGGAGAAACGCGTGCGCCTGCCAGTGCGCTGGGTGAAGGGCTTCAGCGAGGTGCAGGCCTACCAGCCCGGCCTTGCGCCATTCCAGACCCTCGATGGCGGCGCGGCGCGGCAGTTCCTGCGCGGCCTGCCACGCCAGGCGAGCGGCGCACTGCACCTCGCGCGCAGCGGCAAGGCAATGCGCGTGACGCCCGTGGCAGCGCGCGACACCACGCGCGCCGGCGGCCTGCAACGCCTGCGCGTGCTCGACCCATTGCTCTCGCGCATCGACTCGTTGCGGGTGTGGACGGACCCGGCCTCCGGCACCTCGGGCTGGGAGGCCGGCTTCACGAATGCGCGCCTGTTCCTGCTGCTGAGCCCGGACACCCAACGCGGCTTCTCTGGCGAAGGCCAGGCCCTGTCGACACTCGCAGGGGGCCACGCCGATGCCGCACTCGCGCGCGTGCGTGCCGAGCTGCGCTGGCAGGCAGAGCTGGACCCGGCCCAACTCGCAGGAAAGACCGGCCTCGGCAACGCCGACGTCGGTGCCGCACTCACCGCGCTCGGCACGCGCGGCCTCGCCGGCTTCGACGTGCACTCCCAGCGCTACTTCCATCGCGAACTGCCCTTCGACATCGAACGTATCGAGGCGCTGCAGCCGCGCTTGCAGGATGCGCGGGCGCTCGTGCAGGAAGGCAAGGTGAACACGGCCTCCCTGTCGGGCAGTGCGAAGGACGAGGTCGGCTACACGGTGGCAGGCACGGGCACCACGCATCTCGTGCGACTCACGCCGGAGGGCGACCGCTGCAGTTGCCCCTGGTTCAGCCGCCACCAGGGCGAGCGTGGCCCGTGCAAGCACATCCTCGCTGCGCGCATCACCGCCGACGGCGAGTGACCAGGGGCCATGGCTGCCACACCCACGTCGGCCGACCTTCGCACCATCGCCCAGCTGCTGCGCGCGAACGATGCGACAGGGCTGGCAGCCGCGCTCTCCACACTCGACGAACCCGCGCGTCGCACCCTCGCCGACGGCGTATACGCGATGTATCGCGCAACGACGCGCGGCGAGGCGATCGCGCTGCCCGTGGCCGATGGCGGCAACGAACGGAACCTCGGCGACCGCGTGCGCGACGCGCTGGTGGCCCCGCTCACGAACAGCAACTCGATCACCGCGAACATCGGGCGCGAGGGCATCGCCGGCCTCGCCGTGCTGGGCTGCTGCCGGCTCGACCGCGTGCGGCGCATCCGCTTCTACGACGCCCAGCAAGGTACAGCACCCATCCTGCGCATCCTGCGCGACCGCCGCCCAGACTGGGCGAGCGCATGGCTGGACCACTGCCTGGATGCGCGTGACTTCCCGCTGGTCGAGTGGAGCATCGCGCGCACACTGATTGCCGAAGGCATCTGCGCCGTGCCAGCATCTTCGGGCTACGTCCGTGTGATGGTGACGTCGCTCGGCGAGTGGTGGCCGCACGCCGGCCAACCCTACGTGCCGATCAGTACAGCGCTGCGCGCGAACCCCGACCTGCTCGAGCACACGCTGTGGCGCCTGTTCGAGGTGGACACCCAGGCCTTCGGCCTGGACTGGCGCGACCGTACGCCAGACCTGCCGAAGAACTACGAGAACTGGCAGGACGCCCTGCACGCGCTTGTGCGCGATGGCACGCTGGATCGCGCGCGTATGCTCGATGCCGCACTCGATGCGCCGTGGAAGTTCGAGAACAGCAACGCGCAGTCGAACGTCTGCCGCTTCTTCGCCACGCTCGCACCCACAGCGGAGGAACTCGGCCCCCGAGGAGAGCGCATGCTGGAGCTGCTGCGCCACCGCAACAGCGCCGTGGTGGGCTTCGCGCTGGACCAGCTGAAGGCACTGCTCGCCACCAACGGTGTGACGCAGGCGCAATTGCTGCCGCGCCTGCCGCCGGTGTTCGACCTGCGGCCGAAGAAGCAGCCGCTCGCAGCGCTGAAGCTGCTGCAACCGGTGGAGCACCTGTTGCCGGCACACACCGCAGGTGTGCTGGCCGTGCTTGCCACCGCATTGCCGCATCCCGCGAAGGACGTGCAGGCACAGGCCGTCGCGATGCTCATGCGCTGCCGTCCAGCTGCGGCAGATGACGTGGACGCGCTGCTCGTCCGTTTCGCGGACGATCTTCCACCCTCGCTCCGAGCCGGACTTGCCACCGCCACGGGCGCAGCCGTCCTGATGCACGCGACCGAAGACGATGATGCGCCGAACGGTGCCGACGACTTCACACAGCCGCAGGACGCAGCCGCGAGCATCCTCGATGCACGCCCCTGTGCTATGGCGGAACCGCTGGTGCCAATCGAGGACGTGCAGACGCTCATCGACCTCGCGGCCCACGTGGTCGAGAAGGTGGATGGGCCCGGCGACATCGAGCGCCTTCTGGATGGCATCAGCCGCCTGTGCGACCAGCGTCCAGACGACTTCGAGGTACGCACCGCCGCACTCGCCAAGCGGCTGCATGCACGCCGCGACGGCATGCTCGACCATGGCATGCTCGCCTGGGGCGCACCGCCGGAACTAGAGCACCTGCTCGCCGCGTGGCTTGGCAGGACGACGCCGATGCTGAGCCGCTCCAGCTTCTTCTGGGTGCGCTGGCACGGGGCCGCGCGCGCGCTGCGCATGCGGCTGCAGGCGCTGATCATGCGCGTGGGCAACCGCATCGCCGCACCGCTGCTCTCGGCAGCGACCCACGAGGGTGGATGGGTACACCCGATCGCACTGGTGGAGCGCCTGCGCGTGTTGCAGTCACGCGGTCTCGCCATTCCCGCAGAAGACCTCGAGCTCGCCCTGCTTCGGCTTGCGCCCGACGATCGCACGCTGGCGCACGCGACCGCGGACGACATCACCGGCACGCCCGGGCGCGTGCTGCGCTTCGCCCTCGGCGGCGCGGAGCGCCCAGGCGCGGCAGATCGCGAACAAGCGCCCTGGTGGGTCGCGGCTGCGCACGCGTGCGCACCCCGTGGCGACCGCAGCGCGTGGCTCGCACCCCTTCGCCTGCCACTCGACTGACCAGGACTGCAGGCACCCGCGACGCTGCACTGGCAGAGCAGCCTGCGCACGGAGCAGCGCTATCGCAATGGCCCGTCAGTGGACGTCGCGCAACTCGGGCAGCGCTGGTCTCCGCCGCTGCCCGAACATCGGGTGCGGCCACAGAGGGACTTCCGCTGGTACGCCGGCCCGCGCGGCGCGCTGCGCTGGCTCGGCGACAAGGCGCTCGACGCACTGCGCGGCGCCCGTCGCTTCGCGCTGCGCGCCCAGGACATGCAGCGCACGGGCCAGCGTCGCGGCTTCATGGCCTTCACCGCGGTGGCACAGCACGAGCCCAGCGCGGTGCACGTGCCCTGGTGCATCGAACTGCTGGGCTGGACGACACCGCTCGACCTCGATGCGCACTTCGCCGAAGGTGCCGCCGCGCTGCTGCTGCGCGTGGATGTGGACGCCGGCAATGGCGACGTGAGCGCGCCCTGGATCACCCGCCTGCTTGCGCCGGAGACGCCCTTCGACGAGCCGGCGCTGCTCGCACTCGGTGTCGCCCTGGTGTCGCGCAGCACCGTGGTGCGCGGCATCGCTGCGGAGGTGCTGATCCGCGCGATCGACGACGGCCGCGCCCGAATTCAGCCGTTGGTACGAGACGCCGAAACGCCATCCATGCACGTCGTGCTCGGGCGCCTCGCCGACGGCGCCTGGCTCAAGCGCAATCGTCTCGCCGCTGCGCTGGCAGACGTCATCCACGTATCGCCCATGCACGCGCGGCACGCCGCCCACATCATCGAGGGCTTCCTCGTGGCTCGCGGCAAGGTGCAGAACGACGACCTGCCACTGCTGGAGCAGCTGCTCGAAGCGCGTGCCGGCACGCGCACGAAGCCGGACGCGGCCCTGCTGCCGCTGCTCATCCCGCTCACGGGCAGCAGCAAGACCGCGAAGGCAGCGAAGCAGCTGGCGGGGATGGTGAGGGCGGCTGCGGACGATGCGTCGGAGGGGCGCGCGCAGGAGTGACTCTTCGCGCGAGCCATCTCGACGGTCGACGAGGAACGGACGGATACGCCAGGAGGCGTCGACACACAGCGCTGTCAATGCAGGTCGTACCACACGCCACGACCACTGCCGTGCATGCCCAGCGTGCCGCGCTCGACGAGCACGCGGCAGTGCTGCTTCAGGGTGTTGCGGCTCGCACCCGTGAGGCGGATTGCCCCGCCGATGGTGACGCGACCGTGTTCACGTGCGAACTCGACGATCCGCAACTGCAGGTCGGGCATCGCGGCCCGCACGATCCGCTCGCGCTCGAGCTTCTGCTCGAGCCTGCGTACCTGTTCCGACAGCGAATGCAGGAAGTACAGCAGCCAGGGTTGCCAGTCCGGCGCCGCGGTGCGGATCGTCCGCTGGGTCTGGCGCAGCGCGAGGTAGTAGCCCTCCCTGTGCAGCTCGATGACGATGGAGTGCCCTTGCTGCATGCGCGGCCGATGCCGGACGAAGGCGCCACCGATGACGACAGTGCGAGCGCTGGACGGCGCATGAGGGAGGCTTCACGATCGCGGGCGAAGCGCGCACACGCGGCGCATGCGTCGGGCCGATTCCCGGAAGGATTGTCTCCGCGGCGCGGAGACTTTCCCGCGGGCGTTCAGCGCCGCCATTGCGCTCCCCACCCGCTGCAAAGGAGGATCAACGAAATCCTCGGGGGAGATCCCACTGTGAGCTTGAAGGGCAAGACGGCACTCATCACCGGCGCCGGTTCCGGCATCGGCAAGGCCAGCGCCATGCGCTACCACCAGGGCGGCGCGGCGATCATGTGCGCGGACATCGACCTCGATGCGGCGCAGGACGTGGCGAACCACATCGGCCAGCTCGGCGGCAAGGCCGAAGCCGTGCGGCTGGACGTGGTGGACCGCGTGGCCGTCGAGCGCTCGCTCAACCAGACGGTGGAAGCCTTCGGCAGCCTCGACGTGCTGTTCACCAATGCCGGCGTGGGCGCCGGCCCGGGCTGGGAGCAGACGCTCAAGATCAACCTCGAGGGCGTGTACAACGGCCTCTACTACGGCTGCATCCTGATGGCCGAGCGCGGCGGCGGCGCGATCATCAACACCGCTTCCATCCTCGGGCTCGTGGCACCCACGCCCTTCCCCAGCGGCCCGCTGATGCCGATGGAATACGGCGTCGGCGCGTACACCGCCACCAAGGGCGCGGTGGTGAACCTCACGCGGCAGTTCGCGGTCATGTACGCAGCGCGCAAGGTGCGAGTGAATGCGATTGCGCCCGGCTACATCGTCACGCCGATGACCGCGATGGTGCGCGAGTTGCCCGAGTACGAGCAGTTCCTCGTGTCACTGCACCCGATGGGCCGGCTCGGACAGCCCGAGGAGATTGCCGCCGCAGCGGCCTTCCTCGGCAGCGACGAGGCCTCGTTCATCCCGGGCGTGACGCTTCCCGTGGACGGTGGCTACACCGCGCGCTGAGCCGCGCCCGCGGATGCACAGCGCGTGACGAGCACGACCGTGCCGTCACGCGTCGCCCGCACCTGCAAAAAGCTTGCGGGTGCGACCCGCGCAAGCACCTCGCCCGCGCCGAGCGGCGAGCCCGCGTCGGTCGATGCGAGGCCGCCCGCGAGCACGAGCACCCAGCCGTGCGCATCACCCTCCAGCGACGGCAGCGCCAGCGCCTCGCCCGCCACCAGTACCCGCCGCACGAGTTCGCCAACGGCGGCACCCCGCCGCACCATCAGGTTCCACATGCGTACCGGGCCGGCCGGCAATTGCGCATGCACGTCTTCCTCGCCCGTGAAGGCGAAAACCTCGCCTGCGCTTGCGAGGCACCGGGTGCCACGCGCGCCGCGCAGCAGCACCGCGTCACCACCGATGAGCGCCTGCCAGCGGTCCACGCCGTCGAAGCGCGAGTACGCGCCGTCGCGCTCGATCTCGGCCACGCTGAGCCGCCAGTGCCAGTCACCGCTGCCTTGCGCGCCACCGCCGGTGGCCAGCGTGCGCGTGATGCCGCCACCGTTGCGCCATGGCTCGACCGTCAGCGTGCGCAGGCGGTCCTCGAGCGAAAACTGCTTCCCCACCGCACTCATCTCGGGACGCTTCGTTCCACTCAGGAAACCGCACCCACCCCGTACTTGCCCGTGAGCAGCCGGCCCGTGCCGAAGCGTTCGAGGGCATAGGGCGCGAGCGACACGTCGGTCGGCTGGCGCAGTGCCTCCTGCGCGAGCACGCGGCCGATCGCCGGCGAGAGCTTGAAGCCGTGGCCCGAGAAGCCGTAGCCCACCACGAGGCCGTCGATGCCCGGCAGGCGGCCGAGCACCGGGTTCCAGTCGGGCGTCACGTCGTACACGCCGGTCCAGGACGATGCCAGGCCGGCCTCCGCGAACGAGGGGAAGCGCGCCGCGACCTGGGCACCCACCTCGAGCACGTAGTCGAGCGGGATGTCGGCCTGCTCGTTGTCCGGCGTCGCAAGGGTTTCCCCCGCAAGTCCCTCACTCACGAGCATCTGCGCGCCGCCATAGCTTCGGCAGTACAGCATGCCGGTCGAGCCGAGGTCCTTGTACACGGGCATCGTGAAGTCGTAAGCGCGCGGGCCTTCGAGTGCCAGCACGCTGTGGCGCTCGGCGCTGACCGGCGTCGCAACGCCCGTCCATTCCTGCAGCGACCTCGCCCAGATGTTCTGCGCGCTCACCACCACGCCGGCGCCGAACTGGCCCGCGGAGGTGTTCACGCCACGCACCCGCGAGCCCTCGCGCACGAGCCCGGTGACCTCCACGCCTTCCATGATCTTCACGCCGAGGCGGCGGGCCGCGCGGGCGAAGCTGCTGGCCACGAGGTAGGCATCACCGAAACCCGCCTCGGGTTCGTAGCCGATGAGCGCGGCGTCCTCGAAACGTGCGATGGGCAGCAGGCTCGCCGCTTCCTTCGCGTCAAGTTCCAGCACGCTGATGCCCTGCACGCGCTGGCCCGCGAGCCCCTCGCGCAGGGCGTCGAGCTTCGTGCCCTCGGGCGCGGCGATCAGGTAACCGCAGCGCACCAGGCCAGCCGAGGCATCGTCGTCGTCGAGATAACCCGCGAAGTTCTCGAAGATGCGCCACGACGCGCGCGCGAGTTTCACGTTCTCGGCCACGGTGTAGTGCGTGCGCAGGATGCCGGAAGACTGCGAGGACGTGCCTGCGCCGATGCTGCCGCGCTCGAGCACGAGCACGCGGCCCGCGCCGAAGCGGGCGAGGTGATAGGCGACGGAAGCACCGATGACGCCGGCGCCGATCACGATCGCGTCGTACTGCTCCATGTCTTCGCTCGCCCAGCGCTGCTTCGATGCGCAGATGCAGCAGCTTCCGTACCAGCGCAAACCGCGGTGATTCGCGGCTGGACCGGGCCGGCGCATGAACCGAAAACGTGCATGCGCACCGCCTTCGTGCGCCGCTGCCGCGTGCGCGTGCGCGTGCGCGTGCGCCTCCTGCACCTCGCTAGGGCGGCCCGAGCCGAAAGTTGCGATCGATCGAGCGCAGGGGCGCGTCGTGCCGATCCTGGAACACCAGCACGTAGTAGGTGTCGTGCTTGCTGTGATATCCCCACTGCACGTGCACGCGGTTCGGGCAGGGCTGCTGCAGCGGCTCGAGGTCGAACATCATCGACACCGACGCGTTCTGGTCGCGCAGCGCGCGCTCACCCACGGCCTTCGCCTCGCCGAGCACCTGCTCCAGCAGGTCCGACAGCACCTGGTGGTCGAGCGGCGCGTCGCCCTGCGGGCCTTCCACCTTGAAGTCCTCGAGCACGGCCCCGCCGTAGTTCGTCTGGAACTCGTCGAACAGCGAGAGCAGCATGGCCTTCGCTGCCTTGTAGTCCTTGCCCTCGTAGTGGAAGAGCATCAGGTAGTTCAGGCCGGCCTCGCCAAACACGAACGAGACGTTCGCGTTGCCAGCACCGTAGGCCCGCGCGTTGCGCGTCTCGATGCCGCCCGTCTCCGGTACGTCCGTGTAGGGCCCGGCACCGGCGACGGCGCGCACCTCGTCGCGCGTCATGCCAAGGGTCCAGGGCCCGAACGAGCAGGACGCAGGCGGCGGGCCGGCAGGCGCAGGGACCGCAACCGGGGGCGAGGCTGGCGTGCCGGCCGCAGCACCTTGCGCGCCCGGCGCAGGCGCCTCCGAAGCCCCTGCGGGTGCCAGTGCGAGGCCCGCGAGCACCAGGCCAAGACGCAGCCCGCTGCGCATCCGGCCACACATCCCGGCACGCATGCCGGCACGCATCCCGGCAAAGCGGGCGGGGCATCGACAGAATCGGATGATCGAAGCAGACATGCGTACCGCGCTTGGCACCGGAAATCGACGCGGCATCTAGCCAGCATCGCCGCGCGATGGCCAGCGCAAGACACTGCCGCGCAGCGCCGTCATCCGTCCGCATCCGCCAACGCATCTGCCGGATGCCTGACCAGGTGCCGCAATGGCGACAGCGCCAGCCACAGTGCAGACAGCAGCGTCAGCACCCCCGCAACCGCAAGCGCTTCGCGCACGCCGATCCACGTGCCGAGCACGCCACCGAGCAGCGTGCCAGCCAGCGCCGCAGCCTGCTTGTCCAGATGCAGCGTGGCATTCACGCGACCCAGCATCGCCGCGGGAGCGAGGTGCTGACGCAGGGTCGACTGATTGATGTCGAACACCGTTGCCGCAACGTCGCCCAGCAGTTGCTGAGCCACGAGCAGTGCCGCGGCGAGCAGCGTTGCACCTGCAGCAAAGGGCACGAACAGCATGCCGATGCCGACGCCCAGCACCGCGAGGATCAGCGTTGGCCCAACCCCCGCGCGCGCCGTGATGCGTGCCGCCCACATGGCCCCGAGCAGCGATGCGAAGCCACCCACGGCCCAGATCGGTGTGAGCACGGCCGGGGAGAATCCGAGCTCGCGGCTCATGTACAACACCACGAGCGCCCCGAAGATGCCGCCCGCGAGGTCCATGCTGATGTTGCAAAGCACGAGCGCCCGCAGCAGCGGCTGCGCGAATACTGCATGGATGCCGTCGACGATCGCACGCCGCATGGGCTCCGGTCGTGCGGGCTGCGCCGGTCGTGCTTCCTGCGTGCGAATACCCCGCAACGCGAGCGCCGAACCAAGGAACGAGAACGCATCCAGCAACACGGCGACCGGCGCGGTGAGCAGATGCACGAGTGCACCCGCAACGCCGAAGCCCGTGAATTCCGCCACGGCCGCGCTCGCCGCGAGCTTGCTGTTGCCTTCGAGCAGCTGGTCCTTGCGCACGAGGCTCGGAAGGTAGGCTTGCCATGCGACGTGAAAGAACACCGACAGCAGGCTCACGAGCAGCGCCACCGCATACAGCTGCTCGATCCGCAGCACGCCCAGCATCGCCACCACTGGCACGGTGAGCAGCACGATGCATCGGCCGACATCGGTGGCGATGAGAATTGGCCGCCGTCGCAGCCGATCAACCCACGCGCCTGCATGCAGGCCCACCAGCATGCCAGGCAGGATGTCCATGGCCGCGAGCAGCGCGACCTGCGCGGGCGTGGCATCGAGCACGAGGATGGCCGTGAACGTCATGGCCGGGCGGCCGATCATGGTGCCGAGCGTCGATACGCCCTGGCCAACCCACAGCCGAAGAAAATCGCGATGGCGCCACAGTCCATGCCGTGGCAGCCGGAAGAGAGGGGAGTTCATCGGGGAGACCTGCATCAGGGCGGCCATGGGCGCCCGGGACCTGCACGCACGCGCGCCGCCATCCGGCCGATGGCAGCCGCACCCAGTGAGTCGTCATACGCCGCCCGTCGCGGCGCATGGCGATGTCAGTGGCGGAGGGCGGGTCCCTTCATTCGGTATCTCCCCTTCTCGCGAAGCGCCACGCGGCGCACGCACATCACACCATCATCCCGCCGCTCGGGTACAGCGTCTGCCCCGTGAAGTAGGACGATTCGTCACAGGCCAGGAACAGTGCGGTGTTGGCGATCTCGATCGGCTTGCCGAGGCGGCCGAGCGGCGTCATGCCGAGCATCATCTGCTGGCCCTCGTCGTCATCCTGCAGGCCCTGGGTCATCGGCGTGGCGATGAAGCCGGGGCCGATGGCGTTCACGCGGATGCCGTGCGCCGCGAGTTCCATCGCAAACACGCGCGTGAGCATCTCCACGCCAGCCTTCGAGACGTTGTAGTCCGCCGCACCCGGCAGCGGCACGCGGGCGGCAACCGAGGCGATGTTGACGATGCTGCCCTTCGTGCCTGCAGCGATCATCGCCCGCGCCACCGCGCGGTCGGTGAGCATCACGCCGGTGAGGTTGATGCGCAGCACGCGCTCCCAGTCTCCAACCGCCTTGTTGATCAGGTGCCCCGCCTGCATGTCCCTCGTGCTCGTGCGCACCTCGCCGCTCACGTAGGTTGCGCTCGACACGCCCGCGGCCGCGAGCACGGTATCCACGCGCCCGAACTCGGCGACGGCTCGGGCAACGACGTTGTCGATGTCCTCCTCCTTGCACACGTCGCAGGGCACGAAGATCGCGCGGCGGTTGAAGCTCTTCTCGATCTCCTCTTTCGCCTCGTTGCCGCGGTCCGGGTTCAGGTCTGCGAGCACGAGGTGCGCGCCCTCTTCCGCGAAGCGGCGCGCCGTGGCACGGCCGATACCGCTGGCACCGCCGGTGATGATGGCAACGCGGCCGTCGAGTCTGAGCTGGCTCATGCTGAATCTCCTGTAGGTCTTGCTGGAAAGCTGGGGTTGTCGCTTCACGTGGAAGGGGAAGCGGCCGCGGCGCTGCGGGTCTCGTTCGCCGTACGGGCATCGTTTGCTGCAGCGCTTGCGCGGATGCGCCGCTCCACGCGCTCGCGGATGCGCTGGTGCCGCGCCTCGGTGATCGGGTAACGCCACACGATCGCGGCGGCAATGAGCCAGAACAGGATCGGCAGCAGCACGTAGAGCACGGCCAGCTGCGTCTGCCCGGTTACACCGGTCTCGGTGATCTCGAAGCCCACGAAGTCGAGCAGGTTCAACGCGATCACCGCACCGATCGCCGCTGCGGCCTTCGAGGCCATCGCCCACAGCGCCATGAACAGCGCGCCGCGCTGCTGCCCGCTGCGCAGGGTGTCGATGTCGATCACGTCCGCCGACATCGACGAGCCGAGGATGCCGCCGTTGGCGATCGCGAGGCCTGTGAAGGAGAGGATCAGCACGAACCACCATTCATCGCCGGGCCCGAGGAACACGGCCGGCAGGTAGGCCACGCAGGTGACGACGATGGTGAGCGCCCACATGCGGTGCTTGCCGATGAGGTTGCCGCCGCGCGCGCAGATCGGCGCACCGACGACGCCGGCCGTGTAGTACACGAGCAGCAGCCAGCCGGTTGCGTCGAGCCCGCCTTCCAGCACGTAGCGCACGTAGAACACGAACAGCGTGCCGCACACCGTCCAGCCGATGCCGTTGAACACGTTCACGAGGATCAGCCGCTTGAACGGTCCGTTGCGCCAGATCACGCGCAGGCCGGCGAGCCAGCTGGCGAAGCCCTCACTCCCTGACGCTGGCGCGCGCACCTCGGGCAGCAGCAGCAGCAGCGCGACGAGCGCGGTGACGAGCATGCCAACGGTGACCATGGCGATGATGTGCAGCATCGGCGCCATCGACTCGCCCTGCGTGCCTTCGAGCCCAGGCACGCCGTTCAGCGCCAGCCAGGGCAACGCCACCGGCAGGCCCATCACCAGCAACTGACCGACGATGCCCAGCATCTCGCGCCAGCCGGTGATGCGCGTGCGCTCGCGGTAGTCGAGCGAAAGCTCCGCGCCCCACGCCGAGTAGGGCACGGTGACGATGGTCCACGCGATGTAGAGCAGCGAGATCCAGACGAAGGTGTACCACCAGCCCACTTCCGCGGGCGGCGAGAACACCATGTAGATGGAGATCGCCACGAGTGGGATGCCCGCGATCATCCACCCGCGGCGGCGGCCCCAGCGTTCAGGTGTTGCGTCCGAGAGGACGCCGATCAACGGATCGGTGATGACATCCGAGATGCGCGCGAGCATCAGGATCCAGCCCATCGCCGCGAGCGAGAGGCCGAGTTCGGTCGCATAGAACGACGGGATGTAGATCGCGAGCGGCAGCCCGGCGACCGACAGCGGCACGTTCAGCCAGCCATAGGCGAACAGGCGCGTGTTCGTGAGCCGGACTGCACCGGGTTCTCGGGCCTTGAAGAACACGCGCGCCTCGCGATGGTCGGGAACACCGGGTCGCAGCGCGAGCAGCCGGCAGGGCCGGAGTGTCCGCCATGGCCCGCGCTCAGGCCAGCGTTGGCGCGCCGCGCCGAGACGACGGTGCAGGGAGTGCGCGTTGCATCCTAGTGATGCCGGCGCGTTGGCTCGACGCGCTGAAACCGCTGGCACGAAGGAGGGCCAGCAGATCCCGCCCGTCGCTGCGTGTATCGAACGTGACTGTGTCGCAGCCGCGCTCGTCGGCGCGGGCGCACAGCCAGTCGAGCATCGCCGTTCCCAGACCCTGGCGACGCGCACCCTCGGCCACTACCAGGCACTGGATGCGGCCGCGAATCCGGCCGGCGCGCTGCATCACGCCGCAACCGCACACCGTGCGGCCCCGACGCGCGACGAGCACCAGTGAATCCGCAGCGGCGACCGCATCCTCCAGGCGATCGCCTTCTGGTCGGTACACGAGGTTCCCGATGTCGAGGACGGGTGCACCCGCACCGAGGCGCTCGGCGAGCGCAAGGCCGGCCAGGCGGCGCACCGCCTTGACCTCGGTTGTGCGCAAGGCACCAAGCACGAAGGAACCGTGGCGGACATGCAGCCTGCCCCGCAGTTGAATGGCACGGCGCGCTCGTCGGCACGCCCTGCACTGCACCGCCGTGCTCTCGACGCTGCCTTTCGCAACCTCGTACCACCACTTCTGCTGCGCTGCGCGCCACACCTCGTCGCGGCCGCAGTCGCGGCAGCGGAAGCGGCTGTCCACGTACCAGCCACGCGCCACGAAGGGCGGCTGGCCGTAGCTGTTGTATGGCGCCAGCGCATCGGCGTTGACACGTACGGCACCTGCAGGCGACGTGGCCATGCCCGCGGCATCCCTCCCAGCCGTACGTGCGGCGCGCTGAAGTTGCGCGCGAGTGCGTGTGTCGCGCTTCATTGCAATTGCGATCCCACTGTCGCCAGCAGCATCTCGTAGTGCTCGCGGTCTTCCTGCGCGAAGCAGCAGAAGGTGACCGCATCGATCGCGCTCGCGCAAGCGAGCGCCTCGATCACTGCAGCCACCGCGATTCTCGCTGCCTGCTCGAACGGGTAGCTGTAGATCCCCGTGCTGATACACGGAAACGCGATGCTGCGTATGCCGAGGGCGTGGGCAATCGCGAGCGAACGCCGGTAGCAGGAGGCGAGCAGCGCCGCTTCACCATGGCCGCCACCGCGCCAGATCGGACCTACCGTGTGAACGACATGGCAGGCGGGCAAGCGGAAGCCGGGTGTGACCTTCGCGTCGCCCGTGGCGCAACCGCGCAAATCCAACAGCAGTTTTTTAGCGCCCTGCTTTTCGAGGGCCGCAACCGCCGCCGCCACTTCCTTCACCTTGCCGTTTGTCAGCACGGCCGCTTTGACGTAGCCGACGCCGTCCGCCAACATCTTCTGCTCC
>SXGT01320917.1_pt1 | contig 37660 bp, 59 predicted proteins | sample 3176221 | NCBI WGS metagenome assembly SXGT01 (sample SAMN11356862, study PRJNA531348) | freshwater metagenome | isolation source: freshwater sample F1-120 | place: China: Fuxian Lake, Yuxi | collected 2017-12-25 | reverse complement strand
GTCATATGCCTGTACATCAGTACCGATGACAAGCCCAAGCGTCGTGCGCTGTGCTGATGCGTCTGCATCGTCAAGTAATGCCAGCCCTGCTGCGGTCGGATTGACGGCAGCGTATTCGTCAAGATTGGCGCTGTAGGCTTGGACGTTAACGCCAATATCCGCTTCCTTGAGGATCGTCGCGTCCGCATCTTCCTTGTCATCTAGTGCTGACTGGGTAGCCGTGCTGATCGGCTTGTTGAGGTCGCTAGTGTTATCAACATTCCCAAGCCCAACATCAGACTTACTCAAGCCATCTTTAACGTAGGCTTTGACGACACTGGCGTTAACCTGTTTGGTTTCTGCGTCCTGTACCAAGGCAAAGTCGTCGGCATCGTAGACGGATGACGCGGAGTTAAGCTCGGATATTTTTTTATCTGGCATGACGTTACCTGATTCTGAGTGTTCGTTCTATTGCTTCTAGCCTATCACTTACGTTGGCTAGATTCTTGATAATCTTCGGGTTTGATGCTGCCTGAGTTGCTACCAGTGCTTTCTGTTCTGTCAAAGCATCTGCCAGCAATTCCTCTTGTTTGCTTGTGCCATTTGTAGGCGCAATCGCATCAGCTACACGCTCCATGAAGTCTGCTTGATTCTTCATGTAATCGCGCTGTTCTTCGATGATCTGGCGAGCCTTTTCAGCCTGACGCTCTGCTTCTTCGCGCACCTTGTCTGACAATTCATAGATGCGCTGTAGCTCTGCTATGGTTTCATCTTTCAGAGCCTTCATTGCTTCATTTTTGTCAGGATCAGTCAGGTCTTTTATGGCCTGATTCACCTCATCTTGTAACGCCTTGATCTGTTCTTTTGCTGCGTCTTGAATAGCCGTTATCTGATCCTTTGCGTTCTGCCTCGCGCTGTCGATCTGATCTTTTGATCTTGTCTGAATTTCCTTTATCTGGCCTTGTGCTGCTTCTCGCAATGCTTGCAGTTCATCAGTCTGGCTCTGGCGTAGCAAGTCGATCCTTGATTGGATTGAATCAGGATCAGGGGCAGACATTCCACCGATCTGCTCCATAGCCTGCTTCACACCGTCAAAGATGTTCGCATACTGAGTACCGCTGCCGAAGTACTGCCGAGCCGCATCAAGATATGCCTGCGATGATCCGCTCAGTTGAGAAATGGCATCAGCATCACCGCCTTGAGCGCGTGACAACAGGTCTTGATACTGCCTCTGCGCCTCTCTAAGCCTTGCTTCTGGTGACAATGGCGACGATCCGCCTAATGCAAGTCCTTTAGCAAAGTCTCTGACTTGTTGAAGTGCAGACTTGAGTTTGTTAGCCGAGTCCAGTTCTAGCTGTAACGCATCAAGAGCCGCTTCATTAGCTTTTTGTCTTGCTTCTGTCTCTGCATCAAGCCTTGCGTTTATTGACTCAATCTCGGCATCTGCTGCGGCTTGGATAGCTGTTACTTGCGCGTCAAGTGCAGCATTGATTCCGTCAACCTGTGCTTGCGCTGCCTTGTTGATTGAATCGACTTGCTCTTGCAGGCTGGCCCTCATCATTTCTGCCTGTGCCTGTGCGGCTTCACGCAACTTAGCCATTTCAGCGTTATAACGTGCCATCACTGCTGATTGCAGGGATGACAACAGTTCCATTTCCTTCTCGACGTTGCGTTCAGTGTCAGCAGTCAGGCTACCGATGTAGTTATCAACATCAGCCCATGCTTTTGATAGGTCGGCTGCGGCAAGCTCTGCTACGGCACCAGCACCCATCAATTCGGCAATGTTTCCTGCAACTGATCTCTGGAACGATATGACACTATCGGTCAGGTCGTTAACCGACTCAGCCATGCTGTCGATCATGTCCATTAGCTGATTGAATCCACCAGCTAATCCGATGATCCTAGCCTGATCCTCTGGATGTACTTTCCAAGAGTCCACCATCTTGCGGAAGTCTTCGCGGGTCTTCGGCATTGTGTAACCGAATTTGGCAAACTCTTTCTCCATCAGCGCCCACTGCGCTGCAAGCTGTTCCTCTTGGCTAAAGAAGTTCTCAAAGTAAATCTGTAGAGATTCACCAAACTTCTCTAGCCCACCAGCCGCGTTGATAAGGTCACGGTTTAGGTTGTCCGCATTGACCCCTGTGGCTTGCATCAGGTTACTGATGTTTTCCAGCTTCTTGTATGCGTCGATGATGTCATCAATGGAGCCGGTAAGCTGCATGATGTATTCTTTTGCGCCGTCACTGAGGTCTGTCTGAGTGGAAAGCGTTTGCTTTGCGATCTCTGCGGATACGTCGCCTGACTTTTCGATGATGTCCTTGTAGTCGATAGCTTGGAATCCGAGCAGTTCTAGCTTGCCGGTAGCATCGGCAATACCAGCGCCAACCCTAACCATAGTTTCGAAGTAGCCTTCGCCTGACCGCTGGAACGCTTTGAATTCCGGCAGTAGCTTTTTAGCCATCTTGTCTGACATTGACGAGAATGCCGCCTCAATAGCTTTGGCCGCTTCTTCTGAGTTCATTCCAGCAATGTTTATCTTGCCGATTGCTACCTTGTAGCCGTTTGCGCGTCTTGCTAGTTCGTCAGCAGATACACCAATTCCTTTTCCAGCTTCAACGATGGTGTTGTAGACATTCTTGACAATCTTTCCGAATGCACTGGCTATACTACTGCCGTATGAAACAAGCACCTGATCCGCTGATTTCCATTCGCCCATCAAGCCGAATGATGATTCGGCCCTGTAACCCATCAACCCTTCAAGCGATCCGCTCTTGAGGATTTTCTTGAGTTCCTTGCTCAATAGAATGAATCCGGCTTCAGTTACTTTGCTGCTGGAAATCATTCCAGAGGAATTGAACTGGCTCATTACTTGACTGAGCAACGGCATAACGTCACGGGCTACCAGAGTAGACGCATCAGCCAGAGCGTTCTCAATGTTCTTGAGGGCTTGCAGCATCCCGGCTGAATAAGCAAGGTCATTGCTGTTCAGTTCAACCAGCATCTTCAGCGAGTTGCCGATGGATTGTGACTGCGCTTCTGGATCACCCATGACGGTTCCAGTGCCAGCAACAGTCGGAGCAGGAGCCGCGCTAGCACCACCGCCAGATATAGCGATGCCTAGACCAGCCATAAGCGCAACCCACGCGGCTACTCTGGCGAAGGCTGAATACGGATCACCTGATGTACCCTGATTTGCAGCACCTTCTGCGGCTTTTGCGCTTGCCTTGGTTGCTGATTCGGTAACTTCCTTTGTGGTCTGAGCAGCAGAGATAACGCCCATTTCGACGAGTGCTTGCGTAAAGTAGTCAAGCAATCCACCCATCTGCTCAATCTGCTTGACTGCCGACATAACGGCTTGTGCCATTTCAAAGGCTCGGAAAACCTTAACGGCAGCACCCATCGCGTTATAGCCTGCGGTTCCTTCCTTGAAGAACTTCTGTGCAGACGATGCCATATCGCCATAAGCCTTGATCTGTGTCTTTGCGCTTTTTTCTGCTGCGGCTTGTTCTATCTCATAACGCTTGGCTGGATTCTTTCTGATAGCCTCATCGGCTTCAATACGGATTGTGGCTTGTTGCTTGGCATACTCGGCAATGGCAACAGTCACGCCACCGATAGCTTCACCAAGCCCACCAAAGGCATCGGATAGACCGCGCATCATTTCGCGGCTGTATTCGAGATTGCTTGATAGAACCTCAAGCGTTCTTAGGGCTTCTTCCCTAACGCTTTCCTCACCGCCTACGCGCATCTCGTTATATTCGGCTGTGGCTGCGGTAAGTTCTCGGATCGTGTCTAGCTCAATCTGTTTGTATTGTTCTGGCAGAACTTCCTGCTGTGCTTGCAGGGCTTGAAGCTCAGTCTGTAAACGGATGCGCTCTGATTGCTTAAGGTTGAATTGATCCGCCGCCATGATTTCTTGCTGAATGGCAGCGATCCGCGTAGCCAGCAAGATTTCCTCTTGCTTGACTTGGTTATTACGCAGTTCGGTTTCCTTGACGATGATTTCTTCCTGCTTTTTTTGCAGGTCTTCGGCAATCTTCAGTTTTTCCTCTTGGTTTTGCGCTTGCTTCATATCAAGCCGCGCTGCTTCCTGTGCTGCTTCTAGTTCGTTCTCCAAACGCTTCTTGCTGGTACGGGCTTGAGCTTCGTAGATTGCTGCTGCGTTTTCTGCCTGACTGACATTAGCTTCGATGGTTGCTTCAAATGCCGCTCTGGAGTCATCTGCGCCTTTCTTAGCCGCTTTCGACATCTTGCCTATATGAGATACGGCAGAGTTTGATAGGCGCGTCATACGCTTCTCTGTGGCTTGCGTAGCTTGTTCTGCTTGCTTTCCTGCAATCTCATCAATAGACATCTGGCCCTGACCCATTTTCATGAGTCTCAATACCTCTGGATCGGTAGTGCCAGCTTGTTGAATGCCGATCATTTCCTGCAATGCAATCTTGGCTTCCTTGATAGCGTCAGACAAGATTAGCCAACCACCAACCTCAACCTTTGCAATAGTTGCGATGGCTGTTTCGGCTGGTGCAATGATCTCATTGAAGTTGTTTGCGATAAGTTCAAGAGCCTGCGCTAACTCTTTGGATGATCCATTCGCCTGATCTGCTTTGCCTATATATTGCGTGACAGCATTTTGTAGCGTCTGCCATGCTTGGCTGACGGTAGTGTTCATCGTCGCCGCTTCACGGTTCAGAGCGTCGGTCTGGGATTGAATAGCCTTAACCACGATGTCAGAAGTTAGCTGTCCCTGCTCGGCCATCTTCCTAAGTGCTCCAATCGGTACACCAATGCCATCAGCAAGAGCGCGGGCTAGTCTTGGGCCATTCTCCATGACTGCGTTGAATTCTTCGCCACGGAGTACACCGCTGCCCATTGCCTGACCGAACTGGGTTATGACGCTAGAGGCTTCGGCAGTAGATGCGCCGGATATACGCAAGGCTTTGCTTACGTTATCCGTCATAGTGATTATCTGGGACTGAGTTTGCCCCATTTCCTTGAGTCCGATAGACAAACGTGAGTAGAGGTCTATCGTGTCGGTGAGTGCGGTTTTATTGTCTTGCGCTACTTTAAATAGCTGCTCTTGTGCTGCGGCATATTCGTCTGCGCTTGATGTTGCAAGACGTAGCTTGCTAGACATATTGGAGTAGGCATCCGCCTGTTCAATGACGTAAGCAGATGCCCTCCTTAATGTCTCAAAAGCAACCAATCCGGCAGCAGCTTTGACTAGTTTGCTAAGTGCTGCCTCTGCGCCATTAGTGGCGCGTTCCATGTTATTTAGGTTGCGAGCCGCTGTATTCGCATCAGAGGAATCAACCTTGATATGAATGCTATGAGTTTCAGCCACGGCTCTTGCTCCTTTTCTTGATTGCTTCGACTTGCATGGCGATATATACAGAATCAATCGCCATAAGTGCCTGAATCTCTAAAGGATCAGGCTGTGTTCCCGTCAGTTTAGACCATGCTAGAACCTCTGCATAGCTGATGGCATCCTGCCCAAATCCGTTGCTGGATCGTGTCCTGCTTAATTGCTGAAACCAGAACCACACATCCAACAACGCACTCGGCATAGGCAGGGATTTGAACTCATCCGGCAGATTGCCGGTTGCCCTTAGAATCTGGTCGGCATGTTGTCGTAACGTGCTGCCGTCATCTTGTATGGCATTTAGCTCAAACTCCCGCCTTGCATACTCAACAAGTTCTCCTATTTGCTCTTGTTGAAGTTTCCCAGATTATTGGATGCCTCCAGAACTTGGTCACGTATTTCCGAGTTCATCGTGCAGAGAATCTTTGCGTTCTCTGGGCTGTAAGGTTCAGAAATTCCTTTCCAACCGACAATACGGATAGCAGCCGCATCAATGCCGAACTGCTCATCGTCCTCAACAGTGCGCTCTACTTCCTTTCCACGCTTTGCCGCAATAGCTTCTTGTGAACGTCTGCGGTTTAGCGACTTACGTATCCATTCCTGTACCTTCGGCGCTTGTGATCCGACAACGCTAATCATCACGCCAGTAGCTTCACCATTTCCGCGAAGGTATTCAAATTCGTAGCTGTTCTCGCTGGCAGATACCAAGTCAAGATCAGACAAAGATAGTGCTTTAGTCATCGTAGTTTCCTGTGGTTATGGACAAAAAAAGACAGGGGCCGAAGCCCCCGTCATCGAGGAGGAGATTATGAAAGTGTCGAGTCTTGAACCATGATGGTAGTGGCCAGATCGGCCAGAGCAGCGCCGCCAGCAGTGTTTTTCAACGCTGTAAACGGGAAGGTGCGGGTAAGGCCGTTCTGACCATCGGTCACATCAGCACCGCCGACCTTGATACGGCTCATCATGAATCCGATGAAGTCAGCACCAGCCGCGTTGCTGGAGGTCAGCACCACGTTGGCAGAGACTTCGGTTTCGTTGATGAAGTAATCACGGAAAGTACCGTCTACGAAATAGACGCTCATGTTTCCGCTGACAGCAACAGTGCCTTGGAAGACATCAGGACGGACGTTAGAACCGACCACAGCATCAGCAGGAGCCACGTTGCCGTTTACGTCGAAGTCAATCGAAGTGATGACCGCAACCGCTGCGCCGTCTACATACAGCAAACCATTTGCACCGCTGAACGCAGTGCCGGTAGAGATTGCCGCTGGGCTGGTAAGAACCTGACTGGTTCCGGTGCTTACATTCAAGCCAACAAGTGGGAATGTAATGGTGGACAGAGCATTAGCTGGAATGGATACCTGCACATTGGTCGGATTTATGTCCGTATAGACTTCGCTCTGGTCGATGTCATCGAACCAGTGTTCTACGGTGTAGAAATCCTGCGTGTGGCTTGATTCCGGCACATAAGTAATCTTGCCGGGAATATCTACAGAGACAGATGCAATGTCAGATTCGGCAGACATAGCCACACCGTTTACCGGAGCAACAGTAATGACGGTGGCAGTGACGTTGACAACAAGAAGGTTCTTGCCGCTGTTAGCCGCATTCAAGCCAGCACCAGATAGGCGAATAATCATGCCTTTCTTGATTCCACCAGTTAGGAACGGAGTCCCGGTGGAAACGGTGATGGTGTAGTTAGGGGAATCAGCAGCAATAGTTACGGTGAGGCTGCTAATGCTTGAGACAGCAGTAAAGTCACGACGCAATACCGAAGCCATGAAGTCTGCGTAAGTGCCTGCGCTCAGTTCGCCTTGGATGCTGCCAGCTACTTGCCGCGATCCATGACGGAAGTCTGCAACCTGTTGGTCAGTGCGGATTTCCGCAGACTGATAGGTTTCCTTAGTCAGATTGATGGTGGAAGTGACGCGGCGTAGTTCCTGACCACCAGAGCCAGAGGCTGGCGATCCAATGCCGGTCTGCTTTTTGTAAGCAAGAACTTTGCTTATACCTTGTGCGATTGTCATATTTGTACCTCTACGTTGGGAAAATGTCGGCAGTGAAGTAGATGGAAACCGGCACTCGGTAACGGTCGCCATCGATCAATGCCGGAGCGATTGACGGGGTACGATCAATCAGCACGCTTTGACCGCCTGACGAAAGACCCAAACCACGCGGAAACCAGTCACGTACTAGCTCCGCTCTTGTTGCTGCTGCCTTGGCCCCGACTCCGGGCGGATAGCACAACAAAACTTGCAACAACCCGGCTTGCCGGTACATGGCATCACCTAGCGTCGGGTTTTCTGAATCAGCCAAAAGCAAGTTCACTTGCTGATATGGAGTGCCAGTTATTGGCGTATAGGGAATTCCCTCCCATGCCGTTGCAATGGCTGGTGACATAGCGTTAAGCCGTGTCTCTAATGCGGCTCTGATCTTTACAACGCTCATGACGACCTCAACGCTGCGCCAAATCTAGCCAGAGATACACGCACCATGCCTGCCGGTGCTTGCTTGCTATATCCGTATTCGAGCCGCTGGATGTAGTCGAGATTGTTTGTCAGCCAGACGACTGAACCTGACTTGCGCGGAACAGTAGAGACAACTTCAGCGAATGCAGACGATCCACCCGGATCAAGTCTGGCTATCTGTGATGTTTCCGGTGATCCGACCGAGCATTGCCAGTTACCCCGAGCGCGGCCCGTGTCTACTGGGGTCATTTTGATAACCGATCCGAAGACATCAATAGTCGCCTTACGGATTTGCGTATCAACCCGCTCACTGACTCTTGCAACGATGTCAGCCATGCTCATTTCCGCACCTGCGATATATAGAGCGCGGCTTGTTCGCCTGACCATACGATGGTCACGGCAATGACTGTGTAGGTATCACTACCCACAATAAATCTGTCGTTTGGCTTTGGCTCGGTATTGCCTTGCGCGGCAATCGTTACCTTTCTGTCACCTTTCTCGACCAGACCAGACAGATAATCTGTCCCGGCGAAGTCTTCGATGACCGCTTTAGGCACACCGACAGTTGTAGAGCCGCCAGAAACATCACCCGTGATCGGGTCATAGGTTCCTTCGGTAACTATCGTGTGGCTGATTGTCTTGCCGTACTTTTCCAGCAGGCGGACTGCTGTCGCTCTGGCTTTGGTATCAAGTGCCGTCATGACCGCATCAACTTGACTTGATTGGCACTAGAAGCGAAATAGATAGACAGGCTGTTATCTATCTGTAAGTAACGCTTGAACTGCGGGCTGTATTTGTCATATTCGACTTCAATCGGGCCAACCTTTTCTCTAATCGTGCCTTGTGTCTGATCTGCCAAAAGTGTTTCGCTGTTGGCCTTCAGAGCTAGATCAGCGCAAGCGTTCTGTACCAGAGTCGGGACTACATCAAAGTCCACATATTCCGGGTACGCATTGACTGAGCAAATGTCACGAACTGGGACATAGATACGCGGCCAGTCAAGAGCCTGCGTGTTCACATAGCGGTAGCCATCCCAACGCAACCGATAAACTGCCACCATGTAGTCAGTTGCGATTCTGAGCAGCCTCTCTTTCTGTGCTGTGGTTAGGTCAGCCCAATCGGTATTGCCACGGTTGTCGTGGTAAGTATCTGCATCAGCTATGGTAATGTAGCTTTCGGCATTGCTCTTGCCTGTGCCGTCTTCGACTATGAGAGTCATTCTTCACCCCATTCGATCATGCCGTAGACACCAGAGCCTTCGATAACATCGTTATCAGCAAACACGCACAACCCTTCACCCGGCAACAGCAAGAATCCCTCCTCATGATCGAACTCAATCGTTGACGGTGATCCAGTTGTCTTGGATACGATGGAACGCTCCAAGAAATACGTTTCTCTGGTGACCCCAGTCATATCAAGGCCAGATTGCTTTCTGTAGCAAAGCATCATGCTCGGCTCTGTGTTGTTGTCGTATCTGGTCGGAATGATTACGTCAGCACCAGACGCGCTAGGAGTGCCTTTAATGCGCTGCCATCCATAGATTGAGTTAGCACCTCCGCCAGCATCAGCGGAATCCAACTGCAAGTGCATACGGAGCAGACGGACAGTCTTTGTGTCTGTGTTTACCCACGTTTGATAAGCCGTGTCTTCGGTCAGCGTTGTCGGCTTGACCGCTATACGAGTGCAATAACGCTTCATTTTTTGGCCTTCTTTTTGGCCTCACGCGCTACGGATAGCGCAATGGCGACTGCCTGCTTCTGCGACTTTCCAGACTTCATTTCAGTCTTGATATTCGCTGAGACGCTTTTCTGGCTGTATCCCTTTTTGAGTGGCATCAGTCACCTCGGAATTAAGTGGGGCAAGGCTAACGGCACAGGACACCGCGCCCGCCCCGATCAGTTACGCTGGTTCGTATCCACCAGCACGATAATTCTCTACCTCGCTAGGCGGGACAGAGACTTCGTGTGGAGCAGGATAGATTTCCGGGTCACGCTTCATGACCACGAATCCAGCGGGCTTTTCAGCCTGCTTTTTCTCGATAGCCATGACTTAACCCAGCAGCAGAGCTACATGGTTGGGCTTCCAGACCTTCACGCCGTACAGGGCGCGTACTTCGATCATGGTTTTCATGTAGCCTTTGTAGACGGCAATTTCAAAAACCAGACCGGAGAAGGGGTCTTGAACGGTCATCATGTCAACGGCAGAGTCACCGCCAGCAGGCAGAGCCGGAGGACGGATACCCAGTTCAACCGCAGTGCGATGGAACGCAACATTGGCGGTAAAGTTGTTGCCGATGGTGATTGCATCGTTGTCAGCTTCAGCAGCCAGAAGGCCCGGAGCGCCGATGGTGAAAGATCCACCAGACAGTGCGCTGTTAGCGACGTAGATGTTTGAGGTTCCAGCGAATGTCACGCAGTCACCAGCCAGCAGAGTACCGGAGCCGGTATCTACGCTGATGGTGGTGTCACCGATAGCGCCAGCCGCAGAAAGCTGGTAGCTAGTGCCGGTTCCCTTGGTATGGCTTGCAACGCCAGCAGATTCCTTAACCATCAGGCCTTGCAGGTCAAGCAAAGTACCCTGACGGAGAAGATCACTGTTGCCAGCGGTGTTTACTTGCTGAAGCTGTGCAAGGTTGCGGAGTTTGGTTCCGGCTGCGCTGTTGATTACCAGAGTGATCTGGTTATCAATCGGGCATCCGTTATCAACCAGAATCTGACGAACTTCGGCAACGGTGTTGAAGTTAGAAGCAAACGGGGTCGTCCCGGCTGAACCTACTGCACGGGACGCGCCTTTATAAGCAGCAGAGCCGACAGCGGTTTCGATGTTGTTACAGATGGCACGCATAGCCTGTTTGATCTGATCGCCATAGATCGTCTCAAAGCCAGAGCCGTTGTTAACGTGCTTGATGTCTTCGCCAGTCCACGGAATCTGGACACTCACGTAGTTGTCCAGAGTCATGGTCTTGTTGTCTACCGTCTGATCGGTTCCTTCTGGAATCGTCATGGACGGTGCGAACGTAGTATTTACGCTCGGAGTGCGAGTGAATGCAGCTCGGATCGTGTCGCCTTTAGCAGCACGGGTTGTTGCATCACCGTTGATGGTGGAGGAAGGGATGAAGCCTACAAGTTCGCGGCCCACCACATCAGCGGCTTTATAAATATCAGCCGCAAGGTCAGTCAGTACGTTAGCCATTTAACACCTCAAGTCAGTTGTTACACCGACGAGAGGCGATGGCTTATGAGTCCACTACCTTCCCGCCAGCTTTCGAAAATTCGGAACGCTCAAAGTGGGACGCTTGGTCAAACTTCTCACGAGTCCAAACCTTTGCATTGGAGCCTGAACTAGCCCCGCCGCTTGCACCGCCGCCCCCGTTGGCAGGGGCCGCGATGTAGTGCTTGCCTTCGTCACTGGTTGCCCATGACGACACAAACTCATTCAGTTCCTTGTCACCGATGATTGCTTTTCTTGCATCACCATCGGTCACAATCTTTGCCTGAGTGCCGAGCATTGCTTTAACTGCGGGCAGGAACTGATTAGCCACACCAGCCTTAACAAGTGCATCCGTTAACCCGTTATCCAATAGAAGTTTCTGAGTGAACCCGCTTTCTGACGCTAGTGCGTCTTGAGCCTGCTTCAACGCCTTGGCTTGATCCTTCTGAGCTTTACTTGCTGTAGCCAAATCACCCTCTAGGGAATCTATCTTGGCTTGCAGTTTGTCCAGTTCAGCCGGGTCGATTGCTCTGCCTTTCCGCGCTTCTTTCAGTTCGGCTAGAAGTTCCTGATTCTTCTTAACCAGACCACCAGTTGCGGCTTCGATGGCTTCGTCAATCTTTGCCTTCAAATCTTCTTCGGACAGTTCCATTTTTCCCTCTGGGTATATGGTTGAGTCTCTGACTCGGGTTAACGTGACACTATCACGCTTGCTCGCACTATATCAGAAATAAATTTTAGTCAATGCCTGCGCGTTTGAATAACTCACTATCTTTAGCTCGTAATTCTTTCAGCGTGTATTCGTTGCCTGACTGATCTACAAATCTATCAAGCGGCATTCCTTCTCTGAATAACTTTGCTCTGGCTGGGCCGAGTACCTCATCTTGAAACGATGCAGGTTTCTTCTTGAGCCAAGTTTGATAGGTTTCGGCTTCTGGTACTTGCCCGTCCATGCTGGCTCTCGTTCCTGCTGGTGCTTCATTGATGTCAATACCAAGCTCTCGCCATGACTTGAGTACAGGAGTCGTCGCGGAACGGCATCTGAAGTGGGCCGGAGGTCTAGGCCCAGAATCAACCGGGTATAGTTTTCCATCCCGTGACTGGCATATTGGAGTAGTACGGGCATCCAAAGTTGATACCCACTGAACGCCTTTAATAAGGTCGTCATTCTCGACATAGAATGTCTGCCTTGCTTCGTTTGCTGTATGTGCTACTGCCGTTGATACCAATGCTTGAGCCTGTCGTCTATTAAGTGCGGTCACTCCATCTGAGTACTTGAGCGCCTTGGTTCCTATGACGCGCTTGGTTATCTGGCCGTATGTTTCACCCTCTACAACGCCCATGCGAACAGCGTCACGGATTCTTGTGTAGCTGTCAGCGTCTAGTTTTTCTATCCATTCCCGCAGTAGTTTTCCTTCGAATGGCTTCGACTCTACGGCAGCGATCAGCATTTCCGCTGATGGTGTGACTAGGTTTAGCTCAACGGGTGCGCTATCCCTGATGACGGCTTCTTGATGGTTTGACTCGTATACAGCAAGCCCCGCAAGTTCGGCGGATAGGTCGCGGCCAGCTTCGTCCCATGATGCGCTGATAATGTTGCGGATACCTTCCAGCTTTGCGTCTATCTCGCTGATAGACATGCCAGAAGAAATATCAGATAGCTGGCTTACTAGGTCTTTGTCTACGGAAGCAAGCAGAGACAGGATTTTCCTGACAACGCCAGACTCATAGCGCAACAGGTATATCTGGTGCGCTACTGCTCGATCCCGTAATTCGTCGTTTAGCGTCATGCGGGTACGCTAGTCGGCATCCCCGGAGGAGTCATATCAATACGCTCCTTTTCATCATCGAAACTGATTTCGGAGTTGATGATGTCGCCGCTTACAAGGTTATCGAATAGCGTCTGATGGCTGATGGCCCCTGCCTGCCATGCTTTAACAAGCTCGGCAACATCTTGCGGTGTCATTGAATTCGGTAGGTAATCGCGGTTTATTTCAACCAATACCTCACCCGCTATGCCTGACCAGTTAGCCATCCACTCAAGACAATGGGTTAGCCCAATGCTGATTGATTGAGCGATGGATGCCAGCACCGAATTCTCCCCAGCCCGATGAATAGCTGCGGTCTGCGCTGTCTCTTGGACTCTGCGTTCTGGTGCGAGAATCCTAGCCCCTAGAGTTGCCATCATGCTTTCTTTTGCGCGTAGTGCTTCACGCAATTCTGATAGCCCTTGGCCACTAAATTCTAGATAGAACGCCTTGCTTGCTGGGTCAGGTAGTAGCCACGCGGTTCCTGATCCGATTCTAAGTTGTGATGACTGATCGTCTGAGTAAAAGCCGGTGACGACTGGTGTAGGCAGGCCAGTGAAGTGCAAGCCATGCTCGTAGTCTGCCGTGGTGCGGTAGTGAGACAGGTTAACGTCCACCAGATCAAGCAGCGGCGGCTTATCTACGCACGGCGTATTGTCCCTGACCCCGAAGAACTCAAACGGGATACGGGCAATGGGCCTGCCTTGTGACTGCGGGAATGTTTCTTCCTCTGCTATGAACTCGCCTCGGTCATTCTTGCGGAAGACTCGTTGACGGTATATGCCGTTCGGAAGATCAAGAACGCGCCACTGGGTTTCCTCCTTGCATTCGAACTCGTCCTTTTCAATGCGGTACTTTTCTTCAAGCACTACCATCGTGAGCATTTCTGTTCCTGCGATCCGCTCTGACTTCCAGTTGATGATGGACTCAGCGTCATACATACGCATATAGGGACGCATCCCAAGCGACTGAGCCTGCGCGAGTGTCATAGCGTCTGTCATCGGAGGATGATCGACCAATACACCACAGCGGCCAATCTTGACCACTTCCTCGGATAACATTTCCGCGAACTGGTGAAGCGTTAACCCTGACATGGTTACATCAGCCACGATGTCATCCAATGCCGTTGGATGCTCTATCACTGGCGGCTTCATAAACATCATGCCCGTCAACCCGTCGATGGTTCTGGCTGTCGCGTTATAGAACAAGGCTCGTTGCTTGTATGCCTTGTATTCCTGATCTGTTTGCCCTGATAGCCTCGGTAGGTATTTCACCCCGTACTCATGTACCTCATCCTGACCTTCGGCTGCGTGTTCGCACCGCTCCCACTGGTCATAGTATTCCGAGTACTCTTTGTGCTGCGTATCGACGGCCATATCAGATTCCTACTATTTGGGCAAATTGGGCTTTATTGTGCATGATCGGATAGCGATACACCACAAAATAGCCAGCCGCGTCAACCAGATGGTCAAATCCTGCTTTCTTGTCTGGTTCGCCATTAGGGTCATATGCTTGCTTCTCTAGTGCCTCAACCAGACTCGGACAAGTCTCAATGTTGATCCTGTATCTGCGCTGGCCTTGGTTGTGGATCATGTGGTTTACAGTTAACACACGATCCTTTATGCGAGGATTCCTGCCATTGACGCATACTTGGAACCCGGCTGCTCTCAAGATGGCGTGATCGGATTCGCTTGCGTTGACTGACTTCCTCGCGTTGCCGCTTGCGTCTGGGTACACCATGATCCTGTGGCCTTGGTGTCTGTCTTTGATAACTTGCGCCATTGTCGGCGTGTCATAAATCCCCGTGTACTCCATCACAGCATGAGGTTCGTCTCCTCTAAGCACGTGAACCACTGCGCTCATGTTGGTTACGTTGAAGTCCATCCCAACATGCAAGACTTCTCCGGGCTTGATTGTTTCTGTGCTGGCGTTTAGTGATCTGTCGAACTCAGGATAAACGGAGCCTGCTGTCAGGTTGACGAACTCACCGTCTAGGTAAGCTGCAAGAAGGTTGCTTGAATAGCTGTTTGTGAGGTTTTCGATATAGCCGTCTGGAAGATGCGAGGCATTGTCTAGCGTCTTGGCTTTGAACATCACATATCCGGGTGCTGGATTCTTCACCCATCTCTCATAAACAAACCTGAATCCTTCTGGTGTTGTTGCGACTGCTACTGTGTTTGGCATGTCGCACTTCTGACGGTTACGGGCAATGACCTTTGTCCAGACTTCTCTGGCCTTGTCGATTGTTAACGTATCAAGTTCGTCTAAGATCGAATGCGCTACCTCATATCCCACGATCCGCTCTGGCCTTTCCATTGTGCGGAAGACAATCCGACCAGAACCGGGAAACTCTATGTGTGGTGAATTGCCCCCTCTGACCTTGTATGCCCACCCTTTGCGTTCACATAGCTCCGGGAACCTCCTTAGCGCAATATCCTCAACGAGTGGATAGGTTGGAAGGTAGTAGGCAATGTCGCATCCTCTAAAGTGCGACTTCAGAGCCATTGCTCTTGCTATAGCTGCGGCGGTCTTACCGCTTCCGAAGCCACCAACAAATGCAGGAAACGGCGCTCGGCTGGTAGCGAACTGCCTTTGAGCGTCGGACAAGGGCATTAAACAAACTCATCGACTGATGCAGGAAGCAATAGGCTTGTTACTACACTGTTTTCTGTCTCTGCGCCTAACGCAAGTCTTCCAATCTTCTGTGCCACGTCAGCAGCCCCTGCTATGGCTCTAAGCTCTGATGGTGATTCGACGTTCTTCATCATGTTTGCTGCTTTTGCTCTGATAGCCCTTGCCATTCTCAGATCATCTTCATTGAATTTAGATAATTGGCTTGCTCTATCTTCGCTTAACTGCTCCTGAGCGACCCTGCTGACTTCTGCTGACTTTTGCTGACGTTCTGCTTCCCATCCTTCATTTGCCGCACGCTTCATTAGGCCAGCAGAATTTATGCCATGTTTTTCTGCTAGGTCACGTTGGCTCATGTGGCCATTGACGTACTCTAACTTGATCGCAGTCCAATCAGTAGCCATATTTTCATGCCACTAAGTCATCAAAAACAACACTGCTTCCATCCATTATTGCTTGTTTACCTGTGAAATCCTGCCATCGTTTAATGATCACATCACAATACTTTGGGTCAAGTTCCATTAGTCTTGCTTGTCTTTTCGTTTGTTCGGAAGCTATCAGTGTAGTTCCACTTCCACCAAACAGATCAAGAACAATTTCATTTTTCCTGCTGCTCCACTCGATCATGCGCTGTACTAAATTGACAGGTTTCATTGTTGGATGAAGGTCTGATTTAGTTGGTCTGTTTTGCCTTATAGCCGTAGCTGGCTTTCCCTCTCGCATTTCATGGATAATCTCAACAAGTTGCTTCTTGTCGAGTTTTTTCAAATTCAAATCATCATCAATGACTGTTGTTTGGGTGTAATCCTCGCAGAAGAAATGCCCAACGCCTTCCTTCCATCCATAGATGATTGGTTCGTGTTGCCAGTTGAAGTCTTGACGAGACAATGTTGCGCTGTCTTTTACCCATATCAAAATCTGCGATAGCTTCAGACCTGATTCAACAAAAGCAGCGGTAAAGTTCACTCGTTCACTATCTGCGTGACTTACATAAATGACAGCTCCATCCCTCATGAACGAAAAATATGCGCTATAGACATCACGCAAGAATTGCCTAAACGCGCCATCACTCATATCGTCATTCAAGATAGATCCAGCAGCTCCTTGGATTGCTACGTTGTATGGTGGATCAGTCCACACAAGATCTGCCATTGCGCCATTCATTAATTTTGCGACATCATCGAGTGATGTGCTATCCCCACACATCAGACGATGGTTTCCAAGTATCCACACGTCACCCAGCTTGCTGACTGGTTCCTCTGGTGGTTCTGGTACTTCGTCCTCGTCCGTCAATCCCGGCTGTTCTTCTTCTTCTTGGAATAGGTTCGACAATTCATCGTCACTAAATCCAAGCAGGTCAATGTTGAATCCATCGTCTTGTAAGTTCTGAATTTCCAGCCGCAGCAAATCATCATCCCATCCTGCATTGAGTGCCAGCTTGTTGTCTGCAATGACGTATGCCTTCTTCTGGGATTCTGTAAGGTGCGAAAGTCGTAGGCATGGGGCCTCGTCTATGTCTAGACGTTTCGCAGCCTCTAAGCGGCCATGACCAGCAATGATGGTGTTCTTTTCGTCTATCAGGATCGGATTGGTAAACCCGAACTCTGTGATTGATGCCGCTATCTGTGCGACTTGCTCTGTGGAGTGTGTGCGGGAGTTGGTTTCATAGCCTGACAGTTTGTCTAGTGCTATGTATTCGATCTTGTGCTTCAAAGCGTTGTCCTGTGAAAATAAATTTAATTCTCACCGACTGCTTCGTCTCTGTCAATTTGCCTAAGTTTCAGTTCCAGAACCGCCAGCGCGTTCCATGCTACGTGGGCAAGATGATCTAGCTCCGTTTCATCGTCTAGCTCTTGTGTGTTCGACTGGAGTAGATGCCGGATCATTGCTGCCTGATAACGTGCTTGTCCATTGTTAACCAGAAGCCAATTACCGGGAGCGTACTTAGCTGCCCCGAATGTTGTGACTTTCCCCACTTCCTGTAGTGCTTTGCCGAAGTCTAGGAGCAGTTCTAGTCTAGGCTTGCCTTGATCTAGCTTTAATCCTTGTGTAGTCATTTGTTTATCCTTGGACATATTCTCCCCTAGGTGGACTGGCCTCTAAACTGAGATTGCCGTTCCTTCCTGCTCCATGCCTATGTAGGCACTAAGTGACCGAAGTGGTAGTTCTGTTTCAACGACCAGAGGGTTAGGTTCCACCATTACTGGTCTTCTAGTCAGTACCCTTGCCAAGTCTGACCCGCATCTGGGAGGTGTGGCCGCAGAGCGTTATCTCCGTGTTGTGTGCTGGTGCGGATCACCAGTTGGTCGCTTTTCTGATGGGCTGGGGCGATACCCCTCACAGACTCACAGCGCATCGGGCTGGACGGATTGGAGCCAATAAAAAAGCCTAGATGGTTGCTACCGCCCCGGTGGAACCCCCTCACAAAGGTTTCGGGGCGGGTAGGTAGCAATCAGCTAGGCTCTGTCATCGGGTTCCACACCGACAGCAAAATTTTCTTACCTTCTGCTTATCTTGTAAAGCCCTAAAATAAATTTGGTGAAGTGCTTTACATCACACTAAAAATAATTTTATAATTACACCACGCCAACGCACTGGGCAGAGGCACTACCGGAGAAACAACATGACCAGCACCGCAGCCACCGTAGCAGCCACAATCCGCAAGCACCTCAAGGCTAACGGCATCGTTTGCCGCGTAACTAAGAGCAGCTATGACTGTGTACGAGTGACCGTATACGACCAGCTTCCTGCTACCGTCGCCAAGATCGAAGAATACTGCGGCCAGTTCAAGTCAGGCTACTTTGACGGCATGACTGACTGCTTTATGTACGATCCGAACAAGGGTGACATGACCGTTAAGTACATCTTCATCGACAACGAACTGAGCCAAGAAACCCGCCAGAAGTGCAGAGACTTCGTTGCCAGTTACTACGCTTCATCATGTGATCTTGAGGACATGTACTGGCAGGAACTTGGCGGCAGAATCAGCCAGAACTTCTGGCGCACCATGAAGCCACGCATCGCAGCTTAACTATCAACGGCCACGGACGGCCATTAACGGAAAACAATATGACAACATTCGACCTAACAGAAGCACTCGCAGGCAGACCAGTAGAGTTAGCCTGCGGTGTTGCAGTCTTCCAGCTTCACCTGTTCGCTACAGACAAGGCGCATTGCCTGTACGGTGTCAGCGAATTCGGTGACGTTCTATCGTGGACAAGGGATGGACACTTCGGCCAATGTGCTGCCGAGTATCCTGATATGAACCTACGCTTTATCTAGCCTTGCTGCTGCAAGTTCGTCCGAGTACTTATCCGGGTAACGGGCTTGCAGCTTCTTAATGACTGTCTCTGCGATCACTTCCAGAGATACGCCTAATGTCTCGGCTCCAAGAGCCAAGTACCACATCACATCGCCAAGCTCCTCTACTGCGTTGTCATGGTCGAACGCCTGCCCGTAAATGTCGTGCTTCTTGACGCAATCAGCAAACTCTCCTGCCTCGCCTGTTAGCCCATACTGGGTATGGCGCAGGTTCTCAATCATCGTCAGCGGCTTTGCTGTTCTTACTGCTAGTCTCTGGAAGTCTTGAAAGTTCATTGTAGAAAAAGGCTCCTGTGTAGTTGATAAACGTCATCAACGGATTCGATGACATATAACGGCCCCTGCCATGTTGAGTGGAACTCAAGTTCTGGTGAGGTCAGTCTGCGCTGTGATGGTGTTTTGGCTCCGTCCTTTATTTCTATCAGCACCATCATTCCTGCCTTGCTGCACACTAAGTCAGGGAATCCACCGCCGACCATGTGCGTGTGGGCTACGATCCAGCCCAAATCTCGAAATGCTTTAACGATTGTCGGTTGGTTATCGTCTACCCTTGCTCGTCTCATGTAATAGCCTGATCGTCTTCGCCAGTAAATCTAGCTCTGTTGTCTTGTAGATTCTTAGCAAAGTCCTGTCGCCGTGAATCCCAGACTTGCCTTGATGGCAGTCCGGGCAAAGCGGTATCGCTAGATAATCTGATGCACGCTGGCTCATCCCTTGCCCCTCCCGAATGTGGTGACAGTGGACTCCAACCGCGCCGCATAATACGCAATTCTGCTGAGCTACCCAACCGAGATAGCTACTAGACTTCATGGCTATCTATGTAGGCTTGAGTGTACTCAATCAAACTAGTCATTCGCTTTACCCCCATCTGTGCGCTTGATTCTCGAAGGTTGACGAACTCACCTTCCAGACCCGGAACCATGTCGGCCCCGATCTTGGTAGCTATCGCATGACCGGAAATAAACAGCACCTTCCATTGGGCTGTTGTTAGCCGTCTCCCCATGTATTCCAACGTCCTAGCCGCATCGCCGCATAAGGCGTGAAACTTCGCGTTCTGCTCAAGACTGCGTGTAGAGTCCTTGAGTATCATTATCAGCCCATACTGGGACAGAGAGAGCGTTTTAGCGGCAATCTGGCGCTTTGCCTCGCTGTCTATCCGCATCATGAAATGGATCATCGGTAATCTCTGCTGTCTATCACTTTGCCGTTCTTGTCTCGCAGAGCAAACCTGTGAGCCTTCCCGAAATGCTTGGCAACTTCAGTTATGAACTCAGCATGTTCTGGGAACTCTTGTTTCACTCGCTCCCAATCCGCTGCCCTACGCAATTTAATCTTGTTCCGCTTCGCATCGCTGGCGGCTTTCAGTTCCGCCATTCGTTTCTCCAAGTCCATTAACGTAATCCCTCAACGGCTGTTGTGATGATGTTCTGATTGCCTGATCCCATGCCTTGCAATAGTCGCAATGATCGACAATTCTCCTGATGTTGTACGGGTCGATTGTGCAAGTGCATCCGATCAAGCCAGCATCCTCCGCAATGATTTAAGGTTCTCTTTAGCCTGTTCTTCGTCGAACTCTGCCTGATGCTGTAGCAATCCAGCGATCCCGACTGATTGGCTTGGCAACATTGTCATGTCAACGTCTTCCTGTTTGATCCTGCCGATAGCTATAGCGTCTTGAATAGGACGCTCACGCTTTGCCATATCCCAGCCGTAACTGATGAACCAGCTAGGACGCTTACCTGCCAGCTTATTACGCTCTGTAATGCGCTCGTAGGCTGATTTGAAGGCCATCCTGCGTGCTGTTTTGTCTGGTTCATGCCCAGCAATGGCAGCAGCTTCTGCAATTTCATGCGTCCAGACCACCGTCTCTGATTCGTCAGAAGGGATCAGCATGTAAGCCTCATCTGCCGTCAGTCGTTGCGGCATCCTGCGTTCGATCTGGTAAATGATGTCTGCTGGCTTTGGTGGGAACTGGCCGCGAACAGGATCAAGGCAATGGGCGCGTAATGCTCCAAGCACATTTGCTAGGCTGTGATCCTTGAGCAAGTCAAAAGCTAGGCTGATGGTTTTGTGTGTGATCGGCTTGTGAAGGCTCCACGCAGCCTCAAAAGCGTCAGAGAATTGCTTAAGTTCATTCTGGTGCATAACACTCGCCCTCAATAACGTCACCAAATACGCTAGGAACGTATCCTTTTTGCTGAACCCAGTCGGCTTTAAAGCTGCGCCACCCTCGGCTGATTGCCTCTCCTACTGCTTCCTCAACTGTCCAGCCTGCCTTTTTTGCTTCGCCAACAAAGAGACTCCATGCCATACGAGATAGCGGGGCTTTAACCGCTTTCCTGTGCCTGATGTATTCCTCTGCCAGTTCCTGAGAGATTTCCGGCATATCACATGGCGCGAATGCGCTTGTCTTCTTCTTTACCGTGGTTTCTGGTTCTTGGTTAGTGGTTAATGGTTCTTGGTTTATGGTTAGTGGTTTATGGTTATTAGTTGGTTGCACGGTCGTTGAACGGTCGTTGAACGGTCGTTGATCGTCCGTTGAACGGTCGTTGCTTTTCCGTTTAACGGCTGATGCTTTTCCTGCCTTGCTCTGTTGCTCTCGCGTTGAACGGTAGCTGTCTAGTTCCTTCGAACACCGTTGATGCTCCCATCCGTTTTCTGTGTAGGTGAAGAACTCTTGCAGGATGCTGTCGATCAGGTCATTCTTGCCGACCATCCTGAGCCTACGAGCTATCAGCACGTAATCATCAGGGATCGGCTTCTCTGTGTCGTAGTAGTGATTGACCAGCCGAAAGTAAACAGCTTCCTCCTCTAACGTGAGGTGAGCCGTCGCTAGGCTCCAGTCTGGAATGTTGAACTTGTAGTAGTGCATTACGCCTCTGCTTTGGGTTTCCTGATTTCTGCCCACGGCAAGTCAGGACGTAGTTCAGAAGCAAGCACTCTGTTGTGCGTTGCCACTTGTATCCTGATTGCCACCTCTGCCGTAACCCTTGCCTTCCCGTCAGCGATCAGCCCGACTAGCTGGGCGGTCATGCCTATCTTCCTAGCCAGTGCTGCGCGTGATCCTGCAATCTCTACGGCTTCTGCGATCTTCTTCCGTGTTTCGTTCATGTTGCCTCCGGTGTGCATTATAAAAAAAACTTTACACATTGTAAAATTCATTTTACACTATGCTCGAACCTACCAACCGGAGACACACATGACACACTGGAAACGCATAGACAGCGCACTGGCAGACATTCAAGCTGATGTGCTGCGCTATAGCCCGACACTTGCGCTTGAAGTGCATGAAGTTCGCAACATGATTGAGGCTGCTCAGAGAGAGCATGAGCAGGACGCAAAAGACCTAGCCCATGTGGTTCAGTCGTTCGAGGATATTTACAGCAGACAGTACGCAAAAGGAGCGCAAGCAGTATGAGCATTTACAAGGCACTGGTAGCCGCACAGAAGAACTTTGAGGCGGCGGCTAAGACCAGCAATAACCCACATTTCCGCAGCAAGTACGCTGCCCTCGATGTTTGCGTCGATGCTGTGAAGGATGCGCTCAATAACGAGGGCATCTTCCTGCTACAGAAAACCCATGAATGCGATCATGGCGTAATGGTCGAGACGATATTTATCCATGAATCAGGCGAACAGCTATCTGGCGGACTGCTCCATGTTCCCGCGTCCAAGAACGACGCACAGGGCTACGGCTCGGCTTTGACCTACGCTAGACGCTATAGCCTTCTGGCAGCTTGCGGGATAGCTCCAGAGGATGACGATGGAAACGCTGCAAGCAAGCAGCAGCCGAAGATAAGTCAGGCCCAGATAGATGCACAGCGCAAGAGCGCAGCAAAGGCACTTGAATCAGCTACAGACGTTGCGTCTATCAAGGCTCTGATTGATCCGTATAGGCAGTGGGCCAAGTCACATGGACTAGCTGAGATTAACCAAGAATTTGTCGATCTGGCAAAGAACCGCGCTTCTGCGCTTAACAATAGTGAGGAATGAAAATGGCAGACCAGAAACTGTACGACATCGTTGTAACCATCGAAAAGTACACAGACCGGAACGGCAATGAGAAACGAGTGTACGAGACTATCGGCACAGTCTTCCAAGGCCAGAAAGGAATGTACGCGATCATGAAGAAGACGTTTAACCCTGCTGGTGTACCCAGTGATCGGGCTTCGTTTTTCGCCAACTTCTATGAGCCACGTGAAGCACAGCCGAGACAGCAACAGCCACAACAAGCTGCGCCTGCTCCGTTCGATGATGACCTACCCTTCTAGAATATACCGACCATGATTTATCACGATCTGCCAGCCGCTGAATATCACTCGCGTGATGGCATCAGCAAATCAGGTCTGGATAAGGTCGCAATCAGCCCGGCTCACTACCGGGCCTCGATTGATCGGCCAGAACGTCCAGAAGAAGCTTTAATAATCGGCCAAGCTGTTCACACAATGACGCTTGAGCCGTATAAGTTTGAGGATGAGTTCATTGTAGGTTCGCCGGGATTGGATCGGCGTTACAAGGCTGGAAAGGAAGAATTCGCAGAGCTTGAAGCATCAGGCAAGACTGTTCTGACTTATGCCCAGTTCGAGACGGTGCAAGGCATAGCCATGTCGGTAAGGTCGCACAGTGTCGCGCTTGATCTGATAACTGGCGGTCATGCCGAGGTCAGCTTCGATCATGTCATGGACGGAATCACTGTCAGAGGTCGCTGTGACTTCCTGCGTGATGACGGACTGGTGGTTGATCTGAAGACAACGAAATCTGCTCACTACAAGAGTTTTACCCGGTCAGTGCGTGACTTCCGTTATCACGTACAAGCTGCAATCTACTCAGACTTGCTTGAAGCCAACGGAGTCTACGTCAGTGACTTTGTTTTCGTAGCCGTTGAGAAAGTTTACCCGTTCGCTGTAGGCATCTATCGGCTTGATGATGCAACGATAGAAATGGGGCGGGAGCAGTACTTGCGCGATCTGCAAATTTACCGCCAGTGCGTAGAGCGTGGAGAGTGGCCGGGTTATCCAGAAGAAGTAGTGACGTTGGGTCTGGCGAACTGGTTTTAGATTAGTTGACATGGCAGGGTATGGCGCGGCGGGGCGCGGCGCGGCACTCATGGCAGGCATGGCACGGCTGGGCTGGGCTCGGCATGGCGGGACATGACATGGCAGGCGGGGATCGGCACGGCGGGGCTGGGTACGGCGGGGCAAGACGCGGCAGGCATGGCAAAGCACTGGCGAAAATTATTTTTCAAAAGTGCTTTACATCACAGTAAAAATAATTTTATAATAGCACCACGTTGAGGGATTGGCCCACAACAACAGCCGGAGAAACAACATGAGAACAGTCCATAATCCAGAACATCAATGTGCTTTTTCGAATGGATATGAGTCCAAACTATTAGAAATCCGTCAAATGGGCTGGATAGCAGCTAGAGACAAATTCAATCTTGACAATCCAGTCGGAGAGACAGGCCAATCACTTAGAGGCTATTACCACGCTTCTGGTGAATTAGAAGCACTTTGCGACTATAAATAATCATCAACGCCCACGGAAGGCCATCATCGGAGACAAACATGAACCAGAAACTAGCACTTATCGGGATCGTAGTCGGCCTACTGATAGCTGGCTACATGGACGGACAGGATCAGGCAATGACCGAGAAATCCTCGGCAGTTGCTTACAGCATGACGAATCAGGGTAAGCAACTTGCTTGCATAGACTGCGCTGGAGGTGTGAAGTGAGATCAAATCTAGCCTACAACATGGCACAGCTTCGCATTCAGCCGAAGTATGAGGAACTTATTGATGACGTATCAACGCCAGAGGAAGTCGCAGAGCTTCGTCAAAACTGCGCTGATGATCTGGAAAACCTTGTTGACTACTTCATTGACTAGCCATGAGCGTTATAGATATTTCATGCTTGAAGCTGAAACCGCTCAAGCCAGCACATAGGGTTTGGAGTTGGAAGCCTCTGTTTCACGGTGACATCGTTAGACGAGGCAGGAAGGCTTACAAGATCGTTGAGAAGGTTGGCTTCTTCACTTACTTAGCGGTGAACTACAAATGGCATTCCCACCGATAGAAGACTTTGATGCTAGAGACACAGTCATTGAGCAAGTTCGATGGCTGATTGGACAAGGATACAGACAAGCAGATCAGGACAAGTTAGAGCAAGGTGTAGCGGCGTTATGGAACGACAGCCAATACTGGATGAAGGCGATCAACGCCAGAATGGATAGAGTAATTGAGGAGCTAGTACACGCATCTAGCGGTAGGTGATGCCAATAACCTCCGATCCAAGACAGAGCGGCCTAAGAGCGTCCATGTGCGCTTCTCCAGCAATGTGAGGGCTTGGAATCATGGCAGGGCAGGCTAGGCTTGGCAGGACTCGGATGACTAGGCTCGGTAGATCATGGCAGGTATGGAACGGCGGGGTGCGGCAGGGCGGGTCCGGGCATATCAGGGCAGGCACGGCATGGAGGGGCGCGGCAGGGCGGGGCTGGGCGTGGTTGGCAGGCAGGGTTTACACAGCAACCAGAGGCATCTGCCTCGGCTTCTGGGAGCTTTCATACTAGAGGCAAGGAGATACGAAAATGTCATCAATCGAACTGAAACCCATCAAGCAGCAGACGATCACGTTGGTCATCAAGGGTAAAAGCCCGATCATCATGCACCAGTGGTCAGAAAAGGCACTGCGCGAGATGCGTGAAAAACACGCAGGCAAGAAGACCAAGAACCGCGATATACGTGATCCGGCAGCAGAGTCAGATGCAGCAATGTATCGCACGGCTGACGGTACTCCGGGTATCCCTGCAATGGCGTTCAAGTCATCATTGATCGGTGCGGCCCACAAAGATATTGGGCTTGAGAAGACTTTGCTTAGAAAAGCGCTGTTTTTGAACGTGAGCGATGGTAATGCAGTGCTGCCATTCCTAGACAACAGCGAACCGTTTACCCGCGAAGATTGCGTTCGGGTCGGCGCTGGATCGACTGACCTTCGCTATAGACCGCAGTTTGATAACTGGCGTGTCAAGCTGACGATGGAATTCGACGCTGAAATGCTTCGGGCCGAGGATGTTGTTAACCTGATTAACCGCGCTGGCTACGGTGTAGGAATCTGCGAATGGCGACCAGAGAAAGGCGGCGAGTTCGGCAGATTTGCTGTTGATGCTTCTGAACCAGTAGAGGTGAAGTGATGGAAATTAGATGGAAACAAGGCTACAGAGGTAGCGCGAACGCTGTTGATGTTTACGAAGAACTGGAAGCGATCCGTGAGCGAGACGGCAACATAACGCCAGAGGCAGTAGTGACCGAGGCTGAACTGCCATCATCATCAATGCACGGTGAGTTTGAGTGGGATGACGCTAGAGCGGCGGAACAGCACAGGCTTGAGCAAGCAAGGTCACTGATCCGCTCGGTAGAAGTTGTATATGCTGAAGCACCAAATGTCTCTGCTAGGGCTTACACGGTCATTTCTGCACCAGCCACAGAGGAGACTGACGCGAGGCGTGTATATACAAGCACGAAAGATGCCTTAGAGGATCCAGTGACGCGGGCAGAGATACTGAGCAACGCTATAAGAGAGGCTCTGGCGTACCGAAAGAAGTACGCAGAGCTACAGGAACTAGCGAAGATCATTGCAGCCATTGACGGTTTTCTGATGACCCACACTGGATAGGTGTATAGGCCAAGGATGGCCGCTCGTGGCTGGGCAGGCAGGGCTAGGCTTGGCTTGGCAAGGCCCGGCGATGCAAGGTTGGCAGGCAAGGTGTGTCTGGTTCCGGCAAGGTCGGAGCGGCATGGCAGGTTTATGGGCCTAGGAACTCCATTTTTTTAATCTGGGATTCAGAAAACGACTAGGCCCACCATTTCAACAACAGAACAGCTATGACAAGAATGGTTAGACCAATGCCAGAGGAAGGCAAACGGTTCACAAGATGGACGGTGATAGGCGGAACCAAGATGAAGACCTACGGAGATAAATCGAAGTCGCACAGGTTCACGCTAGTTCAATGTGACTGCGGCACGAAGCGTTGGGTATCGGTATCGCGCTTGTATCTTGGATACAGCCGTAGCTGTGGCTGTAGAGTGAAAGAGGCTCACACGCGGATCATTCAGTGCCACGTTGGTTTGCCTACTTCGTTTGATTAACGACACGGCGATGCTGAAAGTGGAAGCATACAGATACCCGCGTCCAGCGAGAGAATCTGGCTTAGTCGGGTTAACGTCCGACCCGTGTCACCTATTACGGAGCGGCGGAGATTGCGGGTTCGCGGTCGTCGCCTGAGAAATCAGGCCCGCTCCACCCTATTGAGGAGAAACGAAATGAAACCCTTTGATTTAACCGCAGCACTAGCCGGTGCGCCAGTCTGCACCCGTGACGGACGGCCTGTTACGCAGCTTACGAAGTTTGATTGTTATAACTCGGCACCACTGCGTGGTGTGATAGATGGTTGTATTTCCGCATGGCGCGAAGATGGCACTGACAGGGATGGCAGTTATATCCTCTTCATGGCCCCCACCAAAAAGACCGGGTGGGTTGCGAGATACAGCAAGGCTTATGTTTCGGGAGTGTATGAATCTGAATCCGATGCGTTACTAAAAGCGCCAGAAGCACTCAGCTACCACGAAATCAGTTGGGAGGAATAATGGACTTTGAAAAAACCTACGGCATGAATGGGCTGATGATTACCGCCGCCGTTCGGTACTGCATTGGTAGACGCACTTACATCGTTGGGGAATGCGCCGACTGGATACTGTCCAACTGGAACGACTGGCCAGAGAACGTGAAGACAATCATACAGCGCGACCTTGAATATGAGTTTGATAGGGACGCACAGAATCCAGATTGGAAGCCGCTTGGTGATGATTGCGACAAGAAATCTTGGGGAAAAGTCAGAGAGTTGTGGAGGAATAAACCGTGACGTTTGAAGAATGGCGAAAAGAAAACCGAATGTTTTGTACCCCAGAAGATCGGTTAATTACTGAAATGGCATGGAAAGCCGCGCAGGAAGCAGAACGCAGACGGATATATCAAATCCTCGACAGGGTGGCGATAGACGCCAATCACTCGCAGTGGTTTGATTGCTGCGACACGATAGTTGAGAGGATTAAAAATGGTTGATGGATTTACAAGAAAAGAGTTGCTGCAAATGGTCGCCAACCAATCACAGACGATTCACCAGCTTCGCACGATCATCGAGGAATCGCTGAATGCGATAGATAACGAATCGCCGGATTTAGCGTGGCGCAAGCTGTTGCTGGCCAGAGAGCGGTTTAACGGAGAGGACTGATGATCTGCTTTCGAGACACAACCTTCTGCGCTGACTCCGACCGCTGCGCCAATTCGGAATGCGGACGCCGGTTCACCGATCAGGATAGTAAGGACGCCATTGCCTGGTGGGGTAGCGACGAGGCTCCGATTGCTTGGTCAAGTTTTAAGGATGACTGTGGGAAGTTTGTAGCCAATGACAGCCAAATATAAGCAGGACAATTATCTGATGGTCGGCTTCGACGCGCACGGCGGGAAGGTTTTCACCCGGCTGACGGACGGTCAGAATCTAGGCAAGTCGCAGGATGAAGGCTATAAGCTAGTAGCTGACGGTGAATGCGCCAGCTTTGCAATTCTAAGAGTTCTGCACAACAGCATTGATGCAGCGAAAGCAGATAGATGGATGCCTAGATGACTACATGCGGCCATCGTTTTTCGGTGTCATGCGGGCTAGAGTAACGTCTATGTCTCGCAATGACTTGGCAATGTCTTTGTATTGGATGTCGTGAGCTTGTAGATGCGTCTCGAATGAATGCTCGATCTTTTCAAGCCTATATTCGTGCTGCTGAACCATGCTCCATGTGATGACCGCGAATCCAGCAAGGGACAGCCCAATTTTCACCCAATCACTCATCGTCATTCCTCGCAGCTTCTTTGCAATCAAAACCAGCCATGATTCCGACTGAATTGATGGATGGATAATCGCCATCATTAGGCTCCTGTAGGATCGGTTGCGGCTTCACAGTACACTCGCACCCGATTATCGCAACAATTCCCGCGCACGTACATAGCCGCGAAGCATGACTTCTCCACCAGCATTGGCTGTTATTTTGTCTCCCTTGATGTCCAGAACTACGTCTTCTGGAACAGGCGGCATCGCTAGCCTCGGGCAAGATTGACTCTTTTGTGCGTTTAGAGAAATGTCCGCTAGTTTGGGCGAGCATCCATAAGAGGCGAATAGGAAAAAGAATACACAAGCGATAAAGAGCAGAACGCTCACGCTTTCCTCTAAAAAGTCTCTCATGACAGATACAGTTTCCTTTCAGCATTTCGCCGCCTGACGAGTCCCGGAAGCGTCTTTCCTCCGCCTTTGACCCACATTAGAAAGCTGGCTGCGGCTCGCAACTTGTTCACAGCCCGATGATGACGTAAAACGCTAGACCTCTGGAAGCCTCCAAGTCCGATGTTATACGCGAGAGAAACCATAGCCGAAAATTGGTTTTGCGTTGTAGGCGCTCCTTGCAATGCTCGTTCCACGCCTCGCTCAAACTTTGCAACATCATCACGCAATAGCTGGTCGGCCATTTCTGCCGTGATAATCACGCCTTCTTTCACCCATTGACCTGTGGTGCCATATCCGATAGTCCAGACACCCGCTGGACACTTGTAGGATCGTAGTGAAAAACCTTCGAAGTGCTTGATTAGATCAAGTCCGGCCTTGTCGATCTTCATTTCCTGCCATGCTCAAGAACGTCTTGAATGTCTGCTGTTGTGTCTAGCAATTCGTCTGTCTGACTAGTGCTGAGTCCTGATCCTGTGGTTTTCCATGCCACAACAGCCATGACGATCATTCCAAGTGAAAGCAAGATCGTTCTTTCGTGACCAGAGTCCATAGAAGTAATGGCACTCATCACTAGCCATAGGATGGCCTGCCAGTTCATTCCGCGATTTGTGTCCATTATTTTTTCCTGTCAAGAATTGCTACAGCCAACTCTATAGCTTGATTGAATTGCTTTGTTCCGAACAATACGCCAGCGTTCACTAGCTCAGTCCATGCGGCTTCCTTCTTGCCGTCTCCATCCAAGTCAATCCTGCCATCAAGCACAGACACAACTGCCAGCACTTTTGAGAAGAAGACTTTACCGACAAGCCAGTCGGCTACCTTTTTGATAAGTGCAATGATTAAAACGTCCATTGTGTCCTCAGTATTTAATGTTGCTGGCGGTGTAAAAAAGCTCATCAAGCTGCTCATCAGTCCACCCCATAGCTTGAGCAACAACTAGGATTGTTGGTGATGTGCGCTTGAACTCTGTCGCATATTCCCATGCGCTTTTTGTGAGAGGGTCGGTTGCAGGATCGTCAATGAATGCTTCGACGGCTGACAGTAGTCCGGCTCGTCTGATTGCTTCACGCGCTTGGATCGGCGTGACAATCAGTTCATCCATGTTTTTGCGATAGACGATTTTCATAGCATCACCAACTCATATTCCCAGTTCAGATACGGAAAGCACACCACTCGCAGCTTGTAGGTTCCCGGCATCACAAAATCCAGTTCCACATCACCTTCGGCATCGTACTGTTCGCCGTCTATCCATAGCGTTGAACCCGGCTGGACATTGAACAGAGTGCGCCCGTCAATGGTGACGGGTGACGCGGGGCGCTCAGTGGGTTGGCCGTTGAAGATGTAGTGGGTTCGGTTGTCATATTCGCCTTCAACGACATAATCCATTCCTTGCATGAATATCTGGCTTTTTGCATCTTCGGCTGTAGCCATTCCACTATGAACACCACCAATCTGACCTGTGCTGGAGTTGTATTCTGTCCACTTCATCGTTTGTATTCCACCCAAAATTCATCAACTTGTTCTACAGTTATTCCTGATGATGTCAGATTAGTTAACACAAATGAATAACTTAAAGATGAACTGTTGCCGCTATCATCATAATAAATAACAGGAATGTTTAGAGTGTCTTGGTTTGTGCCACCACCAAAATTGAAGCCTCTAACGACAGAGCCATTTCTTGATATTTGTATGTAACCGCTTATTCTTACCCCATCGCCTGACACTGTTTTTCTGACAGTTAGCCTAGATGTAAATGCAATCGGCCCTCTGCCATAGGTGACAGATGACATTGATGGTGTCCAAAAAGGAACTGATACACCGTTTGATAATGGCACATTAACAGCAGAACCATATCCTGCCGATTGCGTTACACCAGCCGCAGCAATTCTGTCAGTTGTGATACCGCCAATCGTTATCCTATCAGCAGTGATAGTGCCTGCTGTGATCTTTGAAGCATCAAGCGTATTGGCGGTTATCTTTCCCCCATCCAATGACGCAACCTTTGCGCTTGTTATTTGAGCATCGCCTATGTTTGCCGTTGCAATCGTGGCGTTTGCTATCTTTGCGCCAGTGATCGTGGCGTTGGCAATATCTGCGGCAGTGATGGTAGCGTCTTGGATGTTCGCGCTCGTAATAGTTGCACTTGCGATCTTAGCCCCTGTGATCTGTGCATCGCCTATCTTTGCCGTAGTGATTGCTGCACTTGCGATCTTGAAGCTATCAACAGCAAGGTTTGCGATCTTGGCATTCGTTACTTGTAGGTCGCCAATGTCGGCTGACTGAATCGTTGCATCAGCAATCTTCGCGCTTGTGATAGAAGCATCGGCAATCTGGGCTGCTGATATTGTTGCGTTCGCAATCTTTGCCCCAGTGATGGTCGCATCTTTGATTGCAGCAATGTTGATGTAGGTGACACCAGTTCCAGTGTCTACAACGAATGGAGTTGTGTTATTCGAAGCTGATCCGACGACAAACTTATCTGACCTGACGATGAATCCAGAAGCACCAGCACCAGCGTTGTAGAGTCCAAACCCAGTGACGTAGCCGTTAACGTCAAGCTTAACCATATACTGGGTTTTCAGCGCACCAGTATCAGTCGCGAGGGCTTGGATGTTTTGCTCTACAGTCGCCGTACCCGTGGTTGTTGTGACGCTAACTTGCTTAACCGCTGTTGCAAATGGCTGGTCTACCCAAGTACCGCCTGCCGTTTCGCACAATGCTTTAGTCGTATTTGTTCCGGGATTAAGCGTGCAATACCCGACCTTCGCTTCTTCCTTGTTGGCTACGCTTGCTTCTAGATTGACGATACGAACGTCTGAGGTTTCGACCCATGCCGATCCATTCCAGCGAAATGCACGATTATTAAGGTCTGTTTTGAACCAGATGTCCCCAACCACTGGTGATGACGGTGCGCTGGTGCTTGCTTGGTAGTATGTCTTGATCTTACTGGATGCAGTCGCGCTTATTCCGTTGATGCGCTGTGCTGCTGCGCCAGAAGGTGATGCGGTTGCGTTGCCTATATCGTAGATTTCAGCCCATGAGGTAGCTAGGCGCGTGTCTGTAGTCTCAACCCATGTTGATCCGTTGTATCTGTACGGCTTATAGCCGTCATCGGAATCGAACCATAAGTCATTCGTCTTTAGCGTGTAGTTGCTGTCGCTAGATGGTGCTGAAGTCGCGTAGAAGACTCTGTTTTTGTTGTCAGCAAGTACTCTGACTGCATCGACAGAATAATACGAAGCACCCGGAGCATTGCGCCCGACCCCAAGCCAGTCAACAGAGTAATTGTCACCTGATGATGTACCTAGCTGAATCCGAATACCTGTAATGGTGTTTGATTTCCATAGCGTCTCATCGGTTAAATCCCATGATGCTTCGACATACGATGAATCAACAGAAGTCGGCTCAGAGATTGTTATGGTTGACGATCCGCTGCTATAGAAATAGGTAAGCGTTCCTGTCCATCCAGTTCCAGCAGTGCGCTTAACACGTAGCCGAACAAGCTGATATGCAGAACCATCAACTGCAATAGCTGCTGTCTGGAAATATGGGATTGATCCTGTTGCAGTAACTTCGAGATAGCCACCAGACACAACAATGCTTGCGTTGCTTGTTGTCCATCCTGTTATTTCTGATGACTGATCGAAGTACCAAATGACACGAGAATCGAAGTCACCACTACCTACAGCAACCTCGCTGATCTGTTGAACTAGAGTGTCATATTGGCTGGCAAGTCTTGCATTGACTGATCCCGGAAGACTGTTATCAATTAGGTCTATTCGGTCTGCTAGATCGGTGAATAGCTTGCTCTGGGCTATTGTGTCATCGCCAAATTGGTCGTCTGATAAACCATTGCCCCACGGAGAGTAGTAGATGCTAGGATCGGAATACGGGCCTACCTTTTCCTCAAGCATGATCCCGTCAAAATCGAGGCTTGCAGAGGTTGTAGATGTGCTGATTCTTATCTGTGCGCCGATTGATGTATCGGCAGACAGATCAAATACACCAGAGATTCGCTTCCATGTGCTGCTGCTGTCTTCTGTTGTTCCTGTGACGCTGTATGAAGCTGATGGAGTTACTAGCGTGATGGTTACGGTCTGTTCGGCTGCTGTGGTTGGTCTGAAATAGCCGGACACGATCCACTTGGAAGATGCACCTATTGATATGTTGTAGGTCGTTGAGCTAGATGCTAGTCCGATATACCCGTCAGAGCCTGATAAGGTTAGCCTGACACCATACTGCCCTGAATAAGCCGCTGCTGCCGTTCTTGAATAGCTTGCGGTCTGCGTGAATACAGGAGAGATTGCGCCAGCCCATTCAAAGCTGCTGTAGTCATCCGGCATGATGTTGATGCCAGATCCAGCCCTCGTATCGTTACCGGGTACTTCAGCCGCACCAGATTGTAGGGATGGATGCCATTCTGATGACTGATCCCATTTGTCTACTTCACGCCACCAGTTGACACGGTTAGTCAGCGTATCCGTTGGTTGTGCGTCTATTAGCGTATAGCCTGCTCCGGGGCTTGCTGCGAATTCACAGACAAATCCTGTTGCGTCTTCACGGTATAGAGCCATCAGATAACCTCAGTCAGTTCAACGCCAACGGAATGGTAAGTTAGATACGGCCACTCGATAGCTGATAGCGTTGCGAACCGAGCCAAGAACCATCTTTCTGCTCTATAGCTGGTGTCTTCATCATCTTCCATCAAATAGACTTCGCGCTCTATGTCTTGCTGCCTCATAATTTCAACCATGACAGCGTAGGCTTCCTGCTCGGTTAGCCATGACCATGTTCCGCGCCATGATCTCCTGTTGGGCCTGCTATCAAAGTAATCTGGCCCACCCAAGGCTCTTAGACTGCTGGTATCACTTTCGACACCAATAGAAACACCAAAGTCTATGTTTATTCCCGGCTTGAATTGCCATCCAAGGAATACGCGTCCAATCTCTATGTATCCATCACCATTTCCTGTGTCGCTTATGCTGATCTTCCAATATCTTGCAGCAACAGGGGTGAATGATGTTGCAAAGTCTGTATGAGCGTAGACGTTTAATGATCCTGAGTCATAGGACAGCACAGAGAAGTCGGAATAATCGCTGGCTGTAATTTCAACAGTTGCGTTGATGGTTAGATTATGTGAGACAAGAGCCATAACGCCCAATGTTTGAGCAGTAGCACAGTCAACGATGATTACGCTAGACGTTGCCAGAGTGTTGCTCGTTCTGGCTTTCTGATATAGATAAGGAGTCTTGACGTTGGCAAGAGGATAACTGGAGTTCCAGCTACCGCCGCTTACCGTTCCATCGTCAATCTGGTTTGCGTAGCCTAAGACTGCTGCCATGTCATCCCCACAAGATAAGGTCAAGCGTATTGCGCTGATAGTCTACGGATATGCTTGTGACTGTCATCAGTCTCCCAAGCCCGTACCCTAGTCGCTCTGATTGAAGGTTAACCACTGAGCCTAGATCAATGGTTGAGAAATAGTCCTGTGGGTTTGCGAGAGTCAGGTTAACGACATCACGCCTAACAGAAAATAGGTTCAACCTTCTGGCTGCTTCTGCTTGCGCTATTGATATGCCGTTTAGATTTGAGTCATAGCTGGTTTCGTCTGCCAACAACCGCGTTGACTTTACGGTAGCGTTCTCTGCTTTCTGATCTCTGTAATCAAGTGCAAGCCATGCAGCACGATAGTCAGGGACAATGCCAGCCAGAGAGTTTTTGTCTTGTATTGCATAGTTTGCGTCTGCTGATATGACGGTACGCCAGTACGGTAGCTGGCCATCTGGCTCACGCTCACAATCAATGATGAAGTCATCAGTGAGTACGGCAACTGGCGATCCTGCCGGGGCATCAAACCTGCCTATTCTGAACTTGCCTACCGCATCGAATCCCCACCACGCTCCGACAGATGCACAAACACGGTCGATTAGTGATGCTGTTGTTTCACCATCCTGCACTATCAGTCCAAGTGATCCGGCGTTCTTTTCGTTAAGCGTAGTGAAGTCGGATGCAATCCAATCATCCGAAGTAAATCCTTTCTCGGAAAGTATGCGCTGAACGATTCCAGCCGCTGAATTGCTGATGTAGTCCCATTCCTCAGAGACGCATACGGTAAGCTGATTAACTGGAGTCGATCCGAGCCTAAACAATCCGAGTGATGGCAGGCTTCTGTAAGTGCCTTCTGTAGGGTCATAGGCGTACATATCTGACAGACTTAGATAATCCGATGATCTTGTAAGGTATGCACCACCATCAAAGACGTTAACTATTGAGTCTATGGCTCCATCGTTGACTTGGTATATCAGTTTGCTTGTGTTTACCAATACCGGAGTCATCAGAGCAATACGGCCAAAAATGCGCGGCTTTGCTTGGTCTTTTATGTCATCCGGTGTGCCGTCTACTCCAGTCGGAAGGTCGTTGGTTCCGCCATATTTGCTTTCAGAGAAAGGACGCTCTAGTGTTGCGGTCTTGTCTCTCAGCCTTACTGATATGCGATCCTTTTCTAGCGCGACTGATTCGATGGTTGCTTGCAGGATCGTTGTGAATCCTGCATATGATCCAGCACCATCACCGAATTTGAGCGTAAGCGTTCTGCCGTCAAAATAGTCATTGGCAAGTGCGTCAATGGCTCCATCAGGGTTGAGGATAGTCAATTCGCCATAGTTCTGGGATACACGACCACCTAACGCACCTGACATTGATCTAGTGAACGATGCAGGATTCTCTATGCGCGGCACATAGAAAGTTCCTGCATTGTTAAAGCCTCTGCCACTGCTGAACGTCCAAGTTATAGTCGAATCTGAATCAGGATCATAGGCTTCTATCTCCGCTAGGAATATGTTTGTTGCGCGTCTTGGGAACGTCGCTCTGTCTGACGGCTGCTGCTCAAGAATTAGCGCAAAACTATCCTCTTGAACGAGTCGTTCACCATATTCTGTCAGGAGATAGAAAGTCATCGTTACTCAGCCGATTCTTCTGCTGCCTGCTGCGGAACCTGCCCCTGCGCTTCGCTCTGAATGCCCTGAATGAGTTGCGCGACATTCTGGTAGGGCTGGCTGCCGAGATAGGCAAGCACGGCGTTTACGAGCTGGGTGGATAGGGTGATTTTCTCAGGCATATTGTCCTCGTTGTTGTGTGAAATTAAGCCGCCGCCCAAGGTAGGGTCGGGGTGACGATCTTGGGATTTATCTGATCTTCGATCTGGCTGTCGATGCTGGTGTAGATCGCCGCGACTTGTTCTTCGCCCAGAGCGTCCTGCGTCCACTGAATAGCCTGAGCTTCGGTGATGTCTGCGAAAGGCACGAAGTTGGGTTTGTCGGGATCGACTGCGAAAGACACAGTGCTATAGACCTGCCCGGAGTGGCCTTCGCCATCGTCTCCGGTACAGCGCCAGTGAGACACACAAACATAATCAGTCATGTCCCCAACTTGGGGGATACAATCAAGCGCAGATATAGTAAAAGTGTATGAGATGGTCATTAGTTACGCCCCATTATAAGAGTAAGACAAAAAGTTGCCGTGATATTTTTCTCTAGCTTCGCGTGCTACGAGTTCCGCAAGTTCTAGGTCGGAAAAAGACCCAAAGTATTTTTGCTTTCCGTTAATTACCAGTCTGCAATACCACTTATTCTTTTGCGCTGACCAACCAACATTTTTAACTCCAGACGTGTTGTCTGATGGAGTTTTTGAGTTAACGGCGTTTTGCGACTTGGTACATTCTCTCAAATTTGAGATGTCGTTGTTTTGCCCATTCCCGTCGATATGGTCAATCAGTTTTGGTATGTATCCATGGTGCATCAGGTAGACTATTTGATGCGCGTAATATGTCTTATTTTTATGCCGTATTTTTCTATACCCATGTCCTGAATCCCATCCTGCCTCTGTTCCCGCTAGCGTGCTTGGCCTTCCCCTGCTCATCAATCTAGGTTTATATAAAACTTTTCCATCAACGCACTCAAAGATTAAGCAAGCCTCGTCTTTAGTCATGTTAGTTTACCTTTGCTTTGAGTAATTCGATTTCGGCGTGGAGTTCTTGGATTGCTTTTACCATGACTGGAATTAGTGAAGATGGGCCTACTGTCTTATAAGTTTCATCATCGCCTTCTTTAATTTTAGACCATTTATCAACGGCGTCCGGGAATACTGATTCAACCTCTTGCGCTATAAAACCAAGCTGGTTTTTGCGGCCATTACCATATCCTTCTTTCCAATCAAAGCGCACAGGACGCAAAAGATTTATAATAAAAAGGCCGTCATCAGATAAACGAACATTTTCCTTCAATCTAGCATCAGATATAGATTGAACAGTGGTGTTCTGAGCGTAAATAGTACCTGCGCCATTTACTCGGAATTGACCAACTGAATTGGCAAACATTCCGATAAAATCGAATCCAGAAGTACCTCCTCTAGTTGTTGTGCCATAGATTAAAGTACCGCCATAAGAAGCGTTTGTCGCATTTGCTCTCAAAGCTACTTGAGTTGAACTGCCTGTAACAGCCGTTATCCGATCCGTTGTACTTGTATCCCCAACAATCAAATTCCCACTCGCATCCAG
>SXGT01738587.1_pt1 | contig 37669 bp, 19 predicted proteins | sample 3176221 | NCBI WGS metagenome assembly SXGT01 (sample SAMN11356862, study PRJNA531348) | freshwater metagenome | isolation source: freshwater sample F1-120 | place: China: Fuxian Lake, Yuxi | collected 2017-12-25 | reverse complement strand
TCGGGCGAGAGCCCGCGCTCGGGGAGCTGGACGCCGTCGGCGTGCGCCGCGAGCGCCAGATCCGCCCGGCCCGCCACGACGAGGGCGGCCCCGTGCGTGTCGCACAGCGTTCGGAACCGGCGCAGGCGTGCGAGGCGCGCGCGGTCGTCGGTGCCGCGCGGGTCGCGCTCGACGAGTGAGATTGCGCCCGCGGCGGCGCACGCGAGAACGGCTTCAATCGCGGGCGCGAGCCGCGCCAGATCCCGACCGTGGGTGTCCGCATCGCAGATCACGAAGAGACACCCTGTTCGCTCGCCCAGCGCGAGCGACGCCCCTATCAAAGGATGAGGCCCGTCAGTGGGCTCGACGCGGTCGCGTAGAGCTTCATCGCGATCCGGCCGGCGCGGAACGCCTTGCGACCCGCCTCGACGCCGGCGCGCATCGCCTCGGCCATGAGCACCGGGTCGTCGGCGCCCGCGCTCGCCGTGTTCATCAGCACCCCGTCGCAGCCAAGCTCCATGGCGCGGGCCGCATCCGAAGCCGTTCCGACGCCTGCGTCGACGATGACGGGGATGTCCATCGCCTCGACGATGAGGCGGATGGTCACCGGGTTTCGAATCCCGAGCCCGCTGCCGATCGGCGCCCCGAGCGGCATCACCGCCGCGCACCCGGCGTCCCGCAATTTCTTGCAGACGACGAGATCGTCGGTCACGTAGGGCAGGACGGTGAAGCCCTCGGCGACGAGGACCTGCGCGGCCTCGAGCGTCGCCTGATTGTCGGGGAAGAGGGTCTTGGCATCGGCGATGACCTCGATCTTCACGAGGTCGCCCATGCCGACCTCGCGCCCGAGCATGGCCGTGCGGATAGCGTCTTCCTTGGTCGTGCAGCCCGCCGTATTCGGCAAGAGCGTGTAGCGCGCGAGGTCCACTTGCGCCCAGATCGAGTCCTCGGCGTTGCGGTCGAGGTTCACGCGCCGGACCGCGACCGTGACGATTTCGGCGCCCGAGGCGGCGAGGGCCTGGCGCGCGATGTCGGCGCTCGGATACTTGCCCGTGCCCACCAGAAGCCGCGATCCGAAGGTTCTCGCGCCGATGCGAAGCCCCGTGTCTGCCGTAGCCGTCATGCCCCACCTCCCACGAACTGCACGATCTCGATGACGTCGCCCTCGCCGAGAACGGCCTCGCCCCAGGTCGCGCGCGTTACGAGCCGCCGATTCACCTCGACCGCGACGCGCTGGTTCGCGAGCCCCAGCTCGGCCACCAGCTCGGCCACCGTCGGCCGCTCGGCCGCTAGCTCGCGCGCCTCGCCGTTGACGACCACCACCACCTTCATGCGCACCCCCAGCGTCACCTGCGCGCTGCCCTATCACGCGCCCGCATCGCCGTCGACGCGCCCGTGCGGTTGGGCTAGGGTCCTCGCGTGACGAAGCCGCCACCAACCAACGGGGCCGCGCGCATGGACCGCGCCCTCCAGCCCTTCGAGCACACCGGGAACTGGGTGCTCGGCCGCGTCGAGAACGTCGGCGAGGCCGTCCTTCTGGCGTGGCACGGCCTTCGTCTCATCTTCCGCCGGCCGTTTCGCTGGTGGCTCTATCTGCAGCAGCTCGAGTTCGTCGGCGTCGGCTCGCTGCTCATCGTGCTGCTCACCGGCGCCTTCACCGGCATGGTCTTCTCGGTCCAGTCCGCCTACGCCTTTAGCTTGTTCAATGCCGAAGGGTACGTCGGCACGACCGTCGCGCTCGCCCTCACGCGCGAGCTCGCGCCGGTCCTCACCGGGCTCATGGTGACCGGGCGCGTCGGCAGCTCCATCGCCACCGAGATCGGCACGATGGGGGTCACCGAGCAGATCGACGCCCTGCGCTCGATGGCCGTCAACCCCGTCCAATACCTGGTCTCGCCCCGCATGGCCGCCGCCATCCTGACGATGCCCGTCCTCACCTTGCTCTTCTCGCTGGTCGGCCTCGTGGGCGCTTGGGTCGTGGCCGTCGTCGGCCTCGGTCTCGACGAGGGCGTCTTCGTCAAGCGCATCCTCGACGTCGTGAAGCCCTGGGACGTCTGGTCCGGCCTCATCAAGTCGGCCGTCTTCGGCATGGTCATCACCGCCACCGCCTGCCACGCCGGTTACCAAGCGTCGGGGGGGGCCCGCGGGGTAGGGCTCGCGACGACGCGCGCGGTCGTGTATTCCTCAGTGGCCGTCCTGGTCGTTGATTACTTCCTGACCGTCCTCATGTTCTGACCCCGAGTCACGGACCCCATGGCCCAGATGTCCGCGCGATGCTGAAAGCCAAAACGCCACTCCTGGTCGGACTGCTGGTGGTCGCCGGCGTCGTGGCGTTCATCTTCACGTTCGGCTCGCTCGACCGCGGTCTCTCGGACAAAGACACCTACACCGTCTACGCGATCTTCGACGACGCGACCGGGCTCGCGCCCGGATCGGACGTGCTCTTGGCGGGCATCAAGGTCGGCAAGCTCGGCAAGCCCGGACTCGATCCGAAGGACCCGACCAAGGCCCGCGTGCCGCTGCGCATCAAGAACGACATCACGCTCCACCAGGGGATCCTCGACCCCGCGCGCCACTTCTACGTCAACGGCGCGACCGCCACGCGCCGCCAATCCTCGCTCATTGGTGACTACGAGGTCGCCATCACGCCGGGGCTCACGGGCGACATCATCCCGCCCGAGGGGACCATCCTCAACATCGTGAGCGACACGGGCCTCGGCGCCGTCATCAAGAACCTCGAGGACAGCTCGAAGGCCATCTTCCCGCAGCTCGAGAAGATCACCGCCGACATCGGCGCTGTCACGGCGACGCTCAGGAACACGCTCGGTGACGCCGAAGGGCAGGGGGCGATCAAGAAGATCCGCGACGACGTCGCGCAGGCGACCGACAACGTGCAGCAGCTCACCGGCGAGCTTCGTAAGTTTCTGAAAGAACAGGTGTATTCGCGCGGCGGCAACGTCGAGCGCATCGTCGCGAACCTCGAGCACACGTCGGCGCAGCTCGCATCTTTTTCCGAGTCGGGGGCCAAGCGCCTCGACAAGATCCTCGAGCGCGTCGACACCGTCGCCGGCGACATCCAGCGCTTCGTGAAGGACCAGACGGCCGACCCCGATCACGCCCGCCCCGGGACCGTGTCGTCGGTCATGGCCGGCATCGAGAAGGACATGCAGCTCGTGCATGGCTCGCTCGAGAACATCCGCAAGGTCACCGAGAACCTCGAGCAGGGCCGCGGGACGATCGGGCGCCTGCTCACCGACGACAAGCTCATCAACGACGTCGAGCGCGTGGTCTCCCAGGTCGAGGACTTCACCTCGACGATCTCGCGCACGCAGATCAAGGTGGCGTTCCGAGCCGATTACTTCGTCGGGCGCGGCGCCTTCAAGAGCATCATCGACTTCGCGCTGCAGCCCTCACCCGACAAGTACTACCTCCTGCAACTGGTCGACGACCCCCTCGGCAAGAGCTCGCGCCGCCTGCGCGTCACGACCACGAACGACCCGCGCGTGCCGCCCGTCTTGGTCGAAGAGGTGTCCGAGACGCGCGACTCGTTCAAGATCACGGCGCAGTTCGCGAAGCGCTTTCACTTTCTGACGTTCCGCTACGGCGTCATGGAATCGACGGGCGGCCTCGGGCTCGACGCCGATCTGCTGAGCGACACGCTCAACTTCAAGCTCGACCTCTTCGACCTCGGGCGCGACGAGTTCCCGCGCCTCCGGATCCTCGGGCAGTGGGAGTTCCTCAAGCACTTCTTCATCTCGGCCGGCATCGACGACCTCCTGAACGGAGGCTCGCGCGATTGGTTCATCGGGCTCGGGGTGCGCTTCGTCGACGAGGACCTGAAGGGTGTCATGCCGTTCGTGCCGAGCATGCCCTAGCAGGTCGCGGCGCCCTCCGCGCGTAGGCGCTACTGCGACATGACGTAGCTGTTGCCGGTCGACATCTCGTACTTGAGGAGGCCCCACTTGATGACCAGGTAGAGGTGGTCGTTGTTGTGCGGGTCCATGACGAGCGCGCCGTAGCCCATGTAGTTGCCGTTGTCGATGGCGCCATGGGCGTTGGTCTCCCACGGCGGGGCGCTCTTGATCGGCATGTCGGGAGCGACCAGATAGACGGCTTGGCGTAAGCCCGTCGCGAGGTCGACGGCCACGCCGCTGAAGGGCTGGACCGCGCCGGCCGTGATGAGGAGGTCGCGCGTCTCGTCCCAGAACATGGTGCTCTGGCCGGTGGTCGAATGGACCGAGCCGGCGGGGTTCGCGATCGCGGTGCGGTTGCCGTTCACGATGTCGATCGACAGGAGGACCTTGCCGATCTGCAGGGTCGCGTAGAGTTTGCCGTTGCGCACGAAGTAGCCCTCGATGGTGCTGTACTGCGGGGTCGCGCCGCCGCCGATATTTCCCATCGTCCCGTTCCAGCGCGAGACGACCGTGCAGGTCGCGCCGTCGGCGGAGATCTTGACGATGCCGTTGCCCTCCGCGGCCTCGTTGCGAAACCCGAGGTAGAAGCTGCCATCGGGTCCCATCGCGAAGCCGTGGTGCTCGAGCTGGACCGGGATGAAGCCGCCGAAGAACGTGTTCTTGGGCCGCGTCGAGTAGCACTGGCCGTGGGCGGGCGCCGCCGGCGTGTCGCTCTCGAGGGCCTGTCGCCAGATGAGCGTGCGCAAGCCGGTGTCGGGATCGACCCGCGTGATCTCTTGATTGCCTGAGTAGCTGCCCCACACGTAGAGCTGTCCGTTACTGGCCTGCTCGAGGTCCCACGCGCCGGGCAAGGTCGTCATCTCGTGACGTAGCACGCCGACGGCGCGTTGGGACTCGAAGCCGCCGCCGACCATCGTATAGGCGCCCCCATCCTCCGGGAAACGTCCGCTGACGATCCGCCGCGCGCCGGTCGTGATGTTGTAGCCGACGACCATGCCGGCCTTCTGGTAGGTCGAATCGGTGAAGTGCATGGTCGCGAAGATCTCGTTGTGCGTCGCCGAATAGACGCCGCCGCCGTTGAAGTTGTGGAGCAGGTGCCGAAAGTGCGGACCCGCGCCCATCGTCCAGCCCTCGGCCCATGAATCCGACTGAGGACTGCACGCCAGGTTGCCGCCCATGTCGTAACGGTCGATGTCGCCGAGCGTCCCTGGATGACGGCGGCAACGGCACTCGACGTCGAGGTCGGTCTTGTACGCGATATAATCGGGGAAGCTGCACCCACGGTGGTACATCGGCGAGGCGCGGTTCGTCAGCGAGGTGCCGCAGGCGGGCCCGGTCGCGGTCATCTCGCAGACCTCGCCGTTGAGACACTCGGTCACGACCGTGTCGTCGCTCCAATAGCCGCAGCTGTCGAGCTTGGCGATGCCGCTCGGCTCGTACAGCTTGCTCATGCCGAAGCACCCCAAGTTCTCCGTCGGGACGCACTCGCAGCGGGCGTCTCCCGCGGTCGCCTCGGTGCACTGCTTGCCATGGTCGCAGGTCGAAAAGACCCCGAGGTCCTCGCCGCACGCGTTCTTCAGACGCACCACCGTCGCGTCCGTCGGGTCACACACGCGGAGCTTCTCGTCCTCGCAGCTGCCGATCAGCGTACACGTTGTCTCGCCCGCGCTGTCGTCGCAGGTCGCGACGCCGCATGGGTACGTGCTGCCGGTGAGCTCGCCGCAACCGTCGACCCAGTAGACATGGCTCGGGTCGTCGTCCACGCAGACCGTCGCGGTATTGCCGCCGCACACGTCGGTTGACACGCAGCGCGGCGTGCCCTCGGCCTCGCTGCAGGCATAGCCACTGCCGCACGGAATGGTGCTGCTCAGGACCTCGCCGCACGCGCCCAGCCACTTGATGACCGACAGATCGCTGGGGTCACAGAATTTCTGGGCGGCGCCGATGCACGGGTTGGGGTCGACGCACGTCGCCTCACCCAGGCTGTCGTCGCACGCGAAGCCCGCCCCGCACGGCACCGTGGACGCGCTCAGCACCCCGCAACGGTCGAGCCAATAGAGGTTCTCGGGGTCGGCGGGATTGCAGGCGAGGGTGGTATTGCCGGCACACGACGGGGCGAGCGTGCAGGTCGCTTCGCCCTCGGAGTCATCGCAGACCGAGGTGGCGCCGCAGCTGAAGACGTTGCCGTTCGGTACGCCGCAGTGGTCGAGCCAGACGACCTTCGAGGGCTGGGCGGGGTCGCAGACCTTGGTGGCGTTCCCGGCGCACGACGGCGCGAGCTTGCAGGTCGCCGAGCTGCCGCCATCGACACAGATGGAGGTGGCGCCACAGCGAGTCGCGACCCGCAGCGGTGCGCCGCATGTGTCTTCGAACCAGGTCGCGGTCGGGTCCTCGGGGACGCAGACCGTCCCGCCGATGCCCGCGCACGGATCGGGAATGGGCTTGCAGGCGACGTAGGGGCCCGTGTCATCGCAGAGCGCGTCGTCGCCGCACGGGGTCGTCACGGTGGACACGGCGTCGCAGCGGTCGCGCCAGCGGATGACGTTGGGGGTCGCGGGGTCGCAGTACTTCGTCTTCAGGCCCTCGCACGAAGTGTTCGTGACGGTGATCTTCACGCGCAGCGGTTGGCCGTTGGTACCCAGCAGCGCCGGGTCGGCCGTGGTGACGGTGCCGAGCGGCGCGACGTCCTGGTAGACGGCGACCCAGAGCGCCTCGGTCGGCAGGACGAAGCGACGCAGGTTCACGGTCGCATGGACCTTCGGGCTCGTGTCGATGGCGAGGACGCCGAGGACCTCGCCGGGGGAGCCGCTCGCGTCGGCGTGAACGGCTACGATGGCGGGGAGCTCGTCGACGTCGACCTCGTCGAGGGCGATCTTGTAGCCGAAGCTGTTGAGGGTCTGGTCGGTGACGGTGAGGGTGTTCTCGGGCGCATAGAGCGCGGTGAAGGTCGCCGTCACCGGGTCGCCAGCGAGGTCGAGGACGGGCGCGTCGAGGTCCGGGGCGTCGTTGGCGTTGGCGTAGAGAGCGGCCGTCAGGGCGGCGGGGACCCACGAGCGCGGGAGATCGACGCGGATGGAGTAGGCGCGCGCGTTGCGGTCGAAGAGGCGCTCGGTGCCGATGACGGTGCCGCCGGCATTGCGGATGACGAGGTAGGTCGGGATGGTCGAGATGGCGGCCGTGACGCTGACCGAGGGCGGTGAGATGGTCAGCGTTTGGTTCTCGGCGAGGATGGCGTTCGGCTCGGCCGGGGGGAGGGATACGTCGAGGATCCCATAGACGGGCTTGCCGGAGGCGCTGAGCATGACGGGATCGGGTCCGTCGACGCGGGTGTCGGTGGCCGTGAAGGCGCCGTCCGCGGGGCTGTCGACGTGGAGGGAGACGCCGAGGCGCAGGCCCTGGGTGGCGGCGAGGGCGCCGACCGCCGGGTCGAGCGGCACGACGATGTTGGTGTGGGTGCCGGCGGTGAGGAAGACCGCGCCCGCGAGGGTGTGGCTGTCGGCGAACTCGTGCCAGATGGCGACCCAGCCGTCGACGCTGACGGTGGCGCTGGCGACGGTGAAGGCGGCCGGATCCGCGAGAAGACCGCCCGTGGCTTGAAGGCTGCCGACGGGGCCGGTCGGGCCGGCGGGAGCGTCGGAGTTACAGGCGGTGGAAAAGGCGGCGCAAGCGAAGGCGGCCGCGAGTGCGGCGAAGCGGGCGTGGGGCATGGAGACGGCTCCGGTCGCGGTGGATAGGCGTGCGCGCAGACGGACGGTGTCGAGGCGGCGACCCGGCGCACGGGTGAGGGCGGAAACGCCCTAGCCTGTGCGCGGGGCGGCCGCAATGCGGAGGTTGCGGGACGCGACCGCGACCCCAACGACACCCCAACGACCCGCGGCGGCCGCACGCTACGGCTTGCACCCGTCGGCGGCGTTCCAGGTGTTGCCGTCGGGACACGCGCACGCGCCGCAGAACGGGCCGCAGAAGGCGGGCGTGAAGGTGCCGCCGGTGGCGAGGCAGAGGAGCTGGTGCTTGGGCCAGCAGCCGTAGGTCGGATTCCAGGCGCCGCCGTCCAGGCAGTCGCAGCCGCTCGCGTCGCTCCACAGCCCGTGGCTCGCCTCGCAGCGCGTCTTGTCGCTCGTGCCGGCGCCGCAGATCGTATGCGCCGCCATGCAAGAATCCGCAGTGCCGTGGAGGTTCTCGCAGTCCTTGCCGGTGCATGGGCACCAGCCGCCCTGGTAGCTGCACGCATTGCCATCCCATCGATACCCCCACGCGCGGTCGCACTCCTCGGTGCCGAACGTCACGTCCTCGGGCGCACACGGGTCCGTGCACTCAGCGCTCTTCGTGGCTTCGTCCGCCACGCACGCCATGCCGCCGCACGGGATCTGGACGGTCGCGACCGTGCCGCAGCCGTTGTCGCCCGTGCCCTCGATGCACGTCGTCGCCATGCCCTGGGTGCACCCCGGATCGCATGCGGCGGGCGGGTCGCAGATCGGCGCGCAGGCCGCGCGGTGGCTGTTGTAATCGACCGTGCACATATCGTGGTCGTCGCAGGTCTCCCAGGTCCAATTCAGCCTCGGGCAGCCGCGGGCGTCCATGCCGCTCGTGCAATTGCCCGCGCGGTTGTCGCTGCAGGTCGGGACACAATTCGAGGGAACCGGATCGCAGCAATCGAGGCGCGAGGTGGCTTGGGCGACCCCCTGGCACGCGAGCTCGCACGGACACCACCAGTTGCGGTCCGCGCCGCAGACCTCGCCGTCGTCCATGTTGTCGCACGTGGCGGCGCACGCGATGCTGCAGGTCGTGCAGCCATTCGCGTCGGTCCAGGCGGACTTTGTGGGGCACGTGCACGACTTGTTTTCGGCGCCCCAGGTTCCTTGCGTCGCGGTGCAAAGGACCTGCTTCGGATTAGTCGTGGTCACCACTTTGGCGACGCAGCCTTGAGTTGCGTTCCAGGTCTCGTCGGTGCCGCAGGCGCAGGTCTCGCTCGCGCTCGCCCATGTGCCGCCCGTGTCGGTGCAGAGCACCTCGGCGGCGCTCGGGGTGGGTGTTTGCGCGCCGTGTTTGCCGCCGTCGGTGCACGCGCCCGCGGTCGCGACGAGCGTGACGAGGGTGAGCAGGGTCGAGGTCAGGGTTGGCGGGTGTCGCGGGTCCATGGGGTCTCCGGGGGGGCGGGCGGTAGGCGGCGCGGGCGGGTCGCAGAGCAGCATTCGCGCCGAGAAACGTGGGCCCGCGGGACCGCGGAACATGGGGGCGTGCGCCGTCCCACGCTCCTGGGAGGTGGGTAGAATCTCTACGTCGCATACCGAATCGTCGACGGCGCGCGGTCCGCGCGCGCTTGGCGACGGGGGAGCTTCGACTTAGCATGGGCCATGCTCCAACGGTGGGTCGCAGTGGTGATGCTCGTGTCGGCGTGCGGGCGCGAGGCGGTGCCCGAGGTAGCTGCCGAAGGCGCGCGAGACGCGACGGCGCCGCCGGCGGCGACCGAGGTCGTCGAGCCCCGAGCGGACGCCCCCGACGTCGGCCCACCGGACGTGGCGGAGGGCGCGGCACCCGCGATCGACGCGGCCGTGGCGGGGTTGGATGGCGCCGCGGGGCCCGAGGCGAGCGCGCCCGAGGGGGCGATTGCGGTCGAGCGCTTCGAGGGTCCGGCGCTCGATGCGATGGTCTGGAACCCGGGCAGCGATCGCTACCGCGTCGGCTCGGGCGACGTCACGGCCGACGGCGTCGAGAACCACCCGCTCTGGCTGCGCCGTCCGCTGCCGTGTGACGTGCGCATCGCGTTCACGGCGTGGGCCGAGACGGCCGCGGGTGACATCAAGTTCGAGGTCATGGGGGACGGCGCTGCGGCGGGGAGCGCCCCGCCCGCGCTCGCCAGCGGCCCGTATCGACCGAGTGGGTACGTCTTCATCATGGGCGGATGGGGCAACACGACGAGCGTCATCGCGCGCGGTGACGAGCGGGACGGGCGGCTCGCGGTCGAGCGCAGCACGCGCGTCGTGCCGGGGCGCCGCTATCAAATGACGATCGAGATCGAGGGCGAGATCGAGGGCGGCGAGCTGCGCTGGTTCGTCGATGGCATCGCGTTCCTGCGTGCGCGCGATCCGAATCCGCTGTGCGCGCCCGGGCATGCGCTGTTCGGATTCAGCGGGTGGGAGAGCCGCGTGCATTTCGACGACCTGGTGGTGACGCCGCTGCCGACGGCGACGGTGCGCGGGTGCGCGGGGCTCGAGCCGGAATTCGTCGCGGGCAAGCGCTCTGTGCCCTTCGCGAACGCACCACGCTTGCCGTTCGCGACTCTGCCCGAGGGGCTCGGTGGTCGCGATGCGGCCGGGAATCGGGTGGCGCTCGACACGCTGCGCGGGCGGCCGCTGGTCCTCAACCTGTCGGCGCCCTGGTGCGGGAGTTGTGGCGAGGATGCGGCGACGTTGGCGGCGCTGTCGACGCGGCTCGGCGGGGACGTGGCGTTCGTCGTCCTGACGCCCGAGCCGCTCGGGACGGAGGCCACGCGGAGCGGGGCGTTGACCGTGCTGGTCGACGCGCCCGAGGCGGGTTCGCGGGGTTCGGGCGGCGGGTCGGGCGTGCTCGGGCCCGCGGCGGCACGGCTCGGGGTGACGATGGTGCCCGAGACATTTCTCTTCGACGCGGCCGGCCATCTGCGCTGGCATTTCCCGGGGCCGCGCGATTGGGGCTCGGCGGACGCGGAGGCGTGCGTGCGTTCGCTGGGGGTGGCGCGGTAGCCGCGCAGGCGCGGGTCAGAACTTGACGAGCTCGGTGCGCGTGTCGGGCTCGGGCACGCGCGCGGCGTGCGCGACGAGGGCGCCGAGGCGCTCGAAGAAGAGGGCGGTGATGCGGGCGTCGAGCCCGGGGAGGAGCGCCTTCTGGAAGTAGTCGTGGCGGAAGAGGAAGCTCACGACGACCAGGCCGTCCATCACGTCCTGGGTGACGAGGTGGCGGCGCTTGACTTCGCGCGCACGGTGAATCGCGAGTGCTTTCGCGAGCATCCATTCGAAGACCATGCGCCCGAAGCCGGCCTCGAGGGTGTCGGCGATGAGCAGCTCCTTGGCCATCAGCCCGTGGTGGAGGTGGTCCCGAAAGAGCGAGCGCTGGTCGGGACGCTCGAGCGGATGGACGATGCGCGCGAAGTCGGGGCGAAGGGTCGCGAGCGCGTGGAGCGCGTGGTCGAGGCCGTCGGCGCGCACGAGGAGCTCGGCGGTCGGGGCGGGGACCTGCTGCTTCATCTGCTGCATGGCGGTCGTGATGGTGGCGGCGATCGCGGCGAGGTCGGCGCCGAGCGTCGGGCCAGGGTCGGGGGTGGCGTCGGAGGTATGCGGGGAAGGGGCGTCGGTGTGGGGGGCAGGGGTGCCGCGTGCGGCGGCGATCGCTCGGGCCATCGCGACCAGCGTGGCGCTCGGATCACGCGCGTGCGCCTCGTCGTCGACGATCGCGTGGAGCGTCTCCTCGATGGCTTCGTAGGCGGTCCAGTCGAGGGTCTGGCCGCCCTGGAACTTGATGATCGGACGCACGTTCGGGAGGCGTCCGGCGAGCGCGGCGACCTCGCGCAATTCGTCGAGCGACTCGCTGAGCAGGCGCCCCTCGCGCGCCTCGGCGAAGCCGCGGCACTCGCGTTGGATGGTGACGGCGATGCCGCGCGGCGTCGCGATGAACTCGTACGGGAAGATGCGGCAGGGGCGCGGCTTGAGGGTCGGGCCGATCTCGGCGTGGATGCGGCACCGCCGATCCTCGGTGAGAAAGACGCACGAGCCGCCCGCCGAATGGCAGAGGACCTGGGTGCCGACGGCGGCGCCGGGGAGCGACAGAAAGAGCCCCTTCGTGGATCCGGTCGCGGCCTCGAGGCGCGCGAGGTGCGGCTGGAGCGCGGCCAGCTCGCCCGCGTTCACCGGACCGACGTTGTGACCGCCGCAACACGAGCCGCACATCGTGCACGTGAAGCGCGCCTCGGGGCGCGTGAGGAACGGAACGTCCGCGACCGCGTGCGCGACCATCGCTTGCGTCGCGGCGCCATCGTCCGCGAGCCGGCGCGCTTCGGGTGTCTCGAGGAGGTGCAGTTTCGTGAAGCCCTCGAGCGCGCGCGCGAGCGACTCCGGCTCACCACCGACGCGCGCGGCCAGCGCGTCGAGCGTCTGCGAGATATCGAGCGCGCGCGCCACCTTCGCCCCGCGCGCGTCGAGCTTCACGCGCCGCCCGAGCGCCACATCGACGACGGTACACGCGTCGGCCGGCAGCGGCTCGAGGCGGATGTCGGCGCGCAGCGGCGGGACGTGCTCTGCCTCGTCGCCCTCTTCGAAACGGCTCGCGGTCGTCATGCCCAGCCCTTACCACGGGTCGCCCTCGCCTCGCGATGCGCGATGCGCTATGCCCGACGCATGACCCTTCAGTTCGTCGACGCCAACGGCATTCGCTTCGCCTATCTAGAGGAAGGGACCGGCCCGCTGGTTCTCCTCCTGCACGGCTTTCCCGACACGCCCCAGACCTGGGACGCGACGCGGCCCGCCCTGGCGCGCGCCGGTTTCCGCGCGGTCAGCCCGTTTCTGCGCGGCTACCAACCGACGTCGCTCGCGCCTGACGACCGCTATGGCATCGACGATCTGGGCGCCGACGCGGTCGCGCTCATCGCGGCGCTCGGCGAGACCGCGGCCATCGTCGTCGGGCACGATTGGGGCGCGGTCGCGGGCTATTCCGCCGCGGCGCTCGGCGGCCCCGAGCGCGTCCGTTTCCTCGTCACGGTCGGGCTGCCGCACCCGGCCGGCGTCAAGTTCCGCCCGCGCATCGCCTGGGGTGCGCGTCACTTCGCGACGCTCAAGCTCCCGGGTGCCGCGCGTCGCCTCGTGCGCCACGACGGCCGCGGCGTCGAGCGCCTCATCCGGCGTTGGTCACCGCGCTGGGACCTGCCGGTGCACGAGGCCGACGCCGTCAAGGCGTGCTTCGGCGATCCGGCAGCGGCGCGCGCGGCCGTTCGCTACTACCACTTCCTCAGCCCGCGCCCGACCCCGTCATTGCGCCTCAAAGTGCAGGTCCCGACCGTCGCGTTCGCGGGCACCGACGACCCGGCGCTCGTGCCGGCCGACTACGAGCGCGCGCGCCGATGTTTCGCCGGCGACTATCGCGTCGTCGAGATGCCCGGCGGGCACTTCATGCACCGCGAGCATCCGGAGGTCTTCGTGCCCGCACTCGTCGACCTTCTCGCGCCCTTCCGGCCCTAGGGCGCGCCCCTCGCGGCGATTACCCCGGAGGTGAACGCGATTACCCCGGAGGTGAACGCGATTACCCCGGAGGTAAACGCGCGTCGAGCATCACCTCAAGCCCTTCATGAGGTTGCGGTTCTTCGGGATCGCGATCTTCGCTTCGGCCTTCTGGCGCTTGTGTGCGTCGAGCATGAGCTTGTCCAGGTGCTTCTGTTTCGCGAGCTGGTTGGCGTAGTAGCTCTTGGCGAGCGAGTCGCCGACCCGCGTGCCGCCGTTCAATTTGGTCGCCAGCTTGTCGGTCATGTAGCCGGTGTAGAGGCCGAGGCCGAAGGCGCCCGCGCCCGCCACGACGAGGGGTCCGGGGCCGGCGGACGCGCAGTAGATGCCGACCGGCGTGGCCCCGGCGCTGACGCCCGCGCCCGCGATGGCGGGGGCCCGGAGCCACTTCACCAGCTCCATGGCGTCCTTGGCGCCGGCGATGCCGCCCCAGCTGTCCATGAAGGTGGCGACGCTGTCGTCGGCGGCGTCGAGGCCGAGGGGGTCGACCGCGTTCACGGGGTCGCCGTCGACGTAGGCATAGAGGTTCGTCGAGCTGGCCCCGAGCAGGAGCGGATCGCGGCTCGTGAAGCGCCCCGTCGCCGGGTCGTAGGTGCGGTGGCCCAGCTCGACGAGGCCGGTGTCGGCGTCGGCGAGGGCGCCCGCGAAGCCGAAGGGCTGGAAGCCGGGGGCCGTGTCGGTGACCGTGCGACCGAAGGCGTCGTAGGTCAGCTCTTGCGCGATGGCGCCGGTCGCGGCGTCGATGACCAAGCGCACGCTGCCGAGGTGGTCGGTGACGAGGCGGTAGGTCTTTCCTTCCGCGACCGCGACCATCGCGATCGGGGTCGTGGCGTCGGCCCAGAGGAAGACGGCCGTCAGGACGCCGGCCGCGTCGCGGAGGCCGACGAGGCGGCCCTCGTCGTCGTAGAGGTAGCGCGTCGTGACGACGCCATCGACCGCGCGGGTCAGGCGTTGCCCGAGAAGGCGCGTGTAGGCGACGACGGTGCCGTCGGCGAGCGTGGTCTCGACGAGGTGCCCGAGCGCGTCGTAGGCGTAGGTCGTCACGTCGCCCGTGGCGGTCGTCACGCCCTCGAGCTCGCCGTCGGGACCGTAGGCGTACGTACTCGCGCCGTGGCTCACGAGGCGATCGCGGACGTCAGGCACACCCGCGAGCGTGCCGCGGTCATCGGTCACGGTCAGGCGGTTGCCGTTCGCGTCCCAGGTCGCGGCGAGGCGCGTGCCGCCCGCGTCGGAGACGCTCGTGAGGCGCCCGTCGGCGTCGTAGGCGAAGGTGAGGGTCGTCTCCCCACCGGTCGGTGTGGTCTCGGTGACGCTGGTGATCCGGCCGAGCGCGTCGCGCACGAACGCCTCCCGATAGAGGACCGTCTCGCCGACGCGGGCGGCGTGATCGGCGAGCGCGCCGAAGACGTCGTGATCGAACGTCTCGTGGGCGACGCCGAGGGAGGCGCCTTCGACGAGACCGCTCGCCGGGTCGCGCGTGAGGGTCAGCGGGCCGGCGACCGTCATGAGGTCGTCGGCGTCGTAGTCGTAGGTCGTCGTGACGTCGGCGACCTTGCGCTCGCGAACGAGCAGGCGGTCGTCGTAGCTGCGCGTGACCGTGACGGGCGCGTCGCCCGTGCGCGTGACGGCGATGGGGAGCGGGCCGTCGTAGCTGACGGTCTGGATCCCGGAGGGGTCGGCGATGGTCGCGAGGCGGCCGCCGGCGTCGTATGTGAACGTGGTTGACATTTCGTCGTGGCTCAGCGTTTGGAGGCGCCCGGCGACGTCGTAGGCCATCGCGACCGTGCGGCCGTCGGCGCGCGTGCGCAGGGTCGGCTGGCCGGCGCGGTCGTAGGCGAACGTGATGGTGTCGGGGGTCTCGGGGGCGCCGAGCGAGGGCGGGGTGAAGCTCGCGAGGTGGTCGTCGAGCGTGTAGGTGAGGACGTTCGGCGTCGCGCCCGCGGGCAGGCCCGGCGGGGTCATGGCGACGAGGCGCCCGACGGGATCGTAGGCGTAGGCGACGACGGCGCCCGAGGGGCGGGTCATGGCGGTCGGGCGCTCGGCGAGGTCCCAGTCGAGGCCGAAGGTGCGGCCCGCGGGATCGACGATCGTGGCGACCTGGCCCTGGGCGTCGTAGGTGACGGAGGCGGTGCGCGCGCCTTGGACGAGGTGCGTCACTCGGCCCTGTTCGTCGTAGCCGAGCGTGGTCGGCGCGCGTCCGGGAGCGCTCTCGGCGAGGACGAGCCCGGTGTCGTCGATGGTCGCGGCGGTGACGCGGCCGCCGGCGCTGGTCGCGGCGAACTGCAGCGTCGCGGCGTCGAAGGTGGTCGTGGCGGCTTGGCCGCCGATGCTTGTCGTCTCCGAGACGTTCGTGCCCATCAGGAGATCGAACGGGTCGAGGGCCTGGCGGGTGCGGGCCTCGGTCACGACGAACGTGCGGCCGCCCGGGGTCGTGAGGACGTCGCGCGCGACGAAGGCGGCGTTGAGTCCCCAGAGCGGGTCGAGGCCGTATTGCTGGGTTCGCAGCGAGCCGTCGGGGTTCGTCGTGGCGATGGTAGCGGTGCGCGCCGTCGGCAGCGAGTCGGCCTTGACGGCGACGCGCTGGACGGTCCCGTCCGGGTAGGTGAAGACGCGCTCAGCCCCGCCATCGGCGGCGTAGCGGAGCTCCTGACGGAAGGTGTGGCCCTCGGCGTCGGCGAGCGTGACCCTGACGCCGCCCTCGGGGAGCTCGGCGCGCGTGAGGAGCTTGGCGTTGGCGGCGGCGTTTTCGTCGCGGATGAGGCGCCCCTCGGGGTCATAGGTGAAGGCGTGGCGACGGCCATCGGGTTCGGTGAGCGAGGCGAGGAGGCCGCCGGGCGCGTAGCCGAGGAGGGTCGTCTCGCCGGCCGGATTGATGAGCGCGGTGAGCTGGCCGTCGGTGATGACGAGCGTCGTGCGGGCGCCGTAGGGACCGACGATGGCGGTGGCGATGCCGGCGGGGTCGCGGGCGATGGTGGTCACGAGGTCGTGCGCGTCGGCGACGCCGATGAGGCGCGCGGCCGCATCGTAGGCGAACGTGAGCAGGGTCGCGCCGGTGAGGGCGCTGACGGTGCGCGTGTGCTGGGCGTTCCGGTCGAAGACGTAGAGCTCGCTGCCGTCCTCGGACGGGACGACGATCTCGGAGGGCGGCGGCGGCGGATCGAAGCGCCGGATCCCGTTCGCGTCGGCGATGTAGAGCGTGCCGTCGGGGGCGCGCGCAATGGACTGTGGGGCCAGCTCGGCCGAGGTGGCCGGGTCGCCGTCGCCCGCGAAGCCGTAGACGTTCGAGCCGGCGATGGTGCTGATGACGCCGTCGGGCCAGATGCGGCGAATGGTGTTCTGATTCGTGATCATATCGATGCTGCCGTCGGGGCCGACCGCGAGCGTGCGCGGGTTCGCGAAAAAGCCGAAGGCGAGCGCGATCGCGGCCTGGGAGGCGGGCATGAGGTCGCCGCCGTTGGGGACCATGCTCGGGGCGCCGCCGAGGAGGACCACGGCGCCGCTCGGCAAGAGGCGGAAGATGCCGTTGGCCGAGCCACCGATGGGCGGGAGGCCGATCGCGTCGGGGTCGACGACGTGGCCCGAGAAGACGACGCTGCCGTCGGCGAGCGGGACGAGTGGTGGGTAGCCGCTGTCGGAGACCGTCGCGACGGCGCCATCGAGGGAGCGGCGCGTGATGCGCGCGAAGTCGCTGAAGTAGCTCGAGCCGTCGGGGGCGAAATAGGGAAGGGCAAGGGTGGGGGCGGTGCGGATCGTGCCGTCGGGCGTGATGATGCGCAGGGCCGGCGGCGTGCGGTCATCCGCGGGGGGCTCGCGGCCGCCCGGCGGCGGCGGCAGCTGCGGAAACGGGTTCTGGCTGAGGACCCAGAGCGCGCCGTCGGGTGCGAGGCTGAGGCGCATCGGGAAGGCGATCGCGGCGGTGGTGGCGGGGCCGCCGTCGCCGGTGTTGGCCTCCGCGCCAGTGCCGGCGATGGTCGTGATGAGGCCGTCGGGCGTGATCTTGCGGACGCGGTGCGCGAAGACATCGGCGATGACGAGGCTGCCGTCGGGCAGGACGGCGAGGTCGGCGGGCTCCATCTCGGCGTCGATGGCGGGGCCGCCGTCGCCGAGCTTGGCGGGGTCGCGCGTGGGTCCGATGACGCCGGCGATGCGGGTGAGCGTGCCGGTCTCGCGCGCGACGATGCGGACGTCGTGGCGGGCGCTCCCGCTGCCGAGGTGAAGCGCGCCGGCGGTGAGGTCGAGCGCGTGGTGGGCCGAGAGGGTCCACTCGCCGAGCGCTGCGGCCGAGGCTCTGAGCGAGCCGACGACGCCGATCGACACCTGGGTGTAGGCGCCTTCGCCGCGGCCCGGGAAGGCGGTGACGGCGGCGGGATCCGTCGGCGCGGGCTGGCCGAAGGTCTTCTGCGGGAGGGCGGCGGGGTCGCCGATGCGCGTGAGCCAGTACTCGGCGGGGCGGCCGTAGTCGACGCGCACGGTGGCGCGGCGGGCGCCCTGGACGAGGCGGCCGTAGCCGTCCTTGCCGTCCCAGAGGAAGCGGTGCTCGAGCTTGGGAACGAGCGCGGCGGCCTCGTAGCGCACGCGGGTGCGCTGGCCGGCGACGGTGATCGTGACGTCGATGCTGGTGATGTCGGACGGGACGGCGTCGCCGATGAGCGGCACGCGGATGGTGTCGCCGTCGAAGCGGCCGCGGGCGCGGCTGGATTCGTAGTGGAGGGCAAACGGGGTGCCGACGAGCGGGAGCTCTTCACCCAGGACCTGGTGCTCGGTGCGGATGATCGAGCCGGCGTCGGGGCCGCAGTTCGGGTAGCAGCTCTTGACCTCTTCTTGGCCGTCGCTGTCGCCGCCGCCGCCCTTCTTGGGCGTGGCGGGCGGGGGTGGCGGGGGAGGCGGCGGCGGGGTGGGGCGGAGGTCGTCGGGGATGGGGAGGTTGTTGCGCTGGTAGTAGTTGAGGTCGTGCGGCGAGAAGTGGGTGATGCGGGCGCGCCAGAGGCTCTCGCCCGGGGCGAAGCGGGCGGCGATGGCGCGGCGCTCGTCGAGCGTGAAGTCGTGAAGGACGAGGATCGCGTCGGTCTCGGCGATCGCGTCGCCGTCGAGGTCGAGCTCGGCGAGGCCGTCGGTGTGGTCGGTGACGGCGATGACGAGGCCGTCCTCGTCGGCGGTCCAGACGTTCTTCGCGGTGTCGAAGCTGCCGTTGGGGACGATGGTGCCGACGGGGATCGCGAGGAAGTTGTCGACGTGGATGGGGACCGGCTGGCTCAGCTCGACGGTGGTCGCGCCGAGCGCGAGCGCCTCGTCCGAGGACACGTCCACGCAGTAGGTGTAGGCGCTCGTGGCGGGGAGGGTGGCGGGCATAGCGGCGGGGCCGTTCGCGCCGACGGTGTACTCGGTGAGGCGCACGGACATCGACGGGAGCTCGACGAGGGAACCGTCCGGGAGGCGGGCGTGGGCGCGGGTGTCGGCGGGGAAGACGAGGCTCGCGGTGCGGTCGCCGTCGTCGTCCTGGTCGAGGCTGCCGGTGGCGACCTGGGCCTCGGCGCTGTCCATGTGAATGGCGTTCACAGTTGGGTCGAGGGGGCTGACGACGAGGTCGCCCAAGACGGTGACATCTTGGCGCTCGGCCGGGACGACGCGCGACAGCGGCGGGTAGCCGTCGCCGGTGACCGTGAGCGTGAGCGGGGCGCCGCCGTTGACGGCGAGGTCGAAGGCACCGTCGGCGCGCGTCAGGGTGGCGCCGAATTCGGGGTGATCGGCGATGGCGACGCGCAGCGCGGGGACGGGGGTCGTGTCGGCGAGGATGACGCGGCCGCGGAGGACGGCGATGCGCTCGGGGACGAGGGCGTCGGCTGCGACGCCGGTCTGGACGGCGTTGGGGCCCATATAAAGGAAGGAGACTTCGTCGGCGAGGGTGGCCGAGGGGGTGGTTGGGGCCGGGGGCGGGACGAGGACCGGGAGCTCGGTCTCGGTCTCGGTTTCGGTCTCGGTCTCGGTCTCGGTTCCGATCTCGGTTCCGATCTCGGTCTCGGTCTCGGAGCCGGTCTCGGTCTCGACCTCGGGCTCGATCTCGGACTCGATCTCGGATTCGGTCTCGGTCTCGATCTCGGACTCGATCTCGGATTCGGTCTCGGTCTCGGTCTCGATCTCGGACTCGATCTCGGACTCGGACTCGGTCTCGGACTCGGTCTCGATCTCGATCTCGATCTCGGACTCGGTCTCGATCTCGATCTCGATCTCGATCTCGATCTCGGACTCGATCTCGGTCTCGCTCCCGAACGCCGTATCCGCGACGTCCGCCACGGCGTGCTCGTCCGGGCATCCCCCGAGCACCAACGCCCCGACCGCCAGCAACGCCATCATCCTGCGCGACATAGACCGCCCCCTTGCTGCCTCGGCCCCCGAACGCGGAACACGTTCGCCCGGCCAAGCGCCCGCGAAACGCCCCAGAGACGGCCGAGGCACCCTATCACAAAAAGAGCGCGCACCCGCACGGCCTGTGCTCCGCGCGCATCCCCCATTGCCGCGCGCCGCGAGATCGCCGAGAACCCCCCGCGTGAAGCCGCCTGACCCGCCCGCGCCCGACCCGCCCGCGCCCGACCCCGACCCAGCCCTCGGCGAGCTCACCCGCGACCGCCTCACCCGCGACGTCTGGCTCTGGCAACGCCAGAAGGGCCATCGTTTCTCGGTCGATGACGTCGCGACCGCCTACGTCGCGGTCCAGGCGTGCCCCGCCGCGCGCACCGTGCTCGACCTGGGCTGCGGCATCGGCTCGGTGCTCCTCCACCTCGCCTGGTCCCTCCCCGACGCGACCCTCCTCGGCATCGAAGCCCAGGCCGTGTCGTTCGCGCTCCTCGCGCGCAACGTCCGCGACAACGCCCTCGGCGCGCGCGTCGCCATCGTCCACGGCGATCTGCGCGACCCCGCGACCTGGCCCGCGCCCCCCTGGGACCTCATCACCGGCACCCCGCCCTACTTCCCGCTCGCTGCCGCGCTCGAGGCCGAGGACCCCCAGCGCGCCTACGCCCGCATCGAGTACCGCGGCGGCGTCGAGGCCTACGTCGCCACCGCCGCCAGTCTCCTCGCGCCCGCGGGCCGCCTCGTCCTCTGCGGCGACCACCGCGCCGAGCACCGCGTCCTCGCCGCCGCCCATGTGAACGCCATTCACATCGTCTCGCGCACCGACGTCATCGCCCGCGCCCCGAACCCCCCGCTCTTCTCGATCTGGACGCTCGCGCGCCCGCCGCGGGCCCTTTGGCGCACCCCGACGCTCCCCGCGCTCTCGACGCTCACGATCCGCGATCAGACCGGTCAGCGCACCCCCGAAGCCGCCGACCTCCGCGCCTTCTCGGGCCTCTGATCGGCCGCGCGGCGCCGCCGCCCCCAAAGGCGACCGCACGTTGAGATCCTTTGAGACACGCCCCGCAGCACGGCTTGTTAGGTTGCAGCCCACGGCCTTCCGCGCTACCCGTCGCGCACCCTTCCGCCTCCCGAGGTACCCATGCCCCGCTCTCTCGCAACGCTGGCCCGCATGGGCCCCTCGGCACCCGGCCGTCGCCTGCCCCTCACCCTCCTCACCCTCCTGGCACCCGCCTGCGTCGTCGGCGCCGGCGCTTGCAGCGACGACCCCGAGCGCGCCTTCTGCGGCGACGGCAAGGTCTCGGGCAACGAGGTCTGCGATCCACTCCACGACGCGAACTGCGGCTTCGACTGCAAGCTCGAGCCCCCCGTCGCCGAGCTCTGCGACAACACCCGCGACGACGATAGCGACGGACAGACCGACTGCGCCGACAGCGACTGTTTCACGAGCCTGTCGTGCCTCCCGTCGCCCTGCGGCAACGGCCAGATCGACCCCGGCGAGGAGTGCGATCGCGGCGCCGAGAACGCCGCCGACGCGGCCTGCTCGCCGACCTGCACGGTCGACGCCGCCAAGAGCTGCGCCCCGCGCGCGCCCGTCGATCTCACCACCGTCGCCAGCCACCCGACCGGCGACACCTGGCACCACACCTTCGCGCCGACCCAGACCCGCGCGTCGCTCGTCGGTGGCGTCTTCCCGGTCGCCTGCGTGGCGGTCGCGCGCCTGTTCGACGGTGAGGCCCTCTTCACGTTCGCGCCCCCCGAGGCCGGCAGCTACGAATTTTCCACCGCGCACGCGGGCACGACCGTCGATACCGTCGTCTATACAGCGCGCGACTGCGGACGTGGCGGCCTGACGGCCTGCAACGACGACGACGCCGTCGGCGGCTCGCGCATCGTCCTCGCGGATCTGCCCGCCGGCCGTCCCGTCTTTCTGGCCGTCGCGTACGCGGCCGGAACCGCCGGCGACCGGGTCGCGCTCTCGATCACGAAGGTCCCAGGCGTCGCAGCCGCCGGCGAGGCCTGCGCGGCGAACGTCTGCGCAAGCGGCCTGCGCTGCGTCGGTGGCGCCGCGGCCGCTCGCTGCGCCGCGCCCGCTGCGCCCGTCATCACCTCCGCGCTTCCGACCCGGGTGCGGCCCGACACGCTCGAGGTCGCGCTGGAGGTCACCGATCCCGATCTGGATCTGGCCGGCTACGGCGACAACCTCGCGTTCCTCGTGCCGCCCATCCCGAGCGCCGAGGGCCACTACGCGCTGACGCTCGCGCTCACGATCCCCGATTCGGACTGGGACGGTACCCCCGACGTCAACGGCACCATCCCGCTCGCCGTCTACGACGCGCTCGGCCACACGAGCGCCCCCGTCGACCTCGCCTTCGAGCCCTTCCCCGCGGCGACGACGGCCGCTGTCGGCGCGCCCTGCGATCTGGCGGGCGCCGCCATCGTCTGCGAGTCGCTCTACGCGTGCACCGCCGCCGCGAACGGGGCCGTCTGCGCCGACCCGGTCGCGCCGATCCTCACGGCCATCACGTGGCGCAGGACCGCATGGAATCAGCTCGCCATCACCATGCACGGCTCGGACGTGAACGCCGATGTCGTCGCGGCCGAAGGACAATTCGGGAGCTACGGCGGCGACAACGACAACCTTTGGGGGAGCCCGCTGACCCCGTCGCCGATCGGCCACACGGAGTTCGAAGGCACGTTCCTCCTCGACGATCAGGGACGCTTCGGCTCCCAGATCGGCTGGGTCGGACTCGTGCTGCGCGACGCGACCGGCCGCGTCTCGAACAACCTCTACGTCGACTTCGACCGCCCCGCCGATCCGCTCGCGACCGGCAGCGCGTGCGATCCCCTCGGCGTGGCGAGCGTGTGCGGCGACTCGGACACGTGCGCGGCGGACGGCTTCGGCGACTGGCGCTGCGAGCCCGCGCTCGACCCGGTGATCGAGGTGCTCGAAGGCACGCTCGCCCCCGACGGCAGCGGCGCGATCCACGTGCACCTCCGGGCGTCCGATCCCAATGCGGACGTCACCTCGCTGACGCTCGAATGGGGCGACGGGACCTGGGCCTCGTTTGCGGTGCAGACGTTCCTGACCGGCGCATTCCATCCGTCGCTCTACGGGCGGCGCGCGTTCGATATCGACGTCACTCTCGTCGGCTCCGACCTCGACCAAGCGATCCGCGGGCAGCTCAAGGACGCCACCGGGCGGGTGTCCCGCTTCGCCTTCGACACGCTCCGCCCCGAGCTCGCGTCGGGTGCCGCCTGTGGCTCCGAGGTCGACGGTCTCTGCAGCAATGACGCGGCGCTCGCGTGCGGTCTCGGTGACGTATGCGAGCGCGCGGTCGCTCCGATCCTCACCGACGTCAAGCTCGAGCGCGTCGACGAGTGGACGCTGCGGGTCATCGCGACGGGCACCGATCCCAACGGCGATGTCAGCGCCTTCTTCGTGTCCGAAGATGCCTTCGATCCGGCCGCCGTCGACTACGGGATCGAGTCGTTCGCGGAGGTCACGGGCGGCGCGAACTTCCGGGCGACCGGCACCACCTACGCCGGCGCTCAGGCCGTCAGCGTGCATGTGGTGGTCTACGACCGAACGCGCGCCGCCAGCGCAACGCGCACAGTGGCCGTGCCCGGCATCGTCAAGAAGGGTGGCGCCTGCACGACCGATCCGAGCGTCGCCATCTGCCAGCAGGGCACGCGCTGCGTGGCGGCCAAATGCGTCGCGACCGCGCCGACGCTGAGCGCGCTCACGGTCACGCTCGACCCCGACACGCGCCGGTCGGTCCACATCCATGCGACCGGGACCGATCCCGATCGCGACGTCGTCACGCTGCGCCTCGCGCTCGCCGGCGCGGGCGACGTGCCCTACGGCGCGAACCCGCTGATCCTCTCGCTCGTCGATCCGATGACGGGACCCGCCATCAGCTGGGAGGGCGACGCCTTCACGGTCGACCTCGATCTGCCCTGGACGCGCACCGACTGGATCGGCCTCTCACACGGCACCGGCGCGGCGCTCGACCGCTGGGTCAAGCCGTCGAACGCCGTGGCGTTCACGTTCGACCCGACGCTCGGGCTCGGTAGCGCCTGTAATACCAGCCGCGACACGTGCTACCCGGGAACGTCGTGCCTGGGAGGCACCTGCAAGCCCGACGCGGCGGGCGCGTGCGGGCCAGACCTGGTCGTGCACGCGATCGACGAGGTCGGGACCCCGACGGGCCCCGGCTGGGTCGCCGACTTCGCCCTGAGCGAGGTCTCGGTTGTCGACCCGAGCTGCGTCCTCTTCGGCGGCGCGCGCGAGGCGGTCTTCAGCTGGACGCCCAGCGAGGACGCGTTTGCGCAGATCGCGACCGATCTCCCGAACCAGAAGGGCCACGACGAGGTCGCCGTGCGCGAGGGCGGTTGCTTCGATTCCAGCCGCGACCTGGCGTGCGGCGACGACTGGGCCATCGACGGGAGCGGCGAGCCGACCGTGACCTTCGACGCGAAGGCCGGCACGACCTACTTCATCATCATCGAGAACTCGTGGCAGGAGGGCGGGCAGGTGCTGCTCCTGCCGCTTCCCTATCGCGCCGCGGGCGAGCTGTGCGACGCGACGGGCCTCAGCGATCACTGCCGGGCGGGGCTCGCGTGCCTGGGTGGAACCTGCAAGAGCGTGCGCCACCTCGGCGAGTCCTGCGGCACGGCGACCACCGCGTGTACGACCGGGCTCGTGTGCAGTGGCGGGAGCTGCGCCTCGGACGCGGCCGCGCCGTGCGGCGCCGACCTCGCGGGTCGCGTTCACGCCCTGACGGACGTCGGGGTCTCGGCGGCCGACGGGAGCTACCTCGTCACCTACGACACGCCCGCAGGCGATTCCTACGACGACGGCGTTTGCGCCGAGCGCAACTGGGCCGAGGCGGGTCCCGAATACGTCGTGTCGTGGACCCCCGCCGCGCCGGTGCGCCTCACGGTGACGACCGCGGGCGTGCTCGAGAACACCGTGGACACGCTCGTTTATGTGAGGCGCAAGGCGTGCCGCGATCCGAGCGCCGAGGTCGCGTGCTCGGACGACGCCGAGTGGGGTCTCTACCAGTCGACGGTCACCGCCGACCTCGTCGGCGGCGAGACGGTCTACGTCTTCTTGGACACGCACGCCGGGCAGACCGGATCCGTGAAGGCGCTGTTCGTGCCCGTCCCGCTCTACGGCCTGGGACAAGCCTGCGCCCTGGCCTCGAACGACTGCGCGCCCGGGCTCGCGTGCGCTCCAGGCGCGGGCGGCGCGGCGATCTGCAAGAAGGTGCTCGCGGCCGACGCGGCGTGTGGCGCCGTCGATACCCAATGCGGCCCGGGGCTCGTCTGCGACGCGACCGCGCATAGCTGCCGGGTGGACGACGACAAGCCCTGCGGGGACGTTGCGTATCTCGACGCGCGCGCCGCGGACACGGACGGCAACCCGAACGACGACGTCTTCGAGCTCAGCGTCGACGGCACCGCGCTCGAGCACCACGCGACCCCGAGCGGCGAGGCCTGTGCGGGTATGGGCCTCTACGGCGAGGTCGCGATCGGGGTCACCGCCGACGACGATTCAGTGCTCGAGGTCTCGGCACACTGGGACTCGCAGACCGCGGATTCGGTCTTCTACGTCCGCATGGACGCGTGCCTGAATCCGGCTGCGGAACGCTTCTGCCAGAGCACGAAACACCTGACGGACGCAGGCGCCGCGACCCCGATCGATGCGGGCCAGACGGCCTTCGTCTTCTTCGACGGCATCTCCGATTGGCCCAAGGCCATCCGGATCGCGCTCATCCCGCGCTAAGGCCTGGCAGACTCGGGAGATCGTCGCACCGCCCGCTGCACCGCTTCGATGACGGCCCGCACCGTCGGGGATCCGGCGCTGCGGGCGCGTTCGTAGGCGGCGAGCTCGAAGGGCGGGACGGCGGGATGTCCGCGCAGCCGAACGAGCCGGCCGTCGGCGAGCTCGCGTCGGATCGAGATCGCGGGAAAGCAGCCAAGGAAGCGCCCACCGGCCACGAGCTCGACGCCGCTCCGGAGCAGCTCGATCGTCGCCCCGATCGGTCGCGCCAGGCGCTCGTCAGGGAATTGATCGATCGGCCGACTCCCGGGCGGGTCAGCGAAGAAGCGCGGCACGACCCACGGGTGAGATAGGAAGTCGGCACGGCTCGCGCGCCCGCCGCCGAGCGCCGCCAGCGCGTGGTCCTGGCCGCAGACGACGACCGCCGGCGAGGTCCCGAGGACGTGGCGACGGAGCGCGTCGCTCGCGGCGCCTCCGACGGTGAACGCCACGTCGAGCTCGCCACGCGCGACCCCTTGGAGCAGCCGATCCGGCGGTTGCTCGAAGCACGACGGAACGACGTCCGGGTGCGCGGTGACGAGCGCGGTGAGCGCGGCCGGGAGCACATCGAGCGACAGCACCTCCATGGCGCCGATGCGGAGCGGCCCGCGGATCGCGTGAACCGCGTCGTTCGCATCGCGCGCGAGCGCAGCCGCGTCGGCTAGGATGACGCGGGCCCGCTCGAGCACGCGCTCGCCCGCGTGCGTCATCTGCACCGAGCGGGTCGTGCGCTCGAGCAGGCGCACGCCGAGACCGGCCTCGAGACCGGCGATCGCCTTCGACAGGGCGGGCTGCGTGACGTGCACGGACTCCGCCGCGCGCGCGAAGCTGCCGGCGCTCGCGACCGCGACGAAGTAGCGAAGGTGGCTGAGTTCCATTCCGCTATCATTCCACGAAGGAATCAATCCGTGTCGAATTATTCACTTCTAGGCATGAGCAGCACCGGCCATTGTCGACGCACGGAGGTCGTATGCGGCATGGGGCGGGAGTCAAACGGGGGAACGGTTGGGTGCTGGCCGGAGGGCTCACGCTCGGCGTTTGGACGCAGGCGGGCTGCGACCAGGGTGCGCGCGAAGGCGAGCGCAGCGGCGAGGACCACGGGATCGGGGAATCATCGACGTCCAGCGACGTCGTCGCGCCGGAGGAGCAAGCGAGCCCCGTCGACGATCCGGTGGCGTGGATCGACGTCGGCGCGATCGGTCGCTGCGAGCTGACCGTCGCCGGCGCCGTGCGATGCGCGCATCGACCGCCGCAGTCGGTCGGCCCGCCGGTGACCTTCGAGCTCGCGCGCGCGGGAGCCCGCGAGCTGGCCGTGGCGGGAACCGTGGTCTGGCACGAAGAGCTCGTCGCGTGCGCGCTGCTCGGGCGGGTCGGCGAGGGCGCCACGACGGAGGGGGGAACGACGGAGGGGGGGACCGCGATCCTCTGCAACAACCGCGGGCCCTTCACCGTGGACGGGGCCCATGGCCTGACGCTCGGCGACAACGTCGGTTGCGTGCGCGACGCGACCGACCGCGCGGTCTGTTGGCGCGCTATCTTCTGGCCAGACGAACCGGAACCGGCCCCGGAGCAACCGGTCGCACCCTTCGCCGACGCGCGCGCCGTCAGCCTCTTGGGGCTCGCCGCGACCGCGAGCCGCGCCTGCGCGTTGTCCGACGACGGCCGCGTGCGGTGCTGGAATCCGGGGGCCGACCCAGGGTCCGGGACCACGATCGCCGTCGACACCGCGGTCGGCCGCGCCGTTCAGATCAGCGCCAGCGCTTGGCACGTGTGCGTCCTGCGATCCGACCGCTCGGTCGGTTGCTGGAACGACGATGGCGCGCCGGCGCCCGTCTACGAGTCACCCGAGCCGGTCGCGCGCCTTGCCGCAGGCGGCTTCGACGTCTGCACCCAGGCCCCGGGCGCTACCGACGTCGTGTGCCGCGACGGCTCGGGCGACGCGCGGATCTGGGCCTCCGGAGCGCTCGACGCGCTCGAGGTCGGCGTGGCCGGCGTCTGCGGTCGACGCGGTCCAAACGACTGGATCTGCGCACCGCCGGGCGCGTTTGATCCGAGCTGGGCCCGCGAGTGAGGAGCGTCAGGGCGCGAAGGGGTCCGTGCACGTTTGGTCGCCGACCGTGCTGCCGATGCGGCAGAGCGGGTACGGGAAGTTGCTGGTCCCGGTGGCCGGATCGTCGAAGAAGAAGACGAGCAGGCGGTCGCTCCCGTCCGTCAGGATCCGGTCGGTGCGCGTGACGTCCCCGGCGCCGCCGCTGGGGTCCGTCTCGGTGTTGACCCAGTACAGGTGCTTTTGACCGTTCTCGGGCTTCATCGAGCAGAAGTACCAGCCGCGCGAGACCTCGTTCGTGCTCTGCTGGGGATCCACGTCGCGCGTGTAGAACGTGTTGCCGTCGACGCGCAGGACGAAGCCGCCGTCGGTCGCCGGATCGGGCCAGGCGTAGTCGGGGGTATCGTCGTTGGGTGCCGGCAGGAAGCCGTGGAGGCGCCAGCTTCCCTGTAGCTCCTTCAGGCCGTCGGGGCAGCCGTTGCAGGTGTAGGTCGTCGCGCCGACCGTCAGCCCGCCCCACGGATAGGCGGCCCCGCCCGTGGGTGGCTCGAGCTGGTCCGCGGTCGCGCAGGAAGCGTTCGGGGTCGGCGCGGTCACGGTGACCTTGGTGTTGACGCCGGTGAGCGCGCTGGTCCCGTCGGGGACGTCGGCGGTCGTTTCGGTGGCGGTCGTTTCGGCGACCGTGGTTTCGGCCTGCGTCGTGGTCGCGTCGCCGGTCGTCGGTTGGGTGTCGGCGGTGGTCGCCTGCGTCGTGTCGGCGACGACCTTGGTGTCGGAATCGTTGCATGCGGCTGCAAGTAAAACGAAGGCCAGGATGGTGCGACGCGACATGCGCAACCTCGACGGATGGGGCGGTGACTGGAACGCGGGACCCGGACGCGGAGCCCGCGCTGACTCTAGCGCCACCTCCCTGGTACCTCAAGCTGGTACCTCAAGCCCGCGCGCGGCGTGCCGCCGGTGCGCGAAAATGGCCGCCCTGCCGCCCTGCTGCTATGACGCGGGCATGACGACGATGCGCGCCAACCGAACCGTCTCTGCTCCCCCGCGCCCCGCCTCAGCTTCGCGCGCGAAGCCGAGCCTGCCCAATGCCAGCACCGAGCGCGCGCACGCCCTCGACGTTCCGTTCGAGATGCGTGGCGTCGCCAGCGCGGCCGGCGCCAAATGGGAACCGGACCACGGCGTCTTCCTCTATCGCGGCGCGACCCTCCCGGCCGCGCTCGCGCCGTTTCGATCGCAGCCCTACTCCTTCGAGCGGCGCGTCGAAGCGGCGCTCAATACCCGGCACCCATCGCCGCGCGCCGGGCCTTCGCGACCGAGCCTCGCGGGCAGCCCGGCAATGCCCCTGACGGGGCCAGCCGGGCCTTCGCGAGCGACCCTCACACCGCGCCCGCATCAAACCGCCGGCGTCCGGGCGATCCTCGCAGCGGTGAACGCCGATCACCGCGGCTTCCTGCTCGCGGACGACGTGGGTCTCGGCAAGACCATCACCGCCTGGGAGGCCGTCCGCCAGCTGCCCGCCGCGCGCGAGGTCCTCATCGTCTGCCCGCTCGCGGTCGTCGCCCATTGGCGGCGGACGCTGCTCGCGCTCGGCGACGGCGGCCGCTCGGTCGTCATCCTCAACTACGAGCGTCTCGGCAAGCTCTTCTCGGTCGCCCCCGCCGCGCGCGCCAAGGTGCGCACCAAGAAGGGCCTCGCGCGCGCCGGCCAGGCGGCCGAGTTCGACGTCGTCATCTGGGACGAGAGCCACCGCTGCAAGAACCCCGCGGCCGCGCGCTCCAAGCTCGCCGCCAAGCTCAACCTGTCGGCGGGCTTCATCCTCTGGCTGTCGGCGACGGCCGGGCAGAACCCGCTCGAGCTGTCCTACCTGGCCCCGTTGCTCGCGCGCGTCACCGGCGACCGCCCGGGTGATCTCAAGGACTTCGAAGGCTGGTGTCTCGCGCAAGGCCTCGGCGTGACGCGCGGGCAATACGGCCGCTGGGACTGGCGCGGCGACCCCGACGACTGCGAGCGCGTGCGGGCGCTGCTCTTCGATGGCGACGTTCCGGCCGGGATTCGGCGCCGCCCCGAGGACATCGCGGGCTGGCCCGAGATCAATCGGATCCTCACGCCGATCGAGCTCGATCCGTCCGCGCGCGCTCTCTACGCCGAGGCGTGGACGACCTTCCGGCGCGAGCTCGCGCTCGAGCAGAAGGGCAAGAACCCGACCTCGGGGCTGGCGGCGACCCTGCGCCTTCGGCAGAAGGGCTCCCTGCTCCGCGTTCCGGGGACCGTCGAGCTCGCGCTCGAGCTCCTCGACAACGGCCACCGCGTCGCGATCTCGGTCGCGTTCATCGAGACATTGAACGCGCTCCGGACCGCGATCGACGAGGCCCTCGGGACCCCCTCCACCGCGGCAATCCACGGCGCGATGCCCGCGGCACTCAAGGAATCGGAGCGCCTGCGTTTCCAGCGTGGCGAGGCGAAGGTCGTCCTCTTCACGGTCGAAGAGGGGATCTCGCTACACCAAGGCGAGCTCATGCCCACCGGCGACGCGCCGCGCTCCGAGATCATCCACGATCTGCGCTGGTCGGCCATCCAAATGGCCCAAATCGAGGGCCGCTGCCATCGCGACGGCCGCTTCGCGCAGGTCTATTGGGCGTATGCCGACGAGACCCTCGAGGAGCAGATCGCCGGGATCGTGTGCCGGCGGATCCAATCCATGAAGGGCATGGTCGGCGACGACGTGCAGACCCTGCGCGACATCGAGGAGCTCCTGCGCCAGTCGCCGAGCGCCGTACGGCCCGATTGAAAACCGGCCCGCGCGCCTTCTGCGGCGCCCGTCACGGGGCAGGAACGTACGGGACCTTCATGTGCCCGATCGCGTCGGTCGTCGCGTCGTAGGCGTAGGCTTTGATGTAGAAGGTGTCGCTCGGCACCAGCGCGTCGGCCCAGCCGAAATTCGCGACGAAGGCGCCGCCGACCACCGGAACCTCGAGCCGCACGATCGCTTTGTCATTGGCCGTCACCCAGTTCGCGTTGACCGTCTCAGCGGCCGGTGCGCTCGGGTCGACGGGCAGGAGCGTGCCGTGGATCGCGTCGCGCTCGGTCTCGAGCGTGACGATGGCGGTGCCGTCGACGACCTCGGTCACGGTGCCGCTCACGACGATGTGCTTCTCGCGGATCGATCCGGTCGGCGCGCCGAAGGTCACGGCGCCGCGCGGGTATTGCATCGAGGTGCCGGGGTCGCCGAGGAGGTTGTAGAGATCGAGGTGCTGATCGAGGATCGTCGCCTGCTTCTCGGGCGTGTTGCACGAGGCCTCGAGGGTGGCGCCTGCCGCCATCAACAGGCGGAACTCATCGCCCTGGTCGTCGAAGAGCGCGTGCTTGATGGCGACGACGACCTCGCCGATGGTCGCGTGCTGCATGCCGAGCGTCACGCGCTGGGACTCGTACGCCAGCACGGCGTTGCCGAACGGGTGTGAGACGTCGGAGGAACCCAGCGTCGCGATCGGGCCGTCGGCCTTGAACGAGAGCGTTTCGGAGAGGCTCGGCGCGGCGTTGGCGTAGTTGCCGGCGAAGCACGCGAAGAACATCGCGAAGGGTTTGCGGACGTCGCAATGCACCTGGGCGACCTGTTTCTTGCTGAGGCCCTGGGTCCATTCCTCGGAGCCGTGCCCGATATAGACGGCCATCAGCGCGCCGTCGTTGAAGAGGTCGACCACCTTGTCATTGAACGGCATGTACCAGTAGCTGCTGAGGGCGTTGTCCCAGGCGCCGACGATGTCGAAGGTGTGGTTGACCAGCGTGAGCCCCTGGTTGACGGCCTGCTCGAGGAGCGCGTCGACCTCGGGGCCGAAGCCGGCCTGCCCGACGTAGAGCGCCAGGCGGCGATTGAACTCGCCGACCTGGTAGTCGGTCTCGAAGCCCTGGATCTTCGCGAGCGCGGTGGCGGCGTCGGCCTCGTTTTGTGCGGGGATCCGGCCGACCGCGGCCTCGGGCCGGTCGTCGCCGTCCAGGTCCGCGTAGCGGTTGTCGGTCCAACAGCCGCTCGCCCCGGGCGTCGTGTTCTCGCAGCCGTGCGCCGGAATGCGCCCGCTCTCGGCCGCCCCGCCCGCGGGGGCGTCGCCGACGAGCAAGAGGAACAGGCGCGGCTCGGGCGTGCGACCCGCGCGCAAGTCGCTCAGCTTGGCGCGCACCGCGGTCGCGAACGTGGCGGCACTCGGCGCGTCCCCGGCCAGGGCGGTCACGTTCGTGAGCGTGACCTCGAAGCCTCTCGATTCGCGGTAGCTCGCCCACGCCGGTCCGACGGTCGCGAAGTCGTCCTGCGCGACGATGAGCATGACGGCGGGACCGGGTGGGGGAACGATGATCTCCTCGACGATCTCGGTCTCGTTCTCGACCTCGACCTCGACCTCGGCCTCGACCTCGACCTCGGCCTCGGCCTCGGCCACGGTCTCGTTCTCGACCTCGGCCACGGTCTCGTTCTCGACCTCGACCTCGACCTCGAGCTCGACGTCGGCCACGGTCTCGTTCTCGACCTCGGCCACGGTCTCGTTCTCGACCTCGGCCTCGACCTCGGCGCCGGTCGCGACCTCGCCCTCGACCTCGACCGCTGTCGTCTCGTCGACCGCGTCGCGCCCGCCCGCGTCATCCCCGGTGCACGCCGCGACCAACCCGCAGAGGCAGAACCACCCAAGCCGCTCGCGCATGACGACCCCCAATCCCAACACCGCACCCACGATGATAGCGCGCCTCGACGACCGGAGCCAGTCGCCCCCGGCGCTGCGCGTGGCCGGGTCGGAATCGATCGACGCCCATGACCGACCGTGCCAAGGTCCGCGTCGAGCTCCGACCCCATGACGCTGCTGTCGCTCCTGGCCATCGCGTTGATCCTGCTCCTCGCGCTCTATGCGCTGGGGCTCTACGCGGCTACATGCACCTTCTTGTTCACGCGGCGCGCTCGCATCGGCGCCGAGGTCGCTCCGCCAGCGACTGAGCGCGCATCCATCGACGCGCCGATCGCCGTGCTCGTCCCCGCCCGCAACGAAGGCGCGATGGCGCTCCGCGTGATCCAATCGCTCCTGGATCAGGACACGCCCGCGCCGGTGGCCATCCACCTGCTCTTGGCCGATCGCAGCGACGACTCGTGGCCCTACCTGCAGGCTGCCTTCGAAGTCGCGGACCGCCCCGACGCAGCCACCCCCGACACCCCCGATACGGTCGACACGGTCGATACGATGCACGTCCACACCGCGCCCCCCCATGGCGCGCGCGGGCCGCGCACGATCCACGTGTCGTTCACCGGCCGCGACCCCAAGGCCGACAAGCTCAACTGGGCGCTCACCCGCATCGACGCGCCACGCGTGGCCGTCCTCGATTGCGACCACCAGGCCCACCCGGACTGGCTCTCGCGCTCGGTCGCGCGCCTCGTCGCCACCGGACGCCCCATGGTCCAGGGCCGGCGCCACGGCCTCGTTGCCGATGGACTCTTCTCGCTCTGGGACTCGCTCCATCAGCACGTCGGCTGCGAGCTGTTCAACGTCGCCTTCGGGCGGCACGACCTCTCGGTCTTTCTGACGGGGACGACGTTTGTCGCCGACACCGCGCTCCTCCGGCGGCACCACTTTCGCGCGACGATCACCGAGGACATCGACCTGTCCTACACCCTCTTCATGGAGGGCGAGCGCGTCGTCGCCGAGCCCGTCGGCGCCTCGGACGAAGAGGTGTCGCCCGACCTCTACAGCTTCCTCGCGCGCCGCCGCCGCTGGGCCGCCGGACATACCGAGGCCTTCGGGCGCCACCTCCGCGCATTGCGGCGCGCGCCGATCCGCTGGCGCGACCGGCTGCAGTTCGTCTTCCACGGCTTGCACTACCTCGTCGCAGCCGCCGTGTTGGCGCTCCACGCCGCGATCGGCCTGCTGTTCGCCGAGCGCCTCCCGGGCGCCGCGCTCGCGCTCGCGTTCGGCCTCGGCCTCGCGTCGGCCCTCGCGCTCGCGCGCACGCAGCGGATGCGCGGGTGGCGGACGCGCGCGTCCGAGGTCACGATGCTGACGGCCTGGTTCTTTCCAGGCGCGATCATGCTGCTCAACGCCGCGATCGCGGCCATCACGGCCGATCCCGCGCGCCTCACCCTGCCACTCCCCGACTGGGCGATTGCGCTCGGTCTCTTCGCCTGGCTGGCCCCCTTGGCGTTGCTCCTGGCGGGCTTGTTCGGCTTTCGCCAGCTCACCTTCACGACGCTCCTGGCGGTCGTCCTGACCTACCCGATCGCCTTCTGCCTCGACCTGGCCGGGGTCCTCCTTGGGCTCACCGATGTCCTGGCCGGGCGCGCCATGTGGCAGGCGGTTGGCCGCCGCGCGCGCATCCGCTTGCCACTCACGCGCTGGCGCCTGCGCCCGCGACCCGCGCCTCCTGAGGCGTCCGCGCGCGCCCGGGCGCCGACGGCGCAGCCGCTGCGCCCGAGCGACGCATCGCGCACCCCAACCGGCGTCAGCTTGACCCCGGTCATCAGCATCCCCGAGAGTTGGCGTCCGCGCGCCTGCCTCGCCTTCCTTAGAAGGACCGTCGCGATGGCTCGCCCCCAGGCCCCTTTGCTCCGCCCGAAGAATGTTGTGTGGTTGACGCTCTTGGCGACCGTCGTCGGGCTGTTCATCGCCAGCCGCGCGACGCGCCTCGAGGTCGCCGCCGCCGCGTGCCGCACCTTGCCGCACGATGGCGACCCTTGGATCGTGCGCCCCGAGCGGATCCCCGGCTATTGCACGACGCCCGCCCCCGCCGAGGGTACGCGCTGGTCGCGCCGCCGCGGCACCTTCGAGTCGACGCGCCACGACGCGCTGACGAACCCCGACGCGTATTGGGAGCGGCTCGAGACCACGTTCGCCTGCAACCTGGCGCGCTTCACGCCCGCCAACCTCGCGCCCGCCGAGGGTGGCGGCACGCGCGTCACGCTGCGCGCCGAGGCGACCACCGGCGACGGCACCAAGACGCCCGGCGCGCGCGCGTACACGTCGGGCGCGCTCGCGACGCGCGACGAGGCGTCGGCGTGGCACCGCTACGGACGCTACGAGGTCACGCTGCAGGCGGCGCGCGGATCGGGCCTGATCTCCGCCTTCTTCCTGCATCGGCGCGATCCCTGGCAGGAGATCGACCTCGAGATCCTCGGCCAGGACACGACCCACGCGCTGCTCAACGTGTACTTCAATCCGGGCGCCCCGGGCGACCCGTACAACTACGGCTACGCCGGGACGCCGGTCCTGGTCGCGCTCGGGTTCGACGCCGCCGCCGCGCCGCACCGCTATGCCATCGAGTGGGACACCGACGAGCTTCGCTGGTTCGCCGATGAGCGCTTGATCCACCGGCGCCGCGCCGGTCGGCCGACGCCGATTCCGCACCTGCCGATGCGCCTGCACCTGAACCTGTGGGCGACCTGCGCCGAGGCGCTCGCCGGCCCGGTCGACGCGCGCGCGCTGCCGGCGACCGCGACGTTCACGGACGTCGTGGTGCAGCGGCGCGAGACCTCGACGCTCGCCGCCGTATGGGCGCTCTTCGACGGGCTCTTCAGCAGCGGGCCCAACGGCTCCGAGCCCGAGCCCGACGCCTGGCAGGACGGCGCGGAGTGGCTACCGCCGCACCGCCCAGCGCCCTGACGAACGCGGCCGTCAGAAGCGCCAACACGCAGACCATGGTGCCCTCAGAAGCGCCAACACGCGACGTGGAGCCCCTCCCACACGGGCGTGGCCGACCGATCGAACGCGCGCTCGAGGGCGCGGAGGAGCTGCGGCACCGGGGCATAGACGAAGAGCGTGCGCCCGCCTGCCAGCCCGCCTGCCAGCCCGCCCGGAGGCCATGGCGTAGCCCCCTGCGTGCCCTCGGTTTCGAGGCGCGCGATCCACGCATCGCGCGCAGGATGATCGAGAAAGACGAACTCTGTTTCGGGCTTCACCAGGGTCGCAAGCGCCAGCAGGTTTCCGGGGTGGTGGCGCTCGCGGTCACCCAGGACCAAGGGGCGCTCGGTCTGGTTGATGGCGTTCGCCACGGCCCCGAGGCCGATCGAGAGCTCGCGGCTCCACGGCACGGCGGCGGAGACGACGCCGAGGGTGCTGGCCGCGGCGACCGCGACGACGGCCACGCGCAGGGCGAGACCACGGCGACCGCCGAGCGACGCCAGCGACCAGGCGACCAGCCACAGCGCGGCCAACCAGGCGGGGAACATGTAACGCGCCGAGGCCGAGCGGATCCCGCCGACAAGCAGATCCGGGACGACCAGGAGGCCGACCGGCACGACCAGGAGCAAGACGAACAACGCGCGCAAACCGTGGGTGCCGCGCCGGATCCAACGAACGAGCGACCAGAGGACCAGGGCGACGGCGAGCGCGATCATGGCGGCCGCGAAGGGGCTCGGGTCCTCGGCGGCGCCGAGCTCGACGAAGGGCCGACTGACGTTGGTGGCCAACGTCGCGAGAGTCTCGCCGGTCGGCACGACGATCGCGCGCGACCAGTCCATCGACGCGCGAAACGCGTCCATGTGGTCGAGCAGCAAGAGCGCCCAGGGCAGGAACAGCGCGCCCGCGAGCCCCAACGCAGCGCCCGCGCGAACCCAGTCACGCCACCCGGCGCGGGACCGGATCCTGCGCCCCGCGAGCCACGCCCCTTGGCAGGCAGCGACGCTCGCGTGCGCGAAGGCGGTGTAGAGCCCGAGCGCGGTCACGAGCGCAAAGCCAAGCCACGCGCCCCAGCGCCCCGTGCGCTCCGCGCGCAAGAGCAGCGCGGTCGAGGCGAGGACCGAGGCCCCCCAGAGCGCGTACTCGCGCGCCTCTTGCGCGTAGGTCACGAGGAAGGGCGAGGCGGCGACCAAGGCGACGAAGGTGGCGCCGACTGTCGTCGCAGGCGCCGTTTCGGGCGCGGTCGGCGGCGCGGCGCGAGCCCAACGCATGCACTCGCGCGCGAGCCACCAGGCCAAGAGCACCGAGGCCAGCGACACGATGGCCGACAGCGCGCGCAACGTCCCGAGCGCGTCCCCGAAGACCTCCATCCAGAGGCGCGCCAGGAGGTAATACGCGGGCGGGTGCTGCGGCTCGTCGCGCGCGAGGCCGCGCACGGTGTCGAGCGCCGTTCGATCGGGGCCCAGCCGTTGAAAGCGCAAGACCTCGTCGCGCGCGAGCGGGCGCCCGACGTAGAGCGCCTGAATCCACTCTTCGGAGTGGTGCCCGGCCGCGAAGATGCGCGTGTAGACCTCGTCGTGCCAGATCGGCTTGTCACCGAGCCCGACGAAGCGCGCGACGCCGCCGAGGACGAGGACCAGCACGAACGCGGCACCGAGGGAGCGCACGCCGCTTCGTAGCGTAGTGCCCTCCGCTGCGCACGCATCATTGACGCGCGCCCCGCGCGGTTGCTAGACGGTCCTCCCCCGAGGAGGCCCCCCGTGACCGCGACGCTCGTCAGCCTGAACACCAGCCCACGCGACGCGCTCGACCCCGCGCCCGCGCCGAAAAAGTTGGTGTACGTACAAACGTTCGGCTGCCAGATGAACGTCAACGACACCGATCGGATCCACCAGGTCCTCGCCCCGCACGGCTACGCCCCGACCGCCGACCCCGCGCTCGCCCACCTCATCCTCCTCAACACCTGCAGCGTGCGCGACCGCGCCGAGCAGAAGATGCTCTCGCAGCTCGGCCGCATGGCCCCGCTCAAGGAGTACAACGACGAGCTCGTCCTCGGCGTCGCCGGCTGCGTCGCCCAACAAGAAGGCCAGAAGCTCCTCGACAAGGTCCCCTACCTCGACCTCGTCTTCGGCCCCGACCACATCGCCGAGCTCCCGGCCCTCCTCGAGCGCGTCAAGAGCGCCGAGCGCCGCGTCGCCGAGACCACCTTCTTCAAGCGCAAGGACTACGCCTTCATCCCCGCCGAGCCCAAGGCCGACACGAAGGTCAGCGAGTTCGTCACCATCATGAAGGGCTGCGATAAAGTCTGCAGCTACTGCATCGTCCCCTTCACGCGCGGCCGCGAGGTCTCGAAACCCGCGGACATGGTGCTCCGCGAGGTCCAGCTCCTCGTCGAGGCGGGCGCGCGCGAGGTGACGCTCCTCGGCCAGAACGTCAACTCCTACGGCAAGGATCTCTCGGCCGAGGACGGCCCAACGCGCACCCGCGTCCCGACCTTCGCCCAGCTTCTCCGCGACGTGGACGCCATCCCGGGCCTCGAGCGCATCCGCTTCACGACCTCGCATCCGATGGACGCCATCGACGATCTGGCGCAGTGTTTCGGCGAGCTGCGCACGCTCTGCGAGTACTTCCATCTGCCCGTCCAGAGCGGCTCCGACCGCATCCTCGAC
>SXGT01514954.1_pt1 | contig 37695 bp, 25 predicted proteins | sample 3176221 | NCBI WGS metagenome assembly SXGT01 (sample SAMN11356862, study PRJNA531348) | freshwater metagenome | isolation source: freshwater sample F1-120 | place: China: Fuxian Lake, Yuxi | collected 2017-12-25 | reverse complement strand
GATGCATCGCAGCTCGCCTCGCGCGAGCGCGGGCTTCAGCAGTTGCCCCGCACCGACGGCGCCTTCACTCGCGCCGGCGCCGACAATGGTGTGCAGTTCATCAATGAAGAGAATGACACGGCCATCACTCGCAGCGACCTCGCGCAAGACGGCCTTGAGCCTTTCTTCAAACTCGCCGCGGTACTTCGCGCCCGCGAGCAATTGACCGACATCCAACGCAATCAGTCGCGCGTCTCGCATGGTCTCCGGGCAATCCCCATTGACGATGCGAATCGCAAGACCCTCGGCGATCGCGGTCTTTCCGACGCCAGGCTCTCCAATCAAGACGGGATTGTTCTTCGTGCGTCGCGAAAGTACCTGCATGCAGCGGCGAATCTCTTCATCTCGTCCAATGACTGGATCAATCTTGCCCTGTTGCGCCTTTTCGATGAGATCGATGCCGTATTTTTTGAGCGCTTCGAAGGTGTCTTCGGCGTTTTGGTCGTTGATTTGAGAGACGCCCGAGGCCTTTCGAATGGCTTCGATGCTCGAAAGAAGCCGAGCGCGATCGATGCCAAGCGTTGAGAGGACTTGCTTAGCGTCGCTCTTGATTTCGGCGGTGGCGAGCAAGAGATGCTCAGTCGACACGAACGCATCTTTCATGCGTGTCGCCTCCGACTCCGCCTTCAGGAAGACTTCGTTGAGTTCACGCGAGACGCTGACCTGATTGTTGGTGGAGACCTTCGGCAGTCGCCGCAGCTCTGCCCGAGCGATGTCAAGCACGCGCGCGGCATCCGCGCCCGCACGGGAGAACACGCTGCTCGCGCCGCCTTGTTTACTCGCGAGCATCGCGATGAGCAGGTGCAGTGGCTGGACTTGCGCATGTTGCTCGGTCGTCGCAAGCGCCTGTGCATCATGCACGACGGTCTGAGCCTGTGTGGTGAACTGGTCGATTCGCATCTGTGACTCCCGCAGGACCCTAAGGAGATGAATCGTAGGGGTCAGATCGGCCGTGCAGGAAAGTTTTCGGGGATCAATTCCGGACGATCGTTCAGCCATCCCACGAGAAATCGAAACGCGTCGACGAGTCGAGGTCCTGGACGGTTGAACATCTGGTTTCCATCCACTGCGAGCACGCACTCTGGGTTGGGTTCGAGCACCGCCGGCAGAAGCGGCCACCATCGGCTTGAGGTGAGGGTGTGAAGCTCGCTCTGAATCCGCGCGAGGTCAAATCCACAAGGCGCGATGAGGACGCGGCCGGGCATTGCTTCGAGTGCATCTTCGGGCGTGATTTGTCGACTCTTTGCGCCTGCGGCATTCAGCGAGTGCCGTCCGCCGGCATCTTGAATGAGTTGTGGCGTCCAGTGTCCTCCGACAAAGAGCGGATCCATCCACTCGAGGAAGAGCACTTCGGGTCCGGGCACAAACGGATTGACGAAGTCGACGGCGCTCCAATACTGATCGCGTAAGCTCACCATTGCCCGCGCAGCGTCCGATGCTCGTCCGACCGCTTCTCCGACCCGCAGGAGATCATCGAACACATCAAAGACGCTCGTTGGATTGAGGTTGACAACGCGCGGCGGTGTCGCAAGCGTCGCGGCAATCCGTTGCACATTGGCGAGATCAATCGAGCAAACCTCGCACAGATCCTGGGTCAGAATGATGTCTGGCTTCAACTCGCGAATGCGCGCCTCGTCGATCGTGTAGAGACTTGTTGCGCCCTGCGAGCGCGCCTCGCGAACGCTCGCGTCAATCTCAGCGCTTGTAGTTCCGAGTGTTCGCGCGGCCGTGAGCACCGGGCGGTCGGTGATGCGCGGAGGAAAATCGCACTCATGGCTTCGTCCAACAAGGAGGTCTTCCGCGCCGATGGCGCAGAGCACCTCTGTGGCTGATGGAAGAAGGCTGATGACGCGCGGACGGTGAGTCATTTCAACGAGTGTAAGGGGTGATAAATACGTGAGTTTTCACTCGATGAAGCCTTCAAAGACGGCGTAGATCACGCACGCTGCACGCTCCTCAAAGCTGCGCTTCTGCGCCGCCTCGAAATGCTAGGAACGCCTTGGAATTGGGGCATTTTTTCACTGTACGCGCCGTACGCACGAAGGCCGTTGGGGGACTTGGAGCGCAGGCGCGAGAAGGTGAGAAGACAAATGAAGACTCTGAACTTTCAATCCGTTGCTCAACTCGCGTGCCTCGTTTCGCCCGCGCTGCTTGCCGCCTCCTCGGAGGCTGGAATCGTGCAAATGGGTGCGGTTCGCCATTTGCCTGCGCGCCCAACAATCTCCTACACCGGATCCTACGCAACTTGTTTTACTTCGAGCGTCGATGCGTCGGGCATGCGCACGATCATCGATGTGGACATCTCGCAAGCAGCGCAGAGCGCGGCGCCGGGCATGATTCTGCGTTCTATCACGATTCAAGACGCTGGAACCAATGTGTATGGCGCGTCGAGTCCTGGTGCCGATTTGGATCTTCTCATGCTGCAGGGTGCCGACGCATCCGCAGAGATGACGCTGGATTACACCGGGTCGGTGACGCAGCACAACAACGATAGTCAGGCAACGCTTGCGGCCCGCATCGCGGCTGCCGATGCGATTGCCGGAGACACAAACACGGGTATGACGCACTTCGTGTCGCTTGGTCTTGGCGGGGAACTGCGCGTGGACTTCCGGAGCTTGATGATTGTCCAAAGTGGCGATGGCGGGGGAGAGGGTGGAAGCGGGCCGGGTTCAAGCAGCGGAGGTGAGTCTGGTGGTTCGGGTGGTACGAGCACGCAAGTCATCGAGGGACTTCTCATTTCCCAAGGCATGCATCTCTATCTTTCCGAGGCTGGCGCGGGCGAAACACTGAACATCACCTTTGAATTCGCAGCGGTTCCTGCTCCCGGAGCGTTCGCACTACTCAGCCTTGCTGGCGTCTTCGCGCGCAAGCGCCGTCGATCTTGCTGAGTCTCGGCGCAGTGGCTACCAACGGTTGTGAAACGGAACTTCGCGCGCGGTTGGTACTCTTGACTCGTGCCTACCTTCGCCTACATCGCACGCGCCGCTGACGGTCGCCGCGTTCGGGGAAGCACGGACGGTCATTCAGAACAGGCAGTCCTCGCAGAGTTGACGACTCGCGGCTTGATGCCCATTCGAGTGACGCCGACGAAGTCGTCTCGTCGTCGCAAGCGTCTCTCTTCTCGCGTGCTCGCGCGATCCTATGTTCAGCTGTCGGAACTTCTTCGCGCGGGCGTTCCATTACTTCGCGCGCTCCGATTGCTTGCGCGGGGAAAGTCCAATCCACAGCTCGCAGCAGTGTGGGCCGAAGTCGCAGAGTCCGTCGCGAAGGGAGAGCGCTTCTCCGACTCCATGGCGGCGCACCCCTACGCGTTCGGAGATGTGCATGTTGCGATGGTGCGAGCTGGAGAACGCGGCGCGTTTCTTGAGAGCGTGCTCGCGCGACTCGGATCGTTTCTCGAAAACCAGGCGGAGTTGCGCGCGAAAGTCATCGGCAATCTGCTCTATCCAGTGGTGTTGCTTGGTGTCGCGCTCGCGGTCATCGTCGGAGCGCTGATCTTCTTCGTTCCTAAGTTCAAGGACCTTTTCGGAGATATGGCATTGCCCCTCTCCACAAGATTACTCTTGGGGACGAGTGAGGCCGTCGTGCATTGGTGGCCACTTCTCGTCGCAGTTCTCTTGGGATTGGCGATCGCTGCACAAGTGGCGCGGAAGAACGAGGCGCTTCGCATGCGCGTCGCTCGAAGGGTCTTGCGGCTGCCGAAACTCGGCGGTTTGTTCGCAGCGCTCGCCGTCGCGCGCTTTGCACGCATCCTCGGAACGCTCCTTGAGAACGGTATCCCAATGATCAGCGCTCTCGAGATTGCCAAGGACGCTGCAGGAAATGCACTGATGGCGCGGGCGATTGCTGAAGCGGCGGAGGCAGTCCGGCAAGGCGAGCAGTTTTCTGCACCCCTAGCTCGGAGCGGTCTCTTTGAGGAAGATGTGATCGAGATGATTTCCGTGGGTGAAAGCGCGAACAGTCTTCCCACGGTGCTCGTGTCCCTCGCAGACACCATGGAGCGCCGAGTGGATCGCGCATTCACCGCGCTCTTGAAGTTGATGGAGCCCGCGTTGCTGTTGAGCCTTGCGGGACTTGTGTTCTTCATCTTCCTCGCGCTCGTGCTGCCCATGATGCAGATGTCATCGCAGCTCTAGGATTGCGTGCGCAGCAGCAGTTCTCGGAACCCTTGCAATAGTTGCGGCAAGACGGCGCTGCATCGGTATGATCGTTTCCACTTTCTAGGAGAACCTCATGCGAACGACCCCTCGAGCTCCCCGCCGCGCACGCCGCGCATTCACGATTCTCGAACTGCTCATTGTGATCGGCATCTTGCTTGCCATCGGCGGCTTGGTCTTCGTAAACCTGATTGGCGCGCAAGAGAAGAGCGAAGTCGGGACGACGCGACTCCAGATGCAAGAGCTTGAACGAGGCATCGAGTCGTTTCGGTTTGATATGAAGCGTTGGCCGACGGAGGAGGAGGGGCTCGCAGTCATTTGGTCGAAAGAGGCAATCGCGAGTGACGAAGATCAGGCGAAGTACGGCGGCCCGTACTTAAAGAATCCGGCGCCGAAGGATGCGTGGGGTCGCGAGTGGATCTTCCACATCCCTAGTGAGACCGAGGGCCTTGACTTTGACATCGTGTCCATCGGACCGGATGGCGAAGAGGGCACTGACGATGACATCACGAATCACGATGCGCGCAAGGCCGCAGAAGGCGATGACCTTGGCGAGTTTGCTGGCTCTTCCTCAACGACGCCCTCGGGCGGTTGACCCCTGCGCGCTTCACGCGCCGATGGCTGGAGCGCATCCGATGCGACGAAGCGGATTCACAATTCTTGAGATCATCGTCTCGATCAGTATTCTCTTGCTGCTCGCGGCAATCGCGCTTCCATATGCGTGGGGCGTGCTTGGCCGTCATGAACTCGATGCTGGTGAAGACAAACTCACGATGCAGCTCGTGATGGCGCGAGCCGCTGCGCGAGAAGAGGGCAAGCCAGTCGAAGTTGTCCTCCTTGGATCGGTCGATGGCAGCGAGTCAGTCGAGGCGAGATTCGTCGAGGACGCGCCGAGCACGGATGAGGCCGCGCCGAGCGATGATGATCGAGGTGCGGATCGCGAGGCGTGCATCGCAGCTTCATGGGCAAAGTGGACGTTGCCTGAAGGCATGACGCTCGACATTCAACTTGCGGCGGGGCTTGAGGGAGGAGAAGACGAGGCAGAGTTTGAGGGCGTCTCCGCCTCAGCAAGTCCGATTGGATTTCCTATTCGGGTGGTTGCGTTGTTTCTGCCGGATGGCAGCGCGCTCATCGCACCCACTTTGGTTCTCGCGACAAGCGGTGGAAGCGAGCGAAGTCTTGCGATCGATGCAGTGACGGGGCGTCCACGGCGCTCGACGATCGTCAAGTCAGACGAGGACGCAGATCGACCTGAGTTTGAGCCGGTTGTGGATGAGTTTCCAACCGGAGATGAGTGATGTTTGGCCCTCGACGCGCGGGGATACTTCTAGAGCTCCTCTTGTCGTTGGCTCTCTTCGTCGCTGGCGCGACGGTTGTTATTGCAACAGTACGAGGCGCGAGTGACGGCGTGCATCGTGCGACGGCACTCTCGCGAGCGGAAGACCTCGCAGCCTCGCGTTTGATCGAGCTCGATGCTGGGCTCGTGTCAGCGGACGAGTTGCGCGGCGCAGCCACACCGACCGCCGATGCGGAGTTCGCGCTCACGCTGTCCATCGAACCGACAGCGGTCGACGATCTCGTGCGTGCAGTTGCGACTGTGCGTGAGGCGGGGAGCGACGCCGGTCGAGTGATCGTGGAACGAGAGCGTCTGGTTCGGCTGCGCAAGGAGGAATCCAATTGAGATTCTCACACACGCGCAGCAACGCGATGACTTTGCTTGAAGTGCTGCTCGCGATCTCAATCGCGACGATGCTGCTAGGCGCGATTGGGAAGTTCGCGTTCGACATGGCAGCAGCTCGGTCGCGGCTTGCCGTCGAAGCGACACGCGCATCTTGCGCGGAGGCGATCTTTACCGCACTCGATCGCGCGATGGAAACAGCGGTTGTCGAAGATGCCGAGCAGTCGAGTGGCATCGTCGGAAGTGAGTCATCGCTGTGCGTGCGATCCAATGCGCTGCAACTCCCCACGCCTGGCGTAGGGAGTGAACGCGCGCCTGGATGCACCGCCACGCAAGTGCGGTTTGTAGGCGGACGGGTCACGCTCGATCTTGGTCGTGGTGCAACAGAGCTTGACGCGCCTGTTCGAGCGTTTCGACTGCGATATCTCCTTCGCGATGGATGGCGTGATGCGTTCGACTCGCGAGTCGATGGGGGATTTCCGGTTGCGATTGAGGCGTCGCTCTGGTTTGCGCCAACCGCTGATCGCGATTCCTCCGAGCATCTCTCTGCCGCTCCTGATCGAACTCGTCTGTTTCGAACGCCCGACGCACCAACCATCGATCCGCTTGCTGTCCTAGAGGCACGAGAGCCGGCCAAGGAAGTCGATCCGATCGGAGAGGAGGAGTGATGCGGTCGCGCGAAGAGTCCGCACGCCACGGATTCGTGCTCCTTGCGGTGCTCATTGCGATGGCGATTGCGCTCCTCGCGGCTGCCGGAGCAATCGCAGTGGCGCGCGGTGCTCTCGCGGACACCCGTGGCGGAGCGCGTTCAGCTCTTGCGCGATCGGCAGCGCTCGACGCAGTTGCGCTTGTGAGTGCAACGCTTGCGCAGTCACGGAGCGAGTTGTTGCAAGGCGGCAACCCGACTGCATTCCCAGCCCGCGACGGGACGATGCTTGAGCGCGAGCACGGTGATGAGCGGCTCGTCGTGCGACTTGTTCCGTTTGCCGACGGCAAGTTCTTTGAGGCGGAGTCGGGGAAACTCGCGGTTGCGACGATCGACGACTCGACGCTTGAGCGATTGATCGAGGCGGCGGGCGTGGCGCTTGATGCGGCGGCGTTTCGGGATCAATTCTTCTCCGAATCGCTCGACATCCATGACTTGACGAAGCCGACACCGCAAGCGTGGGTCACACGATTTGCCGCTGAGCCGATGATCGATGGAGAGGGCGCGCCACGGATGGTGCTTGCTGACTCTATCGACGAAGCGTCAGTCCAACAATTGCGGCGCATGGGAGGAGATGTCCTACTCGCGGTTGCGCGGCGGGCAGCCGCAGATGTTGAGGGAGATGCGCAGCACTTTGAAACGCGCGTTGTTCGCGCATTGCGTGCAGAAGGTGTCGCACTGCAGGATTGGCACACCGCTCTTACGGCGCTCACGACCGTGGATGGGGATCGTGTCACGGGGCGTGTGAGCGTGAACCACGCACCAGTGGAGGTCCTGCGAGGGCTTGAAGGCGTGCATGCCGAGCTCGCCACTCGGATCGTTGAAGAGCGTGCACTGTTGACGCCTGAAGAACGCAGGAGCGCCGCGTGGCTCGTCGCGCGTGGCATCGTGAGTGAGGAAGAGTTTGGACCGCTCGCCTCACGATTGACTGCTCGATGTTTGCAGTGGCGATTCCGCGTGGAGGCGAACTTCGAATTGCTTGAACCTCCATCAGAGGCGAGAGACGCCGCTCCTCATCAGGCCCTCGCGCGCTTCGATTGCATCGTGGACTGCGCGCAAGCAGCGCCGCGACTCGCGCTCTTGCGCGACACGACGATGCTCGGCGCGTTCGCTGCAATTGCAGAGAAAGGGTTGGGAAAAGATGTGGAAAAAATTTCTTCAGGTTCATCCGAGATATCCACCGAGATCGAGAGCGCATCGACAGCCACTGCTGATAACGCTCCGCTTGATTTCGCCGATGTGATCTTCACGAAGCCAGAATTTTCCTCGCGTCCCGAAGCGGAATCTGAGACAATGGATATCCCTTCTGTTGCATCCGGGCCCGTCGGGGACCCCGCGGTTGGTCGTTGGGTTTCTTCAGGGAAACCACGCTCAACCGAGCCGCGGACCAAGCGGTAGAGTTGCTCCCCCAGCGTGTTCTGTCGCAGTGTCGCACATACTTGAGAGGTTGAATGACGGACGCGCGCGCCCGCAATCAAGTGAATCAGCCCCGAGGCCTGCGCGGCTTGTTTGCGCGAATGCGGAGTGGTTCGGCGCGCGCGACGAATGGGCGCACAGCCGTACCGAAGTGCGTTGTGGAAGTCTCGGAAAACAGCGCGCGCGGAATCGAAGCGGATGTGTCGAGTGGGATCGTGGTGCTGCACCGTGCGTGGGAATCAGAGGCGTCGGGGAGCGAGACCCAGCACGCGCGTCGATCGCGCGATTTACAAAGTGGTGCGCTGCTTTGCATCTCGCGACTTGATGCGATGCTGAGGACAATCTTGTTGCCAACGGATCAAGCTGAAGAGATCAGCGACATGGCACGACTTGCGGTGCTGCGTGATCTCCCTGTGGAAGGTGCCGCGGGTGTTTCGGATTACATGGTGCTTGAGGCGAAGGGCGGAGCGAGCACGATCGTTGGAGCCGCGCTGGCGGCGCCGCGATTCGAGGCGCTGCGTGCGCTTTGTCCTGCCGATCCAATCGAGGCAAGCGTTCGAACGATTGGAACGCTCGAACTCGTGCGTTCGAATCCAGAGACTCGCGATGCTTGCATTTTCACGATCGACTGCGTCGCAACTCGTGTGGAGTTTTTGCTCGTCAAGAATGGCGCGCCGATTTTTTCTCGCGCAGCGGATATCGGTGCTGAGTCGGCGACGCGCGGTGCGCGTGTCTTGATGGAGACGCGCCGAGCATTGCTCGCGCTTCGAAGCGGCGAGGACGCGAGTGAAGTGCAGTCGGCTTGGCTCCTCAGTGACGCGCCGCTTGCATCAGAGATCCTCGCAGAACTCACGAGTGTGCTTGGGAGCGCCGTGAAGCGATTGGATGCGCACCCAATGCTTCGACTCCCCGCAAATGCGGAAGGAGAGATCGCTCGCGCATCCTGCCTTCCATTGCTTGGGCTGTTGCTTGCTCGCATCCATCACGCGAGGGCGGTGGATTTCATGCATCCAGCGCAGCCCGTCGATCGGGCGGCAAGGGCTCGAAAGCGCGTGTTTCTCGCGCTGGGCGTCACGGCGCTCTGCGCGCTCGTCGGGTGGGCGGGAGGATCTTTCGAGTTTCAGGCGCTGCAGGCGCGGGCCGATGACCTTCGTGAGCAGGCGACAAGCGCGCTTCCGGAATTGCAACGCGCAAAGCGCGAAGAGTTTCGGCTGAAACACATCGCGTTGTGGCTTGAGTCGAGTCCCGCTTGGATGGACTATCTCGCGGATTTCCGAGGATTCGCCCCCGAGACTCGCGAGGTCGTGCTCGATGGGTTTTCCGGCGTGCTCAGCGCGGGTGAGATTGAGTTCAATCGCGAGCGTTGGGAAGTCAGCGGGCGCGAATTGAAGTTCACCTTAGATGGTGAGGCGAAGGATCGTGCGACGGCGGACGCGCTTCGCGACGCGCTTGTCGCGGCGAAGTCGCTCGGCGTGACTTCGACAGGCGCGGATGCGCGTGGCGGTCGACGATTGCCATACCCGTTTACCTATGTCATTCGCACGACGGAACTCCGCCCAAGCAAGCCAGGCGCTCCAACTCCTCCGACGGCTCCAAGAGGTACATCGTGATGCCACTCTTGAAGCGGATGCGATTCGAGTTAGTGCTCGCGGCGATTGCCCTCGTCGCGACCGTTCTGAGTTTTCTCGCGGCATCTGGTCGCCTCACGACGACGCGATCAAGCACGGAGGATTCCATCGCGATCTCGAACGGAGTCCTCGCCAGTGCGCGCGCCGAACGCGCGGCGAAACCGAAGCGCGTCGCACAATTGAAGTCGTTCGTTGACCACTCGCTCGGTGGAACAGCGGAGACGGCAGACAGCGCACTGCGAGCGAGAGTCAATCGAGTGCTCGAAGAATTGAGTCTTCCGGACGCAAGCGTCGGAACCAGCGCGGCGGTGATCCAAGGCACGCCAGCGCGCGCTGAATTCGCACGCGGAAGTTTGAAGAAGCTCCGCGATGAACCTGACTTCGGTGAGATTCAGGCGACAGTCGCTGCTTCGGGTCGTTATGACCAGATGCTCCGATTGCTCTACCGCATTGCGACTGAGCCATGGCTGCACCGCATCGACATGGTTCGATTCGATCCAAAGTCTGGCGGTGAGCGCGTGAGCATGTCGGTCCGGTTGACCGCACTCTTCATCGTCGGAGGGCAAGCGAGCGTTGAACTGCAGCGCGAGGGCGATCCGGTCGTCGGGTTCGCGCCGTACCTCGCGCTTGCGGCATCGAATCCATACTTCATCCCATCGGGTGCGCCGGTTGTAGCGGTTTCTCAGAATCAAACACCCATTGCCATGACGACGCCGGTGCCTGCGGAGGCGGTAGCAGTCGTGCCGCCAGAAATCATCAATTCTGGTTTTCCGTACAGCACTTGGATGCTTACGGGCGTGATTCGTGGACCCACCGGAGACGAGGCGTTCCTGCGCTGCGTTGACGGTTCTGCGATGCAACTCGTGCCGGGTCAAGCAGTTGGGGAACTCGTGTTCCGCGGGGTGACATTTGATCTCGCGGAGTTTGAGAGTTCGGGAGGTCGCGTTCGCGTCCGGATTGGCGACAATCTCGCGCAACGAAGTCCAATAGGGCAGTAGCAGTTTGGCGAGCGACCGGAAGCGGCCGCTCAGAGAGGTGGTTTCTATGAGAGACAAGACAGCAGTCCACGCCACGACACCGCAGCAGTTGAGCCCGGGTCTTGGCGCAGCAACTACTCACTTCGCAGTGCGCGCGATTGCGACTGGCCTTGTCGCTGGTTCCATGGTCTGCCTCAACTCAGTTTCGCAAGCGAGTCAGGATGCGGCGGCAGGACCGGCGCAGGTTGACCCGGCTGTGGCAGCGCAGGAACCACCAGCAACTCCCCGATTCCGATTCAATTTCAAGGGTCAGTCCTACGACCAAGTTCTCGATTACTTCAGCCGAACAACGGGCTGGCCTGTGGTTCGCGAAACAACCGTGCCAACAGGCACCGTGGATTACATCTCGCCTCGGGACTATTCGCTCGACGAGGCTTTGCAGACGCTGAACATTCTGCTTCAGACGCAGCAGTGCATGTTGCGCGCGGAGGACGGTCGCCTCTTCCTCCAGAAGCTTGACGACATGAAGCGCGAGAATGTTCCGACCTATGTCGGCACCGTTCCCGTGCAGGTGAGCGATGACACCATCGTCACCGTCGTGCTTCCATTGATGAATGCTCAAGCGAAGGGCGTGGCAGAGCAACTCAAGAACTTGGTTGCGAGTTACGGTTCGGTCACAGCGCTCGAACAACAAAACTCTGTGCTGTTGGTGGAAACCGCCGCGCAGGTGCGCCGCTTGCAACGCATCATCGATGAGCTCGATCGTAAGGATGTCGAGAACATCATCGAACTGATTGCAATTCGCCACGCGAAAGCGTCGGAGCTGTTGACGAGTCTGACCGCGCTCATGGGTGAGCGCGTCATCGAATATGTGATCAATGCCGGAGACGGAAAGCGCACAAAGGTCGAAGAGAATCGCGTCGCGGGTCTCGTGATTGCTGCGGATGATCGGACGAACTCGATCGTGGCGCGAGGATCTCGCGCGAAGATCGACCAAGTGCAGCAGACGATTGAGTTGCTTGACGTGCCAGCACTGGGAGGCTCGACGCCGACTGCGGCACCCGGCCGCGGCATGAAGACGCTTGCGCTGACGAAAGTGGAAGCGGCCGACGCAAAGTCGAGGCTTGAGCAACTTTTCGCGGGGTATCCGCCGGAGAAGCGACCAACGATCGTTGCGCTCCCAGAAGCGCGTCGTGTGACGCTTGTCGGTTCGTTAGAGTCGATCGACGACGCAGAGCGATTCATCTCCGAGATGGAAGGATTCACGCCCAAGCCAGGCTCTGTGCGCGGAGATCGATTGCGCGGCGATCGCAGCGTTGCAGCGATTCCGCTGAAGAATGCGACTTCCGACACGGTGCTCCAAGCGCTCAAGTCGCTTTTGACGACGCGGCAGCAGTCGGATGTCACAGTCGTTGGCGGCCCGGATGGCCGAACGATTCTTGTCTCTGCGGACAGCACCGACATCAGCGGAATTCGAGAGATCGTGACGGTCCTTGATCTTCCGGCGAATGTCGAACGACAGGTTCGGTTGCTCAAGGTCGCCTCGCAGCAACCCGAAGCGACGGTGGCTCGGGCGCGCGAGTTGTTTGAGGCGCAAACTCCTTCCGCGGATGTCTCGCGGTCGATTCGCATCGAGCTTGATCCCGCGAGTCGTGAACTCGTGCTCATCGGGAGCGCGCAGTCGATCGAGCGATTCTCGCAGTTGCTCACGCAACTCGAGCAGAACCGCCCCGTCGATCGAGAGACACGCGTGGTTGAGGTGAAGCATGCGCTGCCGTCGGCCATTGCGCCGCAGGTTGCCGCGCTCGCCAAGCAAATGCTGGATCCGCGCGATGGAACCGTGTTGGTCGCGCCGTCCGTCGAGGCGATGGATGCTACGCACGCGCTCATCATCAGTGCGAGTCCCGATCAGTTCGCGACGATTCAATCGCTGGTGCAGTCACTCGATCGCGTTGCGCCTGGATCATGGCAGGTTCAGACGATTCCGCTTGCGGGCATTGATCCAGCGAAACTGATGGAGCGTGCGGACAAAGTGTTTACCGTGCTCACGCAAGGCGCGGCCGCCGGAGAACTTGATCGACCGACTATTGAGGCGGACACGCAGAGTGGCATGCTGATTTTGAGTGGTTCGCGCGAGGGCGTTGCCGCGTACCAACAAGCATTGCAACAAGCACGGCAGTTGATGCCGCCACCGCGTGCGGGCAAGATGATTTCGGTCAAGCTCGGCAAAGCTTCTGAGATTGCCCCGAAACTGGCTGAGTTGGTGGCGAAGTCGACGATGCTTGACCCTTCGCGTGCGGTTCCGAACGCATCGATCGAAGTCGTCGATGCCACGAACACAATCTTCGTTGTGGGCGAGCCCGCGCAGATTGCGATGCTTGAGTCTTTCGTGCATGAGCTCGATGTCTCGACCGCTGGTGAACTGCAACCAATGCGGTTGCTGCAACTGCGCGCGGGCGATGCGCCGCAACTCGCGACCATGCTGACGGCACGCTTTGAGCAGCGCTCGCCTGAGGAGCGACGATTGAAGCCTCTCAAGATCGAGGCTGACGCATCGACGAACACGCTTGTCGTGAGCGCGCATCCGGAGCTCTTTGAGTCCGTTCGCGAGTTTGTGGAACAACTCAATCGCGCTGGCGACACGAGTCAGTCTTCCGCGCGTGAAACTTTCGTCGTTGGATTGAAGGCCGCGAAGGCAGCCGATCTCGCACTCGCGCTTGATCGTCTGTTCCCTACGCCGCCAATGCCGCTTGACTCACGCGGCCGGCCACTTCCGCACCTCCAGAAACCAAAGGAGGTCTTTGTCGCGGCGGACCCCACGACGAACTCTCTCATTGTCGAAGCGCCGAAGGAGCGGCGAACAAGCTTTGAATCCCTCGTCGCGGAGCTCGATCGGATCCCGCTTCCGCCGCAAGCCACCCTACGGACATACCGCGTGGAACGCGGGGACCTTGAGAAGATCGCACAGAACTTGCGAGACCTCGCCGCGCGCGGCATGCTCAGCATGCCCGCGGAGCATGGCGGGAAGCCAGTGGAAGTGTTGATTCAGACAGCACCCGACAGTCGCACGCTCATCGTCGCGGGCGACACGATCACCTTCGCGAAGACAGAAGAACTGCTCGAGCAACTGCAAGCTGTTCCAGTCCGCACGACGATCCGCGTCATCGACGCGCTCGCGCTCGATCCCACGCAGCTCGCGGAGCGAGTGACGAAGTTGCTTGCCGCTGAAGCACCCGAGGGCGCAGCACCGGAGGTCATCGTTGAGATTGATGCCGCGAATGGAACCGTGCTTGTGTCCGGCACGCTTGATGCGACGACTCGCTTCGCTTCCGCGTGTGAAGAAGTGCTTCGCGCGCAGGCTCCGGCTGCAAACATCCGCGTGATTCCGCTGCAGTACGCGAAGGCAGCCGACGCGAAACTCTTTCTTGATGGCATGGCGCAGGGGCGCTTGGGCTCCGCCGCCGGATTCGCCCGTGAGCCCATTATCGATTGCGTCGAGAAGACGAACTCACTGCTCATCGCTGCTTCGGAAACGCAGCATCAGTTGCTTGCGAGCTTGTTGAAGTCAATCGATGTGCAATCCGGAGTGGCACCGCCCATTCGGATATTGCAACTTCGCACGGCGGACGCGTCGGTGCTTGCGCAAGCGTTGTCGAATACATATGCACAGCGGTCCCTTGAGGATCGCAGCGCGCGGCCGGTCTCGATTACCGCCGAACCTCAGACCAATGCCATCATTGTGTCAGCACACGCGGAACTGCTGCCGGAGATCGAAGCCGTCATTGCAGATCTCAATGATGCGAACAAGGGCAGCGCGGATGACCGCGAGATTCGGATCTTCCCGCTCGCGGTTGCGCGCGCTGCGGAACTTGCCAAGACGCTCGACGAGATGTTCCCGCAGCCAACCGTGCCAGTCGATCCACGCGGTCGTCCGCGTCCCGAGCTTGCAAAGCCGCGAGAAGTTGTAGTGCGCGCGGACGCTCAGATGAACGCGCTCATCGTGGATGCGCCGATCGCGCGCATGCCGGGCTTCGCGAAACTTGTGGAGCAACTCGATAGCCAGAAGGAGTCGGTGCCCGCAGAGATTCGCACATGGAAGATTTCCGATGGCAGCCTTGACGCGATGGCCGCGACACTTCGCCAACTTGCGCAGGCAAGCCAACTCGGTCCTGGAAGTGCACAGGCCGTCATCAGCACAGAGCCCGTCTCGAAGACGCTCGTGGTGAGTGGACCACCGGACATTTTCATGAAGGTCGAATCCGTGGTGAAGGGCGTGCAGGGCACGAGTGTGCCAGCCACGACGCTTCGCGTGTTCAAGTTGAAGAGCGCGCGCGCCGAACAACTCGCGACGCTGCTTGAGCAGACGCTCTCGGGCCGACTCGCGCAGATCGAGCCAACGCTTCGTGGCGAGGGCGCTCGGGCACTTGATGTGGCAGCGGATCGTCGATCCAACACCATCATCGTGAGTGCTCCTGATGTGCTGATTCCCGTTGCAGAGGCACTCGTCGCGCAACTCGACACACCGACAGGTTCAGGCGATGGCACTGTGAGTGGGGGCTTCGATGAGGCGAGTGTTCGCGTCCGCCCGCTGCAGTATGCCGACGCGAATGGCATTGCGCAGTCTCTCACTCAGGCACTCGCTGCTGCGGTGAATCCAGCAACCGGTGAAGTGGTATCGGTGAAGGTCATGCCGGCGAGCGGGGCGAATGCGCTGCTTCTCGTTGGCCGTGCGTCGGACCTCGTGATCGCAGAGAAGTTGATTGCGGAACTTGATAGTTCGCCGAATCTCGATGCCGTGGACGCGAGGACGTTCTCATTACAGCATGCAGATGCTGCGAAGGTCGCGCCGCTCGTGCAGCGACTGCTTGCGGATCAACAGGAAACCGATCCGCGCATCGTGCTCGAGCGGATGCGGAGGAACCGCGGTCAGCCGGATGCGACACCGCCGGTGCGCGTGGAGGCGGATCCGCGGACGAACGCGCTGATCGTTTCTGGTGCGTCGCGCATCATGATCGTGGCCGAGGGCCTCATCAAGCAACTCGATTCCCCTGGAGATCTCGCGGAGCGGACATGGTTTGTGTACACGCCGGCAAAGGGTGATGCGCGCAGCTTGGCCGAACAAGTGACGCGCGTGCTCGAGCGAACCGGTGCGTCTGGAACTGCGCTCAAAGTTGAATTGAGCGTGCCAAGCGGAAGTGCGACAGTGCTCATTGTGGGTACCAAGGAGGAGGCAGAGCGCGCGAAGAGCATTCTCTCTTCGCTTGATGCCGAGGCCTTTGCCGCACCGAACAGTGATGTGAAAATCATCGCGCTTCGGCACATCGCGCCCGAGACGGTCGTCGCATCGCTCCAGCCATTGCTTAGCGATCGTGCTCGTTGGCCGCAGGAACTGACGGCGATTGTGCGAGCAGGGTTGCCTGTTGCAGAACCACGCGTGGTGGCCGACGCACTCAACATGCGGATCATCGTCACCGCTCCGACGGTGTTGATGCCGATGGCGAACGAGATCGTGGCGCAACTTGATGCACCGCGACAAGAAGGTGTCACGACGGAGACGCGTGTGTACTCGCTCATTCAGGCGTCGGCGAGTGATGTCGCGCCGAGCGTGCAGCAGGCGCTTGATGCACGGAGTAGCGCCGACCCAAAAACCCGTAAACCCGTGGTGAGCGCGGAAACTTCAAGTAATGCGATTGTCGTCACGGGTGCGCCGGAACTCCTCGCGGAGGCGGACAAGATCATTGCGGCGATTGATGTGCAGGGACCGCGCGATGCAGCGCGCGTGCGGACCGTGTTCCTCAAAGTAGCTCGAGCGGAGACACTCGCCCCCCTGATCGAAAAGTTACTCGTCGATGACGGCACACGCCAAGCCCGCGCGTTTGCGCGAACGGGAGCAGCGGCTGCGCGAGAGCCGATGCTGAAGGTTGCGGCCGATGCGCGCCTCAACGCCGTCATGATCAGCGCGACTCCCGCACAACTTGATGCGGCCGAGGAGATGATTCGGCAACTCGATGCTGGTCGAACGAGCGGGGAGCCACGCTTTGTACAAGTCCTGACCGTGCGAAACGGCGATGCGACGGAGATCGCAGCCGCGCTCGGTGATGTCTTTGAGATGGATGACAGTGATGAGCAACCACCGATCATTCGAGTGAATGCATCGAGTAACTCGTTGCTCGTACGCGCCACGCAAGCACAGTACACAGCGATCGAGGGGATCGTCGCGAAGCTCGACCGCGCGAGCGTCGCGAGCAATCGGCAGTTTCGCTCTGTTCCTCTGCAGGGATCCGGCGCGAACGCCGCCGAAGTTGCCGCGCTCCTTCGCCGCATGCTTGATGCACAAGACGGCGGGGTTGAAGTCATCACCGTTGACGAATTGCTGAAGCGCTATGAAGGCGCCCCGGATCCATCAGCGCCTTCGAGCGTTCCTGCGGCGGGTCAATCGCGTTCACAGCCGCGATTCACTCCGTTGGCTTCGCAACTCGTGGCGTCGCTGTTGACCATCGTCCCGATGCAAGAAGTTGCGCCGGCGGGACCTCCGCCGAGCGTGACGCCAGTTGCGCCCGCGCTTGAGCCGAGGACGACGACACCGACACCTGCGACAGACGAAGCTGGGGTCACGATTGCCGTCGACGAGTTGACGAACAGCCTCTTGCTCCTTGGAAGCCCCAAGGAAATCGAACGAGTGATGAAGCTCATCGAGCAGGCTTCGAGCGGATTGCCGAAGGGCGCGACGAAGGTTCGCGCGATTCCGCTTCCGGCGAGTGTTGATGTCGCGCAGCTTGCGACGGTCGTCCAGCAGGCGATTTCAAAGATGACGCCGAGCGGCGGATTGCCCGGCGACCTCGCCAAGCGCGTGGCGGTTGTGGCGGACCTTGAGCAGCGTGCGCTTCTCGTGATCGCAACGGATGCCGACTTTGAGTCCGTGGGTCAGTTGATCGCGACGCTCGCGCGCGGAACCGCGACGGAACGAGTCGTCGTGCGGTCGTATCCGCTCGCGAACGCTTCGAGTGCTCGGGTGGCGGAGTCCTTTCGTCAACTTGCTCAAGGCGGAGCGGGCAACGCGCGCCTGCGATCACTCGCCGTCACGCTCGGCGCTTCTGGCGATGCTCCGGTCGAACTCGCGTTCGATCCATCGAAGATGCGTGTGTTTGCGGAGCCCGGTGCGAACGCTGTGACAGTCATCGGATCGCCCGAGGCGATTGCGTTCGCTGACAAGTTCATCACCTATATCGATCGCGAACAGGTTGCGGCACTCCCGACCGTTCGCATTATTCCTGTCAAGAACGCGAAGGCCGTCGAGCTTGCGACCACGCTCACCCAGATCTATGCATCGAGGGGACGCGGCTTGTCGCAGCAAGGCATCGTGGTTCGAACACCAGAGTTCGCCGCCGATGCTCGCACGAACTCGATTGTTGTCAGCGGCTCAGGGGACTTCGAAAATCTCGACGGTCTCATCAGCACATTAGATCAACCAATGGCAAGCGAAGCGAAGCCGCTTGAGGTCATTCCGCTTGTCGCGCTGACGCCGACAACCGCGGCGAAGATGATCGATCAAGTGGTTGTTGGAAGTGATCGCGCGCGCCGTGACTCGGTCTTAGTGATCCCTGAAGACGGTGCGGGAGTCTTGCTTGTCCGCGCCGATGACCTCGTGCGCACCGAGATTCGAGCGTTGCTGAAGGAGATCGATCGACCGGCTTCTTCAGAGTTCAAAGTCCGACCTGTGAAGTTGACGCACGCCGACGCGGCACGCGTGGCGGATGCGCTGCAACGCCTCTTCGATGATCGCGCGCGCTTGGCATCAGGCGGTCGGGTCCGCAACGGCGCTCGCACGATTTCTATCGTCGGCGATCCGCGAAGCCAGAGCATATTTGTCGCTGCCAATGACACGGATCTCGCAGAGATCACGGAGCTCGTCGCGGTGTTCGATGTGCCCGAAGCCGGTCGTGAGTTTCAGTTTCGAGTGGTGCCGCTCGCGCACGCTCGTGCGGGGGACATCGCACGCACGGTTGAGACACTGCTCTCCGAGATGGGCGGCGCGGGCGCGGAGGACTCCGTTTCGGTGCGTGCGGACGATCGACGCAATGTGCTCATCGTCGCGGGCCGCGGTGATCGGTACGCGATGATTGAGTCGATCGTCGCTTCACTTGATGTTGCACCGACCGAATCAGAGCAGCGACTCGTCAAGGTGTACACACTGAAAAACGGCGATGTTGACACTCTTGCATCGCTGGTGCGCGAGACGCTCGGCGAGCGCGCGCAGCGACCGGCTGAGGCGCAAGCCGGCAATGCGAACGGCCGGTCCTCGATTTTCGCGAGCCCGAAGTCGCGGCAGATCGTCGTGCGCGCGACAGTCACGCAGCACGAAGCGGTTGCGTCACTCTTGGCCTCCCTCGACGGTTCACTCGCGGTTCCGAATCGGGAGACCGCTGTACTCAACACGCAGTTTGTGGCAGCAACGGAACTCGCGCAGTCGCTCAGTCAGTTTCTCTCTGAGAGCAGTGCAGCTGGCGGCAGCGCGACGAGCGCGACGGTCATTGCTTCAGCTGCGGGAGGCGCACTTCTCGTTGCCGGAACAGCAGAGGAGCTTGGAGTCATCCGAGATCTGCTTGCCAAGCTCGACTTGCCGGCGTCAGGAGCCGAGCGTCGAATCGAAATCGTCGTGTTGAAGAAGGCGCAAGCCACCGATGTGGCGCGACTTGTCACGGAGCAGTTTGCGCGACGAGGCAACGCCGTACAGGGCGTTGTGGTGACTGCGGATGTCCGCACGAACAGCATTGTGTTGAACGCGCCGTCCGCGCAGTTTGAGCAAGTGCGAGCACTGATGGATCGGCTCGATTCGCCCTCAAGTGCGGATGAGACAACGATTCGCACCTTCCAATTGACGAACGCGAAGGCGGACGAGGCAGTGCGCATTCTCACGGCCGCGCTGCAGCTCGACGCAAAGGGGCGCACACAGGGGATCGCGATCAAGTTGGATCCAGCGCAGCCCGCTGTGCAAGTGAACGCACGCATCGTGGCCGACAAGCGCTCCAACGCATTGGTGGTCACCGCGGATGAGCCAAGCTTTGAGGTGATCGCGACCGTTCTGACGCAACTTGAGGAGACGCCGGCAAAGGCGCCCGTCGAGTATCGCGTGATTGTCCTGAAGCACGCGGGCGCGCCAAGCGTCGCGGACACGCTCTCGCGACTCGTCGGTGAAGGCACCGATGCCGAACCCGCGCCTCGCATCGACGCGAGTGAAGCGGGAAACCAACTTCTGATCGCAGCGACGACCGAGCAATTCATCACGATCGGCGAGATCTTGAAGTCGATCGACATTCCTTCAAGCGCGCCGCGCATCACCGATTTCATTCCACTCGAGCACGCAAAGTCGCCCGCAGTCGCAACCGCTCTTTCAAACTTCTACGGACGGTTTGCGCTCGACACGGACGCGCCAGCGAAGCAATCGGTGCGCATCGTTGCCGACGCGGGTACGAATTCGCTTGTTGTCTCGGCGGAAGAGAGCGAGTGGGCAGGCATCCGCGAGCTTGTCGCAAAACTCGACACAGAGCAACTTGATGCTTCGCGGCAATTGCGGGTGATTGCGTTGCTGCACGCCGACGCGCGCGGCGTCGCAAACGCAATCAACGAGGCGTTTCAGATCAAGCAACCACCCGCGCCTCCCGCGCCGCAAGTGAAACCAGGGGAGCAACCAGCCGCACCGACACCGCCTCCGCAGTCGCCTGTCGCCGAGGATCTCGTGAGTTGCAGCGCCGATGAGATGTCCAACACGCTCGTGATCGGAGCTTCGGCGCAGGCCATGCGCCGCATCGAAGCAGTTGTCGCTGAGTTGGACAAGCCAGATTACGCACGGCTGCCGCCTGCTCGTTTGATTCCCGTGAAGAATGGAAATCCCGAGCAGCTCGCGCGCGCCATCGAGCGCGTCTATGGGCCGTCAAGAAACTCCGGTCGCGATCGAGGCGTTCGAATTGTCGGTGATACGACGAGCAACGCGATCATTGTTCGCGCGACGGAAGAGGACTTTGCGCAGATCCTTGCGATTGCCGAGGCACTTGAGCAACAGGCCGCTGCGGAAGGACTCGCGGTCCATCTGCTTCCGCTGACGAAGGCATCTGCAGCGCGCGTGGCTGGAGCGCTTCGAGGTGCATTTGCTGAGCGCGCCCGCCAGACGGGCGTGCCGCTGTCGATTCAGGTTGATTCGGTTTCGAACGGCTTGGTCATCGCGTCGACGGGTCCGCTGTTTGAAGAGATCAAGACGCTTGCGCTGCAACTTGATGCGATGGCCCCCGCGCCCGACAAGGGGATCTTCATCATTGAGTTGAAGAACCTCGCGCCTGAGGACGCAAAGAAGATTGTGGAATCGATCGGACTCGACAAAGCGCAGCCGATGGAATCTACCTCGCGTGTTGTGAGTGAGCCGATCAAAGTCGCCGCAGTTCCAGGTCGCGCGGCGCTCGTCATCGTTGCGAACCCCGCCGATCATGATGTTGTGCTGAGCCTTGTGCATGGCATCGACAGCGATCCTCCTGAGGCGGAGGGCACCGCGCGAGTCGTGCGACTTCGCAACGCGTCGGCGACAAGTGTCGCGAGCACGCTTCAGCAATTGGTTGCGCCGCCAGCGGCTGGGCAGAAGCCATCCGCGCTCGCGAGCGCGCTGCAAGAGCAGACTCGTCGACTTCGTATCGCCCGCGAGGGCACTGGCGCAGGCGACATCGCGCTCGATTTGCAGAAGCCCATTCGCATCTTGGCGGATGCGACGAGCAACTCGCTGTTGCTTTCGTCGACGCCAGACAATGTGCGTGCGCTCGAGGAGGTCGCGGCACTGTTTGATCGCCTCCCAGTGACTGATGCAGCGATCGTCCGCATCTTCCCACTCGAGAACATGCAGGCGACGCAGTTTGCGCGCATCGTGCGCGAGCTCTTCGCGCAGGGGAAGGCACTCGGACAGGTGACAGGCTCGACGGTCAACGCTGTGCCGGAGAGCGAGACTGGCAAGGCGCTGCTTGAGGGCGTCGCGATGTCAACCGATGACCGCACGAACACGGTCGTCGTTGCCGGAAAGGAAGAAGCGGTTGCGTTTGTCGAGGTGCTCCGCGACCGACTCGACAGCAATGTTGCGATCGGATGGGTCGAACCGCGCATCGTGAAACTGACCTACGCGGACCCAACCGACCTTGCCGAGACGCTCAAGGCCGTACTCGTTGATGGATCGACCAAGTTGCCGGAATCCGCGCCTCTCCAGAAACAGGTCGGACGCATACGCGCAGCGCGAACGGCACCGGATGGGACCGCCATCGCGGCGATCGAGAGCGAACTTTTCGTGCCATTCTCGCAACTTGTCATTCGCGCGGAGCCCGCACTTCGCGCGCTGGTGCTCGTCGGCACTGTGCAGAACATGGATCTCGTCGTCGAGCTCGTGAAGCAGTTAGATGTGGAAGCGGCGGCGCCAGGCTCTCTTGTACGGGTGTATCCGATTGAACACGCCAGTGCGTCACGCATCGCGCCTCTGCTTGTGCAACTTTTCGATCAACAGGTCGCGTCGAAGGTCGTGCGACCTGAAGATCGCGTGCGAGCCATCCCTGACGAGCGGATGAACTCGATCGTGATCTCGACGAGCCCGCGCTCCTTCATCGTCATCGAGGAGCTGCTGAAAACCCTCGACCAAGAGATCTCGCCCGAGATTCGAGAAGTTCGCACGATCAAACTCACGAACGCCTCCGCGGCACGCCTTGCGCCGATGGTCCAGAAGTTGCTCGATGCGCGCGTCGAGCGCCTGCGCCGCGTGGAGCCAGAGACGGCCGACCTCCAGCGCGCAACGGTTATGGCGGACGATCGAACGAATCAACTTCTCGTTGCAGCCGGGAATGATGTGTACGGAACCGTCGAGCACTTGGTACTTGAACTCGACACGCCCGCGGAACTCGGTGAAGCGCTCGTGCAGGTCGTGCCGCTGAAGAAAGCGAATGTGGATCGCATCGCGGCGGCTGTGAATCAAGTTATGGAGCGACGCTACGCCGACCTCACACCAGAGGCGCAGCGCCGCGCAAAGCCGCTCATCGTGCCCGACATGCGATCGTCGAGTCTTCTTGTGGCCGGCGGCCCGGAGGACACGCAGGCGATCACGGACCTCGTGGCTCGACTCGAGGCACTTCCCGCGAATCCTGCGGTCGGCGTGCATGTGCTCGCGCTCGCTTCGGCGCGCGCCGAGCAAATCGCGCCGCGCCTGCAGCAGCTCATGCGAGATCGAACGCGCTCGCTCGGAGAGAGTCAGACGGCGAGCGACGAAGTCTCGATCGCGCCCGATGTCGCGTCAAACAGCCTGATCGTCGCCGCGAGCGCTGAGAATCTCGAAGTCGTTCGAGGCCTGGTCGATCTGCTCGCGAAGGCCGCAGCGGACTCACTCGGCGGTCGACCTTTCGAAGTGATCACACTCGCAAAGACATCCGCTCCTGAGATGGTGCGACTTCTTGAAGAGATGTATGTCACGGAAGAGAATCGTCGACGCGGCGATCGCTCCGTGCAAGTAAGCGCAGAGACGCGGCTCAACGCGGTGATCGCGAGCGGTTCGGAGGCAGATGTGCAGGCGCTGCGACGCTTAGTCGCGCAACTCGACGGCGCAAAGCCCTCGCAAGTTGTAGAGATCAAGTACATCACATTGCAGAGCGCGAATGTGATTGAGATGGTTGGCTTAGTGCAGAGCGTGCTCTCTGGCGGCGGCCTGACTGGTCGAGGCGGACAGCAGGCGACGATTCTGAAGTACCTCAAGCAACTCGACGGCGGTGAGGCTGGAGGCGAAGGCGTTGAGGTCGAGGTTTCTGCGGCTGTCCGAAACTCCATCTCGCTGACTCCTGACATTCGAACGAACACGATCATCGTTCGCGCGCCTCGGGATTCGATGGAGCTCATCGATCAGATGATTCGCGATCTCGATAGCTCGATGTCGGGGTCGCAGAACATTCGCATTTTCAAACTCGCGAATGCCGACGCAGATGCGATGGCGCGAGTGCTGCAGGAGTTGTTCAATCTCAAACAGCAGGGCAACCTGTATGTGTTGAAACCGCGCGAGCCCATGGATGCCGTTGACGGCGTCGACCCGAACGCGACCGCTGCCGCGCCACCGCCAGCGAGTGGGCTGCCCGGCACTTTCATCGGAAGCGACCTGTCGCTAGTCCCTGACGCGCGACAATCGCTTTCAGTGACCGTCGATGATCGCACGAACAGCCTCATCGTTGCTGGAACAACGAACTTTCTCGAGCTGGTGGACAAGGTTGTCATGGAGCTCGACAAGGAAGAGGCGAACACGCGCGACACCTTTATCTATGCGTTGAAGAACGCTGCTGCGGTCGAGGTTGCGCGCGTCGTGAGCCAGTTTGTGTCGGAAGATCAGAAGCGCGTGCTCGCGACGCTCTCCGCGGATCAGTTGCCAAGCGCGTCGAAGCTTCTCGAGCGTGAGGTGACGGTCGTTGGCGATCAGAAATCGAACACAGTTCTTGTGAACGCGAGTCCAAAGTACCTCGAGCGAGTGCGTGAGATCATCAAGGAACTCGATGTTGATCCGCCGCAAGTATTGATCCAAGTGTTGCTCGCGGAGGTTTCGCTCGATTCCAGTGAAACGCTCGGGCCAGAGTTCGGTCGCGGGACGATCGGCGATGTTGGAATCGCAGCCGGAATGGGCAATGTCGGACCACGAGGCATTGGCGCGGGTGCGCCGTTTTTTGGATCACTCTTCTCCAACAATGGCACACCAAATGTCGCGATTGGAACTGAGGACTTTGAATTGCTGATCAATGCCCTCGCGTCGCAGAGTCGCGTGCAGGTGTTGTCGAACCCATCGGTGATGGTGGAAAACAATTCCGACGGATTCATCCAGGTTGGCGAGACGGTTCGCTTGCCTGACTCAGTGAGCTTCTCTGCGGCCGGTCAACAGTCGAGCGTGACGCCCGAAGAGATTGGCATTTTGTTGAAAGTCCGCCCGTCCATTAATCCCGATGGCTTTGTCCGGATGGAGATTGAGCCGGAGATTTCACGACTCTCCTTGCAGACGACCCAGATTTCAGAAAACTTTGAGAGTCCGGTCGTGACACGCCGGCGTGCGACCACGACGGTGACTGTGAAGGACGGACAAACTGTCGTGATCGGCGGTCTCATCAGCGACCGCTTCGAGCGGATCGATACGAAGATTCCATTCCTCGGCGACATCCCACTTGTGGGGGCGCTCTTCCGTCAGTTCAAAGAGAACTCCTCAAAGACGGAGTTGCTCATCGTGCTGACGCCGCATGTGGTTCGTTCGCCTTCTTCAACAACAGATGGAACGATCGATACCGCGGCATCGCTCTCCGCGGACGCAGTCGACAAGTTGACGCTTCCGCCAGCACTCGTCGAGCAGATTCGCCAGGGCGAACTGCGCGGCATGTCGACACGGACTTCGAGTGATGGTTCGATCAAGGGACCGATCGGCGCCGGAAGTGAACCAGCATCGATGGATGTCCCTGAAGGCGCGACACCGAGTACAACGCCCGCTTCGAGTACGACTCCATCGTCTTCGCCATGAAGCTCCACCTGATCACTTTCGCGCGTGCGTCTTGTCTTGTGAGCACACTCATGCTCGCGAGTTGTCAAGTGACGCACACGACCTCCGATGGCGCGCCGATGGGAGCGAAACCGATCGAGGTAGCCCCGCCGCCAGTGACATCGTTGCCCAACGCGATTGCAATCACCTTTGCGCCCAAGCCCGTTGATACCGATGGCAATAATCGGCCGGACACTTTGCAGGTGACCGTGTTTCTCTTCGCGCGACCGCATCCGGCGCCGCACTGGTGCGAGGGAGAGTTTTACTTTGCGATTTATCCGCCCGGCAAGGCGGGAACGCCGACCCATCCGGGCGGTGAACCCATTCGTGAGTGGTCGCTCTCGAGAGAGACTGTGCAGGAGGCACGGACGCGCGCGCTCGTCGGTCCATGCTACGAATTCAATCTGTCGCTGCTTGACAATGGAAACTCAGATTTGATCGAGCAGGAGTCGGTTGATCTGGTCGCGTCGTTTCAGCCTAGCGCCGGCGGACCACGAGTATGGATGCGCGGGATTCGCGCCGTGCAATTCCCGAAGTTGTGATACTTCGTACTTCGGGTTGCTCTGAATCGTTCGGCCGAGTCTTTATTGATATGCAACGAAACAGGCGCCTTGCGGGCGCCTGTCGCGTTGGTGAATTGGGGATCCTAGATTCGAACTAGGACAAACTGAGTCAGAGTCAGTTGTGCTACCGTTACACCAATCCCCAATCGCGATGCGAGGTATTGGTCGTGCGACATCGTAGCCGTTTCGCAGCGGGCTTCAAGGTGCGAGTTGGGCACTTGCCAAGGACGAAGCGTGGGCATGCCGTGGGCCGAAACGCTCAAGGAGGCACTCCGCGATCTCTACAGCATCAAGCGCGGCTCCCTTTCGGAGTTGGTCGCCGGCGACAAAGAGCATCACGCCGCGATTATCCGGAACGCTGGGGTCCATGCGGATGCGACCGACGAGCACATCATCTCCGCCCGTCGCGTCTCGAGGCTCTGGAAATCGATTCGCAGCGCGGTCATCGACGATTCGAACGCCTGGGGCGCGCGAAAGAAGCGCCCGAACCTCCGCTTCGCTCGTCGATCGAGCGAGCTCGAGATGAATGGACTCAGCATGCGCTCGAAGCACTGGCACCCGCACGCAAGTGGCTGCGACGCGCACGCTTGGGGCCTCCCAAATCTTGCGCGTTTCAAGCAGCAGCTTTCGCTCTTCTTCGTTGAATCCATCCTCGCCAATCGCGCTGTTGTGACTGAACAGATTAAAGAGATAGGGCCGTCCAAAGATTGGTGTCGCAAGTTCCTTGCCGGCGGCGAAGGCGTGCGCTTGTTGCTCAAGTTCTTGCATGGCAGCGGCGCCCGCGCCGCTCGCCGCTTGGTACGTGCTCACGATCATTCGTTCCACCCCGAGCGCGCGGTGCAGCGGCGTGACCGCGACAAGCGCAATGATCGTCGAACAATTTGGCACCGCAATGATGCCGCGCGAGCGCATGCCATCAAGAGCCTCGGGATTCACTTGCGGAATCAGAAGGGGTACGCCCGCGTCCATTCGGAAACAGCTCGAGTTGTCAATGACGAATGCGCCTGATGCAACGAAGGGCGCTGCCCAATCGCGGCTGATGGACTTGCCAGCGGAAAAGAGCGCGATGTCGACGCCTTCCGCGCAGCTGTCCCGAAGTGGTTCGACCATATGCGCTTCGCCACGAAACGGGATCTTCGCGCCGGCGCTGCGTGAACTCGCGAACAGTCGCAAAGATGAGACTGGGAAGTTGCGAGTCTCAAGAATCGTGAGCATTTCGCGTCCGACTGCGCCGGTGGCGCCGACAATGGCAACGGACGGATGTGGAGCGAGCGCTTTCATGATGGTCAAGCGTAGCCGCGATTCGTCAACATGCGCGAAGTTGGCTACGCTTTCCCGCATGATGACCTCGTCGACCACTCTGCCGCTTGCAGCGTTGCCCAAGCATGCCTCTGAGGCGGTCACGGATGGCATTCGCATTCGCGTGGAGCCTTCGTTCTTGTCGTCAAAGTCGAAGCCAGCGGCGGGTCGTTGGGTTTTTGGCTATCGGGTGGTCGTCACGAATGAGAGCGAGGGAATCGTGCGTCTTCTCTCGCGGAAGTGGAGCATCGTGGACGCTGATGGTGATGCGAACGCGGTCTCGGGCGAAGGCGTCGTTGGGCAGCAGCCGCTGCTTCGCGTGGGGGAGAGCTTTGAGTACTCGAGCTTTGCTCCGCTCGAAACTTCTTGGGGCACGATGGAGGGAAGCTTCGTGTTTGCACGAAGTGACGACAGCCTTTTCGAAGCGCGCATCGCTCGGTTCTATCTCGTGAGTGAGTAGTTTCCGATCATCTCTGTTTCGACTTGCACCGAACTTGAGCTATTCGATCGTCGTCGGAGGTCGTTGGAGCAGGGCAGCAAGCGCCACGCCAGGATCGGGTTGCCGCATGAGATGCTCGCCGACAAGTACGATGTGAATGCCGTGCGCGCGAAGTCGCAGCAAGTCTTCAGCTGTTCGAATGCCCGACTCGCTGACGAGGACACTCGTATCTTCAATCAACTCCGCCAACCGCATGGAGTGCTCGAGTTTTGTTTCCATCGTGCGGAGATCGCGGTTGTTGATCCCAAGTAATGAGTAACTCGGGTGCGGGAAGCCAACGATGTTGATCGCTCGCAGGAGATTTTCAACATCGTGCACCTCGAGTAACACCGTCATCCCTAGTTCGGTCGCGAGGATTTGGAAATCGATGATGTCGCGTTCCGGAAGTGCTTCTGCGATGAGGAGCACCGCGTCCGCGCCCGCGGCGCGCGCTTCCCACAATTGGTAGCGATCGATGATGAAGTCTTTTCGGAGGACCGGAAGTTTCACTGCATCACGAATCTGATGGATGAATTCGAGCCGACCGCCGAAGTCGACCTCGTCCGTGAGGCAAGAGATCGCGCTTGCGCCATTGGCGGCATATTGCCGAGCGATCCGCACTGGATCGAAGTCCTCGCGAATCACGCCAGCGCTGGGGCTCTTCCGCTTGATCTCCGCGATGACATGCGATTGCTCGGGGTGTCGACGGTCGACGAGCGCACTGAAGAAGTTTCGCGGTCGACCGAGTTCGCGAATGCGCGCCTTCAATTCGCGTAGAGTGACGGCGGACTTGGCCGCTTTCACTTCGATTCGCTTTCGAGCGATGATGGTGTCGAGCACTGCACTCATGGATGAACTTCAGCCTGCACCAGACACCAAGGAAGACGCGACCCGCGCAACCGCACGGCGCGGTCTACCAAAGCGTCTCTATCGGCTTATATCGGTCGGAGAGGACATTGGCTACCGTCCGGTTGCGGCAGATTTGGGGTTGCTTCTCTTTATCGTGTTTGTTTTCGTCGGAGCGTGTGCCTCGGCAATCGCGTCGCTTCTGCTTGGGTCTAGCGCAGCGGCGGGGGTTGCGACAGGGCTTCCGCTCGCAGCGGCCGCTGTTGCGCAGATCTCGTTTGGTGCATGCGCGCTCCGCTCGCGCGCCTTTATTCAGGCTGCGAGCAATTCATTCCTTCGAAATGCACTCCTCGTCCTCGCGGGTGCGGGATCATTGGCGGTTGTCTTACCAATCCTCATGAGTGCCGCGGCCCTTGTTGAAGGTATTCGCGAGCAGCTTGGCATGCCAGCCACCCCTGAAGTCGCGCATGCAACGCTCCTCGAACTTCAGAAGACCGGATGGGGCATGCAGTCCCTTGTGTTGTTGGTCAATGCTGGCGTGCTCGTCCCTATCGCGGAGGAGATCGGGTGGCGCGGCTTGCTCTTTCCTTCATTGCGCCGCCTTCGATTCTCGCATATCGCATCAAATGTCATCACGACCGCGCTCTTTACGGCGGTGCATCTTCCTTCCATTACCGAAGGAGCAATGATGCAGTCCGTCGTACTCCTCAGCATCCTCTCGCTGACTCTGGGCTGGCTCCGCGCCAGGACAGGTTCGCTCGCTGCACCCATCGGCTTGCACGCCGCGTTCAACGCTGTCAATCTCATGTTCGTCTCCATGGCGTGAGAATCATGCAGTTTTCGACTCCGTCGAGTGCCGTCCTTTTCCTCTATCTTCCGTCCCATGACAGCAGTTCTCGCTCGAGCATCACGGCCGCGCATTCTCACCGGCGACACGCCGACAGGGCAGTTGCACCTCGGGCACTGGGTCGGCAGTGTGAAGCGACGCGTGTCTCTCCAGGACTCTCACGATTGCTACTTCATCATCGCGAATGTGCACGCATTCACCACGCGCTGGCAGAAGAGCGACGAGATTCGACGCGACACGATCGAAATCGTCCGCGACTACCTCGCGATGGGCATTGATCCGACTCGATCGACCATATTCATCCAGAGCGAAATCCCCGCGATTGCAGAGCTCACATTCCTGTTCGCGATGCTGCTTCCGTTCAATCGAGTCATGCGGAACCCAACCCTCAAGACCGAGATCGAGCTGAAGGGGCTTGGTGACACCTACTCCTTTGGATTCCCGCTTTACGCAGTCGGACAAACTGCGGACATCCTCGCGTTCCGTCCGGTCGGGGTTCCCGTCGGCGAGGACCAGGTGCCGCACTTAGAAATGACGCGCGAGGTCGCTCGTCGCTTCAATCTCGTGTACTGCGGCGTGGATGAGCACGCGGAGGACAAGGATCATGTCGCGAAGGGCGGGGTGTTCCCCGTTCCCAATCCTGAAGTTGGCGAGGTGGGTCGATTGCTCGGTGTGGATGGGACGAACAAGATGTCGAAGTCTCTTGGCAACGCGATTTTCATCGCGGATCCACCGAAGGAAGTCGAGAAGAAAGTGAAGCGCATTTTCACAGGTCGCACGAGCGCGAACGAACCTGGCGATATCAAGAACGCTCTCTTTCAGTATGTCCGCACCTTCATTCAGGACAAGGCGCGTGTTGCAGAACTTGAAGACAAGTACGCGCGCGGTGACAACATTGGCGACGGGCACATCAAGCTTGAGGTTGCCGAAGCGATTAGCACGCTGCTCGCACCGATGCGAGAGCGACGCGCTGCGTACGAGGGTCGCGATGACCTTGTGCTTGAGATCTTGCGCGAGGGGACGGCGCGCGCGAATCAAACCGCGGAAGCGACGCTCGCGCTTGCCAAGGAGCGCATGCATCTCATCAGTTGGCCGCGCGTCCTTTGAGCGCATCCTTTGAGCGCTCGCGCAAGATTCTCGCCCGCAGCGGGCGAAATCGTTGCACTCGCTTTGGACTCCGACCGCGCGACTGAATCGCGACGGTCGGAGAGCGAACTCAGTCCGTCGGAGGGCGTCGGAATTGCGCCGGTGGCGACTCACTCGCGGCGGCGCTGTCGAAAGCGAGCGAGGCGATGCGCTTACAACGCTTCGAGCGAGTTGGATCCACCGCATCGCAAGTCGCGAGCGCTCAAGATCAGAAGGCGAAGAGTGTGTCGAGCACTTTGGCGATGATGCCGCGCTCACCGGTGTCGCGGAGCATGCCCGTGTTGATCTTCTTTATCGTCGCGTCGGCGACGCGGTGCGATGAGACTTGATTGTTCGTGTCGACATCTTCCGGTCGGCAAAGTCCCGTGAGCATGATCGTTTGCTCTTCCTCATCTTGCACGATCGTGCGATGCGCTTCGAGGACGAGCAGGCCATTGGGCTTGATCTCCACGATCTCCGCCGTCACGCGCGCAGTAAAATCGTCGCGGCGCTGGTAGTCGCCTTTGCCCTGAAAGTCCTTTTCGGTTTGCAAAGAGAACGCGGGAAGGTCGCCAGGCGAAATGATGTCGCTCGTGAGCCAGTCTTCAACTCCGGCATCAAGTTCGTAGGACTTGTTCGACTTCGAGGATTGCTTGCTGTTGCCGCGACTTGATTCACTGATGACGATGGTCACCAAGTCGTGAATCGCGAACAATTTCGGCTCAGGATCAGAAACCGCGAAGAGGCAGCCGAAGTCTGTTCGCGTGCCGTCCGCTTCAAAGGGGGGTTCTGATGCGAGCGCCTCCGCAGCGAGACTGCGAGTGGCCTGTGGCGGAGGCGCTTCGTCGCGTCGAAGCACGCGTCCGCTGTGTTCTCTGCGCGGCGGAGTCGGAGCGACCGCGCGTGGGGTTGGTGGAATCGTTACCGGCGGCGGCGTCGGCGCGGATTGCGCGATCGCTGCCGTTGTCAGGAGAGCGATGCTCGTCGGCGCTAGCAGCGACGCGACGCGCGTTGCGAACGAAGTCTGATTCTTCGGAGAGTTCATCGGTTGGCTCCCTGCGTCATGAGTGCGGTCTGCTTCGGGCTACTCGAGGCGGCGCGAAGCGTTGCAGTCCCCGGTCCTGTGATCTCGGCCGCAAATTCCGCTGCCTTTGCGAGGCGTGCGCCTCGCTGCGACTTCCCAGTCGCGCGAAGCTTGATCAGGTCACCGACCGCACCTTCTTCGATTGCCACAGCATCAAGCTCAATCGCGATGAGGCCGACTTCTCGTCGGACGGTGACTTTGTCGTTCTTGTGAATGACGACTTCATCCTTCACTTGCGCAGCGCTCATGGAAACGCCCGCGGCGATGTTCACACGCGCGACGCGACCGCTCGCACTGTTCCAAGTGAGCGCCGATGCGCTTGCCTTGGGTCCGAGCCATCGTGTTTCAGGCTTGATTTCATCTTGCGCAATCTTTGTTCCTCGGGCGATCGGAACCAGCGTGACACCGACTGGGGTGAGGAGCTTTGGCGCGATGCGTGCGTGGTCACGAGCGAGCACTTGTCCGCCCTTGCGGAAGACGAGCTCGATCTCTACGACTTCATCCTCGAGCACATTTCGTGGAAGCACATCAACGGAGTTTCCTGCACGGGGCGCAAACTTCGCGAAATCTTCGGCCGTACATTCGAGTTGAAGTGGAAGATTGCGCGAGCCAAGCTTCGCGATGAACAACTGTGCGCAAACGCCAATAGGCGTCGGATCATCGCACACGGCATATGGATCGATGATCGTGCGAGTAGGCTCAGGAATGGCAGTCCTCGCGGTCACGATCGGCTTTTCAATCTTCGCGTTCTGCGCTGCACTCACGACGGTCGCGCCAGGTCGCACCATGCATGCTCGACCAGAGAGGTCGAGTTTGGCGAAGTTTGCCTGCGCGGTAACGAGTGCTTCACGAACAGTTTCGAGTCGGATCTCAACTGGAGACGCTGGCGCGTCAGAGATCTTGACATCTCCCATCGCTTGCGCGTGCGGACCTTGAAGCGTGGCGATGTCTGCGAGCCGGATCGTCGTTGTGCCTGGCGCGAGTCGCGTGGCAGACTTCAGAGCGACGGTGTCGGCCAGCAGCGATGCGGACCCTGCGCAAGTCAGCAGAAAGATGTGCGCGGTGAGGATGGGGGTCGAGAGGCGTTGCATACGGTCGTGTCCTCATAGAGAACGGGTGACTAGTTAGCGTCAGTAGGCGCGGAGTTCAGCGATGCGGCGGAGGGTTTCGCTCGTGCTTTCAATCACTTGCGAGTTGAACTCAAAGGCGCGTTGCGTCTTGATGAGCCCTACGAGTTGGGTGACAGGATCGACATTCGATGCCTCGAGTGTTCCGCCTTGCAGCGTGCCGATGCCGTTGAGTCCAGGCTCGTTCTCGAATGGTTGCCCACTCGCAGCAGTGGGCGCGTAGATGTTGGAACCAACGGTTTCGAGCCCTGCGGGATTGATGAAGTTTGCGAGCATGATCTGGCCGAGCACGGTCGGTTCTGTTTCACCGGGCAACATCGCGGTTACTTGGCCATTGGGTTGCACGGTGATGTTGTCGGCCTCTTGTGGCACGGTGATCTCTGGCTCAAGGACATAGCCCTGCGAGTTCGACATCACGATTTGACCGTTCGCGTTGAGCGTGAAAGAGCCAGCGCGCGTGTAACCGATGCCGTTGCCAACATCTTCTGCAGTGACTTGGAAAAAGCCCGGACCAGAAATCGCAACATCGAGTGGTTGTCCAGTTGGTTCAGGCGCGCCCTGCGTGAAATTCAGTTGCGTTCCGCTGACCTGCACGCCAAGGCCGACATAGAGCCCCGTTGGCCGCGTGTTCCCTTCGCCTTCCGGAATGCCGGGCTGGGCGTACTCCTGATAGAAGTAGTCTTCGAAGTTCACGCGCGAACTCTTGAATCCGCTCGTGTTCACATTCGCGAGGTTGTTGGCGATCACATCCAAGCTTGTCTGCATCGCAGACAGGCCGCTTGCGGAAGCATTCAGGGAAATTGCGCTCATCGGTAGGCTCCGTGTTGCGTCGCGGCTGGTGTCGCCGTTTCGCGAGGTGTGTTCGCTAGCTCAGTCGTCCATAGGTCTGAAACAGTCGACCTGTCATTTCGTCTTGGGTTCTCAGCATTTGCGTGCCGAACTCGAGGGCGCGCGTCGTGGCGATGAGTGACGCAAGCGTTCGCACTGGGTCAGTGCCACTTCGTTCCAATGCGCCTTGCTGAATCTCAGAATCGTTGCCGGTGATGGATCGCACTGCGCCGCCCACCACGCGAAACGCGTTTCGTCCGTCCTTCACGAGTGCTTCGGCGCGCGTGGGTTGCACGAGTGCGAGCTGCGCGACGCTCGCGCCGTCTTGTGTGAGCGTGCCGTCCTTGCCAATCACGATCTTCTTCGTCGGATCGACATGGATGTGCGCGCCGTCTCGATCGAGAACAGCCTGCCCGCTGGTGGAGAGGACCAGCCGACCCTTCGCATCAACTTCAAAGTTGCCATTTCTGGTGAGGATCTTGTCGGAGGACTTTCCTTGCGGGCTCTGCAGAACGAAGAAACCATCGCCCTTGATCGCGACATCGAGGTCGCGCCCGCTCGGCTCGATCGAACCTTCTGAAAGGTCGATCTGCGTCGGAAGAAAGAGCTTTCCGCCGCCGAGTCGCTCTAAGAGTGCATTTGGCTCAATGCCTGCGGCATCGGCGTTCTCAAGGCGCTCGGGCTTCCGGTCGACCGCGACGAGGAAATCGGGTTTGAACCCAACCGTCTCAACATTCGCGAGGTTGTTCGCGATGACATCGAGTTTACGCATTTGCGTAATGACGCCGGTTGTAGAGAGGTGGAATCCGTAGTTCATGACTCGCTCGCTTCGAGGGAGGTGGCAGGTCCAACGATCAACTGCACAGAGCGTGCCTGAACAGACAAGGCGGGCTGAGCCGGCCGCCGACTTCGATCAAGTGCCGCTGCAATCGAACCGAACCGCGTGATTTCTCGGCCTAGCGAAAGAATGGATGGCAGGGGCCGCGTTGGATGAGCATCGCCCTCGGCAGGAACTGCCGAGCGGCCAATGATGAGTTGCGCAATGCTGTCGAGTCGCTGCTGCATGTTCGGCACTCCTTGCCGTTTCCTGATCACTCCGGATCAGGTGGGTGGTGAGCCCGCGTCGCTGTTGCAAACTCGATGCCATGAGTCGCGGGCTCTTGGAATGCCGTCCGGTCCCGCTTCGTCTTGGCTCATCGAATCTGCCGAGCAACCGGATCCAACGCCGATGAAGTCTTGTCCTATGCCCGTTGATGATCGCACGGACCTTTGCCCGCATCTTGAGCGTGGCGATGCTCGATGCGGTCCCCACCTCAAACTCGGCCATCTTGATGAAGCCTTCTCGACATGTTGCGGCAACTTCCACGCCTGCGCCGCATTTGACTCCATCGAAAGCGAGGCGAACGGGCAAATCTCCAGCCCCTTCCTCGCCCTCGGCTTCGCGAGCGATCTCCGCGTTGTCGCGGCTGCAGCCGCCGTCACGGTCGCCATCGCGGTCGAAGGCCACGGAGTCCCGCTCGACGCGCGAAGTCAAACTCACGCAGAGTTTCAGCGCTGGGTTGAGGATGTTTCTGACGCATCTACGAGTTGAAGCAGGCCTCGCGCCCCTCACGCTCGAAGCATATGAACGAGACATCCGTGACCTTTTTGAAGACCTGAGCGCACGCGGTATCACTTCGCTCGAGGCCGTCAAGCCCGAGCATCTCTTCGAGCACACGCGGTTTCTTTCGAAGGAGCGGGGTCTCGAACCGAACAGCATCGGACGACATGTCGTCACGATTCGCGTGTTCTTTCGGTATTTGCATTCAACGCAGAAACTCGCAGTCGATCCGGCACGCCTGCTTGAGCGACCGACGAAGTGGAAGAAGCTGCCGCATGTGCTCTCACCCGTCGAAATGCGAAGGCTGGTCGAGGCACCCACAAGCGAGCATGGCGAGCTTTGGATTCGCGATCGAGCAATTCTCGAAACGATGTACGCGAGCGGACTTCGCGCATCCGAAGTCGGCGCGCTGCGCTTGAATCAGTTCAGCGAGACTGCGGGCGCAATTCATGTTGTCGGGAAAGGATCGAAGCACCGCATGGTTCCCGTTGGTGAGCACGCGCTGCGTTGGATAGGGAAGTGGTTGTCTGAATCGCGCGCGAACTTTGTGCAGGGAGACGAAGTGCGGAGCGATCACCGCCTTTTCGTGAGCGTTCGCGGCAAACCGCTCGAACGCGTGGCAGTCTGGCAACTCGTCAAACGCTACGCAGCGATCGCTGGGCTCTCCAAGACGCACCCGCATGTGTTGCGCCACTCGTTCGCTACGGACCTCCTTCGCGGCGGCTGCGATCTCCGCACTGTGCAGGAGTTTCTCGGCCACTCCAGCGTGGTCACAACCGAGGTCTACACGCATGTCGACCGCTCCAAATTCAACGAAGTCCTGCGGAAGTTTCACCCGCGCGTCGCTTGACGCCACAAGGGTTGTGAACCGGCGCAATCCGATATTCTCAACGCATGCAACTGCCTGACCCATGCACGCTCGTGATCTTTGGCGCAAGTGGCGACTTGACCGCTCGAAAACTCATCCCTGCGATGTTCGAGCAGTTCGTGCGAGGCGCGTTGCCGGAAAGCACGGCGATCCTTGGCGTGAGTCGCAGTGCCAAGACGGATGAAGCGTGGCGCGCGGAACTCAAGCCATGGGTTGCGCAGAACGCAAACGGCTATGTCGACGCCAAGTGGGAGGCGTTCGCCTCGCGCATTCATTACTTTGCGGGTGATGCAACCACGCCGGACTGTTACGCACCGATGCGGGCCCGACTCGACGCGATCCAAGCTGCGCGCAAGCTTCCCGACAATCTGTTGTTCTTCCTCTCGGTCGCTCCATCGCTCTACGAACCGATCATCGCGCAGATCGACGCCGCAGGACTCGTGACGGAAGGCAAGCGCTGGTGCTCCGTGAATCCAGTGGCGAAATCATGGCAGCGCGTGATCGTGGAGAAGCCATTCGGTCACGACTCTGCGAGCGCGGAGAGTTTGAATCGTGCTCTCGGTCGCGCATTCGAAGAAGAATCGACCTATCGCATCGATCACTATCTCGGCAAGGAAGTCGTGCAGGCGCTGTTGGTGTTTCGGTTCGCCAACGCGATCTTCGAGCCGATCTGGAATTGTCAGTACATCGATCACATCCAGATTTCCGCAACGGAAACGGTGAGCGTCGGCCAGCGCACAGCATTTTTCGATCAAACGGGCGCGCTCCGCGACATGATTCAGTCGCATCTCTTTCAGATCCTCGCGTTCGTCGCAATGGAGCCGCCGTCGAGTTACACCGCCGACAATGTGCGGGCCGAGAAGATCAAGATCGTTGATGCTTTGCAAGTTCCCAAAGCAGACGAGGTGGCATCGCATTGCGCGTTTGGACAGTTCGCGGCAGATGCGAAGGAAGGCGCGTACCACGAACTCGCTGGCGTCGCGAAGGACTCGACGACGGAGACTTACGCCGCAGTGAAGCTGCACTTCGACAATTGGCGTTGGGCAGGCACGCCGTTCTTCCTTCGCACAGGAAAGAAACTCGCGAAGAAGAAGACCGAAGTTGTCGTGCAATTCAAGCCACCGGCGGCGAACTTGTTCCGCACGATCATGCCCAACGCGCCAGAAGCGAATCGCATCGTGATCGAGATCGCGCCAGGTGAAGGCTTCTCGCTTCGTTTCTGCGCGAAGGTTCCTGGTGCCGGTATTCAGATCGCAGCGGCGGATATGCGCCTCGATTACGCGCGCCAATTCAAGTCCGATCCAGTCGAGGCGTATGGTCCGCTCATTCTTGACGCGATGCGCGGTGATCAAACCCTCTTCAAGCACAAGATCGAAGTCGAACGCGCGTGGAACGCGGTCATGCCATTCCTCGATGCGCGTTCAGCGGGCGCGCGTGCAGGGATGCATGGCAACTATGCGTGCGGTTCGTGGGGTCCAGAGAGCGCGAACGCACTGATCGGCCCAGGACGAAGTTGGAACAACACATGACCGACGCATTTGCGGCGCAACCAGAGGGCAACGAGCCGTATGCGTTCGAAGAAGCGGCGCTTCCCGCGCTGAGACTTCCCGGCCGCGTGCATGTGAGTGCGAACAAGTACGACGCGTATGACGCGTTGATGGCGGACTTACTCATCCACGCCGCGCAGTGTGTTCGACAGTTTGGAGATTTCCACCTCGCGTTGTCGGGCGGTTCCACGCCGATGCCGTTCTATGAGCAACTCATGACGGATCCGCGGGCGCGCGGGTTCCCTTGGGCTCGAACGCATCTGTGGATGGTCGACGAACGGTGCGTTCCATTCGACCACGAGAAGTCGAACTGGCG